>Ga0302156_10000101_pt1 | contig 76760 bp, 60 predicted proteins | sample I_Bog_N3_2_FD_193503 | JGI IMG/M metagenome (GOLD analysis project Ga0302156, IMG submission 193503) | Peat permafrost microbial communities from Stordalen Mire near Abisko, Sweden - I_Bog_N3_2 | ecosystem: Environmental > Terrestrial > Soil > Wetlands > Peat | place: Sweden: Abisko, Stordalen... | reverse complement strand
CGGTAGCCCAGGAAAACACCGTATCGGCCACGACCCGCGTTCGCGGTCTGGACTCAGCCGACAACACCCGTGACTACTTCCTGACGGACATTCCGTGGGATGCATTCAACGTGGGTCGCGTCGACCTGCAGCGCGGACCGAATTCGATTCTCTTCGGCACGGGCAGCCCGGCCGGTATCATCAACGTCAGCACGAATGGCGCATCGTTCACCAATTCGTACAACGTGACGAACCGGTTCGACGAGTACGGCTCGCTGCGCAACTCCGCCACGCTGAACCAGGAAATCATCCCTGGCGTTCTGGCCATCCGCCTTGCCGTCCTCCAGGACGACGAGAAGTTTGAGCAGAGCGACGCGTTCAACAACCAGAACCGTTACTACGGAGCATTCCGCTTTGACCCGAAGTTGTTCGGCAAGGACAGCCACACGAGCATCCGCGGCAACTACGAGTACGGCAGGCAGACCTCTGACAACCCGCGCGACCTCCCCCCGACGGACGAGATCACGCCCTGGTTCACGAACTCGATCACGATCGGCGGGGTGACGAACCCCGGCTACAACAAGCTGACCGAGAACCAGTTCAGCCTGACGAACACCAATCCCTCCGGCGGCCCGGCGCTGCCCGGCGGCTCCGGTGGCCCGCTCTCCTCGGCCATGTTCCAGCTCGGTGGCTGGTCCCAGGGTCGTTCCTACTGGGCTGACGTCGTCAACTACTTCGAGGCGACTCCTGCCTCGGTAAACTCGGTTGCCAACGCCCTCGCACCGAGCGGCACGCCGATCAAGGTCATCACGGCCGAGGCCAATACGGGCCTCGTTCCCGCCCTGACCTACAACGGCACGACCTACGGTGCCAATTCGATCGGAGGCATCTCGTCCTTCAGGCCCGACGCCATTCCTCCGTTCAGCCTCTATGCGGGCTACGTCGGAACCCAGGGCGCCAATGCGAACAACGGCATTCCGGCCAGCTATCGTCTCCCGACGAACCCGATCCCTGGCGGCGTGTACTACACCGACAAGGTCATCACCGACTCCACGATCTTCAACTTCTACAAGAAGCTCCTGGACGGCCCGAACAAGCACGAGTGGAAGAACTGGACCGCGTTCAACATCGCGATCGACCAGACCTTCTTCGACGACCGCGTCGGCTTTGAATTCGCCTACGACCAGCAGAAGTACACGGAGGGCGCAGAGCCCTGGCTGGAAGGTGAGAACTACGCGATCGGCATCGACATCAATCAGACTTATGCGGATGGCACGCCGAACCCGAACGTAGGCCGTCCGGATGTCGCCCAGGCGTCGTCGGGTGGTGAGGACAACAACTACCAGACCACGACCTCGCGCCAGACCTACCGGTTCACGCCCACGGTCGAGCTCCGCGCTTCCGACTTCTTCGGAAATTCGACGCTCACGAACCTCCTCGGAAAGAGCATCTTCACGGGTCTCTACGAGAAGAACACGGTCGTCCAGAGCACGTTCCAGTTCGCCGAATACTCGACGACCCCGACGTACATCACGGACAACAACCTCCCCTCGAGCAACATCACGAACGCCGTGGGCTCGGGTGGAAGCTTCGAGTGGCTGGCCTACATCGGGCCGTCCCTCGCGGGTGCCTCCTCGGCCCATGGTGCGAACCTGAACAGCTTGAACTACGTCATCGCTCCCCCGAAGAACGAGACGACGCTCAACTTCAATTCGACCTGGAACAAGCCGACCGACCCGAACACTCCCGGCTACGTCAACCCGACCGCCCCGTACTCCTACACGAGCACACAGAACGGCGTCGTGACGACCAACAGCATCCAGTACGAGAACCCGGCCAACTACGTCGGCTGGCAGAATGAGGAGATCGGCTACCAGAGCTGGAACAACCCGGCCGACCGCTCGAACCTGGTCACGAACGGCAATCGCACCCGTTACACCGACGAGTCCGAGGGCGTCACCTGGCAGGGCTACTTTCTGAACGGTGACCTGGTTCCGTCACTCGGCTGGCGCAAGGACAAGATCACCAACTACCAGACAAACGCTGTGACAAACCAGTTCACGGGCATCACGAGCCTCGACTACCCGGACAACCTTGCCTCCCGCACGGACGTCCAGGGCACGAGCAAGACCTGGGGCGGTGTGTACCACTTCCCGAAGTCGCTCATGACAAAACTCCCCGGCGACCTCTCGTTCAGCGTGTTCCTGGATCGTTCCGAGAACTTCAAGCCTGACGCGGCTCGCCTGAACCTCGCCGGCCTGCCGATCCCGAACGCCGAAGGCACCACGACGGAATACGGCTTCACCACCACGGCCCTGAACGACAAGGTCTCCCTCAAGGTAGACTGGTTCAAGACGATCGTGAAGAACGCCGACTTGAACGGCACGAACGGAAATTCCATCGCAGGTTTGGGCTCCAACGGGTACTTCCTGGCCGATGGTGTGGTCTGGGGTTACGGCTGGGCGGCAGCGCTCCAGGATGGCCTGGCGGGCAAGACGCCCAACTCGAACTACTGGGATTACGGCAATGGCAGCGGCTACTCGACCGGCAGCGCCCAGTACATCGCCACGAACGCCTACTCGGCGCAGATCGTGAACGCCTGGCTGAACGTGCCCCTTCCGGACGCCTACTTCGGAAGCTACAACGTGACGCCTGCGATTCATCCCTCGCTAGCGCACGCCAGCGGCCAGCTCGATGCGGCCTACCTCAACGGCTACAACGATCTGACTGCTCCGAATATTGGCGGCGGCTCCAACTTCGGCGACCACGTCACCACGGTGGACAACCAATCGAAGGGTGTTGAAATCGAACTGACGACGCAGCTCCTGCGCAACTGGAACGTGACCCTGAACTACTCGCATGTGAACGCGACGCACTCGGACATCGACCCGGCTGCCCAGGCCTTCATCAGCAAGATGACCGGCTTCATGAACGGTCCGGGCGGTAACATACGCATGTGGTGGAACGGCGGAAGCTCGCTCGGATCCGACTGGAACTCGAGCATCGTCGCCCCGTTCACGGTCGAGTTGAACGACCAGGGTCACGCCGCTCCTGAAGTGGCGCCCTGGAGGCTCAACCTGATCACGAACTACACGTTTGATCGCGGCCCGATCAAGGGTGTGTTCGTCGGTGGCGCCTTCCGCGTGGAGGCGGCCCGCATACTCGGGTACAAGTACAACCCGAGCTTCAATAATGTGAACTCGACCGACCCGAACTATGCCAACGTCGTTGCCGTCACACAGGGCGGACTTGACGTGAACCAGCCGTTCAAGGGATCGGACGACACGCACCTGGATGGCTGGCTTGGCTACTCCCGCAAGGTCTACAAGAACGTCAACTGGCGCATCCAGCTCAACCTGCGCAGCATCGGCGAGAAGGATCACCTGACCGCCGCCCAGTACGAGCCGGACGGAAGCCTGGCCCTAGCCCGCATCCAAGAGGGCATGGGTTGGACCCTGGAAAACTCGTTCGACTTCTGAGGATTCGATTTTGAAGCGGGGTAAGCGCTTCAATGTCTTAGACTGGACTAGGGTAATGTAGACCAAAGTCCGGCGGCGAAAGCCGCCGGACTTTTTCGTCTGCGCTCATGGCCCCGGTCGGCAAGGAGTCCGCAGATGCGCAGCTTTCACCTGCAATGACTGCAGTGGGGTTTCGCACCGGCCGGAGAAGGGGTGCTCCCAACCATCCGCGCCGGATTCAATCGGCTCTTGTGGTCCCGGGAGCCCGAGCCCAATGTGCTGATGTGGCCTCGGTTACCCCTCATCGTGCGCACCCCACGAGTTCACGAATGGCCCCGGCTGAATCGGCGCCCCTCTGGATCCTTTTATTGACGGCGGCACTTTTAGCCGCTGGCGCCTCTACGGTCTTTGGCGAGACCCTGGACTCGGGGGATCGCGACCTTGCCAAGGAGTTGGTGCTCGCGGCGCCGGAGCACTACTACCCCTATTCCGAGGTTGGGCCTGACGGGAAGCTGGGGGGATTCTCGGTCGAACTCACCAATGCTGTGGCCAGGGTGATGAACCTGAATGTGCGCTGGAAGGCCGTTCCCAACAGCGACCTGGCGGACGCGCTTTCCAAGGGGGACGTCGACGCGGTTTCCTTCATCGCGGACACGGTGCTTCGCGAAAAACACTTCGACTTCTCGGTGCCCGTCGTGGAACTCGAGGAAGGAATCGTGATCCGAGCGGACGATGGCCGAATCCACCGCCTCCAGGACCTCCAAGGCAGGCGCATCGCGGTGGGGCCCAAGACCTCGCACGGGGAGCGGATCGTAAATTACTTCCTCCAGGGATCGACTCCCGTCTACACCGAGAAATGGGAAGAGAGCCTGCAGCTCGTTCAATCCTCGCAATGTGACGGGGCGATCATGACCAAGTTCAGGGCGCTGGCCCTGATCGACAGGTTCGGCATGAAGGACCTCAAGCTGATGGATGCGAAGCTGACCGGCTACACCTTCCGGTGTGGATTCGCAGTCAGGAAGGGGGACTCGGAGCTGCTTGCCCGGTACAACGAGGGCCTCGTGATGCTCCACTCAAGCGGCGAGTTCGACCGGATCTACGAGAAATGGTTTGGACGTTATGAGAAGACGAAGATCACCGAGAAGCAGATCCTCCTGCTCCTCGCTTCGGTGTTGGCGTTCGGCTTCGTTGTCTCGAGCGTTGCCTTCCTGCACCAGCGCAACCTCTCGAGGCGAATAGCGGCCCAGTCTGAAGAGCTCAATGAGCAGCGTGCGCTCCTGTCTACGCTGTTCGACAACAATCCGCTGGCCACGGTCGTCATGGACCTGGTGCCCGGGGAAAATCCGCGCATCATCACCCTCAATCGTGAGGCGTGCCGGCTGTTTGCCCTCGATCCGGCGAAGGCCTCCGCAAGGACCCTTGATTCGCTGGGTTTGAGCCCCGAGTTCATGCGGATCGTGACGGACCTGCTCGACCGATACCGGGCTTCGGGAGACCAGTTCGCCTGGGAGGTCAACCTCTCGGGGGCGCGCCTTTACCTCGAGGCCTCAATCATCGGGATCGGGACGGCGTCTGCGGGACGCCAGAGGGTATGCATCCTGATCGCCGACATCACCCGCCGGCGGATGATCGACAACGAGGTCACCCAGGCCCGGCGCGTTCACGCCCTCGGGGAGCTGGTGGGCGGAATCGCCCACGAATTCAACAACCTGCTGACGCCCATTCTCGCGACGGCCAATATGCTCAAGGAGGAGTACCGGGAAAATGCCGAATTGACGAACGACCTCGCGCTGATCGAGCAGGCAAGCGTGCGTGCAGCCGACCTCACCCGGCGGCTCTTGACCTTCGGCCGGAGGTCGGTGGAGCAGACCCTGTCGGTCCGGCTATCCGATGTCGTCTCGAATTGCTTCGCCCTGATCCACACGACGACGGACCGTCGAATCGTGCTGAAATCCGAGGTGCCTGCCGACCTTCCCCTGATCGAGGCTAACCCGACCGACCTGAACCAGGTACTCTTCAACCTGATCATCAACGCCCGGGATGCGCTGGTGGAGAAACTCTCCCATTCATTGGACTCCAGCTGGAATCCCCAGCTGGTGGTCCGGGCCGAGGAGCTCGCGGCGGACCAGGTCGCCAAAGTCCCCGGGACCTCGAGAGAAGAGCCCCAAGGCTGGGTGAAGATCACCGTAGAGGACAACGGCGCCGGGATCGCCCCGGAGGTCATCGACCGGATCTTCGATCCCTTTTTCTCAACCAAGAGCGTGGGCAAGGGCACGGGGCTCGGCCTCGCCACGGTCTGGCACCTGGTTACCGGGGCGGGTGGAACGGTGAGGGCAGAGTCGGAGCCCGGCAGGGCTGCCCGCTTTGTCGTGATTTTGCGCAGGGCCAAGGACCGCGAGGAGGCCCCCTCCGCACCCGCGAGCGCCAAACACGAACTCACGACATCGGCCGCCGGGCGGGCCGCGCTCCTGGTCGAGGACGAGCCCCTCGTTGCGCAAACGGCTGTCTCCATGCTGGAGAAACTGGGGTGCCGGGTTGCGGTCGCCAGGGATGGAGGCTCCGGCCTAAAGGCGTTCAGGGCCAACCCCGGGGCCTACTGGCTGTTGATGGTGGACCTGAACATGCCCAAGATGAGCGGGATCGAATTCGTGCGCAGGATCAGGGCGACCCCGTTCGCCGGGAAAATCATCGTGATCAGCGGCAATGTTTCGGATTCAGAGGCAGACACCCTCCGCAACCTGGGTGTGGACCGGATCCTTTCCAAGCCCTTCACCCTGGCGCAGCTTTCGGAGGCGCTTGATTCAGCCGAGGTCAAAATGGGCTGATTTTTTGATCCGCCGACTGGCGAACCCCAGGCTTCGAGGCTACACTCTGGCGACGGCAGGACGGGTTTATGGAAAGCCAGATCGAATTCGCGGGACTGATGCCTCATGCACCAGTCCTCATTCCCAGTGTCGGGGGGCGCACTTTTCCCCGGGTGCAGGCCACCGCTGAAGCCATGGACACCGTGGCAAGGCATGCCCTGGCGGCCCACCCCGAGACCGTCGTCATCATCTCCCCCCACTCGCCGCGCAAGCTGGGATCGTTTGGCCTCTGGTATACCCAGCGGCTGCGCGGCTCGCTCGAGCAGTTTGGGGCCCCGGATGAAACGGTCGACCTTCCGCTGGACCGGGCCTTTACCGAATGCATAGAGGTCGAGGCGGGGTTGCGCGGCCTTTCGACGTGGAGGATCACGCGCAGGGAGCTGGACCACGGCGCGCTGGTGCCGCTTCATTTTCTCGCGCTGAGGGGATGGGACGGCCCCACTGTGATCGTCGGGCTGGATATGCCCCAGGAGGGCGGGCTCGACGAGATCGGGCAGGCAATCGGCGCAGCCGCGCGCGGCCTGAAAAGGAGGACCGCGGTCATCGCGAGCGGCGACATGAGCCATAAACTGACTCCGGAGGCTCCCGCCGGCTACGATCCTGACGGGCACCGGTTCGACGATGCGTTTGTGGGCCTCCTAAGGAAGGGTGCTTTTGGGGAGATCAGCCGGATAGACCCCGCCCTCCAGGAACGGGCGGCGGAGGATGTGGTCGATTCCACACGGGTGGCGCTCGCCGCTTCCGAAAGCCGCCCCGAAGGGCACCACGAGGTGCTCAGCTATGAGGGACCCTTTGGCGTCGGGTACTGCGTGGCCATTCTCTATGAGAGGGAAGGCAACGGGGCCCCGGAGGGCGCTCCCGAAGGCCCAGCCGGGAAACGGATCTCTCGCCTTGAGGACCTGCCCGAGGTCGCGCGGTGCGCGGTTGAGACGAGGCTGGGCAAGGGACCGGATGCGCCGCCGTTTTTCGCGGAGGGCGAGGCGGCCGCCCGGGCCGGCGTTTTCGTGACCTTGGAGACCGCGGCCGGGAGGCTCCGCGGCTGCGTTGGGGTCATGGTGCCGAATGGGCCGGACCTGGTCAGGGAAACCTGGCGCATGGCGGTTTCCGCGGCGCTCTCCGATTCGCGGTTCCCGCCGGTCGAGGCCGAGGAGCTGCCAGGCCTTCGGTTTTCGGTCACGGTTCTCGGGGCTGTCGAGCCGGTGGCCTCGGTGGCGCAGCTCGATCCTGCCGTCTATGGGGTCGTGGTCTCCGCGGGCGACGGTCGTACCGGCGTGCTTCTGCCGGCGTTGCAAGGGATAGATTCCGTGGACAGGCAGCTCTCGATCGCACGGGAAAAAGCCGGGATAGCGCCCGACGAGCCTGTCCGGATCAAACGGTTCACAGCCAGAAGCTTCAAGGAGCGGCCCGATGGGCCGCATGGGGGCTACGCCGGTGCTGACTGAGGATCCATCGGTATCGACCCCCCACGGACGATGGTCAGTCATGCGGCCTGACGGCCGCCTTGAATGCCACCTGTGCCCGCGCATCTGCAAGCTTCAGCGGGGCCAGCGGGGGTTTTGCTTTTCGAGGCAGCGGGTGGGCGATCAGATTGTGCTCACCAGCTACGGCAGGAGCAGCGGCTTCTGCATAGATCCGGTCGAGAAGAAGCCTCTGAACCATTTCCTGCCCGGCACCAGCGTGCTGTCATTTGGCACGGCGGGATGCAATCTGGGCTGCCAGTTCTGTCAGAATTGGGACATCAGCAAGGCGCGCGAGTCCGACCGGCTCGCAGACTCGGCCTCGCCTGACGCGATTGCATCGGCAGCCTTGCGCCTGGGATGCCGGTCGGTGGCCTTCACCTACAACGACCCGGTGATCTCCGCCGAATACACGATAGACGTGGCGCGGGCGTGCCGCGGACTCGGGGTAAGGACCATCGCGGTCACGGCGGGCTACATCACGCCCGAGGCCAGGGAGGAATTTTTCCGTGGCATAGATGCGGCCAACGTCGACCTGAAGGCGTTCAGCGAAGCCTTCTATGAGAAGGTGTGTTTCGCCCGCCTGCGGCCGGTGCTCGACACCCTGGAGTACCTGCGCAGGGAGACCGACGTCTGGCTTGAGGTCACGACCCTCCTTATTCCCGGACAAAACGACGGAACGGATGAGATCGACCGGGCATCCGACTGGTTTGCCGAGCGCCTTGGCCCCGATGTGCCCTGGCACTTCACGGCCTTTCATCCCGACTACAACATGGTCTCCGTCCCGCCCACGCCGACCGAGACGCTCATGCGCGCCTGCGAGATCGCCCGGTCCAAGGGCCTGAAATTTGTCTACACGGGCAATGTGCACGACTGCGCCGGCAGCAGCACGTGGTGCCCCTCCTGCGGCACGCTCCTGATCGAGCGGCTTGGCTACGAGCTCGGGGGGTACCATCTCGACCTGGATCGCTGCAGGGCATGCGGCGAGCGGATTGCGGGGCGCTTCGAGCGCCAGCCCGGGAACTGGGGCGGGCGTCGCCAGCCTGTCCGGCTGGGTCGCATTGAGTAGGCCTTTGGTGGTCGGCCGTGAACGGGGCGCGGGGAGTCTAACCTCTCGAGTCAGGCGCCCGCGCCCAAGCCAGTTACTGGATGCCGAGCTTCTTGAGGAAAGGAGCGATCGACCGGGGCCGGCCCAGGAAATCCTCGATGGAGGTGTTTATATCGCGGGCGTCGCCCTGCGAGTAGATCTCCTGGCGCATCCGCATGCCGGCACCCTTGTCCAGAAACCCGTCCGGCGCTGACTTGAACACCGTGGCCATGTCGGCGGCGATGGAATCGGCCCAGGCGTAGCCGTAGTAGCCGGCGTCGTAGCCGGCCAGGTGTCCGAAATACGCCACGAAAGCCGAGTCGTCCGGTACCGGGAAGAAGACCTCGTCCAGGACCTTGTTGCTCTCGGCCCGGCAATCGACGGCCGCGCCCTCGGGACGCGGCCCGTGGAGCTTCAGGTCCAGGAGCGCGAACGCAAGCTGGCGCCGGTAGAAGACGCCCATCGTGGCCAGGTGCACTTCCTGCAGGCGGCCGAGGATTTCCGCCGGGACCTTCTTGCTCGGGTCGCGGTAGTCGGCGGCGAACGTGTCCAGGACGCTCTTGTCGTAGGTCCAGTTCTCCAGCATCTGCGAGGGGGCCTCGACGAAGTCGCGGGGAACGCTCGTCCCCGAGAACCGCGCGCGGTGCGCCCGGGTGAGGATCGAATGCATGGCGTGGCCGAACTCGTGGAAGAGGGTGGTCACCTCCTGGTGATCGAGGAGCGCGGGGGCTCCGTTGGCCGGCTGCGGAAAATTGCACAGGAGCGCAACCGTCGGCCGGAGGTAGGTCCCGCCCGCCAGCACGCGGCCCGGCTGGATCGAGAACTGCGCGAAGTGGTTGAATTTCCCCTCGCGCGGGAACATGTCGAGGTAGAAGAGCCCCATCGGCTCGCCGGTCTTGGCGTCGGTGACACCCCACAGCTGCACCCCGTCGGCCCAGACATAGGGCGCCTGCAGCTGCTCGAACTTCAGCCCGAAGATGGACTGGTAGATCGTGAACATGCCCTGGAGCACGTGTTCATAGGGAAAATAGACCCTGAGGGCCTCTGAATCGATCGTGTACTTCGTCTTCACGAGCTGGTTCTGGTAGTAGCGCCAGTCGGAGAATTCGATCTGCGCTTTCGGGTCGCCGGTGTCGGCCACCTTGAGCGCCCGCATCTCGGCCACCTCCGCGTCGAACTTGGGCTTTATTCCGCGGATCAAGTCCTCGACGAACTGCGTGGCGGCCGCCCCGGTCTTGGCCATCTTTATCTCGGTCCTGTAGTCGTCCCACGAGGCATAGCCGAGTTTCCGGGCGATCTCCGCGCGCAGGGCCACGATCTTGTTGAGAAGCGGAACGTTCAGTCCCTCGGTCAGGTGCAGCTCGGCGATGCTGAGCTTCCTTCGGGTTTCGGCCACCGAGCAGTTCTGCCCCACGATCATCCGCTGGGGGGTCACGTTGACCAGGATCGTGTACGCATCGTCCCCGGTCTTGACGCCGGGGGAGGAGAGGAAGGCATCGGGCACCCCCGCCAGTTCCGCCCGGGTGAAGACCAGCGGCACGCGGGTGTTCACGATGTTGGTCTCAAAGTCGGTCTCCAGGGGGCTGAGCTCCTTGAAGAGGGCCTCCACTTCCTTGCGCGCCGGGACCGGCAGCTCGAATCCCTCGCGCCGGTAGTCTCGAAGTGTGAAGTCAAGGAGGCGCTGGTCCTCGCCTGCAAGGGCCGGCGTCTTTGAGGCAAATGCCCGGAGCGCGGCGTAAACATCCTCACGGAACCCCACTCCTATATCCCACTGCTGGAGCTTCTTGCCCGCCTCGTCCGCCGCTTCGCGAATCTCCTTGCTGGTGCTCGTCTGCTGGATGAAGCCCAGACGGCCCTCGACCAGTCCGGCGTCGGCCTCGAAGGCGTCCACGGCACCGAAGGTGCTTTCAAAGGTGGCTGTCGCGGGGTCCTGATGCGCGATCCGGTCGATGGCCGCGTCGCCCGCAGCCATGGCGGCCGTCGCGGCATCCCGAATCTGCTGGGGCGTGGTCTCGAAGGGGGGGACCCGGATTTCCGATTTGAACGGGACGGCGAGGGCCTGGAATTCCGCGACTGTCCTGAGGGGGGCGGCATTCAGGATCAGGGGTAGGGCGGACAGGATCACCCAGGCGGGGGAGCGAAGAGGACTCATCCGCCGAGAATGGACGGCCTTCCTGTCGGGCGTCAACGCGCCAGCCGGCTGAGGCGGGGAGCAAAATCTGCTAGGGGTTGTGCAAGGGGTGCGCAGCCCTGGGGCATGAAGTTGGGATATTCTCCGGGGATGCGCCATACCCCATGGCTCCTCGTGCCGTGCGTTTTGATCTGCGGCTGGGTGACTGGATGTTCCGCCAACAAGGGACCCGCCACCCATGCCTACCTCCGGGGCTACCAGTCGGCCTACGCGAGTCTCGCCAGCCAGATTCGGGATCTTCCTAGGATCTCGCCCCCAGTCCGTCCCGCCGAGCCGCCCAACCCGACGTCCGAAGAGCTTCGGATCTTCGACGGAATGACGCGTATCTACCCGATTGCCGTCAGCCAGTTCTATGGCTCGGCCTTCGAGCGGTGCCAGGCCCTGACCCAGCTCTACAGCCAGACCCAGGACCGGATTGCCGCGATGGACACGGCCGGCGTTGAGCCGGACGCCGTGCAGTTCGTCGGGCTCCAGTCCCAGGCCTTGGGCCAGCGGCGGGAATTCTTCACCCAGCTGGGCCGCTTGATTGCGCTCAACCGGGACGCGCTCGCACGCCGCCATGGCGTCGACGACCTGGATGAAACCCTCTCGATCCTGATCTCAGGGTCCGTTTCGGCCCTGGCGCACGGCGAGGACGACGCGGCGATAGGCGGCGTGCTCGCCGGGCTCAAGGATACTGCCGGCGCTGCTTCGAAGCGCCTGGACGCAAAAAGCGCGGTCAACGAACAGATCACCCATGCAACCGAGGCGGTCACCGAGCTTCAGCGCGGCGTTGCCGCGTGCCAAGCCGAGCAGGCGAAGCTGACTGCGGGCCTCCAGGCCAAGTATCCCGGCCAGGACTGGACCGAGCTCGTGCCAAAGCCGAAGCAGGGCGACAAATAGGGTGGGGACCTTGGCGACACTTTGCGAACGGCGCCGGGCACCGAGCCCGTGCGCATTGGTTGTTGCGGAGGGTCCAGCGGCGCCCTTTTGTCCGAAGGCCCGTGGTTCACGGGCCACCCCGAATGCGCGGGGTGACTCTTCCCCTTTTCCATCATGAGCGAAACCGCCCAGCGCCGATCCACGTCCGAGATGATTGTCGGCTATTTCAAGGATTTCGGCGTCCTGAAGGAGACGCGGAAGGAATACTGGGGCATCCAGCTCATCAACTTCCTAGACTGCACGGCGTATTTTGCGCTGCTGACGATTGCGGCGGTGTTTCTCTCCGACGACCTGGGGCTCAGCGACCGCTCGGCCGGCTACACCATCACGGTGTTCACGTCGGCGACCTCGCTGATGCTGCTGTTCTCCGGGATGACCACCGACTGGCTCGGGATCCGCAAATCGCTCAATCTCGCTCTTGGCGGCCAGCTGGTGCTGCGCCTCTCGATGATCTGGGTGGGCCTCACTCCCTCGCTCCCCCACCGCGGCCTTCTCGCCGGGATCATCTTTCTCTTGATGGCCCCGTTCATGGCCTGCCTGCAGACCGTTTTCCAGGCTGCAACCAACCGGTACACGACCCGCAGGTCGCGCGGCGCCGGATTCAACCTCTGGTACCTCTTCATGAACATCGGGGCGGCCGCAGCCGGCTTCTCGATCGACATCGTGCGAAAGGTGCTCCACGTCGCCAATGTCCACATCTTCACGCTGGGAGTTGCCACCGCGGTGCTCTGCCTGATCGTGGCGAAGCTGATGGTGCGCACCGAGGAGCAGCTTGTTTCCGCGGACGAGCCGCAGGCGGAGCAATTGGAGGAGAAGAAGGTCGTGCGGAAGAATCCCCTCCAGGTCTGGCGCGGGATGATCAAGGAGCCGACGCTCTGGCGGCTCTTGGTGCTTATCGGGCTGATCGTGGGAGTGAGGGCGGTCTTTGTTTACCTCTACCTGCTCATGCCGAAGTACTGGCTCCGCACCATCGGGCCGGACGCCGCCTTCGGCACGCTGAACGCGATCAATCCGATCGGGATCGTGATCGGGCTGGTCCTTTTCATCCCGTTCGCGAACCGGTTCGGGGTTTTTCGGATGCTCGTTTACGGAGCCATGATCTCGTCCATCGCGCTCATGCCCATGGCACTTCCCTGGACCATTTACGGGCTCAGCATCGGGAAGGCCCATTACGTCATGGCTCTCCTCTGCATGGTGCTCATCACGATCGGCGAGGTGGTGTGGTCGCCCAAGCTCTACGAATACACGGCCGCGATCGCGCCCCGGGGCCAGGAGGGCACGTACCTTGGCCTGTCGCTCCTCCCCTGGTTCCTTGCAAAGACGCTGGTAAGCGCCTTTTCCGGGCACCTCCTGGAGCGCTGGTCTCCCGAGAAGGTCATGATCAACGGAGTGTCGACCCCCCTCCAGCAGGCGATGATCGCCCACCAACTCGATTACTGGCACCGGCCGGAGGCCATGTGGCTCCTGCTCGGCTGCTACGCGCTCGCAGGCTGCATCGTCGCCGCCTTCCTGGAGAAGTGGCTCACCCAGGGCGTGCGGGCTAAATAGCCGGAAATCTGGGCTCGGTCGGGGCTGCCGAACGAAGGCCAAGCGCCCAAGCGGGCCAGAATTGGGGCGAGAGCGTGAGCAGTTTTGAGGACTAAAGGATGAAGGTGCTGGGATTTGAATCCGGGTGCCCTGTCTGCCCATGATTCATTGAGGGGATGCAGCCTTCAGCCGGCTCGCCGGCCCTAGGCGTAGAGCGCGGCCACCTCGTAGTCGGTCACGGACGGGATCGTGAACTCAACCGAGGTCCCGTCCTGGCGGAAGGGGATGAGCCTCTCCGAACGGAGAAGCTCCACGCGGACGACGCTCCGGCCCGGGGAAAGCGTCATCCGCACCTTCTGTTCGCCAATCGGATAATGGCGCCTGAGCCATCCCCGGTGCATGTTCGGATTGGTGTAATTGACCAGGTGCAGGGCATATCCCACCGGCGTCTCCCAGGCAAAGCACTCGACGACGCCCTCTCCCTCCACCGTTACGGGCCGGCTTCCCCCCTCAAGCCAGCCGATCGAATTCTGGAGCAGGCGGCTCAGGTCGGTGTGCCCGGAGCGCCAGGACGCCCGCTCGATGTCCCCCGGGAAGTACAGCAGCCTGCCGCGGCCGTTGTCGCGGGCGACGACCGCGGGCTCGTCGGTGCTGTCGAACGGCACGTACGACAGCTCGGGCGGATAGGCCGTGTGGGCCGGGATCACCGAGAGCACCATCGGCCCCGCAGCCTTCACGGGAAGGCGATAGGCGCCGCCGGGGATCCAGTCCGTGTCGTCGAGGCCCTTCAGGATCTCGTGCGGGCTCTCGATCTTCGCGTAGAATCCGTTCCCCTTGGGCCCGGCGACCTCGCCCACGGAGTCGATGCCGAAGAGGTCGGCCAGGCCCGGCTTCCGGCGTCGGATCCCGCGCTCGTCGAACATCCCGGTCTCGAAGGAGGCCATCAGCGAGCCCCCCGCCGCGACATAGGCGCGCAGCTGCGCGCACTGCGCGTCGCTCAGCCAGGCGATGTTCGGCAGAAGGAGTGCCGAGTACCTGCCGAGCGTCTCGGCGCCGAGATCGTCCTCGTGCACGAAGTCGAACATGAAGCGGCCCTCGATGAGCGCGTAGTAGAGGCCATCGATGAACTGTGCCATCCCGCCCTCACCGGGCGGCGTGTAGAACAGGTGCGAGCTCTGGCCCATGACGACGCCCACGTTGGCCACGCTCCGGATGCGCTCAAAGTGCAGGTCATGGCGGGCATGCCATTGCATGTACTGCCGGCCGATCTTCTGCCACCTGCGGTCCTCGCCTAGGCCCTTCTGCCCGCCCACCCAGTGGTACCAGATCGTCATGCCGCTCGCCACGGTCTGGTCCATCCAGATCTCGGCCTCCGGCCGGGACTTTGCCACGTTGCGCCAGCGCACGGCGCCGCACGTCGACCAGGCGCCCGTCACGTTCGTGATCGTGCGCCCCTTCATGATCGCTGTCGCAACGCGACCCTGCTGGGACGCGCCCCAGATCGGGGAACCCTCGCCCCCCCGGCCCTGGTTGTCGCAATTGAACCATTCGCAGACCTGGGCGAGGCGCCTCAGGTTCGGCGTGGCATGGATCCCTCCGCCCATGTTGGCGAAGAACAGGCTGTCCGGCTTCCTCTCCTTGGCGATGCCGTCATAAAGCTTCCACAAGGCGGCGGTCCGCTCGGTGAACTGCCCCCAGTACTCCGGGGTTTTCGGCTTGGCCAGCTTGCGGCATTGCTCGCAGTAGCACACGGGAAGCCCGTCCAGGGGGGGCCAGGCGTTCGTGAAGATGCCGTCGACGTCGTAGTTCGCCTGGACCTCGCGCATGATCGCGGGCATGTGCTCCGTGAAATAGGTGGAGAACGTGCAGGTGCGAAAGAGCCTCGGATCCTCCCCGTGGGGGAGAAAGCCCCCGCTTGCGTCCCTCATGAACCATTCCGGGTGCGCCTGGGTAGCGTCCTCCCAATTCAAGTCGGGGCTCGTGCGGGCGATCACGCGAAGGCCCCGCTTCTTGGCGGCCGTCGTGCACGCACCGAACAGGTCCTTGTCCCCGAGGTACTGGCTGCGCCGGTGAAACGGAACCTGTGTAGGGTAGAACGCCAGGATGCCCGTCACGCTGACCAGGACCGCGTCGACCTTGAGGCTCGCCCAATAGTCGGCCCACGCCTCGACATCGAGCTCGGCGGGGTCGCGCTCGTTGAAGTTAAGTTGGCCGATCCGGCGGATGCGCTGGTGCCACGGCACCGGGGGGGCGCCCGCGGCATCGCCCACAGCGCCAAGGACCGCCTTGGCGCCAATACTCGCGAGGACCGCACCTTGCGCGACCGCGCCCGACATCGCGATAAACTGTCGCCGGTTCATTTCCATTGGGGTTCCAGATGGTCTGAACGACGGCTCCTCGCTTCGCAAGAATCACTTCAAACGCCTCATTTCGGGCGAAGTTCAAGCGCCTCCCCTTGGAAGGGCGGAGGTGCAGGGATTTGAACCCGTCTTCCAGCGCGAAGCCGAGTAGCTTAAGGACGGGGGCTTACTTGAATGTCAATTGGTTGAGATGCGCAAACAGGAGAAGGTGCCGCAACAAAGCGAAAGCAATGACGGAAATCCGGGCAACCTCTTGGCAACACATCAGCCGCGCTCGGCGGAAACGCGTCAACGGGAGAGGAGAGCGAAAGTTGCGAGCATTGCGCGCCTCGGCGAACTCAGAGCTCGAGCTCCCGATCTTTGGCTTTGGCCTTGTTCGGAGGTTCGAACGGGAATTCGGCCTCACGACCCAAATGCGGCGACTTCTCGGCAGAGATCTGCCTGCAAATGAGCTCGATACTTGTCATGACCGGGGCGCGGTCTCCTATATAGTCCGCCAATGCTTCGATCGCTCGATTGCGCAGCTGGTCCGCCGAAATCAATCCCGCGCTAGCGAGGGCGAGAATGTCCTCCCGATCTTGGTGCGAATACCGCGAGATTTTCGTCACAGCCAGGTCCACCGGCGACAGTACGTAGAGATGTATCTTTCTCTTTTCGTTGCCAATTCCAGTCCACTCGACCGCATCGCGGTCATGATTCACATGGAGGAGCCCGAACGTGGGGTTATAGTTGTTGTCCAGGTATAGGAACGAGGGGTTGCCATCCTTGTGGCGGTAACTCACTTCGCAGGGCCCGACATGCACCCGGCGCGTGTAGAAGGCATCGACATCTTCCGTATATCGTGTGCCACAATAGAAATTTACCGCCATGCCACCTGCAAGGTACATGGTTATTGGCGGGCCATCGTAGCCGCCCCTGCTGATGGAAGCGTCCATCTGGTCAAGAAGCTGGCTGAGCGCCCCCGAAAGCTCAGGAAACGATCTGTTCATGGGCGAGCATGGCCTGAAGACGGCCTCGGAAGCGGCTAGGATCAAAGCCCGTTAATCTTGCCATCTCGCTGAAATGTCCCACGCAGCCCGGATGCAATCGCTCCGCGACGTCCAAAAGCACCCGACGGCTGCCAAACCAAGACGTGTTGGCCAAATAGAGGGCCGCCGTGGCCTTGACGTCGCTAGACAACGGGGAATCCAACCATGCAGACAACCCAAACCGCACCTTCTGTTGAAAGCAGAAATCGAGCAATTGGTTTTCGATATCGCGCTTCATGGAGTGGTATCAACCTTGTAGGCAAGCAAGGCACGCCACAGCGCCTCATGCGACAAAAATGGTGGAGGTGCCGGGATTTGAACCCGGATGCCTGTTGAGACTCGCCCAAGGATTACTTCTCATTGTTGAGATTACGGTAGATACTCCCTCTGAAATGCCTTAAAATTGCCTTAGAGATTCGTTTTCGAGGATTTTGGCTTTTCTGGCTTTTCGAGCCGCCGACCCGGCGATTGGTTACGGTCCGGGTTTGGGGAGCGCCCAATTCGGGTCTCGTTTGCGGTCCTCTCGTTTAGCCAGAAACAATCGGTATAGCGGCCTGTTCTTAACGCTATCCCTTGACATCGAATGATGACTGACAAATATGTCTGTCATGAAGGTAACCGTGCGTGAATTCACCCGCAAATTTCCCAACTTTCGCCGCGCGGCGCTTGCCGGAAAGGAAGTGCAGGTCCGCGACCGCGCGGGCAACGATTTTGTCTTTCGTGCGACGGAAACTAAGTCCGTGAGCCTCGCTGAAGCTATGGGCGCCATTCTGGGTTCCGTTCAGAGCGGCAAATCCAAGAAGACCCTCGCAGGCTACGGTCGTGATTGACGCCATTCTCGATACTGGTCCGCTAGTCGGTTCGTTGGATAGTGATGACCAGTGGCACGAATGGTCAGCCACGCAGTTTGCTGCGATCCGGCAGCCCGCCTTGACGTGCGAAGCCGTGATTTCGGAGGCATGCTTTCTTTTGCGCGAAGTGCCTGATTCGCGGCAAAAGATATTTGTATTGGTCGAGCGTGGAGTTCTGCGGGTTGTTCCGGTGCTGCCGGATGAATCGCCGGCGGTCCGCATGTTGCTCACGCGCTATGGAAAACGCATGGACTACGCCGATGCCTGCCTTGTGAGGATGTCGGAGATGTATCGCGAGCACACCGTTGTGACGACCGATGCCGAAGACTTCAGAATCTATCGTCGGTTTACCCGCCAGGCACTTCGATTGGTTGTGCCCTGACGGTTGCGATTGAAAAATGGTGGGGGTGCAGGGATTTGAACCCGATGCCCCCTTATGACTATTTTCGCGTAGAACGGTATTTGTGAGAGGAGAATGTCCGGAATTTGTCTGGAACGCTGATCGAGGGATTTAGCACGACGAGAATTTTTACTGATCGCCGTCAGCTCTTTCTACCATGCCATTGTCATAAGTGCTGCATAGGTTTCCATTCCGTCCCACAAATATTGGACTTTCAGGTTCTCATTCTCCGCGTGTTGGTTGTCGTCGTAGTTTGCGACCGGAACCGTGATGACCCTGGTACCCAAAGTCCTTTCGATGACAATAAGTGGCAGGCTCGCTCCCATGGATGGCAGCAGAATGACCGGCTCGGACGCCGTTGCTTGGATGGCCTTGGCGACCGCTTTCGCCTCAGGCAGGTCCAGCGACGTCCGCTGTGCATTGTAGCCGCTGCCGATATCGACACGAATGAGGCGCGCAATTTGAGACCTTTCCTCATCAGTCGGCTCGTGGTCGATAACCGTAAATCCCTGGCTCTTTATGTGTTCAAGGACCTTTTCAACCTGACGATGTGAGTCGTTTCCCAGGACAAGGCGCAGATCCAGAGCCGCCTTCGCACTCACGGGAATGACGTTTGCCGCGATCGGTCCGATGTTCGCGCTTTGGATGCCCTTGATGTTGAGCGACGGTATCTGGAGGCTCTCAATTAGCGATCGGCCCGGCACTTCTGGTTGGGCAATTCCCAGCTCCTTCTGCAGGATCGGGTCGGGATTGGGAATGGCGGCAAGTGCATCCTGCTCCGCGTGGTTAAGCGGTTGAACATCATCGTAGAAGCCCTTGATGAGCACATGGCCGTCGAGGTCCTTCATGCTTGCAAGTAGATCCACCAATAACCATGCCGGATTCGGCGCCCAATTGCCGTAGTGACCGCTATGAAGCGGACGCTTGGGCCCATATACCGTGAGGCCCATTCCGATGTCCCCGCGTACCCCAAAAACGGCCATTTTTCTTCCAAAGACATCCCGTGGGCCGTCGCAGATGATCCAAAGGTCCGCCTGCAAGAGGTCCTTATTGGCATCAAGAAATTCCTTCAAATGAGGCGAAGACACCTCCTCCTCACCTTCAAAAAAAAACTTGATGTTGGCAGACGGGCTCACCCCTGTTTTTGCAAGGGCCTCGTACGCTCCAAGGATGCACATTATGCCGGCCTTGTCATCGGCACTGGCTCGGCCAGTTAACCTCCAATCTGGATTCACTGGATCACCTGATTTCCATGAACATATGATTGTTCCTCCGTGCTCGATTGGAGCGGTAATAAACTTGGGAGAAAAGGGTTCCAGTCCTGGAGCCCATTCGGACGGATTGACCGGTTGCCCGTCGTAGTGCGCATAGAGCAACAAGGTCCGCTTTGCCCCCGGGACCTTTATTTCACCGTAGACGACTGGATTCACTCCATGGGTCTTTGCTTCGAGGAGTCGCGCAGGAATCCCTCGGTGCTCCATCATTGCTGCTATAAATTCGGCGTTGCGGCGGGCATTCTTGGCGTCGGCGCCGACATCCGGAATTGAGACGAATTGAATGTGTTCGTCGATCAGGGCCCTTTCATTTGCCTGGCGATAGGCTCTGACCTTCTCCTGGGTGGAATCGGCGAAAACTCCCGCGGCTAAAAACAGGCCGACCAGAGGAATTCGCAGTAGGAGAGCGGGCGCCACGGCTGAAAAATAGAACAGATGCCAATACAATGTGGCAACTTTTAGCTCCGCATAAGCGGCAGACCAAAAATGCCTCGCAACCTTAGAATTGTGCAGGTGCCGGGATTTGAATCCGCTATCAGCTGAGATTAGCCCGGTGGCCGAGGGCTCTTATTGAGACGGAAAGGCTGTTCTCCCTCGGGATTGTCCGCACTTTGTCCGCAGTCATCCAAATAGTCGTTACTACGGGCCGGGTTTCTTTGCTTTGGGGATTGAGATCGGGTGGGCAGCCTGTCGGGCCCGCGTCTGACGCCTTCGAATGAAGGCATCTATTCGATCTCGCGTTCAATTTCCCGTTTCTTCTGCAAATCCCGCAGACGGGTGAGCTCCTCCAGATCGATCCGGTCTTTGCTCCGGGGAGAAGCGGCTTTGTTGGCCAAGAGAGACTCAAATCCGATGAAAGGGACCTGCAACCCAGATATATTCACCATCATCCGGTCGGAACGACACCGGTCAAACGTGACTCCGTCGATCCCCGTGAGGACCTGGATTTTCATGGGCTCCCTTCCGACCTCGACCACCGTGTCGGGCTCGAGAAAATCGATAGCCTTGAGACTTAGAGATGCGAAACCGAATTCGTTAAAGACATCGACCAGGCGTGCAGCGTTTTCACTGCTGAGGCCCACAAAAATATCTATGTTTCCCGTATAGCGGGGAAAGCCGTGGACCCCAACGGCGTACCCGCCGACAATCACATACTCAACGTGGTGCTTTTCGAGTAATCCGAGAAAATCTTGGAAATGCTTGTTGAGCATGGGGTGAGTCCGGAGTGGTGAGGCGAATAGCCTCGACCGCGGCGAGCCTCTCCTGGTGCGACCGCGACAGCCAATCCTTTGACCGCGAATCCGCGTCATGAAGGCGTCGCTTGGTGGCCACAGGCGTCATCAAGCGAAAGCCTAGCCCTTGGAAGGCCCCATGCAAGGCCTACCAGGCGAAAATGGTGGAGGTGCCGGGATTTGAACCCGGGAGCGCTCCGGGCTAGGATCCGTCCGAAATGACTATTTTACCCTCGGGATTGTCCTAAACTGTCCCAGGTTTGCTTGAGGGCGTCGAGGTGGGCCCTAATGGCTTAGCTCCGCGACCGCCTGTGCAGGCGTAAGCAGTCGCGCGCCGTTTAGGATATCTCTTGGGAAGTCCGCGAGGTTGCCTGTTACGATCGTTCTGTCGGGCACCGCGAGCGCTACCTCGATAAAAGCCAAGTCGTCGGGATCCGGTCCAACGGCGACGAGCCATTCTGGGACCACGGACATCTGACCTCCCAGGGCCTGCAGAAAATGCATCACATGCTCCGGGTTTAGCTTGAGGCGAGGCCGGCACAGTACATCGCGATATTCGGCGAGGATTCGCGCGTCGTAGACTAACTTGATTCGTCCGTCCATGACGGACTCAAGGATCAGGGCGCACGGGCCCTTGGCGGTCATGAGACCCGAAACGACCACATTCGTGTCAACCACCCAGCACTTCATTGACGTCTCCGGGCGGCACGCACTGCGGCCACCTCAGCGTCGATTTCCTTCATTGAAAGCGAGTCCGTTCCATTCGTAACCGCGTCCGATCTAATGGCAGCAATCGCACGCGCCAAGTCCACGCGGTCTAGAAGCTCCAAATCGGAAGCGAAGGTGCTTTCGGAAGTTGGGATCATGATCGCCTTCGGCTTTCCATTGGCGGTTACCAAGACGCGGCCTGCCTTGCTTACAGCTGAGAGCGCGCGGCCAGGACTGGCGGAGAATTCACGCGAAGCAATCCACTTTGTCTTCATGGATCAAGTGTCGTGCAAATGCCGTGCAGGTCAAGGCACACTTGGGATAGCAACAAGATCCGCGGATGAAGCCGTTGTTGTTTCGCACAGTGAGCTTCGGCACGCTTGAAGATATAAATCATTGTCTATCAGAACATAAATGGTGGAGGTGCCGGGATTTGAACCCGGGTGCTCTCCTATTGGAAAATAACGGAAAACAGCGTTTCTATAGGACAGTTTGGCTCTTCTTGTCTGGTACAACTGTTATTGCCCTACCTGATATTCGTGCTGGTCTAGGGAGCCGGATAGATGAGTGACCTGCCGTCCTTCAGGAAGAGGCGAAGCGGATGGCCTTTCTTGAAAAGGACCGAGCGGTAATCTTCTCCGGCAACCGGGACCAGCGCGGAAATCGCCATCCCTGGCCCAACCAAGTCCTCAAGGGTCACGGATGTGGTGTCATGGGCGTCGTAGTAGGCATTTGCTGCGTCGTTGAGCTTGCGCAGGTTCTCCAAGATCGCGGCATCACTCGGGCTGATCCCCCTCTGCACATCGGGCGACGGTACCGGGTTTGCCGGGCCGCTTTCCCCCGCTTTGACCGGCCTTCCCGCGAGCGGCTGGGTGCCGCGGCTAAAGGGGGCCCGCACGATGCGACCGTTGGGAAGCTGGACTTGGACAGGTGTGCCCTTTTGCAGGATCACGGACCGGTAATCCTCGCCCATGACGGGAGTGATGTCGGGATGCGCGGGTTCGCTCATGACCTCGCTGAAGGTTGTCGTCGCAACGCCGTGCGCATCGTAATAATGGTTCGCGGCCTTTTCCAGGGCCTTCAGGTTGTTGACCACACCGATCCGCTTGAGCGTATCCTCGTTGGAAACAGGCACCCCCGGGGCGTTTCGGGGAAACGCGGCCTGGGACGGGTCCGCCGGGTAGCTGAACACCCGGCCGTCGGGCAGGCGAACCGTCAGGCGACGACCTTGCACGAACACAAGCTGGCGGTAATCCTCGCCGGCCACAGGGACCAGCGTCTTGACGTACGTGCCCGGGCCCACCAGGTCATCATAGGTCGCGGTGTTCAACCCCTTCTGAAGGTAATATTGGTCGGCCGCCGCCGAAAGCATCCGGAGGTTGTTGGTGATCACCTTTGCCTGGGAATCCGCCCGCACCTTCTGGAATGCGGGGATCGCCATGGCTGCAACAAGTCCGACCGTCAGCGGGTTGTAGATCGTGAGCATGGCGACGTCCGCCTTGAGGGAACGGTTCCAGGTGGACCGGATCAAGATGCCCTCGGGCAGGTTCGTGCGGACCGAAAGCAGGGGCGAACTCGCCGACGGGAAGCTTGAGGCAAGGGTGTCGATGAACCGCTTCGCCTGGGGCGAAGCCTCCTGGTTGATGTCGGCTAGCCCCTTTATCCGGGAGAAGAAGCGGGGGGAAACCCAGGTCAGGCCATTTCCCTCCGGTCCGAGTTCCGCGAGCGCCGCGACAAATTCTGGGTTCTTGTCCAGTCCCTCGGTGCGGCCCAGGCATTCGTGGAGGAACTCCAGCGAAGTGGACGCATAGAGGGCCTTCCCGTCGACGGCCAGCACGGGCTTGATTCCCTCCAAGGGCGGCGTTTGCTTGGATGCAAAGAGGTGGAGAGAGCCTTCCTGTGAAGGCACGAAGTCAGCGGCCTCCGCCGCCAGGGCGGGTTCGATTGCGGACCCAATCCCGTCGATTCGGATTAGGACCGAGAAGGCTGGGATTTTGACGGGCTTGGGTCCCGGAAGGGCAATGTTCTTCTCCGGGTCCAGCCGGACGATGAATGTCGCGCGACCGTTCAACCCCTCAAGCAGGTCGAGGAGCGAGAAGTGGGCGTCCGAACCGGCCTTCTTCACCATCTTCTCGAAGGCATCCCCGGCCTCGGGGCCGTTCACCTTGGTGATCAGGGCCTTCACCGTCTTGTAAATCGCATCGATGTCGAACTCGTGTTCCGCGTACAGATCCACGTCCTTCGGGGCGAGCCGGGTGCCCACGAACTCGCCGGGCTTGCCGCCAAAAACCGCGAACAGGCCGTGGCGACCGTTCGGGGTGTAAAGGAACGCCCGATTCCTGTAGGTCCCAGCCGCCTGATGCACCGAGCTCAGGCCTATCGCCTTCACGTCGTCGAGGCCGAGGTCTGTCATCAGGACCTTGAAGTCCTGCTTGGCGAACATGGAAAGCTGCGGCTGAACGGTGGCAAGTTGGGAAACCGTCTTCTGAACGGAACCTGCAAGGTCAAGCATGTCGCCGTCGACATCGACGTACCCGTACATCGTGCCCCCCAGCTCGAGATGCGCGTTCACCGCTTCGAAATGGCGGCTCATCTCATCGCCCTTAACGAGGGAGACCGAGGCGGGTTTTGGCGCGGACGCGTCCATGACCTCCTTCATTTTGGTGCAGGCGGTGAAGGACGCGATGAGAACGGCCGCCGCAGCAAGACCCAACCCGCCGCGAGCAAGAGAGGAGCGTCGATTGGTCATGGTGGAGGGGAGTATGAATCGCAAAAAACGCCAATCACCATCCCAGAAAGTTTGCAGAGATTTTTGTAAAGGTGGGAGGCCTCTTCCCCTTCGCTCTGAGCGTGGGGACTTTTTCTCCGAACCTCATGGCTCAGCTTTTGAGCCCGATGCCCTTCGATCTTTCGCAGACCGATCTGAGCGAATTCAAAAAGCTGTCTCCGCGCTGTCAGGATCGGTCGGTCATTCGGAAGACTTGCGCCGAATGTGCATTGCAACTCGCACCGACTTTGACCCGACCCGCACACAGTAATGAGCCTGAACCGAATCCCACCCCATCCCTAGGCCTGCGCAAACAAAAGGAGCGTGATCAGGGCCTCGAGCTTTGACCTCTCGGCGACTTCAGGTCTCGTTAGTCCAAAAAAGATACCTAAGTATCTTAATAACAATAAAATGGTGGAGGTGCCGGGATTTGAACCCGGGTGCCCCAGGCCTTTGCACGCCGCGTCTACCTGTGTAGCGTTACATTAATCTCGCCGGGGTTATGCGTAAACGCGCGCTTAAGCCCAAGCCAACCCCCGGATGAAGATACGGCGCGCAAACCGCGGGTCGCTCCGCGCGCTATTCCTGCTGTCGTCGTAGCTGTCGGCTAGCAGGTGTCGCCGGAGCTACGTGGCTGCCTTAGTTAGGCTGCCAGGGGCATTTCTTCGTGTGTGCCGTTTGTTTTTTCGAAGGGAGATTTACGAGAGGCCTTCGGCTCTCGACAGGCAGCGACGCACGCGAACCAAGGGTAGAATCCAGAACACCCCCGAAATTGAAAAACGTGCGCGGTCAAGGAACAGGGGGTCCAAGGTAGGACAATTAGGGCACTAATCAAGACAGCATAAGGCCAATCCTGGCCGTTTCCCTACACTATATGTATAACGGAGGCCGCCGTTCCGGGTCTTAAACCCTATTTATTAAGTCTGGAATAGGCCTGAAGTAGGCTGTTTCGTAGGGGCTAGATGCGTTACTACTACGTTAAAATGGGGTTGCAATCTGGCGGATTTCAAGCTTCTTCACGCCCTAGCATAATGCGGTTAAAGCCGCGTCATACCTAGCACAACAACACAAACTACAACAAGCTATGAATCATTTCCGAATTCGGAAATTAGTTGCCGTGGTGTCGCTTTTGGCGATCTACGGAGTCAGCACTCACGCGGTTTACGCGCAAACGAGCGCCGCGTCCCCGGCGGGTTCTTCGGACATCCAGACTCTTGAAAAAGTCGTGGTGACCGGTTCGAACATTCCCCAGGCCGCCGATGCGCTGGCGATCCCGGTGGCAAACCTGGATTTCCAGGTCATGCAAGAGAGCGGCGTCAGTGCCGACACGCTGGACCTTCTGCGCAAAGTGGCGCCGAACATCAGCGGCATCGGCCAGGAAAACGCGACGACGGCTTCCAACACCACCCAAGGTGGTGCGTCCGTGAACATCAAGGGCCTGCCGACCTTGGTCCTCATCGACGGCCGGCGCGTGGCCAATGACCCGGCGGAGAGCCAGGGCGGCTACGAGTTCGTCGACCTGAATATGATCCCGCCCGCGGCGATCGACCACATCGAAGTGCTGGAAGACGGCGCCTCGGCCATTTACGGCTCCGATGCCGTCGGTGGTGTGATCAACATCATCCTCAAGAAGGACTATAACGGCTGGGAAGTGGGCGCCCACTACGGCTTCTCCCGTGATCAGGGCCACTACGCCGAGCGCTCGGCCTACATGGTCGGAGGCGTCTCGAATGACAAGACGACCATCACGGTTTCGGCGGACTACGCCCAGCATGACCAGATCATGTTCTCGCAGCGCGGCTACACGAACCCCTACTACAACACGTACACGTACCCGGGTTCCCTCGAAGTCTACGACAATCTGTCCGGTACGGACAATTTCTACGTGCTGAACTCGAGCCTTGGCGCACCCCCGGCGGGAGGCAATTTCACGATCCAACAGCTCGTGGCCAACGGGACCTACATTCCGCTCACCTCCACCCAGGCCCTCGACCACTTCAATCTCGCCAATTACGAGACCTTGATCGGTTCCCTGAAGCGCTACAGCGCGATGGTGAACTTCGAGCACAAGATTGCCGGCAACTCGCTCGTCGGGTTTGGCAACGTCCTGACCGCCAATACCAAGACCCTGTCCCAGTTGAACGCCCAGCCTCTGGTTCCGTTCCTGCAGGACGCATGGACCGACATCAACGTCGAGGGCTTCGGAAGCTCGCCCCCGCCGGCCGGCGTCTCCTACGTTCCCTATACGAACCCGGGAAATCCGTTCTCCCAGGCGTTTCTGGACCAGAACCAGTCGCAGGCTGAGTCGCACCCCGGCTACGGTGACGGCAGCGGCGAGGAAATCCTGCCCCGCCAGCGTTACCTCCAGTATCCCCGCCAGTACATCAACGACTCCACGCTCTTCCGCGTGGTGGGTGGACTCCGCGGCGACCTCCCGAACGACATGCACTGGGAAGTGGCGGCGAACATCGACCGTTACGATGACCACTACACGAACCCGGGCCTGTGGGATACGTCCAACCTGATCGCGGCATGGGCCGACGGCCAGATCAACCCGTTTGCGACCAACAACCCCGCGAGCGCCTTCAACGGTGTCGTGGGCACGGCCTTCGTGAACATGGTCAGCACGCTCAACTCATTTGACGCCAAGGTTGACGGCAATCCGTTCGACCTGCCGGGCGGCAAGCTCGGCGTGGCGGCGGGCGTAAGCTACGTTCGGGAGGGCCTTTCGGCTGATCCTGACATCAACAGCTTGCCCAACTCCACGGGCACGACGATCGGCTGGGACAACGCGACCACATTCCAGAACTTCAATGCCGCTCGCGACTTCGTCTCGTACTTTGGCGAGGTGAGCATTCCGATCACGGGTGCCAAACAGAACATTCCGTTCGCGCACTCGATCAACGTCGACGGCGCCGTGCGCTATGACGACTACAGCGGCAATGTCGGTGCCAGCACCGATCCCCAGGTCAACGCGAGCTGGGCGCCGGTGGACGATTCGTTCAAGATCCGCGCCTCCGCGGGCAAGTCGTTCATCGCCCCGCAGCTCTACGCCCTCTACGGGCCGCAGAGCTCCGGATCGACCACGAACATCACGTACACGACCGCGAGCGGCGGCACGAAGTCGGCCCAGTTCAACCAGACGGGCGGATCGAACCCGAACCTGAAGCCCACGACGGCCAAGTCCTGGGCGGCTGGGTTCGTCTACACGCCCAAGTACATCGACGGCCTCTCGGTCACGGTGGACTACTCTGAAATCCAGATGAAGCAGATCGTCGGGACCGTTCCGGCGAACACGATCATCCAGAGCGTCGAGCTCCTCGGCCTGTCGTCGCCCTATGCCAGCCAGGTGCACTACAACACCCCGTCGGGACCGGAAGTGTCCGGCCCGGGCGGCATCAGCAGCCACTCGCCGCAGTCGATCAACGTCATTGCGAACAACGTCAACCTCTCGGGTGACAAGATCAACAGCACCGACATCGACATCGAATACACCAAGAAGGTCGCCGGCATCGGCAAGTTCGACGTCTCGTCGGTCTGGACCTGGTACAACAGCTACGAAGAGGAGCTGATCCCGACGGAGCCCTACTACCAGTACGCGGGCTTCGCCTCCACCAACGCGGGCACCGTTCCGAAGTGGCGCACGCACACGACGCTCACCTGGAGCAACTACGGGGTCGATGCCTTCGTGGCCGTCACCTATGTTTCGAGCGTCCAGGACATCGGCGTGGGTGGCGACAACCAGTACGGCTTCGAGAGCGTCGCTTCCTTCACGTCGTTCGACGTGGGCGTATCCTACTCGTTCAGCCACCTCCACGCCAGCAAGTGGCTCGATGGACTGAAGGTCTCGGTCGGCTGCAACAACATTGCCGACATGCAGCCCCCGACTGCGGTCAATGCGTTCAACTCGTCGACCAATGCTGACATTGGTACCTACGACGGCGCCATCGGCCGCATGTTCTACCTCGACTGCAAGTACAGCTTCTAAGGCTGGCCTTAGCGTCCCGTTCTCAATCAATGGCCCGGCTGAAAAGCCGGGCCATTTTTGTGCGTGGACCCGGACAGGGCCGCGCCCGACCGCTGGGAAGCCCTCCGGGGGTTACCCGGGGAACCTGAGGGACACCGAGCCCGTGTTGCGTTCCCAGTCGAGCTTCGGGAAGCCGGTCCGGGGCGCCGGCCGCCCGATGAACCTCGGCTGTTTTGCCGACCAGCCCAGGGCCTGTTTCACCTGGACCCCGTCCGTAAGCTCCACCTGGGAAATCCCGACCCGCCCGAGGCCCCGCACGGCAATCCGGAGCGCGGTAGCGGGGCCCGGCACCGGGACGCTCAGCTCCCGGCGCAGCGATAGGTGCGGCCGAGCAGCCTCCGCACGGAATTCGATCAGGGTGCGGGCATGGAGCGTGCGCCAGGCCCCGTCCGGGCCGCGGCATTCGACGACGATGCGCTGGAGGGCGGGTTCGTTCAGGATCAGGTCGCAGCGCAGCTGCCAGGCGCCGCACACGGGCGAGGGAGTCGCCAGGTGCCGCGGCGTGGCCACGGAGGCCCTGATCCAGCGCTGGAGGGCACGGAGCCTGACCGCGTCCATGATGACGATGCGCTCGTTGGGACCCGCCACGCGCCGGTCGCGGGTGAGCTGCCAGAGGCTGCGGGCGGCCCGGCGCCCGGCCCTAACCGTCGCCGCAAACTGGATCGAATGGGCGAGGAGCGAGGCCAAGCCGCGGGACACCCCGGAGTCGCGCTCGCCCCCCCGGGCCAGCTTCCGCCTGAGCGAGAGGATCATGGCCGCCGTGGCGCGGACGTAGACGTCGCGCTCGGCCAGGTAGAGCCGGAAATCGACGCTCAGGCGAAACGGCTTGGGAAGGGCGGCGCCCTGGCGGGCAAGGCGGGCAAAAAAGGAACGCTCCGACTCGTAGCGGGCGACGCCCATGCGCGTGGCGCACACGTCCCAGCGCTCGTTGATCTCCCAGCGGGAGTTTCCCGCGAAGGCCCGCTCGTCGCAGGCGAGGGCCATGCGGGCGAGCCCCCTGGTGCCTGCGGCACCGAACACCCGGCCCATGCCGATCGCGAGCATCCCGGGCGTGTCCTCCACCTCGGGGTGGGTCCACAGGCAGGCGGCGGCGGCGTCCACGGCGGTCGTCAGCTCGATGGCGAGCCGGTTGGCCTCCCAGCTGGTCACCAGGAAGCCTGCCGCGTCCGCGGCCCGGCACCGGCGCCACCAGTCCCGGATGTTCGCCAGGCGCTCGCCGAAGAGGGGGAGAGGCTCGTGGCGGAAAGCGCCATTCATGGGGCACCCCCAGTACTCGATCCCCCGGGCCCTCAAGGCCGGGGCCAGGTCGTACTCGGCGAATGCGCGGGGCTCTAGCCTCGGGCGCCGGCCAAACGGATAGTAGTACCAGTCGTAAGCGATGATCCCGGGCGGCAGGTGGGGTATCATGCCGGGGATGAGCGCGATCATGTCCGCCCAGATTCCGAGCCGCAGGCCCCTGCTGTTCGCGACGCCGTTCAGGCGCTGGACATAGCGTCCGAAATGGGCCGCTAGGCCGATCTCGCTAATCTCGGCCACCGAGAGGGGATGGCGCCCCAGGCTGAAGGATTCATCGAGGCCCACATGCACCTTGCCTGCGGTACAATAGGCCGAGACATCGCCGATCAGGGCATCGGCGATGTCGAGCATCCTGGGGTGGACCGGGCAAACCTGGCCCCGCTCCAGGGGAAGGCCGTCGGGCCCGCGAAGCTCGTTCAGCTCCCGGAGCTCCGGCACCTTAATCAGGTACTGGGTATGCCCGAGCAAATTCACGATGGGAACGACACCGATGCCGACTCGGGCTGCCTCGCCCACGAGCTTCTCGAACTGGCCGCGCGTGTAGGCGTCCCTCCGGGCTACCGAGGGGAGGCTCGGGAACTGGACGGCGTCCTCCAGGTGGACGTAGAGCTCGCTGTAGCCCCAGTCGGCGTACCGGGGAAGCTGCTCGAGGAGCCAGTCCAGGCGCTCGACCTGCCGCGCCAAGTCCCATTGGAAGGCCTTGATCATGGGGGGTGCTTCCTTAGCCAAGCGAGGGCGCCGGCCTCGTCGGAAAAGGCCCCGTCAAGCTGGGCCTCGAACGCGGCGTCCAGGACGGTCTTGAAACCGGGGCCGGGGCGCTGGCCCAGGGCCACCAGGTGCCGGCCCTGAAGGATCGGCCGGGGGGCCGACGCCTTGAGCTCCAGGCTCTCGGCATGCGACGTGAGGCGGCCGATCCGCGCCAGGATATCGTCGAACGGGAGCGGGGGCCGGCCCATGGCATCGGAGATCATGACGATGGCCAGGTCGTCGATTGTAGCGGGGAAAAGTTTCCGGGCGAGCCTGCGGACCTGGCTGTCCGAGAAGGCCTCGCCGCCGTGGTGGTGGGCCAGGTGGTTCACCACGAGGGCCCTGACGGGAGGGTCCAGGTCCAAGGGGGCTCCAATCCGCCTGAGGAACGAATCGGAGAGGGGGCCACCGGCGGCCTCGTGGCCCGGGCTCACCCAGCGTGGCCTGCCGCGGCGCTCCGCGTGCTCGGTCGTGGAGGGCTTGCCAAAGTCGTGGGCAAGGACAGCCAGGGAGAGCATCCTTCTGCGTGCAGGGGGCGAGCAGAGCCATTTCTCGAGCCGCACCAGGGCGTCCAGGCAGTGGCCGGTGTGCGTGAAGGCGTCGCCCTCGGGGTGCCATTCGGGCTCCTGCGCGGTGCCGCGCAGGGCCGCCACCTCCGGGAAATGCCGGAGCCAGCCCGTCTGCTCAAGGACCTCGAGGCCGCGGGAGGGCCTGATGGATTTCGTGGCCCACTTCTCCCATTCGGCCCAGACCCGCTCGACCGGGAGCTCGGTGTAGGTATCGGCCATGGAGCGGCAGAGTTCCGCGGTCTCGGGGGCGAGCGTGAAGTCAAACCGCGCGGCCAGTTGGAACGCGCGCAGGACCCTGAGCGGGTCGTCCGTGAACGCGGGGCCCGTGTGGCGCAGGATCCGAGCCTTCAGGTCCTCGGCTCCCGAGAAGGGGTCGATCACGGCCCCCGTGAACGGGTCGACGGCGATCGAATTCACGGTGAAATCCCGCCGTGCCGCGGCGTCCGCGTCGCTCAGCGTGGGGTCGGGCAGGACGGCGAAGCCGCGGTGGCCCGAGCCGGTTTTCGATTCCCGCCGGGGCAGGCTGAAGTCGTACTCGGAGCCGCGCTCCCCGCGGACCTTGATGACGCCGAAGCTGCGCCCGATGACGTCCGTCGCGCCGAACGGGGCCAGCGCGCGCCGCAGGCCCTCGAATTCGATGCCCGCCACCTCGATGTCGAAGTCCTTCGAGGGAAGCCCCAGGAGCCAGTCCCGAACCCCCCCGCCGACAAGCCTCGGCCTGCCGACCTTGCGGACAGCCGCGAGCATGGCGCGCAGTTCCTCGGGGAGCGGAGGGGTTCCTTTGGCATCCCTCATGGAGGTGAGGCTCCTAGGCGGAAAAGGCCGCGCAGGCCGCGAGGACCCAGCCGGCAATGAGTGCCGCGCCCCCAAGGGGTGTCACAGGCCCCAGCCAGCGGGGGCCGCCCAGGGCCAGCGCGTAGAGGGAACCGGAGAAGAGGAGGGTGCCCCATGCCCACAGGCGCACGGCCCAGAGGGAGCATTTTCCGGACGAATCCGGGGAGGCCCGCAGCCATCCCGCAAACCCCAGCAGCGCCGAGGCATGCAAAAGTTGGTATTTTGAGGCGGTTTCCCATACCTCCCGGGACCCCGCCTTCTCGAGGGTTTCCCGGAGCGCGTGGGCGCCAAAAGCCCCCAGGATTACGCCGGTTGCGCCCAGGGCCCCGGCCCAGGCGAGTGCGTTGCGGTGGTGCATGGACCGATCGTTGCAAAATCCTGCGGAGAACCAAGAATCAAAACAGGGGTTGACACCCCTGTTTCTAATCAATGGTCTTACCCTCTTTTCCCATGAAAACGTATCTCGCGAAGAAGGAGACAGTACAACCCAAGTGGTATCTTGTTGATGCCGAAGGGCAGGTGCTCGGCCGTCTCGCAGTCAAGCTCGCCAACATCATCCGGGGCCGCAACAAGGCCACCTACACGGCCCACGTCGACACCGGCGACTACGTCGTCGTGCTCAATGCCGAGAAGGTCGTGCTGACCGGCAAGAAGGAGGAGCAGAACGAGTACATGGCGTTTTCAGGCTTCGTCGGCGGCGAGCGCTACCGCAGCCAGAGGCAGATGCGCGAGAAGCGCCCCGAGTTCGTCATCATGCACGCGGTCAAGGGAATGCTTCCCAAGAACCGGCTTGCGGCGAAGATGCTCACAAAGCTGCGCGTTTTCGCCGGCACGAAGCACCCGCACGAGGCCAACAACCCGGTCAAGATTTCACTCTGAACATGAGCACTCCCGCCAACATTTTCACGGGCACCGGACGCCGCAAGACGTCCACGGCACGCGTGCGGATCACCGAGGGCAGCGGCAAGCTGACCGTCAACGGCCGCAACTTTGAGAATTACTTCTCGCACGACAACTTTGCGAAACAGGCCTACGCGCCCCTCCTCACCGTGGACCTTCGCGAGAAGATCGACGTGACGGCCAACGTGGCCGGCGGCGGTGTCGCAGGCCAGGCCGGCGCGGTTGCGCACGGCATCGCCCGCGCCCTCCAGAAGATGAACACCGAGCTCAGGCCGGCGCTCAAGAAGGCGGGCCACATCCGCCGCGACCCCCGCGAGAAGGAACGCAAGAAGGCCGGTCAGCCGGGCGCGCGCAAGCGGTTCCAGTTCTCGAAGCGCTGATCGCACTTCGACTCCCTTTCGAAGCCGCCGCCGGTCCCCGGTCGGCGGCTTTTTCTTTTATTGCTGGATTTTGCACGCAACCAATTTGATTCTTCGCTTCCCATGAAGGTCGGCATCGTCGGTGCATCGGGTTACGCGGGCGAGACGCTCGTGAAACTGCTCCTTGGGCACCCCAAGGTTGAGCTGGCGTGCGTGACGTCCCGGACGCACGCAGGCAAGGCGCTTTCTCAGGTGATCCCTGCGGTGAGGGGCGCCGACCGCGGCATAAAGTTCGTGGCCTCGGACCCGGCGGCGCTTGCCGCCGGCGACATCCCGCTCTTCTTCCTCGCGCTTCCTCACGGGGCGGCCTCCGAGTATGCGAAGGCGCTCGTCGGGTCGGGCAAGCGGGTGATCGACCTGAGCGCGGACTTCCGCGTCTCCGACCTGGCGACCTACGAGAAGTACTACGGCAAGCACCACGCCCCGGAGTTGCTCCCGTTCGCCCGCTACGTCCTGCCCGAGATCACGCCCCTCTCCTGGAAGGAGGGCGCCAAGATCGTCGCCTCGCCCGGGTGCTACCCGACCAGCATCCTGGTCCCGCTGGTCCCGCTCCTAAAGGACGGGGTCGTCTCGCGGGAGCACATCGTCGTCAACAGCCTTAGCGGGGTGAGCGGCGCGGGACGCAAGGTCGACGAGGCCTACCTCTATGTCGAGCGGACCGAGAGCGCCAAGGCCTACGGCCTGGTGAAGCACCGGCACCTCTCGGAGATCGAGGAGCAGCTCGAGCTCCACACCGGCGCAAAGACCGTGATCCAGTTCAACCCGCACCTGGCGCCCATGCGCTACGGGATCGCCACGACGATCACGGTGCCGGCGGCGCCGGGCGCAACCGTGGAATCGCTCTATGCCTCCTGGGGGAGGGCCTACGCCAAGGCGCCCTTCGTGCAGGTGCTGCCGAGCGGCGAGACCCCCGACACGGCGCACGTGACCGGGACGAACCGGGTCGACATGTCCGCCGTGCACGACCCGCGCACGGGCAACTTCGTGATCACCTCCGCCGAGGACAACCTGGTGAAGGGGACCGCCGGCCAGGCGATCCAGACCATGAACCTGTGGTACGGGTTCGAGGAGACGGCCGGGCTGCTCTAGCCCGGCGCTAGCTCCTGTAATCGGCGTTCTCGCTCACATACTCGTGGGTCAGGTCTGCGCCCAGCACGACGGCCGAGGCGCCCCCCGCAACCCCGAAATCAACTTCGATCTCCACGCACCGTTCATGCGCGGGGAAGTCGACCGGCGGCGAGAAGACGCCGTCCTTCGGGGGGGCGCTCGCGTAGAGCTCAGCCCGCCGCATGTGGGCCACCAGCGCCATCTCCTTTGAGGGATCGAGCCTGAACGCGCCGCCCGAGAAGATCTCGACCCCTCCCAGGGTCATGCGCATCCGGGAAAGGTCGGTCGAGGGGGAGTGGGCGCCCACGTGCTTGCCGATCGCCTGCACCAGCCGCCCCACGTTCGGGTCGTTACCCGCGACGGCGCACTTGAAGAGGGGTGCGTTCACGACGGCCTTCCCGAGGGCGCGCGCAGCGCCAAAATCAGCGGCGTTCTTCACCGTGACGCGGATCACATGCCGGACCCCCTCACCGTTGCGGACCACGTCCTCGGCCAAGTCGCGGCACACGAGGTTGAGCGCCTCCTCGAAGGCTCGCGGGTCGGGGCAGGGCACCCGGCCCGTCGACACGAGGACCACGGTGTCGGACGTGCTCGTGTCGCTGTCGACGCTGATCGAGTTGAACGAGGGCTCCACCGCGGACTGGAGCATGCGGCGCAGCTCCTGCCGGGGCACGGCCACGTCGGTCAGGAGGTAGACGAGCATGGTCGCCATGTTGGGCTCGATCATCCCGGCCCCCTTTGCGATCCCCACGATCGATCCCGCCCCGACCTCGGCCCTGCGCACCTTCGGGTAAAGGTCCGTCGTCACGATCCCTTCCGCAGCGGGCATCACGGAGCCCCCGGCGAGGGAGGCGACGGCAGCCGGCAGGGCCTTGATGATCGCGTCGGCGGGAAGGCTCCAGCCGATCACGCCGGTCGAGCTCGGAAGCACGGCGGGCGCCCCGACTTTCAGCAGCTGGGCGGTCTCCGCGCAGATCCTCTCCGCGGCCTGGACCCCGCCGGGCGCGCACACGTTTGAAATCTTGTTGTTGATGATGATCGCCGCGAGCATGGGCTCCTTCATGCGGCTCCTGCCGACGACGACGGGCGCACCCGGGAAGGCGTTCCTCGTGAAGACTGCGGCAAAGTCCGGCGTCGGGCGGTCGAGAGCGATCAGGGTGAGCGTCATCTTCGCGGGCTTCGGCGCCTCGACGGGCGTGAAGTCAAACCGGGCTCCGCCAACCTTGAATCCCTCGGGGAGTTTGGACTGCGTCCGGAGCCACGCGCGGTGCGCGGTGCGATCGGCGAAAACCATCTGTGTGCTGGACATGATTCGATGACTGTGGGCCCGGGGCCCCGGTGTGAAGCCGAAATTTTTTCCGGCTCGCGTCAAATTGTTGTGGAAATGCTGGGCAACGCTGTTTTAAGCATCATGTCGTCGCTATCGACACACGTGCACGCCAAATCAACATTCCACCCCTACCCGCCGAAGGCGCGGGTCCTGTGAGCATCGATACGAATGTTGCCGAGGTGACGGCAAAGGCGAAGGTCCTCCTGGAGGCGCTTCCCTACATCCAGGACTTCCGGGGCTCGACCTTCGTGGTCAAGTACGGCGGGAGCTTCATGGATGATCCCGACCCGACCATGAGGGAGCGGGTCACCCACGACATCGCGTTCCTGTCCGCCGTGGGAATCAACGTCGTCGTTGTGCACGGCGGCGGCAAGGCCATCACCAAGGCCATGGAGAGCTCGGGGCTCAAGGCCACCTTCGTCAAGGGCCTGCGCGTGACCGACGAGGCCACGATCGCGATCGTGAAGAAGACGCTCGACGAGATTGTGAACCGGGACGTCTGCGACGCACTGGCCGCCGCGAATGCGAGGCCCAAGGGCCTGCCCGGCGACACCGTGCTCGTGTGCCAGAAGCTCGAGGTGGACGAGGAGGGCGCGCCGATCGACCTCGGGTTCGTGGGCGAGGTCACCGAGGTGAAGGTGAAGCTGATCAAGAAGGAGATCGCCGACGGCTTCGTCCCGGTCATCTCGCCCGTTGCCGAGGGCTACGACGGAAAGCCCTACAATGTGAACGCGGACCTGGTCGCCGGCAGGGTTGCCAGCGCGCTCAGGGCCCGCAGGCTCTTCTACATGAGTGACGTCCCCGGCCTGCTCTCGGCCCCTCCCGACCCGGCCTCGCTCATCTCGACCCTGAAGATAAGCCAGGTGGAGGACCTGAAGAAGACCGGCGTGATCGACAAGGGGATGCGCCCCAAGGTCGCGAGCGCCGTCCGCGCCCTGCAGGAGGGCGTACAGCGGGTCCATTTCATCGACGGGCGCCTCGCCCACAGCCTCCTGCTTGAGATCTTCACGGACAAGGGGATCGGAACCGAAATTGTCCATGGCTGAGATTCCTGCGCTCGTCCGCACTAGCGCCGCGGAATTGTATGATGCGTACGTGCTGAAGAACTATGCGCGCGCGCCGATCACGCTCGTGCGCGGCCGCGGCACGACGGTCTGGGATGACCAGGGCAACGCCTACCTCGACTTTTCCTCCGGCATCGCCGTGAGCTCGCTCGGGCACTGCCACCCCAGGTGGGTGGCCGCGGTCCAGAGCCAGGCGGCCGAGTTGATCCACGTGAGCAACCTCTTCCGGACACCGAACCAGGGCGAGCTCGCCCGGAGGTTGGTCGGCTACGCCGGCCCGGGGCGGGTGTTCTTCTGCAACAGCGGCGGCGAGGCCGACGAGGCGCTGATCAAGCTTTCCCGGCTGCACGGCGTCCGCAAGTCGGGGGTCGAGGGCAAGTGCATCAAGGTCGTGTGCGCAAAGAACGGCTTCCACGGCCGGATGTTCGGGGGGATGAGCGCCACGCCCAAGGAGAGCGTCCAGAAGGGCTTCCGGCCGCTCCTGCCGGGCTTTGTCTTTGGCGAGCTGAACAACCTGGAGAGCTTCGCAAACCTGGTGGACGGGGACACGACCGCGATCCTCGTTGAGTCGATCCAGGGGGACGGCGGCGTCAATCCGTGCACGCCCGAGTTTTTGGTCGGGCTGCGGAAGCTCTGCGATGAGCGCGGCCTCCTGCTCCTCCTTGACGAGGTGCAGTGCGGCGCCGGCAGGACCGGTCGCTTCTTCGCTTTCGAGCATGCGGGCATCCGGGCCGACGCGATTGCGATGGCCAAGGGCCTGGCCGGAGGCTTCCCGATCGGCGCGGTCTGGATCGGCGAGCGCGCGGCGGATCTCTTCCAGCCCGGCATGCACGGTTCCACCTTTGGAGGCACCCCGCTCGCCTGTGCGGCCGCCCTTGCCGTCCTTGACGTGATCGAGGGCGAGGGCCTCCTGGCCCATGTGACGCGCGAAAGCGGTCCCTGGATCAAAGAGCTCAATAGGCTGGTAACGGATTTCCCGGGGAAGGTCCTCGCGATCCGGGGCCGGGGATTCTTGGTGGGCGTCCAGATGGCGTCGGATTCGGCCCCGACCTTGGCCGCTCTGCGCGAGCACGGGCTCCTGACAGCGCCGGCCGGCGTGAACGTGATCCGGCTATTGCCGCCCTTGGTCGCCTCGCGTGACGAATTGGCGCGCTCGGTGGCCATATTCAGGGAAGTCCTGGCGGCCCGCTGACCGCAGGGGAAGGGGGCCTCCGGGACCCGGGGGAAGTCGGCTGAGAACGGCCACTTTCCTCTCGTCGCAAGCCCCTCAATCCCCTAGATCTATACGCTTCTTCCGATGAAGCACTTCCTGAAAGAGACCGACCTGGGGCCCAAAGAACTGGGCGAGGTGTTCTCACGTGCGCGCACGTTCAAGCGGGAGAGGGGACGCCACGCCCAGCCCGCCCTGGCCGGCCAGACGTGGGCCATGATCTTCGCCAAGTCGAGCACGAGGACCCGCGTTTCCTTCGAGGTTGGAATCAACGAGTTAGGTGGCCACCCGATTTTCCTGAACACCCACGACATCCAGCTGGGGCGGGGCGAGTCGGTGGAGGATACGGCGCGTGTCCTCTCGCGCTTCGTCCACGGGATCATCATCCGGACCTTCGACCACGCCCAGGTCGAGAGGCTGGCCGCAGCCTCCACGGTTCCCGTGATCAACGGCCTCACCGATTTCCTGCACCCCTGCCAGATCTACGCGGATGCCTTCACCGCGGCCGAACGCTGGGCGGGCAGGGACGGCGACCTCATCGCGTCGCTGAAAGGCCGCAAGATCGCGTTCCTAGGGGACACGAGCTTCAACATGGCGAACTCATGGATCCTCGGGGCTAGCCTGTTTGGGATGAGGTTGTCCCTGGCCGGGCCTGCGGGTTTTGAGCCCGGGGAAAAGATCCGGAATCTGCTCAAGAGCGAAGGGCGCTCCGTCGATTTCACGTTCACGACCGACCCCGTCGAGGCCGTGAAGGGCGCCGATGTCGTCTACACCGATGTTTGGGCCAGCATGGGCCAGGAAGCTGAGGCAAAGGCGCGGATCGACCGGATGCGGCCCTACGCCGTCACGGAACGCCTCTTCGCCGCGGCAAAGCCGGATGCCCTTTTCATGCACTGCCTGCCCGCCCACCCGGGCGAGGAGGTGGAGCAGGCGGTCCTCGACAATCCGCGCTCGATCATCTTCGACGAGGCCGAGAACCGGCTGCACATTCAGAAGGCGATCATGTCGGTCCTGTCCGCTTCGCGCACAAGATAGGACGGGTCGCGGGTGATCCGGGAAAAGGGCCGCCGGGAGGGGGGCCTTGGGTTGGGAGGTTGCGGTGGGGATTTGCAAAACTCCCTATGCCGATATCCCTTTCCGGTCTCATGCATAATGCATCGCTCTTCACTCCCGTAAAAGTGGGCTCAGTGGCCCTCGCAAACCGCATCGTGATGGCACCCCTGACGCGGTGCCGCGCCGATGCGCAGCATGTGCCGACCGGGATCATGGCCGAGTATTACGCGCAGCGGGCGGACGCAGGACTGATCATCTGCGAGGCGACCATGGCCATCGAGGGCAATTCGGCATTTGGGGGACGTGAGCCTGGCATCTATTCTGCCGCGCAGGTGGCGGCGTGGAAACGGGTGACCGATGCGGTCCACGGGAGGGGCGGGCGGCTGTTCCTCCAAGTCTGGCACGGGGGGCGCGCCTGTCACTCGCTCCTGAACAAGGGAGCCCAGCCCGTCAGTTCCAGCGCGATCGCCATCACCGGTGATGAGATCCACACGCCCGAGGGAAAGAAGCCCTACGAGACGCCCAGGGCCCTGCGCGATGAAGAGATTCCGGGGATCGTCGACGGATTCCGGAAGGCGTTTGCGAATGCAAAGGCCGCGGGCTTTGACGGGGTGGAGGTCCACGGCGCCAATGGTTACCTCCTGGACCAGTTCCTCAGGGATGGATGCAACAAGCGCACCGGCCCCTACGGGGGCAGCCTCGAAAACCGCGCGCGCCTCCTCCTTGAGGTCGTGGATGCGGCCCTCCAGGTCTGGGGTGCGGCGCGGGTGGGTGTCAGGATCTCCCCGCTCAACAGTTTCAACGCGATGGCCGATAGCGACCCCGTCGCGCTGACCCACGCCGTGGCGTCGCAACTCGACAAGCGGGGCATTGCCTATCTGCACCTCATGCGGGCCGATTTCCTTGGCATCCAGAAGGGCGATGTCGTCACCCCTGCGCGCGCAGCCTTCAAGGGCGCGCTGATCGGCAACATGGGATACACCCCTCTGGAAGCGGCGGACGCCGTCGGCAAGGGGCTGCTGGCCGCGGTGGCCTTTGGCCACCACTATGTGAGCAATCCCGACCTGGTGGGGCGCCTGAAGGCCGGCGCCCCCTTGGCCGAGCCCAACCCGGGCACGCTCTATACGCAGGACGCCGAGGGCTACACGGACTATCCGCCGTTCAAGGCGGCGTAAGCCGCCTCGCGCAGAAAACCGAAGAATTCGGTCCCATCCCCGCAGGCGAGGGGTCGGGCCGAATTCCGGCGCGCCCGCTCGGGGCCCGCCGAGCCTCGACTTCAGACTCGCAAATCTTGGGCCGACGGGGTGTAACTTCCCTCCCAGTGCCCGCATCCCATCGATCCCTTTTGAGCGCGCGGCCCAATGCCCGTGGGCATGGGGGCGCTCGCACCCTTTCCCTTTTCTAAGTCCCTAAGAAAACCATGAAAATTGTCCTCGCCTACTCCGGCGGCCTCGACACGTCCGTCATCGTCAAGTGGCTCCACGAGACCTACGACGCTGAGATCATCACCTTCGCGGCCGACATCGGCCAAGAGGAGGAGCTCAAGGGGCTCTCCCAGAAGGCCCGCAAGACCGGGGCATCGAAGCACTACACCCTGGACCTGGTCGAGGAGTTCGCCCGCGACTTCATCTACCCGATGGTGCGCGCCAATGCGGTCTACGAGGGACAGTATTACCTGGGCACGTCGATCGCACGCCCGCTGATCGCGAAGGCGCAGATCGAGATCGCGAAAAGGGAGAAGGCGACGGCCGTCGCGCACGGCGCGACCGGCAAGGGCAACGACCAGTGCCGCTTCGAGCTCACGTACATGGCGCTGGCGCCCAACCTGCAGATCATCGCGCCGTGGAAGATCGACGAGTTCCGCAAGAGTTTCCCGGGCCGCACGGAGATGATCGCGTACTGCAAGGAGCACGCGATCCCCGTCGAGGCGTCGGTGAAGAAGCCGTACTCGATGGACAGGAACCTCCTGCACATCTCCTACGAGGCCGGCATCCTGGAGGATCCCTGGTTCGACCCGACGACCAAGGCCAACAAGGCGATGTTCAAGCTCTCGGTGTCGCCCGAGGATGCGCCGGACAGGGCGGAGTACGTCGAGCTTGAGTTCGAGAAGGGCGACTGCGTGGCCGTCAACGGCAAGGCGATGACGCCGGCCAAGGTCCTCGGGACGCTCAACAAGCTTGGCGGCAAGCACGGCATTGGCCGCGTGGACCTTGTGGAGAACCGCTTCGTGGGCATGAAGTCGCGCGGCGTGTATGAGACCCCGGGCGGCACGATCCTGATGCACGGCCACCGGCAGGTTGAATCGCTCACCATGGACCGCGAGGTCATGCACCTGCGGGACTCCCTGATCCCGAAGTACGCGGAACTCGTGTACTACGGTTTCTGGTTCGCCCCCGAGCGCGAGGCGCTCCAGGCCCTGGTCGACGAGAGCCAGAAGTTCGTGTCGGGCACCGTGCGCCTGAAGCTCTACAAGGGCAACATCATCACCTGCGGCCGGAAGTCGAGATACTCGCTCTATGACCTGAAAATCGCCTCGATGGAGGGCGTAAAGAGCTGGTACAACCAGAGCGACGCGACGGGATTCATCCGGCTGAACGGGCTGAGGCTAAGGGCGCGCAACCTGGCCCAGCGCGGCCCCAAGCTCTGAGATCCCTTCACTGGGCGCGGCGGATGATCCGCCGCCCCCTTTGCGACCGCCTTACTGGGCGGCTTTGGGAAACTTGGCGATGAAGGCGTCCGCGCCCCCCTCCTCGTAGCCCTCCTGCTTGAAGACCACCTTCTCGTTGGAATCGAGCACGACCAGGGTGGGGTAGCCCTCAACCCTGTACTTGGCGGAGAGGCCCTTGTTCTGGGCTTTCACGGCGTCGTCCTGGGGCTTCGACCTCGGGAAGTCGACGGTGACCAGGATGAGCCCCTTGTCGGCAAAGTCCTTGAACTTGGGCGTGTCCAGGACCTCGGCATCGATGCGTTTGCACCAGGTGCACCAGTCCGAACCCGTGAAATCGAGGAGGAGCATCTTGTGTTCCTTCTTCGCCTTCGCGAGGGCGGACGTGTAGTCCTCGGTCCAGTCGGCGGCGCTGGCCGAGGCGACAATGAGCAGCGCGGCCGCGCAGGCCGCTAGGAGACGATGGAGGTTTTTCATGGGATTGGGAACAGAGGAGTGTCAGAGTGTCGGGCGCGGTGCAATATTCCGGAATTTCGGCCTAGAACAGCGCGTTCACGACGATGCCTACCGCCGTGATGGGGCCCGAGTCACTCAGGCCGTCCAGGGTGCGGTCAACCTTCTTTATCGTGACCTGGGCGCTGTCGTAAAGGCCCGGGTCGTTGATCAGCTTTCCGAGGGTGCCCTCGCCCTTGGCCAGCTTGTCGGAGACGCTGCGTATGTTGGCGATCGAGGCCTTGATGTCATCGGCGGCCTTCTGGTCGTAGACCAGGGTGCCAAGGGGTCCCTGGCCCGACTTGACCTGGTCCATCAGGGTCTCGGCGTTCGCGACGAACGCCTTTGCCTGCGTGGCCGTGGCACGGATCTCGTCCACCGTGGCCAGGAGCTCGTCGTGCAGCTTGGGGTCGTTCACGAGTTTTCCCAGCGTGCCCTCGCCGCGGTTTATCTTCCCGGTGATCTCCTGGAGGTTCGTCATCGTGGCGTCCACGCGCGTGCTGTTGTCGGACACCAGCTTGTCCAGCTTCTGTATGATCCCCCCCGACTTGCCGTCGCCGCCGAGCGCCTTGCTGAAGGAGCCCAGCGAGTCCTGGAGCTGCTTGCCGAGGCCGCCGATCTCGGACATGAGCGTGTTCAGGTCCGGGGTCGCGAGCGTCCTGATCTCGGCCCCGTCGGCAAGGGCCGGGGCGCCGTTTGAGCCCATGTCGATCGAGATGTAGTTTCCGCCGATCAGCCCCGACATGACGATGGTCGCCGTGGCATCGTTGGCGATGGGGACCTTCGGGTCGATCTGCAGGACGGCCTCGGCCCTGCGCCCCGCCAGCCGTGTCGTTGACACCGAGCCGACCTTGACGCCCGCCAGGCGAACCTCGTCGCCGGACTTCAGCTGCCTCAGGTCGTCGAAGCCCGCGATCAGCTTGTGCGTGTGCTCCTCGAAGATCTTCCCGTCGCTCAGGGTCTCGAACGTCACCCATACGAGGGCGACGCCGAGGAGGAAAAATAGCCCTACTCGGGCGGTCTGTTGCGTGGTGTTCATTTTGGCTCCTGTGTTTCCAATTTCTTAAAGCGGGGATTCTGGAGATCGATCTTCGGGTGAAGGAAATCGATGAGCTTGGGGTCCTTGGTCGCCTTGAGCTCTTCGGGGGTCCCCAGGGTGATCAGCTTTCCGTCCATGAGGATGCCGACGCGGTTGGCGATCGTGAGCGCGAGCGAACGGTCGTGCGTCACGACGATGCTCGTGACGCTGTACTCGTTCTTGAGCGTCGCTATGATCTCGCTGATCGTCGCGCTCATGACCGGGTCCAGCTCGCTCGTGGGCTCATCGTAGAGGAGCAGCTGGGGCTCCATGACCAGGGCCCTCGCTATCGAGACGCGCTTCTTCATGCCTCCCGAGAGCTCGGAGGGGAACTTGTTCACGGCGTCCTCCACGGACAGGATCTTCAGCGCGTGCATGACCTTCTCGCGAATCGACTTCTCGTCGCCGGAGCGGTGCTCCCTGGGATAGAGCGCCAGGTTGTCGTAGACATTGAGCGAGTTGAAGAGGGCGCCGGCCTGGAAGACGAGCGCCAGGCGGACCCGGTCGCGGGTCTCCTCAAGGCAGGGGTCCTGGCCGTCCACAGTCACGGTCCCCGACGTCGGGGACTCCAGGCCCGCGATCAGGCGGAGAAGGACGCTCTTGCCCGAGCCGCTCGGCCCCATCAGGACGAAGATCTCCCCGGGCTGAACCTCGAAGTTGAGGTTCGTTAGGACCTCCACGCCGGAGTAGCTCTTTGAGATTCCGGCCACCTGGACGCCGACGGCATTGGCCTCGACGCCCGTGAAGGGATTGCGTGTCTTGCTGCAGCAGGTTGAGTCCATGGGCGGCCGGGCCTTAGAGGAGGATCTTGGTCACAAAATAATCGAGGACCAGGATGAGGATCAGCGACACCACGACCGCGCGCGTGACGGCCGCGCCGATCTCGCGCGGGCCGCCGCGGGTGTTGAGGCCTATGTCGCAGCACACGAGCACGACCACGAAACCGAAGACCTCGGCCTTCTCGACGCCGTTGATGACATCCTTGAACTTGGTGTAATGGCGCAGCGCGACGAAGTACGCCTCGGGGCTGATGCCGACGTAGCTCACGTAGCGGGCCACGACCGAACCGCCGAACCATCCCACGATGTTGGCAATCATGATCAGGACCGGCATCATCACGAGCACGGCGGCCAGGCGCGGCAGCACCAGGATCTTCGCCGCGGGGATGTTCATGGTCGTGAGCGCGTCGATCTCCTGGTAGACCTTCATTGAGGCGAGCTCGGCGGCGATCGCCGACCCGACGCGGCCCGCCAGGAGGACCGCGGTCATCATGGGCCCCAGTTCCCGGGCCATCGACAGGCCCACCAGGCTACCGATGAACTCCTTGGCCCCGAAGTCCTCCATCGCGTAACCCGCCTCGAGCGCCAGCACCGTTCCGATGAAGAAGCTGAGGATGGCGACGATCGGCAGCGTCGTGTAGCCGATCAAGTAGCACTGCTCGATGAAGCGCCCCCACTGTCGCGGCAGGCTGCCTGTATAGGACAGGGACTTGATCAGCAGCTGGACCACGCTGCCTACGCCCTCAAGGATTGCGTTGATTTGCTTCATCTTAACGGTTCGCTGGCTTATTCTCGGTCGGTTTTGCCCCAAAATCGAATCCTAAGATGGACCAGGACTCTCCCGCGGGGCCCCGGCGCATCCCGATGATCGGGCCCAGGTGGAATTCGGAAAGGCCGCCCGATGCGCTGCGCCGCCACGTGACGGCGTTCCACAGGACCGAGCTGTGCGCCTCCCCCGACGGGCGGTGGTCGTAGCGGTAGACGGAAAAGAGGGGCGACCAGGTCTCGCGCATGTCAGGGTTGTCCGGGAAGAAGACCTCGAGCGGGCTCAGGAACTGGAGCTGGCGGGTTCCTGCTCCGTTGTCCCACACGGAGAGCAGCGGCCAGTAGTGGCGCTTGTAGGCGTGGGCCAGCGCGGGACGGGAGAGGCTGCGCTGATCTAGGGACCAGTAGACAAAGTAGAAGAACTGGGTCTTCGACTGGGCGATGTCGCTGTCGGCCCAGGTCAACCGGTGCCAGAACGGCCAGACGACCCACCTGGAATCGGAACCCTTGGTGTTCGAATACGTGTAGAAGGGGGCCCAGCGCTCGAGCACGCGGTCGTCGCCCCGGCCCTGGACAAGGAAGGGCCAGAAGTAGCGCTTCTCGCTGTAACGGTAGGGAGATGTGCGCTCGGTGTAGCCGAAGAAGGGCCAGAGGTAGTTCTCGCTGATCATCCCCGGGGCGGTCTCGCGGGTGTACAGGGGAAGGACCCCCACCTGCGTTCCGGGGGCCGTCCCATCCGGCGCATCGGGGCCCGGGTCGATCTTGTTGTCCCAAATGAGCGGCCAGAGGTAGTAGGAATGGCTTGCCTGGCCAGGCCCGCGGGTCGAGCCGAAGAGGGGCCAGATCGCGAAGCCGTTCTCGTCGCCCCGGAACGTCTTCACGAAGGGGAAGGGCGTGTACGTGACATCGGTGTTCCGCTTGAAGGCGTCGACGTAAAGCGGGAAGAGGACCCAGGAGAGGCGCTGGAAGCCGAGGCGGTACTTGATCGTGCCGTAGACCGGCAGGAGCGCATGGTAGCTGTCAACCGGGCTGCCGGTCTCGCGCGAGAAATAGAAGGGCCAGACGTCAAAGCGACGCACCACGGGCTGGCTCGTCGGCGTTGCATCGGGGTCGCTCCCATCGCCATTGATCAGCTGGAGTATGGACCACTTGGTGGCCTCGGGATACCTCCGGAAATAAAACAGGGGATAGAGGATGTCCGTCTTCTCGTAATCCCCCCCCTTTCCTTTCACGTAGAAGGGCCTCAGGCCCTCTATCGTTCCCTTTTCAGGCGCGGGGGCCGGTTCGGAGAAGAGCAGCGGTCCGGCGCCCTCCCACGAAGCCGTATTCCCCGAAGCGTCCTTCTGTAAAACAAATGCAGGCCAAGCATTTAGTTCATACGCATTTCCCCGCAAAACAGCGGCAGCGGCCGTGAGGCCGACGAATGCGGTGAGCCTTGCTAGCGTCATGGTTGCTGGGTCCTGCGGTCAACAGAGACCCAGCCTACATTGGCCAATAATCGGAAATCTGCAAACATTTACAGGGTAAGAGATTCAGCTGCGACACCTTGGGGTCGCGGGTGGTTCCATGGGGCCGCCCTCAATGCCCAAAATTTTAGGCGAAAATGCTGCCCCCAGGCTCAAGTACCCTGAAATCCGCCATGTCGCCCCCCAGGGCCTCCTGAAGAGCCCGGACGGGCTCCTCCCGGGCTTCGTCCGTCAGCTGGAAGGTGCCCCAATGCATCGCGACGCTCAGGCGCGAGCCGACGTCGCGGTGCACCCGCACGGCCTCGGCAGGGTTCATGTGCGCGTCGCTCATGAACCAGCGGGGTTCGTAGGCCCCGATGGGAATCATCGCCAGGTCCGGCGCGCCACAACGCCTGCCGATCTCGGAAAACAGCCGATCGTCATAGCCGGAGTCCCCGGCGAAATACGCCAGGCGGCCCTTGGTCCGCAGCATGAATCCGCCCCAGAGCCTCGTGTTGGTGCCAAAGGGCTTCCTCCGGCTCCAGTGGCGCGCGGGGACGAGCGTGACCTCAAGTCCGGGCATGGCCGCGCGGGTCCCCCACCAGTCGAGCTCGACCACGCGGTCGAGCCCGGCTCCGGAGAGGAGCGTGCGGTGGCCCAGCGGGGAAATGACGAGCGGATTGTCGCGCTCGGCAAGCCGGCGGAGGGTGGGCAGGTCGCAGTGGTCGTAATGGTCGTGGGACAGGAGGACCACGTCCACCTTGGGCAGAGTCTCAAAAATGACACCGGGTGCCGCCGCCCGCTTTGGACCCGCCCAGGGGAAGGGGCTCGCCCGGTCGGAGAAGATGGGATCCGTGAGGATCGTCACTTCCGAGCTTCTCAGGACGAAGGTGGACTGGCCCACCCAGGTCGCGCAGAGACCTGCGGAGGGTGCGGCCGGAACGAGGGAGGGGACCACCGGGACCGAGGCAGGCCAGGGCGCGGGCCGGCTCGTCCTCCTCCACTTGAGGACGTCAAGCAGGCCGCGCACGGCCGGATGGCCCGGATTGAAGAAATTTTTCCCGTTGAAGTGGTCCGAGGGCGGCAATGTCATCGTTTCCGTCTTTGTGATGCGACCCACAACCTTGTCGACAATGCGTCCGGCGCAAGCGCGCACGGGTGCGAATCCCCTATGCGCATAAGCGGAGGCCTTGCGCGCGGGATCGAGCTGCTTGTGCCGCGGGGCGATGCAGTGCGGCCCGCCACCGATGGGATGAGGCAGTCGGTGTTCTCAAGCCTCGGCACCCGCGTGGCTGGGGCCCGATTCGTGGATTTGTTCGCGGGGAGCGGCGCCTATGGCCTGGAGGCGTTCAGCCGGGGGGCATCGGGAGGAACGTTCGTCGAGCGAAACACGAAGGCGCTGGCGTGCCTGAGGAAGAACATCGCGGCCGTCTGCAGGAGCCTGGGCAAGGAGGGCTCGGAGCTCCTCGCCGTCGAGGCGGATGCGCTTTCGATGCCGGCCGGTGTCGGCCTTCCCCCGGATCTCATCTTCGTCGACCCGCCCTACGCCATGATCGGGGACCTCGCTCCGGTCCTGTTCACCAAGCTCGCTGCGGCCCTGCCGCCGGGCTGGCCGGGATTGGTCGTCTTTGAGATGCCGGGCGAGACCGTGTTGGAGCCCCTGGGCTGGGCCTGCGTGAAGAGGCTCGGTCGCGGGGCGCGAAGCCCAAGCGTCGCCTTCTTCGGGAAGGCCGCCCCAGGCTAGAGGCACGCCTTGGCAAGCGCGAGCGCCGCCACGACGGCCGTCTCCGTCCTGAGGACACGGGTGCCCAGATGCGCGAGCTCAAATCCCCGCTCCCTTAGGAGCGAGCGCTCCGAGGCCGACCAGCCGCGCTCGGGGCCGAAGGCAAGCGCCAAGGGGAACCTCAACCCCGAAGGCGACATCCGACGCGTAGCCTCGTAGTTGTCGAGGGCGATCCGCCCCGAGTTGGGATCAAGCCCCGCGATGCAGTCCTCGAGCCGGGCCGCATGCTCCACCCGGGGCACCCGGGTGTCGAAGGCCTGGGCAGCTCCGCCGAGCAGGTGGCGGCGCCACTCGCCGCTTGTCCAGAGCGTGCTTGAGACGTACCCGGGCTCGCCCTTCTCGGACTGGAAGAACCGGATCGACGCGACACCAAGGGTGGTTGCCTCGCAGAGGATCTTCCGAGCGGTCTGCGGCCTCGGCAAGGCCACGAGGAGGTCGATGGGCTCGGCAGGCGCGGGGTCGGTGAGGGCCTCGAAGGTGAACGCGATTCCTGAGGTGCCGATCGAAAGGACCCGTCCCTTTCCCCGGGGACCGTTCACGATCCCCGCGTCAAAAAAGTCCCCCTCAGCCCTCCGGAGGATTTTCTCCAGGTGGACGGCTCGGGGATCGGCCCGGGGAAGCGGGGCGCCGATCTCACCGGGCTCAAAAAGAATGAGGTTCAACGCGGCGTCCCGGCCGGCAGCCCGGTCAGGAAAGGACGGCCTCGATGGCCTTCAGCTCGTCCGCGCTGAAGGAGAGGTTCTTTAGCGCACCCAGGTTCTCGTCGATCTGGGAGACCTTGCTGGCCCCGATGAGGGCGGTTGTGACCGCAGGCTGCCTTAGCACCCACGCGAGCGCCATCTGAGCCAGGGACTGGCCGCGGGCCTTGGCGAGTGTATCCAGCTTGCGGATCCTCGAAAGCTTGTCCTCGGTGATGCTCTCGGGCTTCAGGAAGCGCGGGTCGTGCCCCGCCCGGGAATCCGCGGGAATCCCGTTTAGGTACCTCCCGGTGAGCAGGCCCTGCGCAAGGGGCGTGAAGACGATGCCGCCGATGCCCTCGCGCACGAGGGCCGCGAAGAGGGCCTTCTCGGGGCCGCGCTCAAACATGCTGTACTTCGGCTGGTGGATGAGGCACGGGGTGCCGAGATCCCTGAGGATCTTTGAGGCGCGCTCGGTGAGCGCGGCGTCGTAATTGGAAACGCCCGCGTAGAGCGCCTTGCCGGACCTGACGGCGTGCGCCAGTGCCCCCATCGTCTCCTCAAGGGGGGTCTCCGGGTCGGGCCGGTGGCTGTAGAAGATGTCGACGTAATCGAGGCCCATCCGGTCCAGGCTCTGGTCCAGGCTTGAGAGGAGGTACTTGCGCGAGCCCCAGTTGCCGTAGGGGCCCTCCCACATGTCGTAGCCGGCCTTCGTCGAGACAATGATCTCGTCGCGGTACGCACGCAGGTCGTCCTTGAGGATATTCCCGAAGGTGGTCTCCGCGGATCCCGGGGGCGGCCCGTAGTTGTTGGCCAGGTCAAAATGGGTGATCCCCTGGTCAAAGGCCCTCAGGACGAGCGCCCGGCTGTTGGCGTAATTGTCCACGCCCCCAAAATTGTGCCATAGCCCCAGGGAAAGGAGCGGCAGCTTCAGGCCGCTGCGGCCGCAGCGGCGGTACAGGGAGGGATTGGAGTAGCGGTCCGGGGCGGGTACGTAGCTCATGGGGAAGGAGGAACTTAATGCATGCAAGCGGGGCGGGGGGGCGGCAAACCCAATCTGGGCGCTGCAGGCATTGGGTGCACCGGAGGCTTGACGGTCCGCTCCTCCGTGGGGAACATTATCCCTCGCAGGAACGCGGGCGTAGTTTAGTGGTAAAACTTCAGTTTTCCAAACTGGCCTCGGGAGTTCGATTCTCCCCGCCCGCACCAATCTAAGCCCCAAGCGGCTTGATATCGGCCAAGCGGACCGGTGCCCCCCTCCGCGTCCGAGGGCTTGGCCTGGAGCGCTTCGAGGAACGGTCCGAGGAAATCGCGGTACGGTTGCCAGCCTCCCATACCCGTCTTTGCGTCGATTGCATTCAGCGGGCAAAGAGCGGCTTGTATGAGCATCGGCCCAAAACCATAGGGCAGCCGACGGGGTGCCCTTGCCGGAATCGTGGGTTCGAGGCAGATGCTTTCCCCTTTCGTGGCACAGCCTTTGCTTAGCTGGGGGCTCATGATCACCACAGAGGATGCGATCGATCAGGAGCTTGAGCAGACGCATGCGCGTCTCCTCTTGGACCTGGTGAGCGTCGGGAGCGGGCGGGGCGTCTATATCCTGACGCCGCCGCCGGCGGACGACCCGGAGTGACGACGCTTGGAGGAAGCCAACGGCGTCCGTGCCGTGCTGCCGCCGGCAAGTGAGGTTCCTGCCCGGTCCTTGACGCCGCCGGCATCCTTTGCACCAGGAAGGGTCCTTAGCCTCAGACGCCCTTGCCGTGAGCCGCGGCGATCAGCGAGCAACGAATAGGCAGGTTGTCGGCGGCCGAGATCTGCCGGAACACCCTCGGGCCTTGCGCCTATCGGGCTGGGCCGCCAAGGATCGGAGCGCTTTCATCCCCACCGATGCCCCTATGAAACGAGATTTGATAACCCCTTCTCGATTGCTGTGCCTGCTGGCGGTCGCCACGGCGGTCGCCGTCTCAAGCCTTTCCGCCCAGGACAAGCCGCTGGCCCCCGCTCCCGCATTTGATGCGACGGCCACCCTGGCGCTAGGGGCCATGAAGGCTCGCGCGGACGAGCTTCATGTCAGCGGGGTCGCCGTCGTTGCGTACGCGCCGGGGGACAGCGTCACCTCGTGGTCCTCGAAGATGCAGGTGTTCGGGAGCATGACCCAGCCAGGGTCCGCAAATGACAAGGGGAGCAACCTGCTTGGCATCGCCTATGCCAAGGCATCGGAAATGGCTTCCACGCTCAAGGACAGCGGGAGCGGGGTTCGCGCCGCGCTTACGGGAGAGTATGGGTGGCAGGGTGGGGTGGTCTCAAAAGGGAGGACCGGGATCCTGATCGCGGCGTTCAGCGGCGGCCGTTCGGAGGACGACGTGGCCATCTCAAGGGCGGGCCTAGGCGCTCTAGCGGCTTCGCTTTGATCGGGGACGTCTGGATTGGACCGTAGTGTTTGCCTAGCAACATCCTGCATGGTTGCTGCCAAGGGCTACCCGTTAGGAGGGGCGCTTGTAGCCCGGTTACCGTAATCAATTTCTTAACGCTTTTGCGTGGACCTTTAATTAGGCGCCACAGGAGTGCGGCATTATAGTTGGAGCGGCAAAGAGGCCTCGCGCGATGAACCCAATTAATGCAACAGATGAATCAGGTCCGACGTATCGGGATCGCGGTGACAGCGACCGTCCGCAGGTCGCCGCCTATTACATCATCGCGATTGTCGCCTTGGTGGTGGGCATGATGATTGGAAGTCTCGGAAAGGGCACGAGCGGGGGTTCCCGAATCGACTGGCCCAAGCCATCCGTCCCGCACCCGCGCTCGATCAGCCCGTAGCCTGCGGTCGAATTCCCCAATTTCCACGGGGCGTCCCTTGGCCGCTGCGCGAACGACTACAATCCGGGCGTCGTCCTCCGGATCCTGAGATCGTGCGGCGCCCCCCCGGCCTACTTTTGACGATCTCGGCTTTGAATCCTGCGCACTGAAAGGGTGGCGCACGGCCGGCGGCCGGCGTTATTTAGCGCGCGCTTAACGCTATGTATCCAATCGTGAATACACAGGGTTCCCTGTGGAAGGCACGCAGTTTTCATTGACGAATAATTAATGGAATTCGGGCCGAACTTAACTCACGCGCGAGGCCCGATGGCGCAATACTTGCACCCAGTCCCGGCACACAGCTCGTGCTATGAAATCGACTGAAATCATCCAAATCGTACTCTTCTTCGGGCTCGGCATAGCCCTTACCCCGGTTGTGGGCCGCTTCATGGCCCGGGTCTTCAACGGCGAGAAAACTTTTCTCCACCGGTTTCTTTATCCGGTCGAGAAATTGATATACCGACTGAGCGGGGTCGATCCAGCCGAGGAGATGACCTGGCTGACGTATTTCTGGGCCGTGCTGATTTTCACGACGGTCGGCTTCGCGTCCTTGATGGGGATCCTCATGACGCAGGCGTGGCTCCCGCTCAACCCGCAGAAGCTGCCCAACTGCTCGTGGGACCTGGCCTTCATGCAGGCTTGGAGCTTCACGTGCAACGCGGACTGGCAGTCGTACTCGGGCGAATCGACGATGAGCAATTTCTCGCAGGTCATCGGCCTGATGGTGCACCAGTTCCTGAGCGGAGCGGCCGGGTTGGCGGTCCTCGTTGCCGTGGGGCGTGCGCTCAAGCGCGCCACCATCCAGACGGTCGGGAATTTCTGGGTCGATATGACGCGCGGTCTCACTTATTTCGTGATCCCGCTTTCGATCCTATGGGCCATCCCGCTCGCGTGGCAGGGCGTGCCGCAGACCTGGAAACCCTATGAGACGGCCTCGCTGGTAGAGCCCTATACGACCCAGGTCCAGAAGACCGACGACAAGGGAAACCCAGTCACCACCCAGGTGCCAAAGGCCGACGACAAGGGAAACCCGGTGAAGGGGGCGGACGGGAAGCCCGTGATGGTTGACCAGCCCGTCATGGTGGACCAGAGGGTCGAGACGCAGTCCATCCCGATTGGTCCGGTTGCATCGTTCGTCTCGATTAAACAGCTCTTTACCAACGGGGGCGGCTGGTTCGGGGTCAACAGCGCCCATCCCTACGAGAATCCGACCCCCTTATCGAACTTCCTGGAACTGCTGGCGATCATCGTGGTTCCGATGGCGCAGGTGTACATGTTCGGGCTCCTGATCGGGAACAGGAAACACGCTTGGTGCCTGTACAGCGTGATGCTTGCCCTGTTCGTGGGGTCCTTCGCGGTGGCGTGGTGGGCTGAGGCGCAGCCAAACCCGGTGGTCCAGAACCTGCAACCGCTGATGGAGGGCAAGGAACAGCGCTTTGGCGTTATGAACAGCGTGCTGTGGGGCGTCAGCTGCACCGCGATTGATAACGGCTCCGTGAACTCCATGCACGATAGCTGGATGCCCATTGCGGGCCTGATGCCGCTTTGGAACATACTCATCGGCGAAATCATCTTCGGCGGCATCGGGTGCGGCATGTACTGCATGCTGTTTCACGTGCTCATCACGGTATTCATAGCCGGACTGATGATAGGACGAACGCCTGAGTACCTCGGAAAGAAACTCGGCGCATGGGAAGCCTCGTGGGCGGTTGTTGGCGTACTGGTGCCGAACGCCGCCTGCCTCATCCCAACGGCCATCGCCGTCATGGTCCCCCAGGGCCTCTCGAGCATAGCCAATGCGGGCCCCCATGGCCTCAGCGAGGTCCTTTATGCCTTCGGAGAGGCGGCCAACAACAACGGAAGCGCATTTGCGGGCCTCAACGCAAATACCGTCTTCTATAACCTGGGCACCGCCATCTGCATCGTTATCGGCCGGTTTGTCCCCATTGTCGCCGCTCTTGCGATCGTGGGGCGCCTGGCGTCCAAGAAGACCGTCGAACCGTCGGCGGGCACGCTGCCGACCCATGGATGGACGTTCGGACTAAGCCTCACCGGCGTGATCGTTATCGTCGCGGCGCTCACATTCTTTCCCGTCCTGTGCCTAGGGCCCATCATCGAGCAGGGGCTCATGACCGCGGGCCGCGCATTCTAGGCGGCCAACCCAAAAGCGGACCCAAATACTCTCCACACACATCATGAGCACTAAGGTTGCCTTCAGCTACAAGACACTCGCCGGCCAGGCGGTGATCGACTCGTTCAGGAAACTGCACCCCCGCGACGAGATCAAGAACCTCGTCATGTTTGTGGTGTGGCTCGGGTCGATCGCGACCACGATATTCCTGTTCCTTCCGGGGCAGTTCAACGCGTTCAACATTCAGATCTGCATCTGGCTCTGGTTCACCTGCCTCTTTGCGAACTTTGCAGAGGCCATGGCGGAGGGCCGCGGAAAGGCCCATGCCGACGAGTTGCGCAAGATGCGCACGAAGACGGTGGCCAAGGTGCTCGTGGATGGGCAAATCACCTCCATCGGCAGCTCGGCCCTGAAGATCGGCGACATATTCGTCTGCGAGGCTGGCGACCTCGTCCCGGCTGACGGCGAAATCATCGAGGGCATCGCGACGATCGACGAGTCCGCGATCACCGGCGAATCTGCGCCCGTTGTCCGGGAAAGCGGCGGGGACCGAAGTGCCGTGACCGGCGGCACCGCCGTCATCAGCGACCGAATCGTTGTCCGCTGCACCGCAGCCGAGGGGAACTCATTCCTGGATCGCATGATCTCGATGATCGAGAACGCACGGCGGCAAAAGACGCCCAACGAGATCGCGCTCAACATTGTCCTGGTGGCGATGACCGCCCTGTTCGTGCTGGTCGTCTTCACCCTGCCGCCGTACGCGCACTACAATGAGAAGGCGGCCGGGCAGGAGGGCGTCGTGCTCACCTCGCTGCCGGTGCTGCTTTCGCTCATCGTCTGCCTCATCCCGACCACCATCGGCGGCCTGCTCAGCGCGATTGGCATCGCGGGGATTGACCGGCTGATGCGCCGCAACGTGCTTGCGACCTCCGGGCGCGCCGTGGAGGCGGCGGGGGACGTCGACGTGCTTCTCCTCGACAAGACGGGAACGATAACTTTGGGCAACAGGATGGCGACGGAGTTCAACCCGGCGCCCGGGGTGAGCGTTGAGAAACTTGCCGACGCCGCGCAGCTGGCATCGCTGGCTGACGAGACGCCCGAAGGCCGGAGCATCGTCACGCTTGCCAAGGAGAAGTTCAATCTCCGCGGCCGTGAAATCGCCCAAAAAGACACGACATTCGTGCCGTTCACGGCCCAGACGCGCATGAGCGGCGTCGACTTCGGCTCCGTCAAGATCCGGAAGGGCGCGGCGGAGAGCGTAAAGACGTGGGTCACCTCGCTCGGGGGAACCTATCCCCAAGAGGTGTCGGCCGAGGTTGAGAGGATTTCACGCTCGGGGGGCACCCCGCTCGTTGTCACGGAGGATTCGCGCGTCCTCGGGGTGATCCTCCTCAAGGACATCGTGAAGGGCGGCATCAAGGAGCGGTTCAGCCAGCTGCGGGCCATGGGCATTAGGACGATCATGATCACGGGCGACAACCCGCTCACCGCCGCGGCGATTGCCGCCGAGGCCGGGGTGGACGACTTCATCGCCCAGGCCAAGCCTGAGGACAAGCTGGCACGGATTCGCAAGGAGCAGGAGGGAGGCAAGCTGATTGCCATGATTGGCGACGGCACCAATGACGCGCCCTCCCTAGCCCAGGCCGACGTTGGGGTCGCTATGAATTCTGGAACCCAGGCCGCGCGCGAGGCGGGCAACATGGTGGATTTGGACTCAAATCCGACCAAGCTCATCGAGGTGGTCGAGATCGGCAAACAGCTGCTCATGACACGGGGCGCGCTCACGACCTTCTCGATAGCGAATGATGTCTCGAAGTATTTCGCGATCATTCCTGCGATGTTCGGACTCCTCTATGCGGTCAAGCCGGGTGGATACGGTCCGCTTCAGTCGCTCAACATCATGTTCCTGCACTCGCCCCAGAGCGCGATACTGAGCGCCGTCATCTTCAACGCGCTGATCATCGTCGCCCTCATCCCGCTCGCGTTGCGCGGCGTGAAATACAGGCCGATCGGAGCGAAGATAATCCTGAGGAACAACATGCTGATCTATGGCATCGGAGGGATCCTTCTGCCCTTCGTATTCATCAAGGCAATAGACATGGCGCTCGTGGCGACCCACCTCGCCCCGTAACGCCGAGACAACGCCCCTTCGGGAATTTCACGACCATGCTCAAACTCATCCTCCAGTCCATCAGGCAGACCCTTGTCTGGACCGCAATAGCCGGCGTCGCTTATCCGATGCTCGTAACCGTCATCGCGCAGGCGGCCTTCAAGGACCAGGCGAACGGAAGTCTCGTCTTTCGCGATGGGAAACTCGTGGGCTCTGCGTTGCTTGCGCAACAGTTCACCGGCCCGACCTATTTCTGGCCCCGCCCCTCGGCGGGAACCTATGCCACCGTGCCGTCGGGTGCGAGCAACCTGGGTCCGACCAGCGCAGCATTGCAGACCAATGTGGCCAACAACCTAAAGGCCCTTCGCGATGCGCATAAGTTGGCGGCCGACGCGCCTGTTCCCGCGGATTTGGTGTTCACCTCCGCAAGCGGCCTTGATCCCCACATTAGCCCGGAGGGGGCCTGGTTTCAGGTTGGAAGGGTCGCGGCGGCGCGGGGGGTTGCGGAAGAAAAGGTGAGGGAGCTGGTCAAGAGCTACGTGGAAGCGCCACAGTGGGGAATCTTTGGCCAGGCGCGCGTCAACGTCCTTAATCTGAACCTCGCGATGGACGCGCAATTCCCCCCAAAGAAATGAAATCGCCACCCAGATCGGGATGATTCCCGGAAGCCGGATGAGCCCCTCAAACCCCCATCCAAAAGTATTGGTAATCGACAGCGACCCGGCGATTCACCGCCTCCTGGGCATCCTGCTGGAAGGGGATCACTGCAGGGTCTTCTCGGCGAAGACGGCCGAGGACGGGCTTTCGAAGGCGATGTCGGCCTCGCCGGAGCTAATCCTGCTTGAGCTCGAGATGCCGGACGGAGCGGGTTTCTCGGTGCTGAGGACGCTTCGCGAGTGCAGCCAGACCCCGGTGATGATCCTCTCTTCCAGCGTGGCCGTGGGAGGCAAGGTCAGGGCGCTAGACGCCGGGGCCTGCGATTATGTGGTCAAGCCCTTCAACGGCGCGGAACTGGCCGCGAGAGTGCGCGTCCAGCTGCGAGCGAGAAAACCCGCCGGGGTGAACATTTTCATCCGCGGTATTGCCGGTCAGGACCGGTCGACCCGTGAGATATTTGTCAATGGCTTCAAGTTGGAACTTACCGCAAAGGAGGAGGCGGTGCTGAGGATTCTCGCGAGCCAGCCGGGAGCTCTTGTGACGAGCCACCAGCTCCTGCAGGAAATTTGGGGGAACGAGGGACTAGCCCAGCTCCACGAACTGCGGGTCTATATCACGAGGCTGCGCCGGAAACTTGAGGCTTGCGGGGCATCGAACCTGATCGAGTCCGAGCGCAACGTCGGGTACAGCCTCTCGATCGGGGCAAGCCGCGACAACGCCTCGCCCACAATGGGCTCCTGACGGCTCCCGTGCAGCTCGGGCCGGTTTCGTGCCCGCCCTGCACGGGCCCGTTCAATGGGCGCCGCTAAAGAGAAACAGCCAAAGCGCAACCGAGACCGGCACCGCGACAGGGACCGTGAAAGCAAGGATTGGCCAAAAATAGCGGCGGAGCAAAACCCTCGTGGTCGAGACCTCGTCGAGCCTTTCGCAGCGGCCCGTGACCGACACTTCGGAAGAGCGGCCCAGCTCAGCCCCCAGAGCCCTCGCGCTCGGATGCCGCGACCTTGGCTCCCGCTCCAATGCATGATGGACGATTTCCTCCGCTTGCCGCGAGACGCTGGGATTCAACGCCCGTAGGGGCTCGGGATCGCCCACCACGCGCGCGTTCATGACGGCCAGCGGGCTGTCGCCCTCAAATGGGGGCTTTCCCGTCAGCATCTCGTAGAGCATAGCCCCGAGGCTATAGATGTCCGTGCGGGCGTCGCCTCGCTTTCCCTTCACCTGCTCGGGCGCCATGTAGTCGGGGGTTCCCATCGCCGGGGTGAGCCCGCAAAAGGTGACGCGCCTCATGTCGGTCGAACTGGCGAGACCGAAATCCAGGAGGCGAATGGTGCCGTCGCAGCCCACCATCACGTTGTGGGGCTTCAGGTCCCTGTGAACCACGCCTTGGCTGTGAAGGTAGGCGAGGGCCTCGCAGAGGAGTTCGCCTATCCTGAGGGCATCCGCCTCGCTAATCGGCGCCATGGCGGAAAGCAGATGGGCGAGGGTGCAGCCGCGCAGGTACTCCGTCACGATGTACGGGCGGCTCTTGGGCGTGGAGATAGGGATGAACCTCAGCACGTACGGGTGGTTGAGTCGGAGCCCGATTTCCTCCTCGCGCTGGAAACGCGTAGAGAAGCCCGGGTCGCTCTCATATTCCATGTGCGGAACCTTTAGGGCCACGTCGGCATTGCCGTCGTGAAGGTCCTGGGCCCTGAAGATCATGGCCATGCCGCTCCGGCTAATCACCTCCGTGATCAGGAACCGCTCGTCGAGGATTTCGCCGGGCTGAAGCGCACCCGCACCCCCGGCATTGGCCGCTGGATGGAAATCGACGACGTTGGCGCAACACGCCACGCCCTCGAGCGCTGATGGATGTTCCTGTTTCACGGCTTCATTATCGCACCGCAGCGACTTTGGAGGTAGTAAACTATCGACGGGTTCCCGCTAAGATTGCATCAAGCCGGCGGGGTTTTTTATTGAGACCATGGGGCTCTCGCCTGAAGTTAAACCACGTAAACCATTAATGGATAATAACATCACGATGGCCGTTATCGCGAATGAGACGGGGTGCCTTTTTTTGGAGGCCCGCAGGTCCCCAAGCGGGAACATCGGGTTGCAACGAAGTTGAAGTGGTCGGGCCCGGTCCCGGGAAAGGCTCATTTGCCTGGCGCGGCGACAAGCGATTGCGGACCCGGGGCGCGCAGGATCGCGGCTACGTGGGGTGGCGCTGTTGCGCCCCGGTGGTCTTACTTTTTTTTGACCCCGGTTCCCGGCGCAAAAGGGTTGCGGCGCGTCTTGCGCACTGTTTTAACCGCGCCATGGCTATTTTCTCCCCCGCGTCCCAAAGCCCCGGCACCGTCACCAGCCAGGGTGGGACAAGGAAGGGGCCCGGCGCCGACGTCCGCGCGGCCCAGGCACTCGCCAAGCAAAAGTCGCTCGAGAAGAGCGCAAAGAAGTACAAGCTGCCCTTGGGCGAGCTCACGATGTTTACCCAGCAGCTCGCATCCCTGCTCGTTGCTGGCCTTCCCCTGGTCCAGTGCCTTGAGGCCCTCCAGGACCAGACCGAGGACCCGCGCTTCAGGATCATCATCCGCGACGTGCGCCTGGACATCTCCCAGGGCAACTCCTTCTCCTCCTCGGTTAGAAAATTCCCAAGGGCCTTCCCGACGCTCTTCATCTCGATGGTCGAGGCCGGTGAGGCCAGCGGCGGCTTGGCCGAGATCCTGGGCAAGGTCGCGGGCTACTTTGAGGCCACCGTTAAGCTGACCAAGAAGGTCAAGTCGGCCATGGCGTATCCGATCGGCGTCATCTCGCTGGCTGTCGTGCTCGTGAACGTGCTCCTGATCTTCGTGATCCCGGTGTTCGCGGCCATGTTCAAGGACTTCGGGGCCAAGCTGCCTGTGCCGACCCAGATGCTCATCGACCTGAGCGATTTCATGAAGCACTGGTTCTGGGCTGTCGGCATCGGGGCCTATCTCGCCTACTGGCTGCTCGGCAAGTTCGTGGCCACTCCCAAGGGCCGGTCCATCAAGGACCGGGCCCTGGTCAAGGCGCCCATCTTCGGCAACCTGATCCACAAGATCGCCCTTTCACGCTTTTGCCGCACCTATGCCACGCTGATCCGCTCGGGTGTGCCCATCCTGAGGACGCTCGAGATCACAGCGGCAGCCAGCAACAAGGTCCAGGTCGAGGAGGCCTGCCAGGAGATCGCCAAGCACGTGAGCCAGGGCGGCCAGGTCTCCGAGGTCCTCGCGGCCAACGAATTCTTCCCGCCGATGATGAAGCACATGGTGAAGGCCGGCGAAGCCACGGGCAATGTCGACGGCATGATGAACAAGATCGCGGACTTCTATGACGTCGAGTGCGACGCCACGGTGGCCGCCCTCACCTCCCTGATCGAGCCTCTGCTCATCGTCTTCCTCGGCATCATCGTCGGTGGCATCGTCATGGCGATGTTCCTGCCAATCTTCCAGCTGGGTGCCGTCGCCGGTGGAATGGGGTGATTCCCCTAGAACCCCAACGGGGCGCCCGATAGCGGGCGTTGTTGACTTGCCCGGGAGCAGCGGGGAGGCTTGACCCCCTACGATTTAGTCATGCCATCCGTCCTCATTGTCGACGACCTGATATCGATCCACGAAATGCTGGACGCGGTAATCCAACCGACCGGCTTCTCGACGGCTTTTGCCACGGACGGTGAAAAGGCCCTGGTCCGTTACAAGGCCGAGAAATTCGACATGGTCCTGGCGGACATCGACATGAAGCCGATGGATGGGATCACGCTCCTGAAGCAGCTGAAGGCCTACGACCCCAACAACGTCACCATCATCATGACGGCCTATGCCAGCACCGAGAGCGCGGTGCAGGCCCTCAAGTTTGGAGCCTTCGACTACCTCCAAAAGCCCTTCCGCGTGGATGAGCTTATCGCGACCCTGCGGCGCGGCGTCGAATTTCGGGAGATACAGGCCCAGCGCAACCTGGCCTCCTCGGGCACGGGGATAAAGCTGGACGACGTCGAGGGGCGCCTTATCGGCGGCAGTGCCCAGATCAAGAGGCTCATCCAGCAGGTGAAGAAGCTGGCCGTGGTGCGGACGCCGGTCCTGCTGATCGGCGAGAACGGCACCGGCAAGAGCTCGGTGGCGGAGATCCTCCACAGCGCCACGGGCGCCGACCAGAAAAACTTTGTCAGGATCGACTGCTCGCTCAGCTCCGAGAAGAGCTTTCGCGACGGCCTCCTCGGCCAGAACGGCGAGGGGGGCCCCTGGACCCGCGAAGCCAAGGGCGGGACCCTTTTTCTCGAGCACCTGCAATGCCTGGCCCCGCCCATACAGACGGAACTGGTGAGCGTGCTCCGCAACACGGCGCACGCCTTTAGGCTCGTGTGCACCACGACGGACGACCTCGAGAAGATGGTCGACGAGGGCAAGTTCAACGACGAGCTGTTCTACCGGGTCGCCTCGCTGCCCCTGCAAATGCCGGCCCTGCGGGACCGCAAGGAGGACATACCGCTCTTGATCAGACACTTCACGGCGCGTGCGTCCAACCCATTGGTGGACCCCAATCTTATCGAGTTCACCGCCGATGCCATGGCGATCCTGACTGCCTATGACTGGCCGGCCAACCTGACCGAGATGTACCAGGTGGTGTCGAAGGTCGCCTGCACGACCGAGACGCGCGTGGTCACCTCGGAGCAGCTGCCCCTGCGGATCCGGCAGCTCAACGACTGGCCCACCCTCGCCCAGTTCACCGCCGGCCAGGAGAAGCAGTACATCGACCGGGTCCTCCACGCATGCCGGGACGACAAGGCCGTCGCGGCCAAGGTCCTCGGAATCGACATTTCGAGGATCGGATAAGGCCCAATTTCCCTTGCGGCGGATTTGGGCGGCCGCAACTGTCGGAGGAATTCACGCGCTCCGAAAATGCCCAAACGCACTGACCTCGAGTCCATCCTGATCATCGGCGCCGGCCCCATTGTAATCGGCCAGGCCTGCGAGTTTGACTATTCCGGGACCCAGGCGTGCAAGGCCTTGAAGGAAGAGGGGTTCCGTGTCATCCTCGTCAACTCGAACCCGGCGACGATCATGACGGACCCGGAATTCGCGGACGTCACGTACATCGAGCCCCTGACGGTCGACATTCTGGAGAAGGTCATCGCGGCGGAGAGGCCCTCGGCGCTCCTGCCCACCTTGGGGGGCCAGACGGCCCTCAACCTCTCGATGGAGCTCCACCAGAAGGGGATCCTGGCAAGGTACGGGGTCGAGATGATCGGGGCCAAGCCCGCGGCGATCTCCAAGGGCGAGGATCGCGAGCTCTTCAAGCAGGCGATGGTCAAGATCGGCCTCGATGTGGCGCAGTCGCGCACCGTCAGGACCTCGGAGGAGGCACGCGCCGCCTCCGACGAGATCGGCTCCTTCCCCCTGATCATCCGGCCGAGCTTCACGCTCGGCGGGCAGGGCGGCGGCATCGCCTACAACCGCGAGGAGTTCGAGCGGATCGTCTCCAACGGGCTCGATATCTCGCCCGTCCATGAGGTCCTCGTTGAGGAGAGCCTCCTTGGCTGGAAGGAATTCGAGATGGAGGTCATGCGCGACCACAAGGACCAGTGCGTCGTGATCTGCTCGATCGAGAACTTTGACCCGATGGGGGTCCACACGGGCGACTCCATCACGGTGGCCCCGGCGATGACGCTCACGGACAAGGAGTACCAGGCGATGCGCGACGCATCCTTCGCCGTCATCAGGGAGATCGGCGTCGAGACCGGCGGGTCGAACATCCAGTTCTCGGTGTGTCCCGACACGGGCCGCATGATCGTGATCGAGATGAACCCGCGGGTGTCCCGCAGCTCGGCCCTCGCCTCGAAGGCGACCGGTTTCCCGATCGCGAAGATCGCCGCGAAGCTGGCCGTGGGGTACTCGCTCGATGAGCTCAGGAACGACATCACGCGCCTCACGCCCGCCAGCTTTGAGCCGACGATCGACTACGTGGTGACAAAGATCCCTCGTTTCACCTTTGAGAAGTTCCCCGACGCGGACCCGACGCTCACGTCGTCGATGAAGTCGGTCGGGGAGGCGATGGCGATCGGGCGCACCTTCAAGGAGTCGCTCCAGAAGGCGCTTCGCTCCCTTGAGATCGGGGCCAGGGGCTTCGGCGGCGGCGGCAAGCTCGGTGGCGATGAGAAACCCGCCGATGCAGCCATAAAGACCAAGCTCGGTACGCCCAATGCGGAGCGGATCTTCTACATAAGGTACGCGTTCAAGGCGGGCTACACCGTGGACCAGATTTTCGACCTGACGAAGATAGACCGCTGGTTCCTGCATCAGCTGCGGGAGATCCACGAGATGGAGGATGCCCTCTCGGGCCAGCCCCTGGCGGCCCTCGACACGGGCCTGATGCGGCGGGCCAAGCAGTACGGGTTCTCGGACGCGCAGCTCGCCCACCTCCTCGGCAGTGACCTGGGCAGCGTGCGGGCTGACCGCAAGAGGCGCGGCATCACGACCACATTCCGGCTGGTGGACACCTGTGCGGCCGAGTTCGAGGCGTTCACGCCCTACTACTATTCGAGCTACGGCGAGGAGAACGAGGTGATCCCCTCCAAGAAGCGCAAGATCATGATCCTCGGCGGTGGGCCGAACAGGATAGGGCAGGGCATCGAGTTCGATTACTGCTGCGTGCACGCGAGCTTCGCGCTTCGCGAGATCGGCTTCGAGACGGTCATGGTCAACTCGAACCCTGAGACGGTGTCGACCGACTATGACACGAGCGACCGGCTCTATTTCGAGCCCCTGACGCTCGAGGATGTGCTTGAGGTCTACCAGCAGGAGGGCTGTGAAGGCGCCATTGTGCAGTTTGGCGGCCAGACCCCGCTCAACCTGGCCACCGCGCTGAAGGCAAACGGGGTGAACATCATCGGGACGTCCCCGGAGTCGATCGAGGTCGCCGAGGATCGGAAGCTCTTTGCCGCTGTGCTCAACAAGCTGGGACTTCTCCAGCCCGCGAACCGGACCGCGCTCAGCGAGGGCGAGGCCGAGGCCTTTGCGCTCGAGGTGGGGTACCCGGTCCTATTGCGGCCGTCCTTCGTCCTCGGGGGGCGCGGCATGTTCATCGTCTACAGCTCCGAGGACCTTCGGACGGTCGTCAGGCAGGTCTTCGACGTGATGCCGGGCAAGCCGGTCCTGATCGACAAGTTTCTGGAGGATGCCATCGAGCTCGACGTCGACTGCCTTTCCGACGGCGAGTCGAGCGTCATTGGGGGGATGCTTGAGCACATCGAGTTTGCCGGGGTGCACTCGGGCGACGCAGCCATGGTCATGCCGCCCCACACGCTTTCGAAGGACATCCTTGCGAGGGTGCGCACGGCCACCCATGCGCTCGCCCGGGAGCTCAAGGTTATTGGACTGATGAACATCCAGTTCGCGATCAAGGACGGCCAGCTTTACGTGCTAGAGGTGAACCCCAGGGCGTCGCGCACCGTGCCATTCGTGGCGAAGGCGATAGGGGTGCCGATCGCCAAGATTGCCGCCAAGGTCATGACCGGCATGAAGCTTTCCGAGCTCGGGTTCACGGTGGAGGTCGCGCCGCTTCACTGGTGTGTCAAGGAGGCCGTTTTTCCGTTCGTGCGTTTCCCCGGGGCCACGATTGCGCTTGGGCCCGAGATGCGCTCGACCGGGGAGGTGATGGGCCTCGATGACGACCTGGGCATCGCCTTTGCCAAGGCCCAAGCCGCGGCCAAGCCTGGCCTGCCCACCGAGGGCAACGTCTTCCTGAGTGTTAAGGACGCCGACAAGATCGACGCCGTGGTCCTGGCGCTGGCCCTTGAGTCCATGGGGTTCACGATCTACTCGACCAGCGGCACGGCCAAGGCCCTCGCCGAGAGCGGGGTTGCCGTGAAGCGCATCGCGAAGATCAGCGAGGGCCGCCCGACGGCCGTCGACATGATCAAGAACGGGCAGATCCAGCTGGTGATCAACACCCCCGGGGGCCTGATCCCGAGGCGGGACGAGAACGCGATCCGCGCCGCCGTGTACGCCCACAGTGTGTGCATCATGACCACGATCATGGCCGCCCGCGCGGCCGTGGAGGGCATACGCGCGCTCAAGACGAAGCCCGTTGGCGTGCGCCCGATCCAGAAGTACAAGGGGAACGTAGCCCCCGTCTAAAGGGGCGTTTCCAGGGTTTACAGGGGCGCGGCGTTTTGTTTGTGTTGTCCCTTCCCACAGGAAAAACCCATTGCCAATGACGACGCCCGCCACGCCCACAGACACAAAGCCAGCCCCCTCCGCGCCTAACCACGAGGAGACGCTCAGGCAGGCCTGGGAGCGCTACGGCAGCTTCATCTACATCACCTGCGGCGTGGTTGCGCTCGGCATCCTTGCCAAGGGTGGATGGGACTATCTCAATGCGCAGAAAGAAGTTGGGATACAGGCGGAGTACGCCCAGTGTGTGACGATGGACTCGTTCCGCTCCTTCGCCTCCAACCACCCTGGGCACCCGCTGGCCGGCGCGGCCGAGGTCGTGGTCGCCGACAACGCCTATGCCACGGGGAAGTTCGGGGACGCCGTTTCGGTCTACACGGCTGCGGCTGCGGATCTTCCCCCGGGCCCCGTGCAGCAGCGCGCCAAACTGGGCCTTGCCATGTCCCTTGTCCTTTCCGGGAGAAGCTCTGAGGCCGAGGCCAGTCTCCGCCAGTTGCTCAATGACACGACCCTCCTGAAGCAGATCCGGTGCGAGGCCGGCTACCATCTGGCCAGTGTTGCCGCCGCCGCCGGACGCAATGCTGACGTGCAGAAGTTCGCGGAGCAGGTCATGCAGATCGACGCCACGAGCCCCTTTGCCGAGCGCGCCTTCGCGCTTCGCAGTTCGGTGAACGAGTTGGTTGGCGTCCCCGGGGCGGTCGCGGTTCCCGCGAAGCCCTGATTTACTGGAGGCGCAGGCCCGACGGGTCGGCGCTGACCGTGAAGGTCTGGCTGACCGGCTGGGCCGCCTCGGTGTTAGCGTCGCCCGGCTGGTTTGCCTGGACGACCACGGTTCCGGCCCCGGCCACCAGGGTTGTACCCCTCAGCACGGCCATCCCCGATATCACATCGAGGCGCACGGGCAGCCCCGACGAGGCGATGGCGTTGATGGAGACGGACTGGCCTGCGACCACGCTCGTTGGCCCCTGGAAGGTGATGAACTGGTGCCTCTTGACCACGGAGAGGTTGACCCGGGAGCTCGCCAGGGCGCCCGAGGGGTTGGACGCCACCACATCATAGCTGCCGGTATCCGTCATGGCCGCCGAGGGGATCGTGAAAGTCCGGTCCGTGGCGCCCGCCAAGGGCGTCCCGTCCTTGCGCCACTGAAGGGAGGGAAGGGGAACGCCCGATGCGCCGGCCGAAAGCGCGACAATCGACCCCACCTCCACCTGGGCGGACTGGGGCTGGGTCACGAAGGAGGGAGGGGAGGGCTTCGGGTTCACGCTGAAGCCACGCGACACGGGCTTCGCCGGCTGGAACACGGCGTTGCCGGCCTGGGTCGCGCGCACCAAGACAAGGCCCGGGACGTCGACGAGCTTGAGCTTCTTGCCGTCGAGGACGGCCGACCCCTCCACGATTACAAACGAGACGGGCAGGCCCGAGGACGCTTTTGCGGCCAGCTCAAAGGCGGCGTCGCCCACGGTCCGGTCGGGCAGCTCGGGGAAGGCGATCTCCTGCGTGCGGCGGCCGTCCTGGGCCACGGCCCCGGAGCACAGCGCCAGAAGGACGGCGAGGGCGGCCAGGGGTTTCAGGGCCGCCGCGTTCATCACGGGTTGATGTTCACGTGCACGACCGTCGCCGGGGGAAACCCGTTGAAGTAGGTCGACGACGCGTGGCTGTAGGCGCCGATGTTCTCGCTGTAGACCAGGTCGTCCCTATCGAGCTCCGGGAGGTTCTCGGCCATGGAGACCACGTCGAGCGCGTCGCAGGTCGGTCCGTAGACGGCGCTGATCTTGGTCGGGCCCTTCTTGAAGGCGCGCACCGGGTACTTGCAGTGGTCAAAGATGACGCCGGAGTACGAATGGTACACGCCGTCGTTGATGTAGTAGCTTGGCTTGCCCTCGCGGACCGCCTTGCCGATCACCTTGGAGACCGTGTAGGCGGCGTTGGCCACCAGGAAGCGCCCGGGCTCGGCGAGGATCTGGATATTCTTCGGGAAGAGCCGCTCAAGCTCGTTGTTGATGACGGCGGCCAGCTCGCGGAAGGGCTTGACCGTCTCGTCATAGCGGGCGGGGAAGCCGCCGCCGATGTCGATCAGGTTCATCTTCGTGTAGCCGCGCTCGCGGGCCTCGTTGTAGATGCCCGAGCAGAGCGCGAGCGCCTGGACGTAGTTCTCGAAGTTGGTCGTCTGGCTGCCGACGTGGAAGCTCAGCCCCTCGCAGGTGAGCCCCAGCTTCTCGGCCAAGAGGATCAGGTCCACGGCCTCTCCCGGGGCGGCCCCGAACTTTGAGGAGAGCTCCACCATGGCTCCTGTATTTGCAACCTTGATACGCAGCGCGACGCCCGCCTGCGGGGCATGCTCCTTGATCTTGTAGAGCTCCTCGGCGTTGTCGAAGGTCACCAGGGGCTTGTACTGGTTCAACTCCTCGAGCGTCTCGACGGGCTTGTTGGGGTTCGCGTAGATGATGTTCTCCCAGATCCAGTCCTGGCGCTTCTTCGACGGCATCGACTTGATGTTGGCGTAGACGATCTTGAACTCGGGCATCGACGCCACGTCGAAGCTCGCCCCTTCCCTGTAGAAGGTGCGCACGATCTCGGGGAGAGGGTTCGCCTTGACCGCGAAGTAGGCCTGGACACGCGGCAGGTACCTCTTGAATTCCCGGTAGTTCCCGCGGAGGGCCTCGTGGTCAACGACGAACAGGGGAGTTCCGTGCTCGCGGCCGAGTTTCTGGAGCTGCGCCTTAGTGATCATGGGTTCGTGTCTGTTTCTGTGGGTGTCCTGTGTCGGTCTTCTGGGGTCAAAAAAAGGGTGCCAGGCAGCCTAATGCGTCCTGGCACCTTTCTCAAGGCAGCTCTAGCCCACGCTCAATCGCCGTCCTTGACGAGGAAGTTCTTGAACTGCCACGGATCTTTAACATCGAAGTCGGGCTTGTTGAAGCCGCTGAATGCATTTTTGTAGTCGCGCAGCGGGGTCCAGTCGGACCGGGTCGAGATGAACTTGCCCAGGTAGGGCTTGGATACGCCCAGGACGTATTCGTGCGGCAGCTCGTCGGGGACCTTGATGCCCTCGGCAGGGTTCTCGATCATCCACATCGTGGCGGCCACGACGGAGATCGCCACCTGCATGGTCGTCGCGTTCTGGTGCGGGACAAGGCGGCGCGACTCCTCGATGCTCAGGTCGGAGCCGACCCACCAGGAGTTGTAGGAGTGGCCCATGATGAGCGCCCCGAGGATGTCGGCACCCTTGGTGATCTCGTCGTTCATGATCCGCAGCTTCGGCTGCAGCGCGTAATTGTAGCCGCGCAGCTCGTTCAGGGAGACGATGGCCTCGTCGCACGGGCAGTAGGCGTAGTGAACCGTGGGCCGGTAGACGGCCTTCTTTCCCTCCCAGACCGTCAGTTTGTCTGAGATTGTGAAGGCCTCGCCGTGGCGGACCACCATGCCCTGGATCGTGTAGTTTGGGACCCAGGAACGCACCCAGGTGTTCATTCCCATGCGCGCGATGCAGATCTGGTTCTTTGGCCCGTCCTTGTGCTGGTAGCCATACGCGGGAAGGGTCTTCTCGTGGGTGCCCCAGCCGAGCTCGGAGGTGGTCGTGCCCTCCTCGCGGAATCCCTCGATGCTCCAGGTGTTTACGAATTCATCGATCTGCTTCGGAACGTCCGTGATCTGCGTGTCGCGTTCGCTGCAGTGGATCACCTTCACGCCGAGCTCCTTTGCGAGGTGGTTGAATTTCTGGGCGGTGACCAGTCCCCTTAGAACTTCGGCCTTGCGACCCTTGACCTTCTTCTCGTCGAGCGAGGCCGCCGCGATGTCGAGCAGGCCCTGCTTCGTGAAGTGGGAGATGAGCCCAGGGTTCGCGCCGTGCTCAACGACGGCCGTCGCCCCCTTCTCCTTCCACTTCCCGTACATTTTGCGCACCTTCATGTGGCGCCAGTAAAGGGTGCGCTCGGTCGGGTGCTTCTTGCCGCCGGCGTACGGGTCCCAGACCTCCACGGAGGTGTTGACGTAGAGGACCCCGTTGTCATGGCACCATTGGAGGATCTCGCAGGCGTCGATGTTCCAGGCCAGGTCGATCAGGACGTCGCCGGCGGAGAGGTGCTTGGCGAGGAGCGTGTGCATGTTCTCCTCCGTCACCTTGTCGCGGATGTAGCGCACGCCCTTGGACGTCCACTGCCGCAGTTTCTCCTCCTTGCTCTCGAAATCGATCACGGTGACGTTCTTCGGCGCCACCTTGATGTGCTTAAAGAGGATGGGGAGGGTGCATTCGGCGACTGCGCCGTAGCCGACGAAAAGTATCTTTTTGCTGAAATCGATCATGATACGCTGGAGGTGAGGTTGTGGAGGATTTGTGGGTACTCGGGTTAGAGAGAGTGAGCGGCTATGAAGGGTGCCTTTGCCGGCATACGCAAGAAAAGTGCGAGGGGGTGAGCCCCCCTTTTTTTATGGGGCGGCCCGGGCGTCGTGAACGCCCCTAGGGCGAGGCCGGCTTGCCGCCCAAGGCGGCCGCAAGGCCCTGGTAGACTTGCTCGGCGAGGTCGGGTGCCGCTCCCGTGGGGTAGTGCCCCGTCCAAAGCACCTGCCCGCCCTGGGCCTTTATGAGGCGCACCTCGATCTCGGTGCCCGTGCCGCGGCCAAGGACGAGGAAGGTGTCCCCTGCCTTGGCAGCGGCCGCGGCCAGTAAGGCGCCATCCGTCCCGGCTGGCCCCGCGGCCTGGACCTTCACCTGCGCCGGGTGCGCCTGCGAGAGCCGGCTGAAGACGCGGCTGAAGACCTCGTCGACGAGCTTCCTTGAGGCGGGGTCGGACGGCTCGGCCTCGAAGGGGACCAGCTCCAATTGGCCGCTCCAGGCCGCGTCGCCATCGACCTCCTCCGAGACCGCGCGTGCGATCTCGGCGCCTGCCTTCGCAAACCCCGACTTCAGGTTTCCGGAGGAAGGGTCAGCGGCGAGTTTTTCCAGCTTGCTTGCAGCGGCCTTGAGCGACTCGTCCTCGGCGGCCTTGTCGGCCTCGGCTTTGCCGGAGGCCTTAAGGGCCGAGGGCCTGGAGGCCCGGCCCGGCGAGTCGGAGTCGCTGCTGCACGACTTGAAGAGGACCCCGAAAAGGAGCCAGAGGGTGACCAGCACGCGGACCCACTTCGGCATCCGAATGAAGACAATCCATGCCGTCGAGAGGAGCCACCACGCGACCTCTGCCACGTATCTTAACCCGTCGTGCCGCTCGCGGGAGCGCTGCGGGAAGGGGGGCATCGGCGGGGGCCCGGGGTGCCTGGGAGGAGGATCGGCCGGGGGCACAGGCGACCTGCGGGCCTGTGCGATTGAGGGAGGGGCGGCCGCCGGAAGGGCCGAGCTGACGCCCGAGGTGAGACGCAGGGCGAGCGCCGCCAGCGCGGGCGTCCGGGTCCCGCCGGGGCACCGGAGCCATTGCACCGTCGCGAACTTCTCGGGAACGCGGGCACCGGCCTCGGACGTCGCATCGATGACGACCGGGATCAGGAACATGGCATCGTCGGCCATGTCGTGGCTGCGGTCCACGGCCAGGCGCCACTCGCGCCGAAAATAACCCTCCCGCCGGGATTCCGTCTGAGCCGAGATGACCGGCATGAAATAGGTGCATTCGCGGATCTGGCGTCGGATTTTCTGGTCCCAGGCGTCGCCGCCGAGGAGCTCGTTCTCGTCATACCAGACATCGAGCCCGGACGCCGCCAGTGCGTCGCGCAACAAGCGCGCTGCCTCGCGGTTCTCCGAGGCGTAGCTTATGAACACGGACGACCGGGGTGCCTCGGGTGGAAGGGCGGCGTTTTCTGGGGCGCTGGGCACTCTGGTCAAAGAGCACGCCCCACGCCCCACGGAGGGTCAAGCATGGACTCCCTTGGGGCGCATTCGCCGGCACAGGGTGGGGCGGGGTGCTCCCCGCAAAGGAAGTGTCCGGACTAATGCGGGGTGTTGTCCCGTCTAACGGGATGGGCCCGGGGGCCTGGGGGGGGTACGATGGAGCGCGCGGTCGGGCCACTCTTCGTAGGGGCCTGCCGGGACGGCGCCAATAGGTGGCGAATGCAGGGATCCTGCATGGGGGCGGCATAGCGGCGCCCCTTTCTAAAATGGTCGGGGCGACAGGATTCGAACCTGCGACCTCCTGGTCCCAAACCAGGCGCTCTACCAGGCTAAGCTACACCCCGAGACGAAGGGTCACCGCACGCCCCTTTGCGGGGAGTGTCAAGACGCGATGTCCCCTGGTGCGCAATCTGCTTGCTTACCCGGGTAATTCCGTCTCTCCTAAATCCCCTTAACTTACTATCCATGGATACCATTTCTCGCGAAAACAACAGCCTGCTCCCAATGGGCGGCGTCATCATTGGTGCCGTTGCGCTCATCATCGGCGGCTACGCGGCAATCAGCCTCTCGAAGGTGAACCGCACCCTAGCCGCGCAGGCTGATAAAGTCGCGAAAATCGACGACATCGCCTCCCAGGTTGCGTCCGCTTCGGCGGCCAGCGACAAGGCGGCCCGGGACATCACCACCCTCCAGAATTCGACTCAGGCCGCGGTGAACCAGCTCGGAACCGAGTTGGCGACGCTCGACGAGAAGCTCAAGCACATCGAGGAGGCCCACGTCGCCAAGGCGGCCAAGGGGCCCAAGGGAGAGGCCGCCGTCGCAGGCCCCGGCGAATACATTGTCAAGGGTGGCGACACCGGCGCGAAGATCGCCCGTGCCAACGGCTGCAGCCTGGCTGACCTCACGTCGGTCAACCCCGGCGTCAGCTGGACCCACCTGAAGGTCGGCGAGAAGATCAAGCTGCCCGAGAAGAAGTGATCATCGGGGAGCCTTCCCGGTGGGTGCGCGAGGCAGAGCGGGTGCTCGTCTCGACGCGTGTTTTTGACCTGAAGAGCGTCCTGTTCCGTCATCCCAAGAGGGGTACGGAACGCGAGTTTATCGTGGCGCACGCACCTGATTGGGTGAACGTGGTCGCCCGGACTCCCGACGACAGGCTGGTCCTGGTCAGGCAGTTCCGCTTCGGATCGAACGAACTCTCGCTCGAAATTCCCGGCGGGGTGATCGAGAAAGACGAGGACCCGGTTGCAGCGGGCGTCCGCGAATTGATGGAGGAGACGGGCTATGGCGGGGGCAAGGTGAGCCTGTTGGGGAGCGTGCATGCCAACCCGGCGATCCAGGACAACAAGTGCCACTTCGTGCTGGTTGACGGCGCGGTGCCCACGGGCCCGATCCACTGGGACGCCGACGAGGAGATCCAGGTGTCGACGGCCCCCGTGGCCGAGGTCCTCTCCTGGGCCCGGTCAGGCAGGATCACCCACAGCCTCTCGGTGGCGGCCCTCATGCTCTTTGAGGGAACCTGGGGCGTTTGACTTAAAACACGGCTGGGATTAGCTAGGCGTCACCTCCTTCCCTGACACCGGAGGCCAAGATACCCGACGCCATGACCGCCCCGCAATTTGCCAACAGCCCCGACGTGCTCGGTGCGCCGGGCGCGGCGGGGGCGCTGCCCGAGTCCCTCGAGAGGGAGATCCGCAGGATCTACTCGCGCAGCCCCATCTACGGCCGCCGATTCCCGCTCCACGAGCAGCCGCTGCGCTGGTCCTGCTACCGTGAGATTCCCGCGCTTTCGAAGCGCGAGATCGTCGAGTCGGGCCACCAGTCCTTCTTCCAGGACTACTCGGTGATTGAGCGGGGGCTCGCCGACCGCAGCTTCGAGTACGAGAACACCTCGGGGACGACCTCGACTCCGATGACGGTCATCATGGATGACGGGTGGTGGGCCGCCCAGACGCTCCGGGCCTACCGCGCCTCGCCGATCCTGCTCGGGTTCGCGGACAGGCCCCACCGCAAGTGCGTCCTGGCCCCGGTCGGGTGCTCGAGCAACCTCTGCCCGTATGAGGACCACCCCTTTCCCCACCGCTACTTTGACGGAACCGTCTACCTGAACCTCTCAAGCGACCCGTTCGCCTTCTCGGAGGCAGAATGGGACAGGATTGTCGTGGAGCTCCAGGCGACGCAGCCCGAGATCCTCGAGGGCGAACCGGTTTACCTCTCCCTCCTGGCGCGTGCCGTGGCGCGGCGCAGGGTCACGGTGCCGACCGTCAGGGCGGTGATCCTCACCTACGGGAAGGCCAGCGCGCAGCACGGGCGCCGCATTGCGGAGGTGTTCCCGGCCCCGCAGGTCGACCTCTACGGCTCGACGGAGGCAGGCTACCTTTTCGTCGGCGAGGCGTTCAAGGACAACTCCAGGGTCATTGACGACAATGCGTTTATTGAGCTCGTGCCGTGGCACGCGGATGTCCCGGGCGTCCACCAGATCCATGTCACGACTCGCGGCAGGGAGGCCATGCCGCTCCTGCGCTACCATACGGGCGACATCGTCATGGCGCTGCCAGGCGGCTTCAGGATCCTGGGGCGCGAGCGCGACCTCCACTTCCGGCCGGACAGTTCGCTCGTGTCGGCATCCGACGTCGACAACGCCCTTCCCGAGGGCTTCGCCTGCTGGCACTACTCGCTCAGCCAGACGGGCGACAACAGGTGGGATTTCCTCTACGTTGCGGACAAGACGGCCGACCATGGGGCGGTTGAGGCTGGCATAGCCAAGCTCCTGGGCGCCGGCGTGCGGGTCAATGCGTTCCGCCGCAAATCGATTGCTCCAGCGGCAAGCGGCAAGTTCGCGCTCCTAAAGCCGCTCGCCAAGGCCCCGTAACTTATGGGAAAAATTAGGGTGGCTTGTGTTATAGCTATTGCTCTGACGGTCGATCTTTACTCGCGGCGTAAGACCCTGTGGACTGAAGCCCGCGATTTCGCACTATGGACCTAGCCCGACACCTCTTCCGCAGCACCATAGGCAGGAAACTGATCATGGCCGTAACCGGCGTGGTCCTGATCGGCTTCGTGGCCGGGCACCTGGTCGGCAACCTCCAGGTCTTCGAGGCCCCCGACAGGATCAACGGCTATGCGCATTTCCTACAGTCCCTGGGGCCCGTCCTTTGGCTGGTCCGGCTTTTCCTGCTCTCCTGCGTGGGGCTCCACGTCTGGTCGGCGACGGTGCTCTCCCTGGAGAGCATGAAGGCCCGGGGCAGCGAACCCTACCAAGTGAAGCGCTGGATCAGCGCGACGTTCGCCTCCCGCTATATGCGCGGAACCGGCTACGTGGTCCTGGCGTTCATCCTCTTCCATCTCGCCCACTTCACCGTCGGTGTGGCCCAGCCCTCGACCTTCAAGGGCAACCTCCCCCATTACGTGATGAAGGGGGACTACCACATCCTCGGCGTGACGGTCGTCACCGCGGGCACCGAGGTGCTTGATTGCCGCTCCATGGTGATACGCGGGTTCGCCAACCCGATCGTGGCCCTGTTTTACATGGTGGCGGTCGGACTCCTTTCGCTGCACCTGCTCCACGGCGCCGAGAGCCTCTTCCAGACCTTCGGCTGGAAGAGCCACAAGTGGGACGCGGCCCTGAAGGCGGTCGTCACGCTGCTCTGCGCGGCATATTTCCTAGGCAACCTTGCGATTCCGGGGAGCGTCCTCCTCGGCATGCTCCGATAGAACCGGCACGTCATGGCAAAACTAGATTCCAAGATTCCCGCGGGGGAGCTCTCCGGCAAATGGCGCCGCCACAAGGCGGACATCCGCCTCGTAAACCCGGCGAACAAGCGCAAGTACGAGGTCATCGTCGTCGGGGCCGGGCTTGCCGGCGCATCGGCGGCGGCCTCGCTCGCCGAGATGGGGTACAAGGTGAGCTGCTTCGTCTTCCACGACAGCCCGCGGCGGGCCCACTCGATCGCCGCCCAGGGCGGCATCAACGCGGCCAAGAACTACCAGAACGACGGCGACAGCGTCCACCGGCTCTTCTACGACACGATCAAGGGCGGCGACTACCGCTCGCGCGAGGCCAACGTGCACCGGCTGGCCGAGGTCAGTGTCGACATCATCGACCAGTGCGTGGCGCAGGGCGTTCCCTTCGCGCGCGAGTACGGCGGCCTCCTCGACAACCGCTCCTTTGGCGGGGCGCAGGTCTCGCGCACGTTCTACGCGCGCGGCCAGACCGGCCAGCAGCTTCTCCTCGGGGCCTACGCTGCCCTCTCCAAGGGCGTGGCATCGGGCGGGATCAAGCTTCACACGCAGTCCGAGATGCTCGACCTGGTGGTCGTGGACGGCCATGCGAAGGGTATCATCGTGAGGGACCTGGTGACGGGTGGCATCTCGCGGCACGCGGCCGACGCGGTCATCCTGGCCACGGGTGGCTACGGCAACGTATTCAACCTCTCCACCTATGCCCGGGGCTCCAACGCGACCGCGATCTGGCGGGCCTACAAGCGGGGCGCCTGCTTCGCGAACCCCTGCTTCACGCAGATCCACCCGACGTGCATCCCGGTGACCGGCGACTACCAGTCAAAGCTCACCCTCATGTCGGAGTCCCTGCGCAACGACGGCAGGATCTGGGTGCCGAAGAAGAAGGAGGACCGGCTGAAGCCGCCGGGGTCCATAGCCGAGGCCGACCGCGACTACTACCTCGAGCGAATTTACCCGAGCTTCGGAAACCTCTGCCCCCGCGACGTCGCGTCGCGTGCGGCGAAGCGCGTCTGTGACGAGGGCCGCGGCGTGGGTCTGAGCGGGCTGGGTGTCTACCTCGACTTTGCCGAGTCCATCGGGCGCCTGGGCGAGGCCGGGGTTCGCGAGCGCTACGGAAACCTCTTCGACATCTACAAGGAGATCACCGACGAGAACGCCTACAAGGTGCCGATGAGGATCTTCCCCGCCGTCCACTACACGATGGGCGGGCTCTGGGTGGACTATAACCTCATGTCGAACCTGCCGGGCCTCTTTGTCCTCGGGGAGGCGAACTTCTCGGACCACGGCGCCAACCGCCTGGGAGCCTCCGCGCTCATGCAGGGCCTGGCCGACGGCTACTTCGTGATACCCTACACGGTGGGGGACTACCTCGCCTCGCAGAAGCCGGGTTCAAGGCCCAGCACCGACGGGGCCGACTTCAAGGCGGCCGAGGAGGGCGTGGCGTGGTTCACGAGCAAGCTTCTGACGGTGAAGGGCAAGGAGCCCGTGAGCCATTTCCACAAGAGGCTCGGCAGCATCATGTGGCAATACTGCGGCATGGCCCGCAACAAGGCGGGCCTGGAGCAGGCGCTCAAGGAGATCCCCGCCCTGCGCGCGGAGTTCTGGGAGAACGTGAACGTCCCGGGCTCGGGCGACACGGTCAACCAGTCCCTGGAGAGGGCAGGCCGGGTGGCGGACTTCCTGGAGCTAGGTGAGCTCATGTGCCGCGACGCGCTGGCCCGCGAGGAGAGCTGCGGCGGGCACTTCCGCGAGGAGCACCAGTACCCCGACGGCGAATGCAAGCGCGACGACGTGAATTTCGGCCACGTGGCGGCCTGGGAGTTCGCCGGCGACGGCAAGGTGCCGATACGCAACACCGAAGCCCTCAACTACGAGACGGTCAAGATGAGCGTTCGCAATTACAAGTGATGAGCACGAAGACCTTCAGCGTTACCGTCCGCGTATGGCGCCAGCCGGGCCCAGGCCAGCCGGGAGCCTTCGCGGACTACCCTGTAACCGGCATCAACCCGGACATGTCGTTTCTCGAGATGCTCGACGTCTTGAACGACGATCTGACCGCGAAGGGCGTGGAGCCCGTTGCGTTCGCGCACGACTGCCGCGAGGGAATCTGCGGCACCTGCTCGCTCGTGATCGACGGCAAGCCCCACGGCCCGCACCACGGCGTGGCGTCGTGCCAGACGTACATGCGTAGCTACAAGGAAGGCGACCTGATCGTGGTCGAGCCCTTCCGGGCGCGGCCCTTCCCCGTCTTCAAGGACCTGATGACGGACCGCTCGGCCTTCGACAAGATCCAGCAGGCGGGAGGCTTCATCTCCGTGCGCACGGGTTCGGCGCCCGAGGCGAATTCCGTGCCCATCCCGAAGGACGTCGCCGACCTGGCGATGGACGCGGCCCAGTGCATCGGCTGCGGTGCGTGCGTCGCGGCGTGCAAGAATTCGAGCGCGATGCTCTTTGTGGCGGCCAAGGTCTCTCACCTGGGGCTCCTGCCCCAGGGGCAGCCCGAGCGCGACCGCCGTGTGCTCGCGATGGTGCGCACGATGGACGACCTCGGGTTTGGCAGCTGCACCAACCAGTACGAGTGCAGCGCCGCGTGCCCGAAGCTGATCTCGCACGACTTCATCGCGCGGATGAACCGCGACTACACGAAGGCCATCTTCCGCTCGGCGTTCAAGCCGGTGGCGGGCGGCGGCGAGGCATAGCAGGGCGCTTTTCGGCCCATCCCCGATCGGGCTGGGCCCCCTGCGCATTCGGGTGCCCCAAGTCAGGGCACTGCGTAGACCTCCACCAGGGTTATCCCGCTTGCGCCGATTGCATTGACCTGGGCGGTGTAGGCCCCCGGGGGGAGGGTGACAAGGAAGGCGCTATCCGTGCTCTTGGGATCTGTCCAGGCGAAGGCGCCGACACTTGAGGCGACGGCGGCGATCTCCGGATCGCCTGCCCATCC
>Ga0302156_10000093_pt1 | contig 80515 bp, 52 predicted proteins | sample I_Bog_N3_2_FD_193503 | JGI IMG/M metagenome (GOLD analysis project Ga0302156, IMG submission 193503) | Peat permafrost microbial communities from Stordalen Mire near Abisko, Sweden - I_Bog_N3_2 | ecosystem: Environmental > Terrestrial > Soil > Wetlands > Peat | place: Sweden: Abisko, Stordalen... | reverse complement strand
CACACCACGGTGATGAGCACCACCGGCCACCAGTTCGAGGTGCAGATCCGCACCGAAGAGATGCACCGCACTGCCGAGGAAGGCATCGCCGCTCACTGGAAGTACAAGGCCGGCGGAGCCGCAGTTACGGCGCGCGACGAGGAGCGCCTCAATTGGATTCGCCAACTCGTTGAGTGGCAAAAGGAGATGACCGACCCCAACGAATTCCTCTCCAGCCTGAAGATGGACCTCTATCCCGACGAGGTTTACACCTTCACGCCCAAGGGAAAAGTTGTGGTGATTCCGGCCGACGGCACACCGGTAGATTTTGCTTACACCATTCACACCGAGGTGGGCCACACCTGCGTTGGAGCCAAGGTCAACGGGCGCATGGCTCCTCTGCGCACCAAGCTGCGCACCGGCGATATTGTCGAAATCGTCACCCAGAAGGATCACAACCCCAGCCGCGACTGGCTGACCTTCGTCAAGAGTCCCCGCGCCCGCAACAAGATCAAGCACTGGCTCAATGAGGACCATCGCCGCCGCGCCGTCGAAATCGGCCGCAAGCTGCTGGAGCGCGAGGCGCGCAAATACAAAGTGCCGCTTGCTCAGATCGGCGACCAGGACCTGAGCCGCATCGCCAACGAATACGGTGTGGCCACCGCCGTCGATCTGCTCGCCGCCCTCGGTCAGGGCAAGCATACTGCCCGCCAGGTGCTTAGCAAGCTGGCGCCCAGCGCCATCAACCAGCCGGAGACAGAGGCCGTGCCGGAGGTGAAATCCGGCGCCGCAGCCATGTCCGACGCGGTGCGCAAGCTGCACCTCACCGGCTCTGATTCGCTTCAGGTGGAGGGCCAGAACGATCTGCTCGTCTATCGCGCGCGATGTTGCAACCCCATTCGCGGCGAAGAGATCGTTGGCTACGTCACGCGCGGCAAGGGCGTAGCCGTCCATGCGCGCGGTTGTCCCAATGTGCAAAATCTGCTTTACGAGAGCGACCGCCGCATCAATGTCGAGTGGTCCCGCGTGGGCGATGCCGCGGGCCGCAAGCAGCGCTACCCGGTCAAAATCACCGTCTACTGCGACGACCGCGCCGGCATCCTCAAGGAGTTGATCGCCGTCATCTCCGACGACAACGCCAACATCAGCGGCGTGGATATTCGCCATGACGAGAACGGCGAAGCCATCATCGAGTTTGTCGCCGAAGCCGAAGACGTGGGCCACCTCAACCGCATGGTCCTCGGCCTGCGCCGCGTCGGCGGCGTGCGCGCCGTACAGCGCGCGCAGACCGCGTAAAAGTCCCCTTGTTCCTCGGTTCTTCAGTGACGCTCAGGCCCCGCCCAATGCAACTGCTGGTCTTTATCGCACAGACTAATATCCATTGCGGCGTAATCCTTTGAGTGTGTGCGAATCATTGCCCGCTTTGGAGCGGAAGGCTCATCCATCTCCGTCTGATCGTAACCATGGTGAGGCTTGCCCGTAACCCGGTCGCATACAGAAGGAGGCCGCTTCGATGATTAGACCAACGAAGAAGACCTTTGATGCCATTGAATTTCTTGCGACCGAAGGACCGGGAAGAAGCATCCTCCGCAACACGCCAAAACAAAGTTTCTTTTCTCAGGGAAGTCCCGCCGACTCTGTGTTTTATCTCCAAAATGGCCAGGCGAAACTCACCGTCGTCTCCAAGCGGGGCAAGGAAGCCACCGTGACGATGCTTACCTCTGGAGACTTCTTTGGCGAGGAGTCCATGGCCGGGGGGGAAACGCTTCGAACAGCCTCGGCCACGGCCATTTCCGTCTGCATGGCGCTCAAGATCGCGAGGGGCGAGATGCTTCGCGTCCTGCATCAGGAGCACATGTTCTCCGATTATTTCATGAAGTTCATCCTGGCGCGGGGTATTCGTACCCAGGCGGATCTGGTCGATCAGCTCTTCAATTCAAGCGAAAGGCGCCTGGCGCGCACGCTCCTGTTGATGGCGGCATTTGGGCAGGCGGGTGAGCCGGAGCCGCTGATTCCGCCTGTCACTCAGGAGACGCTCGCCGAGATGATCGGCACCACGCGGTCTCGCGTGAGCTTCTTCATGAATCGCTTCAGAAAGCTCGGCTACCTGGAATACAACGGCCGCATTCGGGTTCATACGTCGCTGCTCAACATGGTTCTGCATGACGAACTGCCGGAAGAGAATGCCGCCAGGCCTAAACTCCTCGATCCCCCGCCCAGCCCATCACAAATCGCCAGACGCGCGAAGCTGGTGTGAGGCAAGGGCCTTATTTGTCCGCATATTCGGACGCAACCCGCACCATTGACAAGGCAAGGAGATCTAATGTCATTCGGAATTTATGCCGCCGGATTCGCCATCATGATCGGCGGACTGGCTTACGCCGCGCACCTCGTCCACATGCCGACGCACTGGATCGTGGTGAGCGCGGTCATCCTGGTAGGCGTAGGAATTCTCTCTGGCGTTAAAGCCACGCGCCAGCGAGACTCGTCCAAATAAGACCCGTCTGAACCGCGCTACTTCCCCAGCACCTGCTTGGCAATCGTCGCCAATTGCATATTCGAGGTGCCTTCGTAGATCTTGCCGATCTTGGCGTCGCGATAATATTTTTCCGCCGGAAAATCCCGCACAAAGCCGCAGCCGCCGAAGATCTCCACGCACTGGCTGGCAACCCGCTCTGCCACCTGCGGAACAAAATACTTCGTCATCGCCGCCTCGCGCAAAAACGGCAACCCGGCGTCCTTCATCCGCGCGGCGTTGTAGACCATCAGCTTGGCCGCTTCAATCTCCGTGGCCATCTCGGCCAACGCAAACTGCACCGCCTGGAACTCCGCAATCGGTTTGCCGAACTGACGCCGCTCTTTGGCGTAGCGCGCCGCGTGGCCCCATGCGCCTTCGGCCAATCCCAGCATCTGCGCGCCAATCCCGATGCGTCCCTCGTTCAGCGTCTCGATTGCGATCTTGTAGCCCTTGCCCTGCTTGCCCAGCAGGTTCGCCTCTGGCACCACGCAGCCGTCCAGAATCAACTCGCAGGTGCTCGATGCGCGAATCCCCAGCTTGTCTTCCTTGCGGCCCACACTGAATCCCGGTGTGTCTCTTTCCACCAGAAACGCGGTAATTCCTCGATAGCCCGCCGCCGGATCGAGCGTAGCAAATACGATAAACAGCCCTGCCTCGCGCGCGCTGCTGATCCACAGTTTGCGTCCGTCCAGCCGGTAGCCGCCTTCCACCGCTTCCGCGCGGGTCTGTAGCGCGAAAGCGTCCGAGCCCGCGCCGGCCTCACTCAGCGCGTATGCACCCACCGTGCCGGATGCCATCTTCGGCAGCCAATGCTTCTTCTGCTCCTCTGTCGCCCAGCGCAGCAGCGCATTCACGCACAGCGTGTTATGTACGTCCACCATGAGCGCCACGCCGGGGTCCACCGTCGAGAGCGCCTCGATTGCCAGCACCGAATCGAAAAAGCTGCCACCGGCGCCGCCCAGTTCTTCGGGAATCTCAATGCCCATCAGCCCCAGTTCGAAGAGCCGCTCCACCAGCCCCGCAGCCAGATGCTGTTCCTCGTCCATGGTGCGCACCAGCGGCGCAATCGTCTCCTCGGCAAACTGCAGGACGGTCGTATAAAAAAGGTTCTCTTCTTCAGAAAGTTGCGTGAGTGCGTTGGGGCGAGCTTCGGGAGCCAATGGAATCTACCTCCGGCTCTGAAGTGTATCAAAACAGGCGGCCTGCGAGTCGTGACCGGTCTGCCGTCGCCGACATCCGCCTCAGGGTCGGCATCCTCGACGGCCTTTTCGCGTTTTCAGTCGCCAGCGTCAACGTCCCTTGTAGAATTACGTCTAAATAGACACCTCGTGTTGGCGCGTTTGCGCACGGCGCCAGGGCGACTTGCCTTTGTTTTTTCTTATTCTGGCCTGGTTCTGGGTTTGACCGTGCGGTTGCGCGGTATGCAATCTGGGATTGGGGCCGGAATTTTCCCCATCTGAAAACAGATTGCGTCCGCTTTGAGCGGAAAGGGACATTATGTTCCCGCTCAAAGTTGAATAATTGTCAGCAAGACTCTCGCATCCAGGCCATGAGTGAAGCGTGGGGCGCGATTTCGCTTGAGGTAAAATTCAGATACACTCGCAACTTCTTGTATTTTCGGAGGTTACTCTCCGAAGGAAGGGTCCAGGAAAGTCCACTATGCGCTCTTTGAAGGCGTCCTCCCTCTTGGTTTTAGCCGGCGCATTGCTCTGCTCCGCAGGGCTTTTGGCTCAAAGTCCCACCGCTGCCCCGCGAATTGTCTCGTATGTCGATGAGTCGTCACGGACCACGCTCAAGGGCAATGTGCCCCATCTGGCACGAGCGGAGTTCGACCAGGGCGAAGCCGATGCCGCAACCCAACTGACCAATATGCGCCTGGTTCTCTCACGCTCCAGCGAACAGCAGGCGGCGCTCGACAGCTATCTCGCCCAGTTGCAAGACAAGTCCTCGCCAAACTACCACAAGTGGCTCACTCCACAGCAATTCGGTACGCTCTACGGGCCAGCGGATTCCGATATTGCCGCTCTCGTCGGCTGGCTCCAGTCGCACGGATTCACAGTCGAGCCGCTCTCTCCGGGCCACACCAATATCGCCTTCAGCGGCTCGGTCAGCCAGGTGGAAGAGGCCTTCCACACCTCGATTCACTCGTTTCAGACCGCCGATGCCCAGTTCTATTCAAATACCACCGACCCGCAGATTCCCGCGGCTCTGGCTGGCGTGGTCATGGGCATTGCCCACCTGAACACCATCTCGCCCAGGCCGCACTCTGTGCACGGAACCCCTGGGCAGCTCAACCCGCAAACCAAGCGGCTTGAGCCGATTGCCGGAGCGTCGGCCACCGAAGCATCGCCCATGCTTACCAGCGGCAGCGATTTCCTGTATATCGTCCCTGGCGATGCGGCGACCATTTATAACACGCCAAACTCTTTCAACGCCAATTACACCGGGACTGGCTGTGGTTCGAGCACAGGATGTACGGGCGCCGGAGTGAAGATCGGCGTTGGCGGCGAAGCAACAATCTCCGCCAGCACCGTCACGGATTACCGGAGCATGTTTCTCGGCAGCTCTTATGCAGCCGCTCCAACCATTGTCACCACAGGCACCGGACTCAAGACGGATTCCGGCGATGCCGGCGAAGCGTATCTCGACCTTGAACTCTCCGGGGGCTTGGCTCCGGGGGCGGCAATTTACTACTATCCCTCTGCGGATCTCACGTCAGGCATCGATACGGCGATCAATGCCAATGTGGTGGACATCTTCAGCCTGAGTTGGGGCAACTGTGAGCTGGATATGAGCACCAGCGACAATCAGTGGTTCAACAGCTTGTGGTCGCAGGCTGCCGTGCAGGGCATCGCGGTGACCGTTTCCACAGGAGACAGTGGCTCGGCAGGCTGTGACAATACAACCGACAGCAAGGGCAATAACGTTCTTGATGCCGTCGACGGTCTGGCAGTGAGCGGCTTTGCCTCCACGCCCTATAACATCGCGGTGGGCGGAACGGATTTTTATGAGCTTAAAAATTCGTTCTCGACTTACGTCAGCACATCGTCTGGCAGCTCATCAACTCACTACCGGACTGCTCTGTCGTACATTCCAGAATCGACGTGGAATGAATCGACGACCAGCGACGTGCTACTCAATGCTAACGTGCCTGCGGGAAGCAGCGGCGGCATCTGGGCGGGCAGCGGAGGCAAGAGCAGTTGTTCGACCAACACCACCGTCGACACATCCTCTACGGTCGGAACCTGCACTTCCGGCTACAGCAAGCCCTCCTGGCAGACCGGCACGGGAGTGCCGTCGGATGGGGTGCGCGACATTCCGGATATCTCGCTGATGGCGGGCAGCGGTGCCGACTCAGCGGGATGGCTGGTATGCACAGACGACAAGAACGGTTCATACACGACCAATTGCACAACGCAATCGAATGGATATTTTTACTTCGCAGACTATGGCGGCACATCCACTGCCGCGCCGGCCTTCGCGGGAATCCTGGCATTGGTACAGCAGAAGACCGTAAGTCGGCTAGGCCAGGCGGCTCAGACGCTGTATGCCCTCTACAACGGCAGCCATTCGAGCGCGATATTCCACGATGTAACGGTGGGCAACATCTCAGTGCCCTGCACCAGCGGCACCCCAAATTGCATCGCGACCTCGACCTCACCGGTTTACTACTTTGAAAGCGGCTATAACACGACCACCGGCTACGACCTGGCCACAGGGCTGGGCAGCGTGGATGCAACGCAACTGGTGAACTACTGGAGTTCGTCAACCGGCTCGGCTACGGCAACCGTATCGGTGAGTGCCTCACCCAATCCAGTGACCACAGCCGAAAGCCTCGCAGTAATCATTTCGGTTTCCGGCTCCAGCGGAACGCCCACCGGGAAGGTTGCTGTGACCAGCGGCACTTATGGCTCGGGAGCGCAAACGCTCGCAACCAGCGGTACTTGCACAGCCGCCAGTTGCACCATTACGGTTCCGGCCGGAGATTTGGCAGTCGGCACGGATACGCTGACGGTGACCTATAGCGGCGACTCTACCTACGCAACCAAGACGAACAACTCGACAACTGTCACGGTAACCTCTGGGACGACATCTGCCACGACATTTGTGGTGAACATCCCGATCCCCTCAGTGTCTCCGACAACCATCGCTCCCGGCTCCACTTCCACGGCAACCGTTACCGTGAGTTCCGCTAACGGCTATGCGGGAACTGTGACTCTGACCTGCGTGCTGACCTCTCCAACCATCCTCACTGACCCGCCCACCTGTTCGGGCGGCAGCTCGACCGTTACGCTGAACTCCACCACGACCAGCGGGACGGCGACCATCACGGTTTACACCACAGCGGCCAGCAGCGCCGCGCTCGTCTATCCCAAGCTGCCTGGCAAGGGCCGCGGCTTATTCGGCGCGGGCAGCGGAGCGCTCTTGGCCATGCTGCTCTTCTTTGGAATTCCGGCGCGGCGGCGCAGTTGGCGCTCGATGCTCGGCATTCTGGTGCTGATGGCGGCTCTGGGCACTCTGAGCGCTTGCGGCAGCGGCACCGCTACCACCACCCAGAGCAACCCCGGAACCTCGGCCGGCACGTATAGCTTCACGGTAACGGGCACCGGCAACGACACCAACAAGACAACGGCAACAGTCACGTTCCAGGTGATCGTGAGTTAGCTTGTTCAGCCTATTCATTTCGTTCAGCTTATTCAGCACAATGGCCCTTCCTTTAGGAAGGGCCATTGTGTCTCTGGGGATGTCTGGATGAATCGCATGGTCTCCCGCCCCGGACGGAGACTGGACCGCAACACCGGCTTGCAGAGAATTGCCCTCGAAGCGCGCACAATAATTGAATGAACAGCAACCAGAGGACCGGGCCCTTGCTGGCCACTGTTCACTGAGCGAGTCCACCCCCCCTAGACCAAGGAGGGCAAATTCCCCTCAAAACCTTGCAGATTATTTGTAACTCGTTTTGAATCAATGCCTGTTGAAAACTTTTCGCTCCCAAATTCTCCCGCATCGTGAGATTTGGCCTCTGAAAATCACCGGAAAAGTCCGGTTTTCGATCATTTGTTGGGGCTTTTCGAGGGGATATAGGCCAGAAGGCTCTAGTCAGCCTGGCTCTCGCCGTCAACCAATTCGAGCGCAGCTGTTCCTTTGCGCGGCGGCATGAAGCTCTCTGTGCGCCATGCGATGCCCAGCTTTTCGCGGCCGAGCAACTTGCGAATCTGCCCGCGCGCGTGATCGGCCCATGGGCCGCCTTTGTCCAACCGCGAGTAAACCTGCCAGTGGCGCAGCGCCGCACGCGCTTCGCCCCTGCGCTCATGGGCCAGCGCCAGGTTGTAGTGGGCGTCGGCATAGCCCGGAGCCAGCGCAACCGCCTGCCGGTAAGCGGTGATCGACTCGCTGAACCGCTGCAGCTCGTCGAGCACGTTGCCCAGATCGAAAAACGCCAGCACATAGCTGGGATCGATCTCCGTGGCCCGGCGGTAAAGCTGTTCGGCCCGGTCATATTCGCGCAGATGAAAGTGAATCGTCCCCAGGTTGATCCATGCCGGCGCAAAGGTGGGTTCGAGCTCCATCATCTCCTGATAGAGCTTCATGGCGCGGGCCTTTTCTCCCGCTTCCTCGGCCTGCACCGCCGTCAGAAACAGATCTTGCGCGCCCTGCTGCGGACTCTCCGCGAAGGGCTTAATCAATAGCGGTTCAGAGCTGACCGATGGCCCGCGGCCTTGCTCCAGCCGCTCGAAGTCGAAGAGCAACTGACGCCGGATAGGGTCCACCATTGCCCCGTCGTGCCGGAAGGCCAGCCGCGTTCCGGTCCTCACCACGCTCGCCTCCAGCAGCGGATTCGCCATGCCCGCCACCGCCTTCATGGCGACAATGGAGTGGCGGATCGACGCCACCGAGACGGATTCCTCGCGCAGAGCGCGCAGGATTCTCAACTGGCCGAGGTCCTGGAATGTATAGATTTGCTGCGGGGAAATGATGCCGCCTCGCTCCCACCCCTGCAACTGGCGGGAAGTGATTTGCAGGATACGCAACACGTCCTGACGGCTATAGCTGGTCACTCTTCAATGCCCCTGGAAGCGATCGCGCGATCTCTCAGGTCTCGAACTCCTGATTGACCCCGGAACTGTTCCACATGGAACAGCGCCCGAGACACCGCTCTTGTTTGAATTATGCCAAGAGTTTGCGTGGATAAGCAGGCGCGAAACCCTGCTTGGCAAAAAAATGAGTGGATAACGGGTGACAGATTCGATTCGCTTTCGCCACAGGCATCAGGCTGTGGAAAACTGAGGGGAAATGCATTAGCCCGGTCGAAATCCGCATCAAACCCGCTAATTCGCGGAAGAGATGTGAAAACTGGGAGAAAGCCGTCCATCAATCCCTCCGCCAGAAAGAAATGAAGGGTACCTGCAATTGAGGAAACTTGGCGTTCAGAAGGACTTAGGGTACGCCATCTGCCGATTGGCCTTGCCAATCCAAACGAGTAGAGAAAATGCGGCGGCCCAATGCCGATAGTGAAATGGCCTACACCGAACTTTGGGAGCGCGCGCTCCATGCAGACCGGGCAATTTGAAGCCAATTGCGATTGCGGATTTGTGCAACCGCTGGAGAGATTCCAACCGAACATCTTCCTGATGGGGTCGATAACGATGGAGAAGGGCCTGAAGACGTCCGAGGAATCGAAGACGTTAGAGATGCCGAAGCGGGCCGAGGAACTTCGGCAAAGCCCCCGTCTTGGGTGCAGAGGCTATGGCGCAGTCCAAACGCTGCCCGCTAGTGAGCAACCCTGTCCTGCCAGAATCCTGAATCTAAGCGTGGGCGGATGCCTGATGGAATTGAAGGGACCACTTGATATCGCCGTGGACGAGATAGTCGAGTTGATCTTCAACGTCAACCAGATGCCGTTCCGCGTGCGCGCGAAGGTGCGGGCAGTTCGATCGAAAGGTTTGGTTGGATTTCAGTTCCTTCAGCTAAGCGAGAGGACTCGAAGGCACCTTCATGAGCTGATCGGAGAACTGATTGAAAGCCTCATTAAGCTTCATAACAAAGAACTTGCAGATCATCCAGATAAAGCAGATCATCCGGTTAAAGAAGATACGAAGAAATTGAAATTGCGCTGATAACTAAATGATTAGTTGCGCGTCTTATCGCCAGGAAGATTTTCGCGATTGTCTTCGCGGATTTCTCAGGTTTTATGCCTCCAAAGCGGTCCAACACGCTGACCCAAGCCGAGCTCCGGCTCATGAAGGTCCTCTGGAACAGAGGAGAATCTACGGTTGCCGAGATGGTGACCGCGACCTCAGCCGAATCGGAGCTGGCTTATACGTCCGTGCTTACCACGATCCGCATTCTTGAGACAAAGGGCTACGTTCGCCACCGGCAGGAAGGCAGAGCTTTTCTGTATAGCTCATGCGTCGGAGAGGTGGAAGCCGGCCGGTCAGAAGTTCGCCATCTGCTTCAGCGGTTTTTCGGCAACTCCAGAGAGCGGCTTTTGCTTTCGCTTCTGGGCGACGATGCAGTCCGCCCCGAAGAGTTGAAGCGCCTGAGAGAAGCGATTGCGAGTTTGCCGGACGATGCAAAGCCCCAAGACGCAAAGGAGGAGCTCTAAATGGACCCGCTCCTTCAAGGGATTTTATTGGCGTCAGCAAGAGCGGCAGGCGGGTTGCTCTCCGCAATTTGGGAGGGAACTATCCTGGCCGCGTGCGTGGCTCTGTGCCTGCGTCTGCTGACAAGGCTCAGCGCATCTGCCCGATCCGTTGTCTGGATGACCGTCTTCCTGCTTCTGATGCTGCTCAACGTTCTTCCTTCCTTTGAAAAGTATGATTCCGCTGGCAGTGCATTTCACGCTTCCTCTTTTCATCTTGACCCACGCTGGAGTGTCGCCATCGCCGCTGCCTGGGCGATGCTCTCTCTGGGGAGAGCGGCGCAGTTGGCCATGAGCGCCGTTCGGCTGCGCCATTTAGCGGCTCGCGCTACCCGCATCCATCCCGGCGCGGCCATCGAGAGATTGCTCAAAGTCGGGAAGGCTGGCCGCACAGCGGAGCTTTGCACTTCCACCGAGGTGGAGCGCCCGAGTGTCTTCGGCTTCTTCAGCCCGCGCATTCTTCTTCCGCCCGCCTTGTTTGAGCGGCTCAACTCAATTGAGTTGGAACAGGTAATTCATCACGAGATGGAGCATCTGCGCCGCGCCGACGATTGGACCAACCTGTTGCAGAAAGCCGGGCTGGTGCTTTTCCCGCTGAATCCCGCGCTGCTTTGGGTAGAGCGCCAGCTCTGCGCGGAACGCGAGTTAGCCTGCGACGACCGCGTGCTGCGCTCCACGAGCGGGCGCAAGACCTATGCCCTTTGCCTGACCCGGCTGGCTGAGTTTTCCATGCTTCGCCGCGGCCTTTCGCTGGCGCTGGGCGCGTGGGAGCGGCAGTCGGAGTTGGCGCGCCGTGTGCATCGAATTTTGCGGCAGCCCAACGAGCCGATGAGCGGAAGGCGTGCAATGGTTTTGACAGGCGCGCTGATCGCCGGCGTGATGGCAGTGGCAGTTGCGCTGGCTCACAGCCCGCAGTTAGTGAGCTTCGCACCGCTTGCGCCGCAAAACCTGCAAGCTCGTTCCGTGGCGGCTTCTGTCCCAGTCGCAGCCTCTGCGCCGAGCGAAAAGAAGGCTGTGGAATTTGCAGGTTCTCCAACGCTGGTCAAGACCGGCCTGCCGCTGAGAACGGTTCCGACAGCGCATAACTCGCATCACCGGCTCACAGCCGCAGCAAAGCAGAGCGTGCAGCCACCTCAAATCTTCCCGGAACAGGCCGCATGGATTGTGCTGACAGAGTGGGACGATGACGCACCGCCCCCGCGCGTGGTCATCGCCGTCGACCGGGATCATCGCTCTTCGTATGCCGCTGTTGCCATAGCCAACGGCTGGCTGATCGTTCAAATCTAACTGCAACTTCAATCAGGAGAAAATGACCATGTCCCAAGTAACTAATCATTTAGTAGCACACGCAAAGAAGTTGACCGCGGCGGCTGCGGTTGTGGGATCGTTCGCGCTTGCCGCGGTAATCTTCGCAGGCCACGGCAGCGTTCATGCCGCAACGCCGTTGGACGAGAACAGCATTGCGCCACTCACTTCGCTCGATCGCGCCATGGAGGCCGTTGCCTCGCGTGTAACTCCCGCCGTGGTCAACGTCGCCGTCACCTCGCGCGGCTCCGGCGAGTTTGCCGGCGGCCAGATTCAGGGCCTACCGCCGGGCCTGCAACAGTTTTTCGGGCCCATGTTTCAACAGCCCCAGCAGCCGCAAATTGAGCATGGCGTGGGAAGCGGCATCATCATCTCGCCGGACGGATACATTGTGACCAACGACCACGTGGTGGATGGCGCCACGCAGATAAGGGTGACGCTGAACGATCGCCGCACACTGAACGCGAAGGTTGTCGGCGTCGACAAGTTGACCGACATCGCGGTGCTCAAGGTGAACGCGACCAACCTTCCCGCCATCGTGTGGGGCGACTCGACGAAGCTGCAACCGGGACAAACCGTGCTGGCCTTTGGCAGCCCGTTTGGCTACTTCCAGTTCTCGGTTACCCGCGGCATTGTGAGCGCGGTTAACCGGCCGAATCCCTACTCGGATGATGCGCGCAAGCCAGGCGGCTACATCCAGACCGACGCCGCCATCAATCCCGGCAACTCCGGCGGCCCTCTGGTGAACGCGCATGGCGAGCTTGTGGGCATCAACACTTTCATCATCTCGAACAGCGGTTCATTCGCCGGCGCGGGCTTCGCGATTCCCTCGCAGATTGCGCGCGCCACTGCCGAGCAAATCATCAAGAGCGGAAAAGTTGAACATGGCTATCTCGGCATTAGCATGAACGACGTCACGCCCGACAACGCACGCTTCTTCAACCTGCCGGATGCCACCGGGGCAATCGTCGCCCAGATCACGCCGGATTCTCCAGCGAGCCGCGGCGGCGTCAAAACCGGCGACGTAATCTCCGAACTCAACGGACAAAAAATCGTAAACGGAAGCGCCTTGCAAGTTGCCGTAACGGAGATGGCTCCGGGAACGAAGATCGCGCTGGGCGTGATTCGCGACGGCAAGCCCGCAACCCTGAACCTCACGGTCGGCGAATTCCACAATAAGACCGACGTGGCCGGCAACGGCGGCGACGATGAGCAGCCGAATGGAAAGATTGGTCTGGAGGTAGCCGAACTTGCGCCCGAGGCCCGGCAGCAGTTCAACGTGCCTGACCATGTGCATGGAGTCGTGGTCCAGAATGTTCGGCCTGCCAGCCCAGCCGGCGAAGCAGGAATTCAACCTGGAGACGTTATCCTCGAGATCGACCGCAAGCCGACCGAGTCTATCAGCCAATTCGCTGACGAACTGCGTCAGAACAAGGACGGGAAGGATCTACTGATGCTCGTCTGGTCGAAAGGTAATGCCAGCTATCGAACCATTCATGCCGATCAGGGCAACCAGAACGACTAGGCCTCTGACAGCATAATTTCGTACCTTGGGTTCGTGCTTTCCCAGGTCCCAAAATCGGGACCTGGGGCACCCATCGTTGGTACAACTTCAAGTTGTCAGGAGTCTAGATTTGCGGCGGCGAGGCCGACGTGGGTCCGCGCGCCGGCCTCGTCTATTTTTTGCGCGGTATCGGATGCAACCTTGCCCAAAGATAGGACTTGACATTTTGGACTGGATTGGGTTAATTTGAATTCAGGCGGTTTCCCTTTCACATAAAGCCCTTCGGCAGCGAAGGGCTTTCGCATTTTAGGATACTGACCTTGATCACGGAATGTCTGCGCGTCTTCGCCGTAGAATAGACAAGACGAGCACAAAGATGAGGACGGCAGGCGGATATGAATCGCGGCGCCATTACAATCTCGGCTGGTCCGCGCATTCGAGTCGCTATGATTCTGGCGATCATCGCGGACGTACTTCAAGTTGTCGTCTTCCCCTTGTTCGTTGTGGGAGCTGAATCGCCTGTTGATGACGTGCTGGATATCGGTATTGGCGCCGTGCTGGTTTATCTTCTCGGCTGGCACTGGGAGTTTCTGCCCTCGTTCGTTGGCAAGCTCGTGCCCGGAGTCGATCTGGTTCCTTTCTGGACGCTGGCAGTTGCCAACGTCTACCGAAAATCGAAGAAGGCTGTGATCGCGGTGGAAGGAATTCGTGATGAAAACCAAACGGGGAAAAACCAACGGAGTTAGTAAAGGGGAGTGCTGATCGTGAGCCAGATTATTATTGATGCGAATTTGTGCAAGGGAGACGGAGCATGCGTGGCGGTTTGTCCGGCCGGGATGCTGGCTCTTAATGCGAAAGGCATTCCAGAAGAAGACCCAGATGGTAATTGCATACTCTGCGGCCACTGTGTTGCTGTGTGCCCCCATGATGCTCTGACCCACACTGGGCTGCCGCAGGAACCCTTCTTGCCTGCGTCCAAAAGGCTGCCCGATCCGGAAATTATCGATAGTTTTCTGATGAGCCGGCGATCAGTCAGGGAGTTCAAGGACCGGCCCGTCACCAGAGAAACATTGGAGGCGCTGCTGGATTTGGCAAGACGTGCCCCAACTGCTTCCAACTCCCAAAAGCTCCACTGGATTGTCGTAGAGGACGGGGCAAAGGTACACGCACTATCTGCCGAAGTTATGAACTGGATGCGTACTTCCGATCTCAGTCCAGCAAGGTTGGCGCAATGGGACAGCGGATATGACTTTGTATTGCGCGGTGCTCCTACGGTAGTTGTGGCTTGTGCGCCGGCAGATTATGGATGGGGTAAGCAGGATTGCGCCATAGCTCTGACCTTTCTTGAATTAGCGGCGGAGGCGCGAGGCCTGGGCGTCTGCTGGGCCGGGTACCTGACCCGCGTAGCTGGCGCTCATGCTCCCCTGCGTCAGATGTTATCGGTTCCTGAGGGGTACGTCGTATGCGGAGGCCTGATGCTCGGAGAGCGTAAGTACTCGTACCGGCTGGTGCCTCCAAGGAAACCGCTCAGCGTGCAATGGATTTAGATGCGCATCCGGAGATGCCTTTGCGAATGCGCATGAGAACCATTGATTTTTCCCTACGCGCTCAGTGCGGGATAGTCGGTATAGCCGTGAGGCCCCGGCGTAAAGAAGGTGTTGGGGTCCGGCGTATTGAGCGCAGCATTCTTCGCAAAGCGTGCCGGAAGGTCAGGGTTGGCGAGAAAGAGCTGGCCAAAGGCCACTGCATCCGCTTCTCCGTCTCGGATGACCTGGTCAGCCAGCGCGTGAGTATATTTTTCGTTTGCGATGTAGACACCGCCGAACTGTTTCTTGAGCTGCGGCCCCAGCCGATCGGGTCCGAAGAACTCGCGCGCCAACAGAAATGCAAGCCCGCGTTTGCCGAGTTCACGCGCCACATAACCGAAAGTGGCTTGTGGTTTTGAATCATGCATATCGTGCGTATCGCAGCGCGGCGCCAAATGCATGCCCACGCGCCCGGCGCCCCAAACAGAGATCGCCGCATCGGCCACTTCAAGCATGAGCCGGGCACGATTCTCAATGGACCCGCCGTATTCGTCGGTGCGATGGTTGGACCCGTCTTGAAGAAACTGGTCGAGCAGATAGCCATTGGCTCCGTGAATCTCCACTCCGTCAAATCCCGCCAGTTGTGCGTTCTCCGCGCCCTTGCGGAATCCCTCGACAATCTCTGGAATCTCGGAGAATTGAAGCGCACGGGGCGTTACATAATCAGTAATCGGACGCACCAGGCTTACATGACCCGCAGGCTGGATGGCGCTGGGAGCGACCGGAAGATTGCCATCCAGAAAGCGCGGGTCCGAAATGCGCCCGACATGCCATATCTGCGCAAAGATGCGGCCTCCCGCATTGTGCACAGACTCGGTCACCAGTTTCCAGGTTTCGGTTTGCAGCGGCGACCAGATGCCGGGTACATTCGCGTAGCCAACGCCCTGCGGCACAACCGGAATGCCCTCGGAGATGATCAGGCCGGCGCTGGCGCGCTGTGTGTAGTATTCGATCATGAGGTGCGTGGGAGTGTGGTCCGCTGTGCCGCGCAAACGAGTAAGCGGAGACATGATCACCCGATTCGGCAGGTTGATCTCGCCGATCTGAATTGGGTCTAACAAAGAAGCCACAGTATGAGTCCTCGATAACAAATGTCGGTATTTATAAGATGTTCCACGCGAATAAACGATGCGCATGGCTCTGAATTCAAGGGTTATTTGCGGTTTCAACAACGATGGTTGCCAAGGGCTGACATCGCTTACACAACTGCTCCGAATAGCCATCCGATAGCCGCGGTTACCGCCATAGCCAAGCCGCCCCAGAACGTTACGCGTAGTGCGCCAACCATCACTCCCGCCCCGCCCGCACGCGCAGCCAGTCCGCCCAAAAGCGCGAGCAGCGCCAGCGAAAAGACAGATACAATGGGGATCAATCCCTTTACCGGTGCGATTGCTGTGACCAGCAGAGGCATCAATGCGCCGAGTGCGAAGCTTCCGGCCGATGATAACGCTGCTTGGATAGGGCGCGGACGAAGCTTCTTTGAGATGCCTAGCTCATCGCTGGCGTGAGCGCCCAAGGCGTCGTGAGCCATCAGTTGCTGAGCGACCTGTTTCGCGAGAGCAGGATCAAGCCCGCGACCGACGTAAATCGCCGCAAGCTCCTTGTGTTCGCCTTTATTGTCTGTTTTTAGCTCTACGCGCTCAATTTTCAAATCAGCACTTTCGGTATCTGCCTGCGAATGGACAGAAACATACTCCCCGGCCGCCATCGACATTGCGCCGGCTACCAGCCCCGCCGTTCCAGCAACCAATAGATTACGGTGTGTCGCGTGCGCGGCTGCGACACCAAGCACGAGACTTGATGTTGAGAGTATGCCGTCGTTCGCGCCCAGCACCGCTGCGCGCAGCCAACCAATGCGATCGGCGTGATGATGCTCCTTATCGCCTACAGGCATTGCAACTCCTTTCCCATCGAGTAAGCGTTGGAATCCGCAAGCCTGGAGCATAGTCGAGCCCAAGACCGAAGTTGCTTGCGCCGCCGACGAGCATCAAGGTGCGCAGAGCGCCGGCGACTTAAGTTTGCGGATTCAGATGGGAAATGACCTTGAGCCATGCAGACATGGTTGTCGGGGGACAAATCGCATTGCTGGCGAAGTGCCGATGCGGCGGGTAACGATCCAGTTTCAATAACCGGGCTGAACTCTGCTGAATCCTGTGCAGCCCGGCTATGTGCGCACGATTCATAACTGCACACATTGTTCACTGGCTTGCGCTGGGCGCAAGGACGATGCCGCAATCTGGGAATTATTAGGCATCCAGTGAAGAGCCACAGCATGACTGAGCCTTCCCGTGCGCCTCTGTCATGTTGCGGGGATGCCTTCGCCCCACCATCCAACTGATCGCTGTCCCGGCCGCAATGCCTGCCGCGAATGTCGCCACGACTGCTTCAACCGGATGCCGCTGGACGCGCCTTTTTGTGTCATCAATAAGCTCCGCCGCGGCATAGCGGCCTTGTTTTGCAGCACGCCGTGCTGCTCCCACACCATCCTCAAGCGCATCCTTAACAGCTGATGCCGCCCGAGAAGCCTTGTGCGCCGTATCGGAGAATTGCTCGCCCGCTTGTTCAAACATTGATTGCGCCATGATCTCTTAACCTCTCTCGTCTTTGAATTCGATTTGGATTCACTTATTTCCCGATAGTCTTTTCAATCTTGCCGACTACCTTTTGAACTGTTCCGGCATTCTTTTGAGCCATGCCGTCTGCCTGATGCAGAACCTTGTATCAACGAGTATCGAATAATCAGGTTGCTGAATGCTGGTCGGAATTGCTCGCCGCAAGAAGGCTTTCTTTGGCCCCAATTGAGTGATTTATCGTCCCAGGCCCGCGCTCGCAAGGAAAGCGGCAGCATCGAATCGAGGCTCTTCAAGATTGACCATCGAAGGTCCTTCTTCCGCTTTTTGCCATTGCATGATGACCGCTGGAGATGCGTGACAACACTGACCTCAAGTTAACAAAGCGGGTCCGCGACGTGGAGAGTGTCATGGCCTGCATAATATAGCCCCGGCTTTCGCACCCAACTCATGCGCCCGTTACACGCGTGCTGTTCATTTCTGCTCTTTTTTTTTGCGAGTATTTCAAGTATCTTTATTGCGTGACACCAAAATGAAGTCTGATGAAGCACGCCGGGGATCTCGCGCCCAAAGCAACCGGCAAGAAAGTTTCATTGAAGCAAGCGTCTCGCTTTCAGGGCGAGCCGTAGCGTATTAAGAGAGAATGGAATCGATGCCTCCACCGGAAAAGACGCGTGATTTGGCCCGCAGCCTTGTTGCTTCCGAGGCCGATGCAAGTGCGACCTCCCTGCATACCGAACCTGCAACTGTGCGCGTCTATGAGAGGCTGCGCCGGCACCTCGGCTCAGCCGTGGGAGTTGACGGTTTTCGTGCGCTCGCCTCTCGCGCTTTGGCTCTTGCCAAGTCGGAATCTCCCCAGCTCAGTGCGGTGCAGATAACGGCGAGTGGAGCCTTGCGTGGTCTCGGTGAAGTAGAATCCCAGACGGACGCGGACGAGGATGGCGAAGCCGGGATCATTCTGATCGCGCAACTGCTGGGGCTGTTTCTTGCCTTCCTTGGCGAGGCAACGACTCTGCGTTTGATAGAAGACTTACGCCTTCAGGTTGGCGTCAGCGCAGAGTCGGCCACGACTACAGAGGACACAGCAGCCTTAGCTGCCGATGGACCGATAATGGCTGCGGCTTTCGAAGACCTTCTGCGAGAAATTGATCGGCTGAGGAGTGTGGGCGAGCATATTGAAACCCTGGCGGACAAATATCCAGGCATGGAAGATGGACTTGTGAGTGTCGCGGGAAACATCCGTAGTATTGCCACGGTTCTGGACGTTTTTACACTCATCCGAAGCAAGGCTGGCGGCCCGCAAGATGAAGCGCCTAACCTGCAAACGAATCTCTACATGAATTGAGTTCCTCCAGCGCCGCATCCAACGCAGCTCTGGAGATTGAACACCCCAACCGCGAGGGCGCTTGCGAAAGGACAGAATCGCCTCCCTGATCCCTTTACGAAGCGTATAACTGGAATTGAAATCTACTGCCATGAACGATGCCGGGCTGGACATGACGACCTCCTCAAAAACGCGAGATTTGGCCCGCCGTCTTCTTGCATACGAAGCGGTTGCGGGCAAGACCTCAGGACTAGAGGAGGCCGCGACTCTTCGCGTCTATGAGAAGTTGCGCCAGAGTCTTGGTGAATTTGTTGGAATTGCCGGTTTTCAGTCGCTCGCTTTCCGCGCTTTGACGCAAGCCAAGTCGGAAGCTCCCGGTCTTTGGGCGGTGCGGCTCGCGACGGATGGGTCTTTACAGGGGCTGGGGGAGTTTCAGCCTCAACCGGAGGAGTTTGAGCCTCAACTAGGCTCCGGCAAGGATCAGACTAGCGAGGGCGGGGCAGCCCTCATTGCGCGGTTACTCGGCCTGCTTCTGATTTTCCTTGGCGAAGCCTTAACACTAAGCCTGCTGCGCAATGCGTGGCCAGATGAAGTCTTTGACGATCGCAATTCGACACATGGGAGAAACGCGTGAGCATTCAAGAAAAAGTGACGATCAACAAACTATCCACCGGCGTTCCGGGCCTTGACGAAATTGTAGGCGGCGGCCTCCCTGAATTCTCGTTTAACATCATCGCGGGAGCCCCCGGAAGCGGGAAGACGACGCTGGCGCATCAATTTGTGTTTGCCAATGCGACCCCGGAACGCCCAGCTCTTTATTTCACCGTGCTTGGTGAGTCCGCCATAAAGATGCTGCGCTACCAGCAACAGTACACATTCTTCGATCCGGCCAAGCTGCCCGGCTCCATCCGCTTTATCAACCTGAGTCAGGTTGTTCTGGAGAAGGATCTGGGCGCGGTATTGGAGCAGATTACCAGGGAAGTTGAGAAGTCCAACCCCGCGGTCGTGGTTGTGGACTCCTTCCGGACCATGGTGCGAAAACCGCAGAGTGATATGGACCTGCAATCCTTTATTCAGCGGTTAGCCCTGTTTCTGGCCAGTTGGCAAGCGACGACTTTCCTGATCGGTGAATATGCAGAGGACGAGTTGCGTGATAACCCCATCTTTACCGTCGCCGATGGGCTGTTCTGGCTGCGCCAGACGACGGAGCGAAACTCAATTGTGCGGAAGCTGCAGATTGTAAAACTGCGTGGTCAGGATTCCGTGCCGGGGCTGCACACGTTCCGCATAACCGATGCCGGAGTGCAAGCCTTCTCGCGCACGTTTGGGTTGACCGCGCGAAAGAGAAATCCGCCCAGCGATCGGCGGCTTTGCTTCGGTATTCCGGAGTTGGACAAGATGCTGGATGGGGGCGTGCGCGAAGGCGATAGCGTCCTCGTAGCAGGGTCTTCGGGAACCGGAAAATCCGTTCTGGCAACCCAGTTCATTGCTGAAGGCGTACGCCATGGGGAACCGGGAATTGTGGCGGTCTTTGAAGAGCGCCCTGAAGCGTACGCGGAGCGGGCCACCAGTTTGGGTTTGGATCTGGAAACGCCGCAGAAAGACGGGAAACTCACAATCCTCTATCTGCGTCCGCTGGATCTGTCGGTGGATGAAACCATGCACTCAATTCTTGACGCAGTGCAGAAGATTGGCGCCAAGCGCCTTGTGATCGATTCCCTGGCGGGCTTTGAGATGGCTCTGTCGCCTGGCTTCCGCGCCGACTTTCGCGAATCGCTCTACCGGATGATCTTCGCTCTGACGGGGATTGGGGTGACGATTCTGAGTACGGTTGAGGTGGATGAGTCTTTTACCGAATTCCCGTTCAGCACCTACTCAATCTCTTTTCTCACCGATGACATCATCCGGCTTAGATACGTATCCATCGATGGCCAGCTTCGCAAGATCATGGTGGTGATCAAGATGCGGGGCGGGAATCATGCCAAGGATATTCGCGAATATGAAATCACGTCCAAGGGCGTGGTTATCCTCGGCAAACGCCTCACCGACTATCAGGGTCTTATCAGCGGGGTTCCTGTGCATTCGGACCCATCCGACCCGGAGGAAGAGTCCTAACAGGGACCGAAAAGGATCGCAGGCGAGGGGCTGGGCGCATCCTGAATGGAAAGACTTGCGGATGGGTAAAAAGACGCCTGCTCTTGCGAGCAGGCGTTATGGAGGTTACTTCAACAACACTTATTGGTCAGGCGCGGGCTTGGCTCTGGCCACTATTCTGCCTTCCCGATGCTTTCTTCCTTGTAAACTTTTTGCAGAATGTAGAACGCTTTCTTTTTCTCGCCTTGATCCGATATCAGGCCCTTGCGATTGAAGCCATCCTGAATGCCGGGAAGCTGCCGACGGGGAGAGTGGAAATCCATCAGTATCCACGGGCTGATTCCGCGCAACTGCGGAATGCGATTCAGCATGGGAAGCTGATACTGGAAGATGCTTGCCTGGTATTCCTCGGTCCAGCGTTCGGTTTCCGATCCGTGCAGGCCGGCCTTGGCGTCTCCGCCAAATTCACTGATGATGAGCGGCTTATCGTAAGCGATCTTCCACTCCGTAGTGCCGGCTCCATCTGGGTTCTGTTCATACCAGCCGATGTACTCGTTTGCTCCAATGACATCGAGAGCTTCGCCCAGCGTGTCATCGACGTACTTTATGTGCCCCTCAGAACGAACAAGGAGCGCAGCCGTCACCAGCCGTGTTGAATCGAGCGCTCTGACATCGCCTGCCAGCGTCTTAAGAAATTTTGTACGCTCGGGAGTATTCGGCGTTTCATTCGCAATCGACCACAGCACGATGGATGCCTTATCGCGGTCGCGGCGAATCTCTTCGGTCAGCTGCTGTTCGGCCTTTTGCAGAACGGCAGGATCACCAAAGTGTTCAGCCCAATAGACCGGTATTTCTGACCACACCAGGATGCCCATCCGATCGGTGACGCGTGTCATGCGCTGATCATGCGGATAATGCGCAAGCCTGACATAGTTGCACCCAAGCTCGTGTGCCCATCCGAGCAGCGTTGCTACATCCTGATCGTTGTCAGCACGTCCGCCGCGATAAGGAGCCTCTGCATGAATTGAGATCCCCCGCAAAAAGATTGGCTTCCCATTTAGCAGAATCTTCGTGCCGCTCACTTCGATCGTGCGAAAACCCATCTCATCTTGCAGCGTATCTTCGCCGGATTTCAGTACAACTTGATATAGCTTCGGATGCTCGGGCGACCAGAACTGCATTCCGGCAACATTCAACTTGATCGCCGCGCGACCCTGACTGTCCGCAGCCGCTTCAGTTTTCAGGTTGAGCTCTGGAATGGCGACGCTTACGTTGGCGCCGGGGGCTGCGTCCTGAACATGCACCCAGCCTTCGACCGCTGTACGGTCGTGATTCAGATGCAGATCGTAGTCGTCGATGAACTTCTCCGGCACATCAACGAGCGACACATCGCGGGTGAGTCCTCCGTAATTAAACCAATCCGTATTCACCGTCGGAACGCCGTCTGCCTGCCGGGTATCGTCTACGGCAATTACCGCAAAGTTCTTCCCTGCGTGCAAGAGTTTGGTGACTTCACAATCGAACGGAGTGAAGCCGCCTTCGTGCTGGCATACCTGGCTTCCGTTAACCCAGAGGATCGCTTTGTAATTCGCCGCGCCAATATGGAAAAAAGTGCGGTGATGCTCACGAGGCTGGTAGTCGAAATCCCGCTGATACCAGATCAGGCCTTCGTAATAGTAGAGCGACTCGCGCTGCGTGTTCCAGTCGCCCGGCACCCTCAACGTAGGCGATTTGCTGAAGTCATATTCCACAAGCTTGTTGTTTCCTGAACGGGGAGTCTCATTCAAGAAGTATCCATCTTTGCGAATTTCACGATGGAAGGTATACAGGCCATCAAAGTATGGATCGATAATGGCATGCCAATCGCCGTTCAGACTGACGCTTTGGCGGTGATCCACGTCAGCCAGAACTGTGGGATTTGACTCCGCATTCAACTGAACACTTCCCAATATCCAAAGACCAACGATTGCGATAAGACAACGGTTCCAGATCGCGGATTTCACGAAACAAATCCTCCAGCATCTCAGTTAGGTGGGGCCGGCGGGCAATTTCTTGTCCGCCGGCTCGATGATGGAACAACAGTAAGTTAGAAGGTCAACCGGCCGCCCAACTGAATGATGCGCTGTGTGCCGGCGGCTCCATTGATGTTGCCCTGAGTGCCCTGCGTGATTTTCGAACTGATCGGTTGGCCGAGGCTCACCCAGTTCATGACGTTGGTCACTTCGGCGCGGAACTGGAAGACGGTTCCTCGCGGTAATCTGACGTCGCGTAACAGGCCAGCATCCATATCCTTGAGGCCCGGTCCGATCAGCGAGTCGCGTCCCACATTGCCGTCTGCGCCGCCTGGTCCGATGCCACCTGGTTGGCCAGGCCCGTTGAGCATAAACGCCTGCCCTGCCGCCTGGGCTTGCGCGACAGTCGTGTTAGCCGCGCTGTACGTGCCGTTGAACCATTGCGTCAATACGCTTGTTGGGCTCTGGCCAGTGGCGCCGCATACACGGCAGCGGTGCGGATCGAGTTTGGCGCTAACGCCAGGAACTCCGTTGGGGCGACTCTGGCCCGCGGTATCATCGTTCAGGTTGGATCCTGTGCTTACCGTAAACGGCCCGCCGGCGATCAAATAGACCACCGGTGAGATCGTCCAGCCATTGACAAATCCCTTCACGATCTTGTTCGATCCGCGGTAGTAGTCGATGTTCCAGATGCCGGAGAAGGCCGCATTGTTGTCATGGTTTTGGTCCATCAGGCCACGTTCTTCCTGAAGGCCACCGCCGACAATAGGTGCGCCGTTTTGATCGAGCATGCCGTGGTCGTTAGCCGCGGTGAAGGGCTTGCCAAGAACGCCGGGATTCTGCATATTCATCCCGCCATTCTCCAATACGTTGGAGCTTTCCAGTGCGCGGCTCCAGACATAGAAACCGCTGATTGAGAAGCCGTGTGACATCGTCTTGGTCGCCGAGATTTGAAGCCCGTTATAGTTGGAGGTCTGGTCTGAGATCAGGTAGGTAATCCCGCTCAGAGTGCCAGGCGTAAGGTTGAGGCCGGCATCCCATTGACGACGCTGCTCCTGGCTTTGCGCTGAAGTGCAAAGCCCAGACACAGTACCAGCCGTGCCACCAACATTAGTTGAACAACTCGGGGGCTTAGTGGCGGGAGGGACGGTGGGATTTTGTAACGCCGCGCCGCCATTGGCGACAGTTGAGAAAGGCGCGTAGTTGGCGTCGAGGAAGCTATTCAGGTGACGGCCAAGGGTGCCTACATAAGCGGCAGTTGCGCTGATCTTGTAAGGCAGTTGCCGCTGTACGCTGAGGTTAAACTGGTAAACCGACTGATCCTTGAAACCCGACGGGATAGCTTCAATGCTTTGGCTCGGGTAGAATTTCGGAGCCGCCGGTGTATAGGTGTACGGGAAGATGCCGCCACCGGATGGGCAATGGGCGGGGGTACCGGTAGGTGTGCACGGGAAACCGACATCGTAAATGTAGGACAAGGATGTTTCGTTGCCAAAGCCGTTGCGAATGGCGAACGGCATGGAGTTGCCGGGCTGGTTCCACTCATTGCCGCTGGGAAGTCCATAGAAGATGCCCGCCGCCGCGCGAACCGCGGTCTTGCCATCCCCAAACGGGTCCCATGCAACGCCGAGACGAGGCGAAATGTGCCCGTACTGCGTGCTGACTAGGCCGCGACTGACGCCTTTGTCCCCAGGGAACAAAATGCCAGTCGGAACAACCGAAGTACCCGTACTGATGGCTACTGTGGACTGCACTCCCGGAACAAACGTCGCCGTCCTGTCATGGGCATCGACGGGATACGGATCAATGTCCCACCGGACTCCAAGGTTGAGTGTTAGGCGGGGCGTGATCCGGTAGTTGTCCTGCGCAAACAACGCGTAGTGCCACGAGCTCAGATGCGTAACATAAGGCGAGTCTTGCTCAAATGCGTTGATTTGGCCGGTGGCAAGGTCAGCTATCGTATTACCCGTGGTCGTGGGCCCGGAGTTCGAGACGGAAAGGGTGCCATAATTGTCCAGATTGGCTTGGAACATGGTCTTATCGAGAGCGTATTCACCGCCAAGGGAAAGGTTGTGTTTGCCCTTGGTAATGGTGACCATGTCGCGAAACTCATAGTTGTCGGAACCCGTGATTGGGCCGGCATTCGGTGCGCTGCTGTCCGTTCCAAAGCCAGCGCCGGATATATAGGGCATTCCGGTCGGTCCCTGGATTTGGAAGTTCGAGCCGAAACTGGCGAGGGTTTGGTCGGCTGGGCCGGTTACAGGGAGGAAAATGCGTCCGCCCATGGCCCGCGTGAACGTGAGCCAGGCCTGATTGGCCGTGCTGGCGCTGAAGGTGTGTACGTCACTGATGTTGGCATTCGTCTGCTTCGAACGGGACTGAATCCCTCTCCAATTGATGGAGCCGCCGCCGCTGGGAGTTGTCGCGGTATTGGCATAAAAGTAGGTCACTCCCACGTGGTCCTTGCTGCCCAGGTTCTCGTCAAACTTGCCCAGGTATTCGTCTTCGTCTGTGGGTTGGACGTACATGCCGACGTAAGCCGCGCCGCCGGTTTTGCCAGCCAGTGCGCCGGTGGCCTTCGGAATGGAAACACCGATTTTGTTGTTATAGTTCAACAGGTTTGCAGCAACCGCATCCAGGCTGCTGGTCGGGAGGCAAAATCCGCTAGTACCGGTACCAGCAGGAGTACCAGCGGGGGATAATGTGCCTGCCTGGCAACCGGGGCCAGCATTTGCTCCATTCGCGGGAACCGTTTTGCCAGTGCCCGGCATGAAGACATAGTTACCGGCGGTGAGGCCGCTCGCGGTAAAATCGCCCTCGCGCTCGGCATCCGTGGGCACCACGCCGCCTGTGACCGGCGCTCCTTGTACCTGGCGCAGACCGGCATAGCTAAAGAAGAAGAAGGCCTTGTCGCGCTTGATGGGGCCGCCAACGGTGCCGCCGAATTGGTTGCGGTGGTAGGGGCTCTTCATCTTTGCCCCGGTAAAGGGGCTTTTGGTGGGAATCCAACTAAAGGCATTGAAATCAGTGTTGCGGTTGAACTCAAACAAACCGCCGTGGAATTTATTTGTTCCCGACTTTGTGATAACCGAAATGACAGCGGCTGAGAACTGGCCGTATTGCGCCGAGAATGCGCTGGTCTCTACGCGAAACTCCTCGATTGCGTCAGGGGTGGGCGCCGGGTTGCCGTAGTTGCGCATACCGGTAATGTTGTTGCCGCCATCAAGATAAAATGCGACGGTTCCGTTGCCGGAGTCGAGCGAGCCGTTGACTTGGACATCAGTGGACGCGATTCCAACGGTCATTTGTGGCGAACCGGTGGGGTTCGTGGTGGGGCTTTGGTTATTGGCCATCACACCCGGTACAAGCGAGAGTTCGGAATATACATTGCGATTGACCAGCGGCAGGCCGATGATCTCGGACGGCTCAATGGTTCTGCCCAATACCGCGTCAGACGTATTGACCAGCGGAGGAGCCTCATTGACCGTGATGGTCTGAGACTGCGCGCCCACGGTCATTGTGATGTCAACCGTCAGCGTCTGGTCCACGTTGAGGGCGAGATTCTGTTGCACAAAGCGTTCAAAGCCTGCCGACACCGCCTCGACGGCGTACTTGCCTACGGGAAGGAAATCGATGCGGTACTCCCCATAGCTGTTTGCCGGCGCCGAACGCGAGAATCCGGTTTCCACGTTGGTTGCCTTCACGGTGGTCGTGGTGACCAACGCGCCCTGCTGATCCTTCACCGTACCGACGATGGACCCGGTAATCTGCTGTCCTAAAGCGACGATGCCGCCGGTGAGAATAATGACGAGCGCCGCGAGGATTCGCGTGCCCGGACATAGCCGCAGGTATCTTGCAAAACTGTGTGTTTCCATATTTGAAGCCTCCAGAGTGTTGCACTTCTTGATCAGATCGCCCCCCGCTGCGCTCTGGTGCACATCAATTGTCTGCATCAGCCAACGGCGATGCAGAACACAGAGCAAGTGGGCTTGAATCGTCGGATGCAAGCCTAGCAATCAATTTCGGGAGCTGTCATGTAAATGAAAGTGAAAAACATATGGAGCCAATGTGAATGACTTCAGCAACTCAGAAGGTATTGAAAGATATGGGGGCGTTACGAATTGGGGACCGGCCTCCGGAGCGCTGTTAATGTTGTTAATGCCCCAGTAACGTTATCAGTAACAAAGAGTTAGCGCATGTGGTAAGGCATTCGCATTTGCCGTCAAAGCGTACCACAAGGTACCGGGAGGGGCCGGTGACCGCAGTCTGATCCAGCGGAATGCGGCTTCTCCCCTTGCCGGTGGGCCTTTGCAGCAAATGACGCTCGTCCGCCTTAGATCAGCGCGAAGGCTCAGGGATCACTTCGATTGCGTTGATCTCTGGGTAGTTGACTACTGGCATGAACGAAAGTTCGATGTTACCTCGCGTGCTCGCCTGAATATTGTCAAACGTCTTTACGACGGGGCTGGTTCCGCCCTCCGCAATGATGTCGAAGTTCTTCAGAAGCATGTTGCCGTTGCAGGAGACATTGAATATCCGGCTGCCGGGGCCTCCGTTCACTAAATTATGTTCGCCAAACCATGGCTCAGAGAAATACAAAGTGACACGATACATCCCCAGCGGGGCAACGGGGATGTCATAGCGGAATCGCCCGACTCGATTGTAAGTGTATATGCCGCGGTTCGCGGTCTTTGCTGAATCGGGAATCAGGCCTCGTCGGCCTCCTCTGAAGTATCGATCGGAGAGCCATAGTTTATTCGCGGAGTCAGTAATTGAAGATGGACTCGTAGCGATTCGAACTGGCAGCAAGTTATCGGAGTCCGCAGGCAGAATCTCGACCGCATTCAGCAGGGAAGCTTCGCTGGTGTAGTCCACATGAATGGCTCCATCGTTCTCGGGGCGAATTCCCGGCCATACATAAGAAGTCGCGATTCCATCTCCGCCAGCACTGTCAACCACATCGAAGCTGATGCCTGTCCCTGCATTGATGGAGAGGACGGCCGGGTGAGTTGCCGTTTGCAGATCAGAAGTCTCTGCAAAGTGGAAGTGGATCTCGTACTCGCCGGGTTTGACTGGGAAGACGCAGTGGGCGATTCCACGAATTCCACCCTGGTAGAGGTAAGGGTCTTCCGTGCCCATGATGTTCTGGGCGGCCACGGTGACGTTGTCCCCGCCAGGGCAGTAATTGCCCGGCGTCCATGTAAATCCGGAGCGATCGACATACGTCTTGCGGCCCGTTCCCATCAAAGCCCGGATTGTGTTCTTGGGTTGCAGTTGAGCCGGCAAGCCCGGCGCCGCGGTCACCGGCGTCTTCGCTGCGTTTCGGTGCGCGAAAAAGTAGTAGCCGCACAAGATGGAAACCATCGCAAGAATAGCAGCGGTCAAAAGCCATCGTAAAAGACGCTTCGGCCGAGGCGTAACGTCAGGAAGATGGGAGTCACGGAGGGCGTGCCCCGATGAAGCGTCCGTTGCTGGTGCGTCTTGCGCGGCCGGGGCGCCGTCCGCGCCTATATGGACGAAGGAAGGAAGGTAATTGCCCAGCGGAATCTGAATATGAATCGGCCGATGGACCCCGTCCGTTTGGTAGATCTCCTGTAAGCGCTTGCGAAGAGAATGCGCGGTTACTCGGACGATGGTGTCGTCTTGCGGATCGAAATGGTCGCGCCTGCCCAGCGCTTCAGTCGCGATCGAGTATTCCGTGATCTGGTCATCCTGACCCTGGAAGTGCTTCTCGCACACAAAGGTAAGCATTCTGGCCAGGTTGCTGGATCGCCCCAGTACCCCTGAGGTCAGCAGCCAATTCAGCTCATCCTTTTCACCTTGAAGTCTTTCGGGGGACACCGGCGTCTGCACTCAAATCTCCAATTAGACCGTTGCTTCCATTGTGTTTCGCGGCTATCAGGCACTATACCACCTGTTGTCTCTGCCCGCAGGCGATGCGCCTTCGTTCCAAGGTCAAAGCCTGGAGCGTGCGTCAGAGCCATTGCCGTGAACAGAAACCGTTCGCGCGCGATGGGCTGGATAAGTGAGGCGCTTGACACTGCAAGCGCCGGAAAGGCTCACGCCGCTCATCTACAGATCCCCAGTTATGGGCTGCCAGGGATACTACGATGGCTTCTTCACAAAGGCGTCAACCGGAACCAGCGAGGTGGGGGCTTCGCTCTCGAGCGTGACCGCGCCATGTTCGAAGGTCTGCAGCGCGGCATCGTCGGCGGCGATAGCCATCCAGCAGACTGCGCCCTTTTTCATAATGCTGCAAACGGTTTCCACTGTGTACTGGACCTCGGAGTGGCCTTTGAGAGAGCCCTTGGCGCGTTCAATCCATACGCTGTGGCTGCCCAGCGAATAGACGCCGTAGACTGGTTCGGCAATGTCGAAGCTCTGCTGGATTCCTTCCATCGCTCCCGAGCCCATGCCTGGAAGATCCTTGTCGGTCATCTCCGCTCCCAGGCAGGAAAACGGTAGCACCACCGCGACGACCGTGGAGGCTGGACTTCCATGGCGTGCGCTGAGGGCAATCTGGGTGCAAGCAGCACCTCGCTTTTCAGCGTCGCTGGTGGCGCTCTGCTGCGCCTGCTGCTGCGCCGCCGGGAGTGTCGCACTCATGTCCACCACATCCCAGTCGGCCGGGAAGCTGTAACTGAAACCCACGTCGTTGGAATAGGCACGGGACGCCGCAGTTGCGGGCGCATCAGCCGGCCCCTGGGCCAGAAGCGAGGCTCCACAGAGAAAGAGAAGAGCGGCTAGCAGATAGGCCTTCATAAGGCCACCACTATAGCATAATGTCCGCTCGTCCAGAATCGCGGAGCTATATCTCTTCAAAGCGTAAACGCATCTTAATCCGAGCATCTGAGCAGGCAATTGTAATTCCATGCAGCCCGCTGGTGCTTGCCCTGGATAGGTATCGCTTTGCATCTCAGAGTCCTCCCTTGAAAGAGCATCTTATTTGGCTACCGCAAGATCCTTCGCCTTGCCCCGTTCGGTGATGGCTTCGTCAATTCGGCCCTGGCGCTCGTAGGCGATCGCAAGCTGGCTGTGTGCGTCGGCAAAAGTTGAATCGTCAGCGATGGATTCCTGGTAGCGGGCAACCGCATCGGCAATTTGCCCGCGCAACAGCAGTTGATTGCCGGCATTGAGGGCAAACGACGCCTTCTGGCGATTGACAGCCGCGCGGCTGAGTTCGGCCGCCTGGCGGCGATATTCAGCAGCTTGGCTGCGCAGTTCCTTCACGTGGCTGCGCTGCTGATCGGCCTGCTGCTGTTCTCCTGCTGCCTCGCTGGCGTCGGCAGTTGCGGCCGCGAGGCTAGCCTGCTCGGCCAGCACAGCCGCCAATGTGACGCGCGGACCGGGCTGACCGGGCAAAAGCGGGATGGCCCTTTCCAGCGCATCCCGGGCCTCATCGAGCCGCGAGTCCTGCTTGAGCGTACTGCCCAAAATCGCCCAGGCGTCCCCATTGTCGGGGCGCAGGGCAACAGCCTTTTTGAGCTCAACAGCAGCCAGGTCCAGCTTGCCGATCTGCATATAGAGAATGCCCAGCGTGTATGGCGGATCGGGTAGAGTCGGGTCCAATTCGCCGGCGCGTATCAGTTCGGCGATGGCGTCATTGACGCGATCTTTGAATTTGTACGCCAGGCCAAGGTCGTAGTGGATCTGGGGGTCATTGGGATCGATCGCCATCGCTGCCTGAAAGTCGCCAATGGCCTCGTCGAAAGCGGAAAGCTGCACATGCGCGACGCCCATGTCCTTGTAGATGGCCGCATCTTTGGTCGTCTCCGCCAGCGCCAGGTGGAAGATAGCGAGCGACTCCTTGGCCGTACCGGTCATGGTGAGCGCCAAACCCATGTTAGTCAAAGCGCTGACGTTGTGCGGCTCGCGCTCGATGGCCTTCTGGAACCACGGAATCGCCTCCTGCTGCCGGCCTAGCCGTTGCAACGCCATGGCCAGCTCATTTGGCGCGCCGGCCAAATCGGGATTGAGCCTGACCGCCTCTTGTAAGTAAGGCACGGCGGCATCATCCTGGCCAGTCGCCTCCAGCGCCCGTCCATACTCAAACTGGGCCAGCGCATTCGCCGGCTCCTGCTTGAGCGCTTTTTCGAGAGTATCGACAGCAGTCGGGTAATCGCGCTCGTGGAGGAGAAGAACGCCGAGGTGGATGCGCGCCGGTACGTAGGAACTATCAAGCGTCAGAGCAAGCTCGAACTGAGGCCCCGCCTCATCCCACTTACCCAACTGGGCGTAGAGCGAGCCGATTGCATCCCAGATCTCCGCCCTTGCCCCACCTCGTTTGTTTGCGGCCTGAAACATCTCGATGGCCTCAGTCAACTTGCCTGTGGCCGCCAGTGCCCGGGCATACGCCTCGCAGAAGGCTGCATCGGTCTGCGGATGGCCGGGTTGCTGAGAAAGATGGAACGCGGCGCTGAAATGCGGAATCGCCTTTGCGGGTAAATCAGCCTTCAAATATGCCAAAGCCAGATTGGTTTCAATCCCCTGGTCCGCGGGCTTCAGCTTGCCAGCGGCTTCGAGTTCTTCGACGGCCTCCGTCGGTCTGCCCAACTCGACCAGTACCGCACCCAGAGCCTCGTGGGCTTCGGGAATCTGCGGAGCAAGATGGGAAGCCTCGGCGAATTTTGCGCGCGCCAAATCCAGATTTCCTGATTGCAGAGCATCATAACCGGCGTGGAAAGCAACATCGGCGCGCTTCAACTGGCCAGTCTTCCGCGGACTCGGCTTCTGTGACGTGGCCGAGAGCGACCAACAGCCTACTAGGAGGGCGATAAGAAGACAGTGCTGCTTGCGCATGGTCTATCTCTCCGCAGGCTGGTGTTTGCCGCCGTGTTGCAGGTCCACGCAGATTTTGAATTCGCGAGTGGCCTCTGCCGTCTGTCCGGTCGCTCTGTAGGCCTGGCCGAGCAGGTTGTGCGTGATGAAGTTGGATGGGTCCATCTTCGCGGCCCGGTCAAGGTAATGCAGCGCCTGGATGGGCTGCTGGAGCTTGAGTAAGGTTTGTCCCAGCAGAATGTAAGGACCGGTCGAGTTGGGTTCCAGCAGGATCGCGCGATTCAGAGCCTGCTGTGCATCAGCATACCGCCCGCTACGCATATAAGCATCCCCCAGCCGGTCATAGAGAACTCCGTTGAGCGGGTTGAGTTTGCGCTCGGCTTCGAACTCGATGATTGCGCCGGCCGAATTACCCTTGGCCAGCGCCACTTCACCCAGGAGCTGGTGAGCCAACGGCAGAGCAGGGTTGATCTCGAGGGCCTTGCGGGCCTGAAGAGCAGCCTCGTCCGTGAACTCACCACGCAGAAAAAGCCGGCCGGCGAGGAGATACGCTTCAGCGGAGTCCGGGGCGAAGCCGTATTGCGCGGCAAAGGCGTGGCGCGCATCGTCGTAGCGCCCCACATTTTCATAGCAGAGGCCTAGCACGTACTGCGGGTCGATGTTGGCCCGTTGCACCGCGGCGTGCGCCTTCTCGAGAAAGGGAAGGGCCTCGGGAGCCCGGCCCAGGCGAAAGAGACTCACACCGCGCATCTCGATCGACTCGCGATCGCTGGGATCTTCAGCCTCAGCTTTGGCGAAGGCTGCAACTGCCTCGGGGAGTTGCTCCTGCTGGTAAAGTATGATGCCGCGCAGCCGCTCCACACCGGGCACCTCGGGTGTTTGCGCGGCCAGTTGATCAAGCTGCGCCAGCGCCTTGTCCAGGCGCCCCCTGGCGGCCAGATCCCGGGCGACTTCAAATGGCGTGAGCGCGGGCGCCGCTGCTTCGCCGGACAGCTTGGTGTCGTTTTGCGGAGGCTGGGCAGGGGCGGCCAGTGCAAAGAGTACGGCGAGAAATGCGGTAGTGAACGTGCGCTGCATTTGAGAAACCTGGCTTGGAGTCTAGTTCGTGGAGCGAGATGTTATCAAGGACTCGACGATGGATGTTGAGTGAAAGAATGAGGGGAGCCGTAGCTCCCCTCATGTTGATGTTCGAGTTCCTTCGCGAGCTAGAACTGAACGCGGAGAGAGAATTCCAGGTAGCGAGCTTGGCCGCCCGGACCCTGGCCGGTGATGGCACCCGCCGGATCGCCCACCACCTTGCCTTCAATACCGCCGCTGGGTTGGCCTGGATTGATGTGGTTGAATGCGTTGAAAGCATCCATGCGGAACTTGGTGACGATTCCCCCACGGATGGTGAACGCCTTGACAAGCCCGATGTCCTCGTTGAAGAACCCAGGGCCGCGGTAGGTGTTGTAGCCGACGTTACCGATGTTGTCGAGACCTGGGTTGACGAATACGCCAGTGCCAGGGTCGGTGATCAGGTTGGTCGTTTGCGCCTTGAAGAAGTTGCGCGTGAGAGTACCCTTTACTGGGTCGTATTGTGGGCCGGTTAGGCTGGTGGGCATGCGCTTACCCGATGCAGCACTTGGATAGCTCGGCGCGCTGCCCGGAACGTTGGTGCCGGCTTCGTTGTAGGTTACCGTGAACGGCAAGCCGCCCGACCAATTCAGCACTGTGCTCAACTGGAAACCACCAATAAACAAGTCGGTCAGCCGGTTGGCTGCGGTCAGATACTGCTTGCCCTTGCCGAAGGGCAAGTCGTAACTGCCGTACACGATCATTGACTGCCTGCGGACGTTGCTGTCCGGTTCGCGGTCTACTTTGTGGCTCCAGGTCCAATAGGTCGAGTTCTCATCGAACGCAGCGGCCCAGTTGTAGTTGACGTTTACCGCAAGCCCCTTGGAGAAAGTCTGAGCCAGCGTGACCTGTAGGGCGTCATATTCGGTGTTCTGGTCGTCGCCCTGGTAGAAGATGTCCTGGTCCCAACCGCACATGCCGGCTGAGACGCTAGGCCCGGTAGGGGTGGCGTAATTGGCATCCTTGCAAGCTGCCAGAGAGCCACCGTAGTAGCGCTTCAGGAAGTTCTGCGTGGAGGTTGCGCCGGTTGCTGTAATCACGTTGGCGGCCACCGAAGGATCATAGTGCAACGCTTGGCCGTTGACGCTATACGAAGCTGGCAGGTTGATGGCCGCCTCGTTCGGATTGGTGTTGCGATTGTCACCGTCACCCAGCGTGTGCGTTCCCTTGTTGCCGACATAGGCCACGGTCAGAGTGAGTGTTGGAGTGAGGGCGCGTTGCACGCTCAGGTTCCAGGCGTCGATCGTCGGGAAGTTGAGCGGGTTGGGGCGAACCTTGGTGGTGACAAGATGTCCCGGATTAGGCAGCAGGCCATTCGCGGGCACCGTCGGGAAGACATTCGCCGGAGGCCCCACCGCCAGAGTGAAGGCGGTTTGGTAAGTTTGGGGCGCGGATACTTCCTGGTTGGCCAAAACCGGCAGGTTCTGGGTGACGGTGTGGCCGAAGATCGAGCCAAAGACGCCAATGTCGAAGCTGCGTCCGTAGCCTGCGCGAATGACGGTCTTTGGGCCAAACTGGTACGTGGCGCTGATGCGAGGTGCAAACTGCTTCTTTTTGTCAGCAGTCCAACCCATGTCGCTGGGGATCCCGCCGATGCCAGCCACGTGCAGATAACCGTCGTTGAGGTTCAACAGTGCGCCGTTGCCCGGCCCATTGACGGTCTCCGGGAAGTACAACTCCCAGCGCAGGCCAAGATTGACGGTCAGGTTGTGTGTGACGCGCCAGGCGTCTTCTCCGTAAAAGAAGGTCCGCTTTTGGAATTCCTTGGCGTTGCCCTCAGTGGTGTTGCCGACGTAGCGGCCAAAAGTGGTTGTCTCTGCCGCAGTGATATTGGAGGGAATAAAAGAGACATCGCCCAACAGGAACGTGGCCAAACCGAGGCCGCCCTGCGTTGGAAGAAGCGGGTTGGAAGTTGGACCGTTGCCAAAGTTCAAATCTCCGGCGCGATCCGTATCGGAGGGAACGCGGAGGTTGCGGCCATAGCGCAGATCGGCGCCGGCCTTGAAGGTGTGGTTGCCCTTGACAAATGTCCAGTTATTGACGATTTGGCCCTGATCCTCTTTTTCAGTCAGAGGGCAGTTGCAGCGGTTGATATTCAGAGCGCCGCCATAAAGGGGTTGCGCGCTTCCTCCGGGCAAAGTCTGTGGGAAAAATCCCGGAGAACCGCCGGAGCCTGCATAGGTGGCGACGTTGAGTCCAGGGATGCCCAGAGTAGTAGCGTAGTCGGTGCTCTGGTCATACTTGGAATCGATTACGTTGTAACGCATATAGCCGAGGCGAAAGTCGGTGAGCAGATTGGGGCTGACGGCAATATCCATGCCAGAGGCCAGACTATCGTTTGCGCCTTGCGAGGTGCCGCCGTAGCCGCCGATTCCGAAACCCGGACCACCGGCCTTGCCGAAGGCCACCGTGCCTGACAGTGTATCCCAGAAGCGGGAGAAGCGTTCAAAAGCGTGCATCTTTTCGCTGAAGGCATAATCCACACGCTCTGTCCACATATTGCTGTTAAACAGGCCCGTGCCGGTTCCATGGTAGTTGTTGTCCAGGCCTCCCAAAGAACCAGTGCCGCTGTAAGTGACGTTCTTGGTGTAAGGCTCAAGGTCGGTCAACAGGTTCAGCGCCTGGGGGGACAGAACCGAAGCTGGAATCACGTTGTGAGGATACGCGCTGCCGACCGCAACGCCCGCGGCGGTAGCTTCTGCGGGAGTGGCCACATAGAGGGTGCCCGCAGCACCTAGCTGCGTCAGATACTCGCTGAAATCCGCGCCGGTATATCCGGCTGCTGTTTGGGCGGCGCTGGTCTTATTGTTGCCCAGCGCAGTCTCTGTGAGGAGAGTAGTCGGCAGAGTGTCGCCGGCCGATGTTCCGACCTTCTGGCGCTGTGCCTCGTAGTTGAAGAAGAAGAACGCCTTGTTCTTGAGAACCGGTCCGCCGATGGACCCCCCGAAACGGTTCTTCAGGCCGGCCGGCAAGGGATGTGCAACCGGGACGCCGTTCAGTTCTTTTGGCACCGAATAGGGATCGCGTGCCTGGTTCGCGTTGCCGGTGCGGAAGTCATAGGCGCTGCCGTGAAATTGGTTGGTGCCCGAACGCGTCTGGGCGGTAACCACCGCGGAGACGGCCTTGCCCAATTCGGCGTCGAAGTTTTGCGTGGTGATCTTGGTTTCAGTCACCGCATCCATAGCAGGATTGATGACGATGATACCCAGAATCGGATCCTGGTTGTCGGTGCCGTCCAGTTCGAAGGCGGTTCCGCCAAAGGCCTGGCCGTCAACCTGAATCTGCTTTGAGCCCTGTGGGTTTTCATCGGCCGCGTGGGACCAGCCCAGAAGCTGGGCGCCCGGCAGCAACAGTTGCAGGTTGGTAAAGTTCTGGTCGCCAACCGGGAGGCTGGAAACCTGCTGTTGGTTGAAGACCGTGGAGACATCGGCGCGGTCGGTCTTCAGCTCCGGCTGCGACTCGGCGCTTACTTCGACGGATTCATTGCCGCCGCCGATTTCCATGATGGGATCGATGCGGGGAGCGGTGTCGGCCTCGACCTGGATGCCTTTGGTCTCGAAGGCCTTGAAGCCCTTGAACGCGGCCTTGAGGTCATAAACGTCTGGCATAAGGTGGGGGACGCTGTAGTCGCCCGCGCCGTTGGAGGTGGCGGTAACGATGGTACCTTTGGCCTCGTCCGTTACCGTGATCGTGGCGCCTGCGATGGCCGCCCCGGTCTTATCGGTCACAGTGCCGAAGATCGATCCGTAGACCGACTGGGCGCTGGCCGGCACAAAGAGGAGCAAACCCGCGCAGGCAAAAAGCGCCAGCACGAGTGCTGTACGAAGAGTCTTCCTCATATGGTCTCCTGGTCTCTTGAACGTGCTTTGTTTTTTCTGTGTGAACTTGTGACGTATCCGCCGACAAGAAAGCTCGCTTCTCTCCGTCGGCACGCAAGACTCACCCGCCACATTGGCAGGGTCGCTAAAACCCGGAGTCGCTGCTCCCTGAGTGGGGAAAAATCGGGAGCATAAAAGGGCGTAGACCAAAACTGCCGACGACAATATTCCGGGCATGAAGGTGTTGTCAATAGAAAAGTGGAAGGCACTCAGCGTTAAATACAATGTGTAAAATTCTGTATGTACTTAATTATTCAATCCCTTTGGCGCCACTTTCTAGAACTAATTGAACTGCCCATCAGCCTCGCGTCTCACTCCGTGGCGGGTAGCTCAGGCTTTCGCTTTCGTTGCGGTAAAAGTATCAACCTTGAGGATTTTGCCACCCTCCTGAATCACATAGAGCCTGTTCACATCCAGGTCTTTCAGCGTGTCCACGGCGCCGGAGGGCCAGCGAATCTCCACCAGATCCACTTTCGTTGCATCGCCCAATCCGAAGTGGGTGCGGAGGTCGCTGGCCGAGTAGTAGCCGTTGCAGGAGTGGACCTCGTCAATCTGAACCAGGGGCGCATCGGGCTTTGCGTTGAGCAGAGGAGTGCTGGTACGGGCCACTACCTTCAGCCGCGCGCCGATGCCGGTGCGGTTGCTCTTGGTCCCCACGACGCGAATCTTGATCCAACTGCGGTTCAGTGCCGATTCGCAATGGAGCAACTGCGGCGCGGCATTTACGCAGTTCACCACCATATCCAGGTGGCCATCGTTGTCGTAATCGCCCACCGCAAAGCCGCGGGCTGGAGCCGCCGCCATGATGCCGCTTCCGCCGATCAGGCTCACGTCTTCAAACTGGCCATTGCGCAGATTACGGTATAGGTATTTGCGCTCGGCATAGGCGGCATCCACCTGGGTTCCGTCCACCTCGGGATAGACGTGGCCGTTGGCGATCAAGATATCGAGCCAGCCGTCGTTGTCGATATCGACGAAGCTTACACCCCAGCCCATTAGCCGCGTGTTCATTCCCAGTCCTGCCTGATAGGTGCGATCATCGAACGAGCCGTCGCCCAGATTCATGAACAAGGAGTCTGTGTCGCCGGCGAAATTAGTTTTCACAATATCAAGCAATCCATCCCGGTTGTAGTCGCCGATCGAAACGCCCATCCCGGCCTGTGGCTTGCCGTCCGGCGAGTAAGCCACCCCAGCCTCGATCGCCTGGTCCTTGAAGGTGCCATCCTTCTGGTTCTGGTAGTAGGTGGCGGTGGTCGAGTCGTTGGCCACATAGATGTCAGGCCAGCCGTTGTTGTCCAGATCGGCCACAGCCGCGCTCAGCGCATAGCTTCCCACCGCGCCCCACATCCCGGCCTTTTCACTTACGTCGGTAAAGGTGCCGTCACCGTTGTTGTGGTAGAGCAGGTTCTTGCCGCCCTCCAGCCCCGGCGGCCCGCAGGCTACCTGAATCCCTTTGTACGTGCAATTGGCGTCCTCTGGCGTGGGCGCAGTCTTCACATCGAAGTCGATGTAATTTCCGACAAAGAGGTCGAGATGGCCGTCCTTGTCGGAGTCCAGAAAGGAGCAGCCCGAGTTCCAGCGGAGCCGGGATTGCAATAGGCCTGCCTCTTTGGTCACGTCAGTAAACGTCCCGTTGCCATTGTTGCGGAAGAGCGCATTCTGGCCGTAATAGCTGACGAACAGATCGTTCCAGCCGTCGTTGTTGTAGTCGCCCACGCAGCACGCCTGGCCCCAGCCGGTGCGAGTCAATCCCGCTTTTTCAGTCACATCGGTAAAGGTTCCGTCGCGGTTGTTTTTGAATAAGTGGCAGACCGGCTCCTGGCCCTTGGGAAAGCCTTCGAGCCGCCAGCCGTTGACGAGGAAAATGTCTACCCAATCATCTTGGTCGTAGTCGAAGAAGGCTGCACCGCAACCAGTGGTTTCAAGCAGGTACTTATTGCGGTGCTCACCACCGTAGATGGTCTTTACGTTGAGTCCGGCTTGCCTGGCCACATCGACAAACTGCACTCCCAGCGGTGTCCCGGTCACTGGTGAAGACAGGCCCTTCGGCGCGGGGCGGGCCTGCGCTTCATATCCCTGGCGCTCGCTGCCCATCGTACCGTGTGACTGCCCTTCCTGCGGGGTCCGTCCCCCAAGCCCAAAGGCTGGCCTCGCCAGTCTCAATACCTCTTCAAGCGGCAAGACCAGCGCCGTCCTCGACAACGATTTCAGGAATCCGCGACGTGTAAGCGGCAACGCAGACACTCCTTTTGGCGTGGCTGATTGGTTGGAACCGCGCACAGAAAGCCGAACACATCCTCTAGTGCATTTTCAACTCAAGTTTTAACAAAATTTTGGGTGCCCCATCCATTTCGCGTAGTTTGCGAAATGGGTGGGATAGCCCAACTGCCCATTTCGAAAGTAAACACCAGAACTGAAAACGCCCTGGCCCAATGAAGATGCAACCGGCCTTCCAGCGACAAAAGTAAACCGGCATCGCACGGCATTCAAGCGCGTGCGGCATTTCCGCAAAGTGGAATCGCCGCCGCGCGATGAAAGATCACTTGCGATTCAGCCGCTACTGCACCTCTCCGATATAAACCCCGAACGGAGCCAATTCGATGGCCTCGGTCGACGACGGATTGGCGCCGCCAGGGCTTTTCAGCAGCGTTTTAAGCTGGGCTGCCTTGAGGCCCGCACCGCTTGCCGCTAGCTTCACGGTTTGCGGATCGGCGGTGAAATTCACTGCCACCACCACCTGAGGCGCGCCGTCACGCTGCCGCACCCAGCTCAGCACCTTGGTATTCTCAGAGTCCAGCATAGTGTCAGTTCCATCAGCGAACGCCGGATTGGCCTTTTTCAAGTGGATCAGGGCTCTGTACCAAGCCAGCAGCGAGTTGGGATCAGCCTCCTCAGCCTGCACGTTGACCGTGGCTGAGGTGGGCGGAACAGGCAGCCAGGGCGTGACGCTGGCTGTGGTGAAACCCGCGTTTGCGCTCGCGTTCCACTGCATGGGCGTACGCTCACCGTCGCGGCCCTTTTCCTTGGGCCAGCCGGTCACGCCCATCGGGTCCTTCACGTCTTCCTTGCGGGTGGGCGGAGTGGTCTTCATACCGATCTCGTCGCCGTAATAAAACAGCGCGGCCCCGCGACTGGCGAAAAGAACCGTGGAGATGACGCGCTGAATATCCGTGTCGTGAATGCCATCGCCGTAGCGCACGTCTAGGCGCGGCCTGTCGTGATTGTCAAAGATGAACAGCGGCGTGTTGCCGTTGAGGCCGGTCTCGGCGTCCACGAGCCGGGCGCGGAATTGGGCCACATTCAGTACGTCGAGCATGCCCAGTTGTGTGTCCATGGGCAGTTGAAACTCTGGCTTCTGCGCGCTCCCATACTCCTCGGCCAGCGCGGCGATGTCCGGCACGTAGGTTTCGCCGATCAGCACCCGCGTGCCGGGAAAGCCGGCGGCGCTAAATGTGTCCGTCGTCGAGCGCATCTCCTTCATGACCGCGTGGACGCCGGGCAGGAATTCGGTTTTCGAGTCATCTAGCTGCGGTTCGCCGAAAGCGTTGACTACCGAGTTGCCGGCCTTATCTTTTACCACGCCCTCGTCGGCCAGATTTGGATCCTCGAACAAGGTAGTGATAGCGTCGAAGCGGAAGCCGCCCACGCCGCGTTGCAACCAGAATCCGATTATGTCCTTAAAAGCCTGATGCACCTTGGGGTTGTCCCAGTTAAGGTCCGGCTGCTCGATATAGAACTTGTGGTAGTAATACTGCCGCGTCTTTTCGTCCCACTGCCACGCCGAGTGGCCAAACTCCGACTGCCAGTTATTCGGCGGCACGCCTTTATCGGTTGCGGTCTCGCCCTTGCCGTCATGCCACATATACCAGTCGCGATAGGGATTGGTGCGCGATGAGCGCGACTCAATAAACCATTTGTGTTGATCCGACGTGTGGTTCATCACCATGTCCATCACGATGCGAATATGCCGCTTCCCTGCCTCGGCCACGAGACGGTCAAAATCAGCCAGCGTGCCATATTGCGGATCGATGTTTTTGTAGTCGGAAATGTCGTAGCCAAAATCTACCTGCGGCGATGGGTAGACGGGCGTTAGCCAGATGGCATCCACGCCCAGTTCTTTCAGGTAGTCCAGGCGCTGGGTGATGCCATTCAGGTCGCCGATGCCGTCGCCGTTCGAGTCCTGAAAACTGCGCGGGTAGATCTCATAGATGACGGCGTTTTTCCACCAGTCCCTGGCCGCGGCTGTGGTGGCTTGAGGCGCAAGTTTGGCGGGCGTGTATTGGCCCCCCGCAGGCAGAGCCATAGCGCCGAGAATCAGGGCTATGGCGCAGATTGTGATGAATTTGATCCGATGCATTGCGCTCTCCTTGTGTGTCTTCCACTGCTCTTGGTTTCGGCAACGGCAGACTCCAAACAAGCTAACATATCCGCTGCGTCTGCGAACACAAGCTGATTCGGGCTGCGGTAATTTATTGCCTGCCGGTATTTACGTGCTCTACACTGGGGCGGCCGGTTGCTATCCAGAGCATGCCCCCCGTTCCCGAGCGAGAGCAACCCATTCAGGCGCAAGGTTGAATTCTTCATGCTGCGTCCTATCCGCATTTCCGCTCTTCTTCCATCTTGCGCTTTTGTTCTATGCCTTGCTTCATTAACTGCATTCTTGCCCGCCGCCAGCCTGCGCGCCCAGACCGGCGTCACCGTCTTCCGCAACGTGGACCCATCTGTGGCCTATGTGGGGTCGAAGAACTGCGGCGCACCCGGTTGCCACGAAGAGATCAATCGCATCTATTTCCCCACGCCGCACGGGCAATCGATGGCGCCAGCCAACTCGCCCGCGGAGTTGGCGCGCGTACCTCAGCCGATTTCCGTTTACAACGCGAAAAACAACTACACCTACACCGTCTACCAGCAGGACGGAAATATGTACCAGAGCGCCTATGAAGTGGACAAGAAAGGGCGCAAGATCTATTCGATCGCTCACAAAATTGACTACGTTTCGGGCGGTGACATCGTCGGGTACTCTTATCTCTACCGCGTTGGCGCATGGCTCTTTCAGGCGCCGCTTTCCTACTATATCCGGACAAAAAGCTGGGAGCTTTCGCCCGGCTACACCGTTGACGACGTGGGCTTCAGCCGCGTGATGACCACCGGCTGTTTGCTCTGCCACAATGGCCAGCCCAATCCAGTGGCCAAACGCGACGGCATGTTCAAGGAACCTCCCTTCCGCTTCGGCGAGTTGGGGGTGAGTTGCGAAACCTGCCACGGCCCTGGCGCGCTGCATGTGAAGGAGATGCAGACAAAAAAAGGGCGCGTCCTCAGACCCAATGAAGTGGACACTTCCATCGTGAACCCCGCCAAGCTCTCCCCGCGGCTGGCCGACGACCTCTGCCGCGAATGTCATCAAGCCGGCGACGCAGAGGTGATATACCCAGGCAAAACGGTGATGGACTACCGGCCGGGAACTCCTCTGACCGAAACCATGGCTATCGTCAAGCGGCCCATCAAGCCCGAGCAGCGTGGAGAGGCTGACCGGCTGGAGACCAATCCACCTGTTCGTGGCAGCCTGGAGCAGCCGCTTTGGTGGAAGAACTCTACGCTCGAATTGAGCAGGTGTTACCAGGCGAGCCATGGGCGGCTGACGTGCAGCACCTGCCACTCGATCCATCACGCTCCCCAGCCGGAGTACAAGGAGACCGCTTATCGCGCCGCGTGTCTCACATGTCATAAGGAGTCCAGTTGCACACTGAAGCCGGACGACAGCAAGCGGCTCGCGATCAAGGACGACTGCATCGAATGTCACATGGAGAAGCGGCCCGTAGCTGGGATTGCGCACTCCAACGATACGAAGCACCGCATCGTCCGCTATCCCGGACAGCCATTACCCGAAGTTGCGTTTGAACAGCCCAAGCCTGATCTGCCCGGCCTGCTGTGGCTCAATCGCCCCGTTGGCGAGCCGAACGCGCGCATCCCCGACACGGCGCAACTGGAAGCCTACTTCACGGTTGCCCGCAAGGATCCCAGCCTGTGGCCCTATTGGTCCCGCAAGCTGGGTGAGTTGAGCAAATCCGCGCCCGACAATCCGGCGGTGCTCAACGCCTTGGGAATTGTCGCGCTGGCCGAGAAAAAGAACGATGCCAAAGCTGCCGATTATTTTTCCCGTGCGCTCAAGCGGGGAGCGGAGGAGCCGACAACGTTTCTGAATCTGGCCACGGCTCTCGGAAATATGGGCCGGGCCGAGGAAGCCCAAATGGTGCTGGAGCGCGGGGTTGCAGCCTATCCCTACTCTGGACCGGTGGTAGCCCGGTTGGCACAGTCCTACTTCCTCAGCGGCCAAACCTGGCGCGCCCGCGACCTCGTGAAGCAATATCGCGCACACTTTCCGGAAGATCCGTCTCTGCGCGAGTTGCAGACGAGGCTCGATGCCCTGGACTCCGTCAGCCCGGTGCCCGGAGCGGAGCGCGGCACAGCAATCGTTACGCCCAAATAGAGGGCGCTTCAGAAGAGGGAATTTATCCGATACAGCATCCTTCGCGGGCATCTTCACCCCGCACGGATGCAACTCGGATTCGCTGAATGAACATCCAATCGTTGTTCGCATGAATGCTGAGATAGAAATGTTGGTCCCCGTGAGATGACCGGGTTGGTCAGTAACTCCTCATCCGAGTTAGACGACTTCCGCCCAAAGATGACTATTCGGATAGTGTCACCGAGCGAGCGCTCGAAGGGCGGATATTCCAGCACCGAGTAGAGCTGTTGCATCGTCGGGCGGCAGAGTTTCGAGCGAATAACTCTGCAACGGACTCATCATAACCATGGTTTCGAGATGACTGCGCAGGAGTGATAGATCGAGGAAGCCTATGTTATGGCCCGTGAAATAGAAGCGCCCCGGGCCGGCAAGATGGATGAACGAGGAGGTAGCTGCTGCCAGGGCCCGATGCCATAGATCGACGAACTCACGGCAGCGGAGATCGCCTTGGCGTGCCTGAGAAAATATCTCTTCAGGTTCGAGATCAAGGAATCTCATGCGCATCGCTCGATAGCCCATGATTCCCTCCAGATGACCGACTCCGCCGCAACCGCAGAATTTCTCTTTGGCGTCCAATGAGACGGTGACGTGCCCTCCCTCCCAAACACCCTCGACGTAAGGCCAGCGGCCATAGCCAATGCCTTTGCCGATGGTCCAGACGCGCGTAAGTTTGTTGAGTTGCCCGCGGATCGCGGCCACACCAGCCGCAATCGCATCGGCATCGTTGGCTATATGCACAGGGGCATCAATGCCACGCTTGCTCAGGACGTTGGCCAGTTCCTCGGCGAGCCGCATTCCTTTAATTTGTGAAAGGTTTGGGGAGTCCTCAACTACACCGTGGCGAATGATGCCGGGGGCTGCTACCCCGATTGCTTCCACCGTTCCTGCGGTTTCTCTAATAAGAGTACCTATCTGCACCGCCATCATCTCCAACAATTCGCTACCGGGAATTGCCGTCAGGGCATCTATGTCGTCCGCGCTGTCGGGATAGCGCAGCAGCTTGCCGGTGATGCGTTGATCTTCAATTCTGCCAGCCACAATGTGGTCGGTAATGACAATTCCAATCGCAGTGGTCATAGCATCCTCCTTTGAAAGGCCTACTCCGTCTGGTACCTGCGAAGCCTGCCGAGGCCGTTGAAGGCGGCCACTTTGTAACACTCGGCGAGTGTAGGGTAGTTGAATACATTGTCGATAAAGTAATCCACTGTCCCACCCAGGACCATGACTGCCTGACCAATGTGAACCAGTTCACTGGCCTCCTCGCCGATAATGTGCACGCCCAACACGGCACGGGTGTCGCGATGAAAGATCAGCTTCAGCCGCCCGGTGGTGTCGCCGCGGATCTGGCCGCGTGCAGTCTCGCGATAGTATGCCATGCCCACTTCGTAGGGCACATCTTCACTGGTCAGTTGTTCTTCGGTCTTGCCGATAAAGCTGATCTCTGGAATGGTGTAAATGCCGTAGGGATAAAAGCTCGGATTGGAAGTAGCGGCGCAATCGTTGAAAGCGCGGGCAGCAGCGATGCGCCCCTGCTCCATGGAAACTGAGGCCAGTGAAGGAAAGCCCACCACATCACCCACGGCATAGATGTGGCCGACACTGGTTCGGTAATCCTCATCGACTGAGATGCGGCCGCGGTTGTCAGCGTGGAGGCCAGCAGCGGCAAGGCTAAGATCATCGACAGCTCCCTGGCGGCCAATTGCGTAGAGGAGGGCATCGCCGGAGATCCGCTTTTTGCTCTCCATATTCGCAACCACCGTGCCATCGGGCAGTTCTTCGACGCTCTGGACCTCTTCGCCCAACCGGAGTGTAACGCGGTTGTCACGCAAGTGATAACTGAGAGCCTCAATAATTTCACGGTCGGCGAATTCGAGAAGTCGATCCCGTTTCTCAATGAGCGTGATGCGGACTCCGAGAACGGCAAACATACAGGCGTATTCGACGCCGATGACGCCGCCACCGACCACGATTAGCGAACGGGGAAGTTCCGGCAGATCGAGAATCTGATCGCTGTTGACGATGGTGCGCCCGTTGATAGGCACTTTGGCCGACGAGGCGGGCTTGGTGCCCACAGCCAGAATGATACGGTCGGCTTCAAGAGTGGTATTGGCCTGAGGGCCTTCAACTCGCACTTGGTGAGGATCGACGAACCGCGCAACCCCATGAACCACGTCGATACCGTTGCGCGACAGTTGCGCTTCGGTCACATCCACTTCCGTTTTGATAACTGCCTGGACGCGAAAAGCCAGGTCGGCCATGCTGATTTTGTCTTTAACCCTGTAATTGATTCCGTAGATCGAGCGGTAGTTGTAGCCCGACAGGTGCAAGACGGCTTCGCGCATAGTCTTGGAGGGAATGGTTCCCGTGTTGACACAGACGCCGCCCACGACGGATCGCGCCTCTACAACGCACACGCGCTTCTTCATTTTGGAGGCTGCGACGGCTGCCCGCTGACCAGAGGGCCCAGAACCAATGACGATCAAGTCATACTTGACGGCGCTCATGTAAGTGTCTCTCTCTCCGCAATTCGATTCCGTTATGGCCGAGGAGGATTCGTCGACAAATCCCCTCGCTGGTTTATCCTCCATACTACTCTTCGCTGATACCGGAGAATCTCGGCTGGCTCGAGTAGAACAAACGCCTCAGGGTGCCAAGGGATGACCCGGGTGGCGCGCTCTTTTCTGTATGCGTTGCCTCGTATGAACTCGCGTTGATCGTAAGCAATCCTACCGCCTGGAGTTTCTCGTCGAAGCCGCCGGGAAGAATTCTGCAAGGCAACTCGAAAGCGTATGTTGGTCTAGGCAACCGCGCCTGAGTCAGGCCATCGCAGTAGTGCCCTCTGTGCTTTTTGCCTTTTGGTCGGCATTGCATACTGGCCGGGAGCGACAGCAACATCTTCTAACTCATCATCTATAAGGCAGAGAATAAAAATACATTGAATAAAAATGAAGTATGGAAAACGAGAGCACATTTGCTCTACATCGCGACGCATTGACAGAGGCAGAATCTTCCATTTTTGTCATGTTTACCTATACCCAGGTGCGTGTCTCCGTAATCCCCCCCGAAGTGTGTCAAAAGTATCAAGACTCGGAAGGTGGAGGAGGGATTGCCCGACCTCTCTCTGACAAAATCAAAGCCTCGATGCGGAGGCGGAACGGGCGCAATTCACAGCAGGGACGCAGACGGTAAACGTGACCATGAGCATGACCGGGCCTGGGGTGTAATGCAGGTGCGCAGGCAGGTCTTTCCGGTTGATAGGCCGAGATTCGCGGGGTGCGCTTGCGCATTCATCGGCCAGCGCCTATTGCGTATATAAGGTATTTAGAATATTCCTATAATATGCAAGGGACGCTGCAAACATACAAAGCCAGCAGCTTCCTGGCTCTTTCATCCCACGCGCATTGCCATCCTTGAGATGTTATGCGGCGGTGAGCTTTCGACCCGGACCATGCAAGGGAAACTCGGCGTGGAGCAGGCGAATCTTTCCCAGTACCTGGCGATTCTGAGAAGTCGGCAGATCGTGGCCAACCGCAAAGACGGCGACCAGGTCTTCTATTCCATTCGCAATCCGGTCCTGGTGGAGGTTCTCGACGTGATGCGCCGGTACTTCCAGATTAATTTTGCCGAGGAGATTCAGATGCTTGAAGAAGTGAAATGCGAGGCGTCTTCCCGGTGATTGCGGAGCTGTTTCTGAGCGGAATTGTCGTCTGGTTGGCGGGCGCAGCGGCCAGTCTGGCGCTATGGCGTCAGCCGGCGACTGCGCGCCGTGTGGCCTGCGGTGCAGCGCTGGCGGGTTCGCTTCTCGATTTTGCCGCTTCGTCCGCGGCCCTTTTCAGCGCAAATCCTGTCTTCATAGGCCTTCCCTTCGGCAACCCGGCCTTCACCTGTGCCGTGCGGCTGGACCCGCTGTCAGCTTTTTTCAGCGTGACGCTGGCGGCGCTGGCTTCTGCCGTTTCGCTGTATTCATTCGGATATTTGAGATGCATGGAAGGCCGACGAAACCTGGGCGCGTTCGGATTCTTTTTCAACCTGCTGCTGTTGAGCGTTGCGCTGGTTTTCACCGCGTCGAATGCGTTCTTCTTTCTGGTAGCGTGGGAAGTGATGGCGCTCGTGGCGTATTGTCTGGTGAGCTTTGAGCACGAAAAGAAAAAAGCGCGTGACGCCGGAGTGCTTTTCCTGATTATGTCGCACGCGGGCACCGGCCTGTTGCTGATTGCATTTCTGGTTCTCGCTTCCGCCTGCGGGAGCCTCGATTTCTCCAGCTTCCACCTGCTGGCTTCGCGCCTGACGCCCGTCCAGCAGGGCACGGTTTTTCTGCTTTTCTTTTTTGGGTTCGGCGTGAAGGCGGGCGTTGTCCCGCTGCACATCTGGGTTCCGGACGCGCACCCGGTTTCGCCCAGCAATGTTTCCGCGCTGATGTCGGGCATCGTTCTCAAGACGGGTATCTACGGCATGGCGCGCGTCTTCTTCGATTTCTACGGAACGCCACCGATTTGGATGGGAACCGTGGTTCTCGCGTTGGGCGTAGCGTCAGCATTGCTGGGCGTTCTCTACGCGCTGATGGAGCACGACCTCAAACGGCTGCTCGCGTGGCACAGCATTGAGAACATCGGCATCATCCTCATCGGCTTTGGCGCGGCGCTGATGTTTCGCGCGCTGGGGCAGGCGAATCTGGCCGCGCTCGCGCTGATTGCCGGCCTTTATCACACCTTCAACCACGCCATGTTTAAAGGCCTGCTCTTCATGGGCGCAGGGTCAGTGGTGGAGGCCACGCATACGCGCAACATGGAGAAGATGGGCGGGCTGATCCGCCGCATGCCGGTGACAGCTCTGTGCTTCCTTGTGGGCGCGGTGGCTATCTCAGGGCTGCCTCCGCTCAACGGATTCGTGAGCGAGTGGCTCACCTATCAGGCGCTGCTGGCCGGCTTCGGCACCACGCAAAGCCTGACGCGTTTGATGTTTCCCATTGCCGGCTCACTGCTGGCGTTGACGGCGGCATTGGCGGCGGCCTGTTTCGTCAAGGCATTTGCCATTCCGTTTCTCGCGCTGCCGCGCAGCCCGGAAGCGGCCGATGCGCGGGAGGCGTCGTTCACAATGCGCGCCGGAATGACGACGCTGGCTGTGGGATGCATCGCGCTCGGACTCGGCGCCACGTGGTTTGTGCCGGTCTTCGATCCCATCACGCAGCAGACTCTCGGCGTTCGCTCGAGTTCCGCGTTGGTGATCGCTCACGGTTGGGCGCTGTCGCCGGGAAGGCCTCACGGAGGCACAATATCGCTCGCCGGAATGGCGCTATTCTTTCTTGTTGCCGGCGCTGCATTCGCTCTTCCACTTGCCCTACGCTGGCGTCGCCGCACGGTCCGCGGCCCGGCGTGGGATTGCGGCCTGCCTGGTTTGACCGCCGACAACGAATACACCGCGACAGCTTTTTCCAAACCGCTACGTATGATTTTCTCAGCGCTCTATCGCCCGCGACGGGAGATTCAAGCGGAGTATGAAGTGTCGCCCTATTACCCCAGCTCGATTCGCTTCGAGAGCGAAATTGAGCACCCGTTTGAACAGCGCCTCTACAATCCGCTGCGCGATCGGATTATGGCGGCGGCCAATCGCATGAAGGGGATTCAGGCCGGCAGCATCAACCTTTACCTCGCCTACATTTTCATTACGCTGATTCTGCTCTTGCTGTTTGGGGTGCGCGGATGATGGAGCGGCTGATGGAAAACGCGGCGCAATTCTTCCTCCTGCTGATGCTCTCGCCGCTGGTGACGGGAGTGATTCGCACACTGAAGGCGCGCCTGCAAACGCGGCGCGGTCCCGGCATCCTGCAGCTATACAGGGATTTACAAAAACTCTTCAGCAAAGGCATGGTGATTCCCGAGACCGCATCGTGGATCTTCACAGTAACTCCGTGGATCGTTTTCTTCAGCACAATTCTCGCCGGGCTGATGATTCCCATGGTTGCCGCCGAGGCACCGCTAGGTTTGTTTGGCGGCGTGCTGGCTGTGATTTACCTGCTGGGCCTGGGCCGCTTCTTCCTCGCGCTAAGCGGGATGGATACCGGCAGCTCGTTCGGCGGCCTGGGCAGCAGCCGGGAGATGACCATCTCGGCATTGGCGGAGCCGGCCATGATGCTGGCCATTTTCACCGTCGCAATCGGCGCCGGGTCTACAGGTCTAACTGAAATCGCCGGAACCGCCATCGGGCAGAGCTGGCGTTTTCTTGCGCCCTCGCAGATGTTCGCCTTCGCCGCGCTGTCGCTTGTGTTGATCGCGGAGACGGGCCGGATTCCGGTGGACAATCCGGACACTCATCTGGAACTCACCATGATTCACGAGGCCATGATCCTCGAGTATTCCGGTCCCTACCTAGCCTTGTTGGAGTGGGCAGCCTCAATCAAGCAGCTTGTGCTGATGACGCTGTTGATCAACTGCTTCTGGCCGTTTGGCCTGCAGCCGACGTGGTTCGGATTTGGCGCGGTTGAGGGAATCTGCTGGCTGCTTGGAAAGCTGCTGCTGTTAAGTTGCGCGATTGTTCTACTCGAGACCGTGAACGCCAAGATGCGGCTTTTCCGCGTGCCGGAACTGCTGGCGGTTGCCTTCACTCTGGGATCGCTCGCGCTGATCTCCACGTTTCTTTTCTGATGCTTATGATGCCTGTTCTTGATTTGCAATTCGGCGAACGAATCGTCACCCTGATGGCGGCGCTGGTGCTGGTCCTGCAGATTGCGATGGTCTCCCAGCGCTGGATCGTTCTCCACATCCGCATCTTCGCGGTGCAGTCGCTGCTTCTCGCCATGATTGCCGCCACCATCGCCTGGTACAACCACGCGCCGCACATCTATATCGCCGCAGTGCTCACGCTCGTGGTCAAAGTGATTCTGGTGCCCATTCTCTTTGAGCGCCTGGTGACGCGCATGGAGATTCACGAAGAGATCGAGCCAATTGTGAATGTGCCGCTCTCCGTGTTGATTGCGGGCGGACTGACGCTGGTGGGCTATGTGGTTGCGGAATCGTTCTACCGGCCGGACGCCCCCGGAGTGGGCCACAACGCGCTTGCCGTGGCCATCTCTCTTTTTCTGATCGGCTTTTTTACGATGATCAACCGTCGCAAGGCGCTCACTCAGGTGCTGGCCCTGTTGTCGCTGGAGAACGGGTTGTTTCTGGCTGCCATTTCGCTCACCTATGGGATGCCGCTCATCGTGGAGCTGGGGATTTTGTTCGACGTGTTGGTAGCGGCAATGGTGCTGGGCATTCTGGTCTATCGTATCCGTGAGAGCTTCGAGTCAATGGATGTGAGCCGGTTGCGGAGGTTGCGAGGATAGAATGCTGCTGATTCTCCTATTGCTGATCCCCGTTGCCACCGCAGCCGCGTCGTACTTCGCGCGCCGGCGCACGGTGATGGAGGCGGTGAATCTGGCCGGATTCGGCGCAATCTTCTTCGCCTCCGTCGTGTTGGGAGCGCGCGTGCTTGCCGATGGCACGGTCTCGCTGGCGAACGGTTTCTTCTACGCCGACGCGCTGAGCGCGCTGGTAATTCTTCTCACTGCCTCCGTGGCTCTGATTTGCGCCAGCTACTCCATCGGCTACCTGCGCGATGACCAGCAGAGCGGGGAACTGGGCGACGACGCCAGCGGCAAGGAGCAGCTTGCGCAGCTTCGCATGTACTACACGCTGACGCCGCTGTTCGTCTTCTCCATGTTGTTCATGGCGGTGGCCAACAATCTGGGAGTGATGTGGGCGGCGATGGAGGCCACCACGCTGGCGTCGATTTTTCTGGTCACCTTCTACGGCAAAATCACTTCGCTTGAGGCCGCATGGAAGTACGCCATGATCGGCGGCGTGGGTTTGTCGATGGCGCTCTTCGGCACGCTGGTGGCTTACTACGCGGGGCACAACCTGACCGGCTCCGCGGCGCTCAGCGGGTTGAACTGGTCGGTGCTGGCGCAGCACTCCGCGGAACTCGACAAGACATCCATGCGGCTGGCCTTCGTTCTGATTTTGATGGGCTATGGAACCAAGGCTGGCCTCGCACCGATGCACACCTGGAAACCGGATGCGTACAGCGAGGCCCCTGTGCCCTCCGCCGCCCTGCTTTCCACCTCGACCCTGAACTGTGCCTTCTACGGCCTGATTCGCTTTTACATTCTTACCAGCGGATGCCTGGGCGCGGAGTACCCAAGCCACCTGCTGCTTCTCTTCGGCCTGCTCTCCATGGGCGTCGCTGTTCCGTTCGTCCTGGTGCAGAAAAACTTTCGCCGCCTGCTGGCATACTCCACCATCGACCATGCGGGCATCATGGCAATCGCGCTGGGAATCGGCGGCGCGCTTGGCAGCCTGGGCCTCATGCTCCACATGACCTTTCACACCATCGCCAAGGCGCTCTTGTTTCTGTGCGCGGGCAACGTCTATCAGCATTTCAAGACCGATCAGTTCTCCAAGATCAAGGGCAGCGTGATAAAGGCCATGCCGCTGACGGGCGTGGTGTTTTTCGTGGCGATGCTGGCGATTATCGGCATGCCGCCGTTCAGCCTGTTTCAGAGCGAGTTCCTCATTTTGCGCGCGGCCTTCGATGGCGGACATACGCTCACCGGCGTACTCTTCGTGGTATTCAGCGCGGGCGTCTTTGCGGGTGTGCTGCTGCTTGTGGGTGGCATGATTCTTGGCCCCGGCGGCGATGAGCCGGTGGCCGCGCGCCGTCCCTGGCGCAATGGTTCTCTGCTTGCTCTGGCCTCGACGCTTGTCATAATCGGATTCTGGGTGCCGGCTCCGCTGTTTGAATTGATTAGCAGAGCGGCGCGGGTGGTGAGCGGACAATGACACCTCTTTTTGAAGAACTTCGCGAGCGTTTTCCGGAGCAGATCCGCTCCATAGATGAACCGGTCCCTGACCAGGTGACAGTTCTCTTGAGCGGTCCCGACGTCACCGAGATCGCCCGGCATTTTCTCTCCGAATATCAGGCGAGGCTTGTGACCGTCTTCGCCGAAGACCGTGTGAAAGCGGAAGGCGTCTTTTACAACTACTATCTCTTTGACCGGCCGGGCGATACCGCCTGGGTGATTCTGAAGGCTCCCATTCCCGCGGATCATCCATCGTTTCCATCGCTGGCCGCGGAGTTGCCTGCCGTCAATTGGCAAGAGCGCGAGATTCAGGATTGGTTTGGACTCGAAGCCGCCGGGCATCCCAATCCACGGCGCGTGGCGCTGCACGATAACTGGCCCGACGTGCATCCGCTGCTCAAAGATTTTCCGCTCGACACAGTGCTGCCGCTGTTCGAAGGTGAGCGGCACGTCTATCGGCCGGCGTATGGAGAGGGCGTCTTTCACATTCCGGTCGGTCCGGTTCATGCCGGCATCATCGAGCCAGGCCATTTCGATTTTGCGGTTGCGGGTGAGCCCATCCTGTATCTGCAATTGCGCATGTTCTATACACACAAAGGCACTGAGAAACTTTTCGAGAATATTCCCATTCACCGCGCAGTTTTTCTCGCCGAGAGCATCTCCGGTGATTCGGCGTTCTCTCACGGCACGGCTTTCTGCGAGGCTGTGGAGCGTGCTGCGGAAATCGAAGTTCCACGGCGCGCGCAATGGATGCGCGTCATTCTGCTCGAACTGGAACGAATTGCAAATCACATCGCCGATGTGGGCGCCATAGCCAACGACGTCGGTTTCGTAATAGCCAATGCTCATGCTGGCCGCATACGAGAGATGGTGCTGGGCATGAATGAAATGCTCACCGGCAGCCGCGTGCTGCGCGGCATGGTGGGCATCGGCGGCGTGCGCAGAGATTGGCAGCAGGCTCAAGTCGAGGCCATAGAAAGCACGCTCGCAGTCGTAGAGCGCGAGTTTCACGATCTGGTGGTGATCCTTCAGGCGTCCCACTCAACCCGCCATCGCCTGGAGCGCACCGGAATTCTGAGGCCGGAGAAGGCGTCAATGCTCGGAGTCGTCGGCGTGGCAGGACGCGCTTCCGGCGTCAATCTAGATATTCGGCGCGATCATCCGTACGAGGCGTATCGTCACCTGTCTTTCAGCGTGCCCGTCTATCAGGCGGGAGATGTGCGCCACCGCATGAAGGTTCGCATTGATGAAGTCGCCGAGTCGGTTCAGATTATCCGATCTGCGGTAAGCCGCTTGCCGGAAGGCTCACACCGCGCCCCTGCTCAGCCCATCCCCCCGGATCGGTGCGCGCTGAGCGCCGTGGAAGGCTGGCGCGGCGAGATCGTTCACTGGGTCCGCACCGGCGAGGGCAATTGCCTGGAACGCTGCAAGGTAAAAGACCCGTCCATCAATAACTGGCCGGCCATTGTGGAAGCGGTGGAGGGCAATATCGTTGCGGATTTTCCAGTGATCAACAAGAGCTTCAACTTGTCCTACTCGGGGACGGATCGGTAGCGCGATGTTCAAGATCCTCCAAAAATCGTTCAGAGTTGGCACGGCAACCGCCGATTATCCGCGCGTCGCGCCTCGCCTGGCCGAGCAGTATCGCGGATGTCCGGAATTCGATTTCGCCGCTTGGAGCGATGCGCGCCCCGCCGCCGAGGCTTGCCCCACCGGGGCCATCGCGGTCAGCGATCACGACGGCGCGCGTCAGGTCACCGTGGACTACGGCCGCTGCATCTTCTGCGGCGAATGTGAAGCGGCTTCCGCTAATGGAGCCGTCAAGATGAGCCGTCAATTCGAGCTTGCCGTCACCACTCGCCGCGACCTGGTCCTCACCGCCGAATACACTCTCCGTTCCGATGGAAGCCACGCTGAGTTGAAGTCGGCCACCAGCGGCCCAGCCGTCGAAGAGCCCGGCAAGCGCATCGCCGAGGCAATAGAAGATCTCCTCGGGCGCTCGCTGTCGATTCGCCAGGTGGATGCCGGCTCGTGCAACGGATGCGAACAGGAGATTGTTGCGTTAAACAATCCGGTTCACGACATCGAACGCTTCGGCATTCATTTCGTGGCCTCGCCGCGCCATGCCGATATGCTGCTGGTCACCGGCCCCGTTACGCGCAACATGGAACTGGCGCTGCGCAAGACCTGGGCAGCGACGCCGGATCCGAAAATAGTGGTGGCCGTGGGCGCTTGCGGCATCAGCGGCGGCATCTTCGGAACAAACTATGCCTCGCTGGGAGGAGTGGATGCAGTCATTCCCGTTGACGTTTACATTCCCGGCTGCCCGCCGCGCCCGGAGGCGCTGCTCTATGGCATCCTGCTGGCATTGGGCAAAGTGCGGCAGCGCGGGGGCTCCCATTCGCGTTGATCAGTCATTGGCAACGCCACAGCCAACGCCATTACGAGATTCGCTTGGGTGCGTCGTAGAGAATGCGGCGCTGGTCGTGGAGTGAGTGGTCGATCTTCTCAGTGCTCGCGAGGATCCACAGGCCGGCCCGGTGAGTGCATCGGGCTGTGTCGCTCACAATTCGCGAAGTCGCCGTGATGCGAATCCTCGCTCGGTCGGAATAACTGCGGCGTTGGTTGGGGAAGGCAGAATTGCTCAATGCAGCCGCAACCCGAAAAAAGAATCGGGCGGCAACCCAGCGAGATGGGCTGCCACCCGAAGGCCACACTTTGAAATAGCAATTCAGGAGACCATTTCAAGAGACATCCACACATTACCGATAATTGAACAGCATGTCTTGAGCTAAACGAATGAGCTTTGACTCCATCAATGGGTTGACACTGGCCAGGGCTATTCCTGCGGTAGCCTGTTGAGCCTCAACTTCTTTGTAGATCTCTTCTCCTGCGGCGCTGCCAAGGGATGCTGCGTCTGTGCCGCCATGGCGTGGCCATTACTTATCTTGTTGACGAGTGCATTGTCGGCGGCACTGGTGATAGTGCTGGCCTTGTCGAATTCAGCCTTCGCTTCGTCTTTCCCTGCCAGTGAACGTCGGGCTCATGCGGATTGGCTTTCACCGCGGCGCGGAACTGCAAAACAGCGACAGCCGAGCACGCAATTTTGCGAACAAGAGTACGACGCGGGGATTTGTGGGGCACAAGAATCTGGCAGGGGTGCTTTTTTGTTTGCCACGTCGATCGGAGCACAAATAACGAGTTGCCAGTCCGGTTGTGTTGCATTCGCCGGACCGGCAACTCGTTTGTGTGTTTCAGTTGATGCTATCCGTTAGAACTGCAGTTTCAAAGCAAACTGCAGTTGGCGCGGAACGTAGTTCGGGTCCATATTAGTGATCTGCCCGAATTGACCGTTACCCAGCCGCGTTCCTGGGCCGCTGTTGACGTTGTTGGGCATATAGAAGTTCGGCGTGTTGGTGATGTTGAACGTCTCTGCGCGGAACTGCACCGTGAACCGATCATAGACTGGGAAGTCCTTGAACAGAGAGAAGTCGATATGGCGGAAATGCGGACCGTAGAGAGAGTTGCGGGCCGTGCTGCCGACCGTACCAAGTGTTTGAGGCACGAAAGCTGTGACGTCGAACCATTCCTGAAGCGTGGGTTTCGCAAGCTTGGGGGATTTGACCTGGTTGGGGCGATCCGGACCGCCGTTGTAATTCGGGCTGGCGCAGTTGCTCCCGCCGTTGCAGCCGTTGTTGTTCGTAACGGAGAAGTCCTTGCCGCTTTGCCATGCAACAATCGAGTTGATCTTCCAGCCGCCGAGCGCGTATTTTGCCGGACCCTGGAAGTTCTTGAAGGGCAATTCGTAGTTGATGGAAAGAGCAAAACGGTTGCGGATGTCGTTCTCCGCATTGCCGTAATCAATCGCACGGATACGGGTCGGATCGGCGTCGGCCCAACCCTGCATTCCCTCTTCAGAGAAGCCGGTTTGATCGCTCAACGCATGTCCCCATGTGTAGTTGGCGTCAAAGGCAAGGCCCTTGGCCAAACGACGCTGGAAGGAGGTCTGCAAGCCGTTGTAGTTGGAGACACCTTCGCTCTGCAGCCAGCCTACGCCGCCGAGATTCGGCAACAGCGTAGCGAGTTGGCGCGGCGCCTTATAGGGAGTTGCGGCATTGAGGCCCGCGGTGACTTGGGCGGGAGTGGGCACGTTGATGTCAGCGATGGTTTCAGCCAGATGCTGACCAATGTTGCCGACATAGCCGACAGTCAGGACGTTCGGTCCAAACTGCCGCTCAATCTGCAAGTTGAACTGCTGAATCATGGCTGGCTTGAACTTGGGATCCTCAGCGACGAACGAGAGTCCCGGACTGTTGATGGTCTGGGCGGTGGGGGTTGGAAGTCCGTTGTCGTAGACTGCCTGGAAACTGGCGCCGCCGTATCCTGCGCCCACATTCGCGCAGCTAGGGTTGTAGGCCGTTGAAGCGGCCCCGGCATTCGCCTGGATCGTGACTCCAAGAGACGATTCGCAACTGGGTCCGTAGACGGAGGTGAACGGAGCATTCTTCAAGTCGGCATTGGAAGTGTAGTTGCCGGGGAAGAAGCTCAATCCATAACCGCCGCGGAGGACTGTGTTGGGGAGAATCGAGTAAGAGAACCCGATGCGAGGCGCAAAGTTGTTGTGGATGGTTGAGATTCCAGCCGTGGAAGAGACGCCGTTGACGCCTGCGACCTCCAGAGCTGAACCAACCGATGCGGCTGTGGAGCCGATCACCTTGTTGAAGTCGAAGTTCGAGATGTGGTTATGGGCTTCGGTGAACGGCGTGAAGACGTCGTAGCGAATACCATAGACAACCGTCAGCTTTTGGTTGACCTTCCAGTTGTCCTGGACGAAGAAGCTCGGCTCCCATCCGCGGTAGTCGGGCGTGTCAAGATCCAGGTTGAAACTGGATGAGCTGAAGGCTCCAACCAGCGTAGATGCGAGGACCTGGTTTTGTTGGGTGGTCGAGTTTGAGTTGCTGTCCGTGCCAAGGCCGAACGAATATTGGCCAAATGGGAAGGCGCTCTGAACGTTGCGCGCCTGGCGGCGGATCAAACTCGCGCCCGCTTTCAGGCTGTGGGTCTTGATCGTATCGCTAACGGTACCGGCGTATTGGAAGGTGTTGTCGATGTCCTGCAAAGGGACATAGGCGCCATCGCCCAAGTCGCTAAGGCCGCTGATTCCAGTGGGCGAAAGGCCCGTGGTCAGCAGACCGTTGGCGGGAAAGCCTACCGTTGTGTCGGCGTTTGTGTTGTAGTCAAGAGGCGTAGAGAAATTGTTGATGCGCGTATACGCCGCGCGCAAATCGACCAGCAGGTTTTGCGTGAAGATGTGCGTAAAGCCGAAAGCATACTGCTGCGCGTCATCTTTAGCCGCTCCGGCGAAGTTCCAACGACCGCCGCCCGGAACGATTGCCTGGAGCGCCGACGGCGCTTTAGGATTCGCACCCGCCCCGATAGCAGCCGGAGTATCTGTGTTGACAGCGTTGTAGTCGTAACGGCCGAACAAGAGGTTTTTTGGGTTGATTGTGTGGTCGACGCGGACGTCGATGGTCTTGCTGAACTGCGTCTTGTTGGGGCTGATGACATAGTTTCCACCAATCTGCCCCGCCGTGCCGACGTTGGGCGCGGGGAAGAGTTGCAGGTAAGCAAGAGCCACTTTATCGATCGGGGTGCCGACAGGGATGCCATTGCCATTCGCTGTTACGAAAGCAGCGGGCGATCCACCGTTTTGGCTGTTGATGCTGTTGTACTCGGCGAGCGTGGGTACGCTTTCCGTATAGGTGGTGCCGCTCACCTGGCGGAAGCCTTCGTAGTCGCCGAAGAAGAAGGTTTTGTCGTGAATGATTGGGCCACCGACGCTGCCGCCGAATTGATTCTGACGCAACTCGGGCATCGGGCCGGTTGTCTGGAGTGTATTTCTGCCGTCAAACTTGTCGTTGCGAAGAAATTCAAATAACGACCCATGAAATTTGTTGGTGCCTGACTTGGTAACCAGATTGACTACGCCACCGGCCGTGCGGCCTGCCTCAGGCGCATAGCTATTGGTCTGAACGGTGATCTCTTGAATGCCTTCCACCGAGGGTTTGACGCCAATGGTGCCGATGACGCGCTCGTTGTCGTCGATACCGTCAACAACATAGTTGTTCAGCGTGTCGTCCTGGCCGTTCACCGAGAATCCGTTGGTTGTGCGACGATCGTCAGGGCGTCCGCCACTGGTGAGGCCGTTGCCGGGTCCTTCATTGGCTCCGGGAACGAGTTGAACCAGTTGAACAAAGTTGCGTCCGTTGAGGGGCAAATCCTGCACGGACTGCGCTGTGACCGTAGAACTGACGGTCGCGTTATCGGCCTGGAGCAGTGGAGTTGTGGCTTCCACGACGACGGTCTCGGAACCGCCGCCGGCTACCAGATGGAAGTCTGCGCGGGCGCGATCACCGGCCTCAACGGCCAGATTCGTGGTCGTGGTCTTGAAGCCAGCCTTCTTCGCCGTCGCTGAGTAGTGGCCGACGGGAAGCAGGGTGAATTGAAATTCTCCGCTATCGTTGGAGATAGCTACGCGTTGATCCTGAGTGTCCAGGTTCACTAGAGTGATGGTCGCTTTGGAAACCAACGCTCCTGTGGTGTCGGTCACGGTTCCAAGGATGTCGGCTGTAGATAACTGCGCAAGCGCGACACTGGAACCGCAGATCAAGAGCACCAGCAGGGCGGTCAGCCGCCATGCCAACCGGTAGATATAGTCGCACTGGCCTGTGCAGCGTGCTAAATGTTGCATTTTCTTGTTCATGTTTCCTCCAACTTGAAGGTATTTGAGTCTCTGGATGATGAGTTGGCCGCCGTTCCGGTTCTCATAGTCAAAGGCCGACTTCAAGTTCGGTCCGGATCATAGGCAGCGATTTCTTGGCTGTACAGGTTCTTTCTGGTGTTTTACCGGAAGGTAAAGAGCTAAGTACGTGCTATTCCGCCACTTTGCTTGTGAGGTAAAGAGCCGGTAAAGACCATATAATCAGTTCCACATTCAAGGTGAGTTGCTTGGTGGGATGGCATCGCAAAATACCATCAACCAAAGGATGTAACGATCTCTCCATCATGCGATGTATAACTGTCTTCGCTCGGCGTCTTATGATTAGTACTTCCGTGGCTATTCGAAGCGGAAGTAAGTGGAGGACTCACGCAGGCAGTGCGGGCGATGTGGCGAGATTTGCCCATGGTATGCTCTTTTCTCTGACGGTGAGCCCGGTATCAACCTTTAGAGTGGCTGGAATCTGCCGCCTCTACACGCATCAAGCGGCCAGATATATCGGTCTATCTTGGACAGCAATGAGAGGTTGGTCTATGCAGAGCGTCAGCTTTGGAGAGGTACGCTAATGAGTCCTGTGGATTTCGAGAATGGCGTATGGACTCCGAGCACAGAGGAGGACAAGGTAATGGTCAGGCGGCAGATGAACCGCCTGTTAGAGACAAGCCATTTCAAAAATAGCAAACGCTATCCTCTGTTGTTCCGCTTCATCGTAGAAGAAGCGCTTGAGGGACGGGGCGAGTTTCTTAAAGAACGCCTTTTAGGTGTTCGCGTTTTTGATCGTCCCGCGGATTACGATACCGCTGCGGATCCAATCGTACGGGTCACCATTGCCGAGATTCGCAAGCGAATCGCGCAGTACTATCACGAAGAAGCACACGACTCGGAAATGCGCATTGAACTTCTGCCAGGCCACTATGTGCCCGAATTCCGCCCCAGCAAGGATGCGGGATACGATCACCGGCAGGCATCAGAGTCGACCCGCATCTGGGCGGGGACGCCAGCCGCCGAGCTTACGTGCATTCCATCAGAATCGCAACCATCAGATGTTTCGGCAATTCCGCTGGTCCGCAAGTCCAGGTTCCCGATCTTTGTCAGGTGCGCCCTGGGCGCCGCAACAGTTCTGTTAGTCGCGCTAGGAGTTGGAGTCTTCTGGAGATGGACCCACCCATCCGCAATAGAGGAACTATGGATGCCTTTCCTTGTCGACCATCGAACGGTCATCTTTTGCCTACCCGTAGGAACCAAAGCAGGTGAGGAGACAGCCGCCGCCGCGGGGATTTTGGTTGGCGATCACGCTTCCACCACGGATCACGGTGCTCTGTCTGCTTCTCTCGCTTCCGAATCTTCTCCCGCCTCCACCTTTCTTGTCCACGAGATACTGGGGGAGAATGTCGTCTTTTCGGATACCTTGGCGACGCTGCGCATCTCCAATTATCTGGCGGCGCACAAACGCGAATCCAACTTCCGGCCCAACACAGTGACCACCCTCGATGACCTGCGACAGGGGCCGGTCGTGCTGGTCGGCGGCTTGGACAACCAATGGACGCTTCGAGCGCTCGCTCCTTTGCGGTACCGGTTCGCCGGCACCAATCAAGAGCAATACTGGATTATGGATACAAAGAATCCTGCGATGAAAGACTGGAGGCTTGACCTGAAGGTCCCGCTCTCTGACATTAATCGCGATTTCGCAATCATCGCTCGCATCCACGATGAATCTACCGGACAGATCGAAATAATTGTTGCGGGAATCGGCATGAGCGGAACGGCGGCAGCCGGCGAGTTTCTGGTCGATCCCCAACGGATGGAAGAACTACGCCGCCGGATCGGCGCCGGCTTTCGGGACCACGACTTTGAAGCCGTCCTAAGTACGGATGTTGTCAATGGCATAGCAGGCTCACCCAGGATTCTGGCCGTGGCATTGAGGTAACTGGGAGATAGACAAAAACCTTCGTGGAAACAAATCCTCTATTGCGATGTCTGAGGCGTGATCCGATCGTCTAGGCATGGGTTCTAGATCCAGCGGTTGAAACGCAGAACTACTTGCCTTGGGCACAAGCGGGCTGATTAGTTGCTTTCAATGGCTGCTTCCACTCCTTCCTCTAAAGAACGCGGTTTCGAAGGGAGGGGAGCGAAGCCGATATAACGGTAGGCCGGCAACGTCAACATGCACAAGCCCGCGGCTGCTGTGAATCCCGAGAAGATCGACATGATCCAGATGTATGATCCCGTAACGTCGTAGATGTGACCTAAGATCAGCGGAGCGGCGGCTCCAGCCGTAGCGTAGACGGTGTAAATAAGGCCGTACAAGGTCGAAAATGAGCGGATTCCGAAATAGCGTTTGAGCATATAGGGCATCAGGTCGAACTCGCAACCCAAACCCAGTCCGGCAATTGTTGCAGCGGTCACAGCCGTGTGAAAGGACTGCCCGCGGCTCAGAAGATAAAGTCCAGCGCCCGCCAATAAGAGCGACCCTGCGGCAATATACGAGCCTTCTGCATAATCCAGTATCCAACCGAGCAACAAGCGCCCCGCCACGCTTGCGCCACCGAGAATGGAGACAATAAGCGCTGCGTCTTCGAGCTTTAGCCCGCGATCACTCAGCATCGGCGCCAGGTGAACGAGCGCTCCGTTTTCGGCGAGCGACATGCAGCACACGCCCAAGGCGATCAGCCAAAAACTGCGCGTAGTCAATGCCCGGCGCCAGTCGTGCCCTGTTGCGGAATCGGGTTGAGCATCCGCAGGCCTTTGGATGGATTGAGTCCGCTGCGATGGCGCGAAGAAAAATGTGAGTGGTGCGCCGATGAACAGCGGCAGAGCAGCAAGGATCAGGTAAGTGTGCCGCCATCCATAGACCGTGATTAAATGTTGCACCAGCGGCGGAAAGAAGAGCGAGCCCAGGCCCGACCCCGCCACTACGACCGAGAGCGCCGTTCCCAACCGGCGCTCAAACCAACTGGCCACGATGCGGGCGTAACCCAGTTGGTAGGTTCCTGTGCCGGCTATACCGATAAAGACTGTCGTAAGATAAAGCCGCGCAGGATGCGGAGTTAGCCCGGCAAGCGAAGCAATTCCCAGCCCGAACGCCACCATCATTCCGGTGATGAGCTTCCTCGGCTCGAAACGATCGAAAAGCCTGCCCATGAAAGGAGAGCAGATGGCAACCGAAATGGCGGCCAGGCTGAACGACTGCGAAATCTCTTCCCGACTCCATCCAAAGTCATGCTGCCACGGCTTGATGAACAGAGTAAAGATGGTGAAAAAAATGGTGGCGACACCGGTCAATACACCAAGCTGGCAGGCCACAACCACACGCCAGCCTGGATAAAACAGGCTCTCCTCGGGATAGGCTTGCGCCGGATCGGGACGAATCAAGAAAGGTCTTCTCCAGTATTGCCGCCGCTTCAGCGGGAGGGTTTCAAATAGCCATGCTCAGCCAGATGCTTACCCATCTCGGCATACATCGTCTGATCGTGAGGCTGCCATGTTCCCAGTCCATCCACGTAGCGGTTATACATGCAGAAGGCCGCGGCGATTAGCACGGTGTCATGAATCTCCAGATCGGTTGCGCCCAGGTTGCGAGCACTGGCCACATCTTCACCAGTCACGTTCTTTCCGCCGCGCCGCACCTTGCCTGCGATGGAAAGCAGCGCTTTGAGCTTGGGAGTTATCGGCGCGTTTTGAAAATCCGCCTTGACCTGCTTTACCACTGCATCGCCGCCTAAGTGCGCGGCCGCGGCCGCACCATGGCTGGTTTGGCAGAAATAGCAGTCGTTTTCGGAAGAGACGTAGGTTGCGATCAACTCCCGCTCGCCCGGCGAGAGGCTGCCAGGTTCGTGAAGCAGGATGTGAGCCAATTCGCGCATAGGCGCGGCCGTCTCCGGACGAAAGGCGAATCCGCCGCTGATGCCAGGAAGCCTTTCAGGAAGTCCAATGTGCGCCATCTCTTTCTCCTTAACGAGCTGCGGTTTCTGCGGGGAGATAAGTTTTGCTCACGCTGATGTATCCTTCGCGAGCCACTTGTTTACCGCGTTCGCGGTAAAGGGCTTCACCGCGCGGCTGCGTGGTGCCCAGGCCGTCCACATAGCGGTTGTACATGCAGAACGCCGCCGCGATCAGGACCGTGTCGTGAATTTCGAAATCGGTCGCTCCTTCGCTGCGCGCACGGGCGATGTCTTCCCCGGTTACATTTTTGCCGCCCTTTTGCACCTTGGCAGCGATCAGCAGAAGTGCTTTCAATTTGCCGGATATGTTGGCATGCTGAAAATCAGCCTTGACGCGCTTGACCAGGTCCTCATCTCCGTTCAGATGCGCAGCCGCAATTGCTCCATGAATGGTCTGGCAGTAATAGCAGTCGTTCAGCGAGGAAACATAGGTGGCAATCAGCTCGCGCTCCCCAGGAGAAAGCGTATGCGGTCCACACAACAACACTTCCACAAGTTCATTCAAAGGTTTTGCTGTCTCTGGACGGAAGGCCATGGCTCCGCGAATTCCGGGTAATCCTTCTGGCAGTGCGATATGAGGCATAGTGGGCCACCTTTGACGAGATGAAGTATCTGCGAGAGGAAGGATTCGATGCCAGGCCTGATCGCCTCACCCTGGACCACAGGCACAGTCACGCTCAGCCGCATCTGACCGAACCCTCACCCTTTGCAAAGCATCCTACGTCGTTGAAGCCTTTTCGAGCATCCACCCAAAGATTGAGATCGCCTGCCACGACAAACAAGCCGGCAAATCCAGTTTGGCAGAGGATTCAATTGGGGAACACGAGGTCGCCACCCCGCCGAAACAAAAGTGAAACCTCGAGCGATGGATTGGAAGCCCGGAAGCTAAGCGGCTGCTTTCCCAGTTCGCGCGAAATTGACCTTGCCCGCGCAAAACGTATCCCTTAGTCAGCGAGCTGTTCTAATGCGAAAGGGTAGCGAAGATCACGAAGTCGAAGCGGGTGCGCTACACGCTGGAGTTCAAGCGAGAGGCGGCGCGGCTTGTTGAGTCGGGTCAGAGTCAGGCGGGTGCGGCCCGCAGCCTTGGAGTGGTCGAGCACACCCTGGATAACTGGGTTAAGGCGCATCGTGTGGGCAAGCTGAACGGAGCCAGCAACAAGCCCGTGATGAGCGCCGAGCAGATGGAGATCAGCCGCTTGCGGGCAGAGTTGGCGCGTGTCACGATGGAGCGCTACATTTTGGGAAAAGTGACGGCGTTCTTCGCAAAGGGCCAGCAATGAAGTACGCCTTTATTCAACGTCACAGGCTGGTCTGGCCGATCCGGGTGCAGCGCAACTCCGTTGAAGGGCCTCCCCAACAGCGGAATTGGCAAAGAGTGGGAACCCTCTCGGGAGCCACAGGCGGTTTTACCTAGCCATAGATCAGTGTAAGTAATTGATTCTATTGGTCGGGGAGAGAGGATTTGAACCTCCGACCCCCTGGTCCCGAACTAACAAACTTCAAACTCTAAGTGCTTTTCTTGGTGTCGCTTAGGGGCCTAAAGGCCATTCTATCTTCTCCTCAATTGTACCGAAGCTGTACCGAGATTTTGAGCGTGGCCAGGTTGGGTTATTCAAGAGAACCTAAAGCCTGGAGTTCTTGGCTGCCCCTCGGGTTATGAGCCCAACTGGTAAATGCTAAGTCCAATTGATTTCAATGCCTTTAGCTCATGCCAAGGTGGCAATATCCAATCAAATTCACCTGGCCTCGGCCCCTTGCAGTGCCCCACCTTCGTTATGGTTGGAACGGGGCCAGCATCACATCCTGATCGCGGTCCCTGATGGAAACAGAGCTCTGGATGCATTTGAAATTGTGAGGCTGGCTTCGCGTGTCACTAGCGAACCCGCGACCTCTGCCGTGACAGAACCATGACTAATCGTAACCCATTGATTCTAAAGAGCACTGATGGCTCAGATAGCGCACAATAGCACCCAAAAATGAGGCTTCAGCGCCCTGATCGAACCCTAGTTTTAGGAAGAAAGGAGAGGTCAAACGAGCAAGCGGCGTGGGCAGCAGGATTATAGCCATGCTAAAGCTCGGCGGTCTGCATCATCGCTACGACCTGGCCGCCTGAGCTGCTGCTGAGAAGTTTTCGCCTCAAGGTTGAAGATGAACGGCGGGGGAGGTGTGCCCGCTGATCCTTCGCCATCCAATTGGCACCGCCCTCGCGGCGATCCGTGGTCACTGAACGTCTCTTCTACCAGTCGAAAATCCCTTTCAGGACGGCCTATTGGCTCAAAATCAAGCCCTTTTTCGCCTGGATGGGATTTTGGCGAGACGCGGTTCACCAAATGTGCGGAAGAACTCCTTTTACGCCCCCTTGGCACTTCCTGAAATGTAATACATCCCCCTGAGTCGGCCCCGGCAACAATTGCCGTGCCTAACGCGGGCCGCGCACGGCCCGATTGCACACCTTCACGGCCTTTTGGGCCTCGTCATCGCCGGGCTGCGCTGCGAGTACCTTGCTGGCCAGCGAAAGCGCGGCTTGGCAATCGGATTTCGCTAGCGCCCGCCGCATCTGCCGGAGGGTCTGATGCAGCGCGCAGTCCGCAAGAGCCCTTTTGACCTCGGCATCGTCGGGCACGACGGCAAGAATCTCTTTGCCGTAAGAAGCAGCAGCCTCGCAATCGAAACTCTCGATCGCCGCGTTGAACTGCTCGCGATAACTGAGTTCAATTCCCAAGTCAATCTCCGCCTGGGCGGCGCCGGGATCGATCTCTCGGCCTTGCTGCAAGAACTTCTTCGCTGCAGCGGCGTTGCCCTGCCACAATAGTATTTCTCCAAGGTAGGTGTAGGCCTTGGCGTTGCCGGGGTCCAGTTCCAGCACTTTTTTCCATTCCGCGATGGCCGCATCCATCTGGCCCTTGGCCGTCAGTTCCGAGGCCGCGTCGACGAGCCGGTAAGACTCGGCCGCGGGTACTTCGATCTTCATCATTCCGTCCGCGGGGATATTCACAAACTCGGGAATGTTGACCGCGCGATTGGCCGCTGTGGCGTTGTCTATCAGGATCGCCGGACTGGAGTTTCCCTCCGCATCGAGGTGCGTCAGAAACATCTGCGTGTAGGGCGTGCGACTCTTCGAGGAAAAGACCAGCCAATGCCCGTTGGGCGAAAAGCTGTGCCAGGAGTTCATCAGCGGCGTATTACAACGCAAACGCCTTGCTGCGCCGCCTTCCGCGGGCACAATGTAGAGCTGGCTGTCGGGGCGCATCAATTGCGCATTGCGGCTCTCCACAAAGACAATCCAGCGGCCGTCGGGGGAAACCTTGGGAAAGCTGTTGCTCATGCCGTTGCGGGAAGCGCCCTCGATCGCCACAGGCTGGCCGCCCTTGCCTTCATTGAAGGGCATTCGGTAGAGGTCGTACTGGATTTGGGTTTCATCGGGAGAGTTGGCGTGGCCGGGAAGTTTCTGTCCCGCAGAGATGGGTTCCCTCGCCTCGGCCCGGGCAAAGATTACATATTTTCCGTCGGGATTCCAAACCGCGTCGGTATGCACATAGCGCGGATCGTCGGCTCCCGGCAGGGGCTGCTTCTGGCCAGTCGAGCGGTCGAACCAGGCGAGGATTCCACGCGTTGGATAAAAGACTTGCAGGAAGCGGTAGTTGGGAAAGTTGACGACGAAATAACTAGTGGCGAGGTTGGCTTTCTGGTCGCGCAACATGGTCAGGACGAATCTTCCGTCGGGCGAGAGTTGCGACATGAAACCGATTCTCGAAGGCGAGGCGGTATGGTCTTTGATGGAACTCCAGGAGATCACGTCTCGATTGCGGATGCTCATCTCAGGCTTTACCGAGGCGAGCGCATAGAGTCCCTTGTCGTTGGAAGGCCCGTCGAGGTCCATGCCGAGCGTTTTGCCGTCAAGGGAAAACGAATGGCAATTCGCGCAGGTGTGCATACCCGTCAGCAGCAAGCGGCTGCGCGGCTCGGCGATGTTGCGCAAACGCCAGGCAAGCAGGGGAAGATCCTGCTTGGCCAAAGGCTGAATCACACCGGCTTGTGTTTTCGAGGGGATCAATGGCACATCACGGTAGAAGATTGGCGCACCCACGGGATCCTTCGAGGTCATGATCGTTACCGTGCCGCGAGAGAGCGGCTGCGCTGCATCGCGCGCTGGAAATCCGGTGATGGTGACGGTAGCTGTATATTCCCTGGAGTGCAGCTTGATGGCCTCCCAGGTTGTCGCATCCGGTATCCAGGTATGTGCCGCGGCTTGTTGGGCTGTCAGCTTGGGCGGCTCGTTGCTTGCCGAGACGCAGCGCGGGTCTATCTCGCCGATGCGCAACCGTTCGCCGCCAGATTGCGCATGAATGGTTGCCGAGCCGTCGGTGAAAGTCACATCAATAGTCCACGAAGAGGCGCTGTCTGAAGCATCCCGCCACTGAAATGTTGGAGATGTAATCTCCGGCGGAAAGATCGAGCTGTCTTCCGGATAGTCGACCGTGATGGCTGCCAGCTTCGAGTTATCTGGACTGGACGATGCGGAATGATTACTGCCTGCGGCGGCTGTCTGAGACTGCGCCGACACTGAAGCTGGACCGAAATGCACAGCCTCGCAGACCAGAGCGGTCACGAAAGCGGATGCTGCAATGCACACGAGCAGAGGTTGGATTTCCAAATTGGCGAGAAAACGCTTCAACGGCATACCTTTGGGGATAGAGTCCCGCGTATTCTGCTGCAACATCTGCTGGGGTTACGGCCTACCGGCTGAGGCCTGCCGTGTCGATGAATGGACTTCACGACTGGCGAAGATTCACTGCGAAGCCTCCACAAGCTGCCCGTATCGATTGGTGCGATTGTTTTCCGCCTGCTCCTCTTTGCGAAGTTCGGTGAGAGTCTGGACCAATCCCTTAAGCTCTTCTTTCGCGCCAGTCTTACGGAGCGCCAGGATAAGGCTGTAGACAGCCTGCTGATCCTTGGGCGCGAGAACGAGAGCAGCGCGGCATACCTTGACAGCGTTCTCTGGCTGATCGGCTTGCAAGTATAGCGAGGCGAGCAGGTCGTAAGCCTGCGTCAGACGCGGATTGAGTTCCAGAGATTTTTGGGCCACTGAGATAGCCTCTGCTACACTCTCCTGGCTGCTCTCCTGCTTTGTATCCGGCGGCGACCAGGAGAGGGCTTCGGCAAGCAGATAGTATCCGTATGCGTCCTTGGGATGCTCACGCACCTGGCGGCGGAAGTCTTCCAGAGCTTGCTCGTGATTGTGACGCTGCGATTGGGCTATGCCTTCGGCGCTGGCGGCAATCGAATTGCGGGGATCGAGCTTGCGCGCGTGCTCAAAATCGATCATGGCCTTGTCGAAGTCGCCGTTCTGTCCATAGAGGACCCCGCGCGCCATGTAGAGCGCATCCGAGTTTGGAAGCCGAGTCAGCCCGAGATTGACGATGTCGATTCCTACCGCGTAAGAGCCATGTGTGAAGGAGAGCGTGGCAAATTCGACATAGTTGGCTGGATCGTCAGGGTTGGCGGCAATAGCCTTGCGCAGCAGTTCGATAGCCTGCGGTGTTTCATTGGCGGCCTCGTGAATTACGGCGGCAAGGCGCAGTGTGCGGGAGTCCGCGATTCCCGCATCGAACTCGGGCTGAAGCGTTGCCAGCGCATCGGCGCCGCTGCCGGAGTGCCATTGGATGAGCGCCAGATCGTAGCGCGCCGCGGTATCGGAAGGCTGAATTTCCAGGAGATGTTGAAAGCGAGCGATCGCCTCGGAGTTGCGGCTGAGGCGCGCAAGACAGATGGCATAGGCCATCAATGCGGACGGCTGGGAATCCAGTACCTGCTCTGCCGCAGCAAAGTGAACGGCAGCCTCTGCAAAATCGGAGTGGCGATATTCAAGCACTCCGAGCATGGCATGTGCGGTTGGATTGGCCGGCTGGATCGAGAGGATGTGATGAAGCAGCGGAGCGGCCTGCGCCGACTGCGCCTTGTAGCGGAGTTGCGCGGCGCCTTCGAGCGCGGGCAGGAAATCGGGCGAGAGTTTGAGCGCTCGTTCATAGGCGGCGAGCGCGTCTGCCGGCTTGCCCGATTGCTCCAGGGCCAACGCGCGAATCGTCCAAAGTTTGCCAGTTTGCGGACCAACCCGCAGCAACTCGGCGGTGATGCGCGACGCATCCTCGTTCCTGCCATGCTGCAAGGCGTCGACAGCCGCGTTGATCGAGACCGGGGCGGTCTGGGCAAGTGCAAACGGAATTAGCCCGCTCATGAGGCAAGCAGCAAGGATAAGAACTGTTGCTGGCCTCAGAACGCTATACATAAACTTCTTTCTCCTGTTCCCATGATAGTTCGAAGCGGAATTCCATCGTTACTTACACCGCGGCTCAGTCTAACACCTCCTGATAGAGCCGGTATTGCTCGTCCCTGATCGCCTGGAAGGGCTTGAATGCTATCTTGCCGGCACCGGTCTCTGCTTCCCAGTCGAGCGCCCCGAAAGAGCGCTGGTGTGCGCTCAACAGGCTGGCGCGCGTGATGGACCCATCCGTTGGACTGACGGCAAACAGCGAGAGCGAGCCATGTTGCAGCGCCACCAGCTTCGGGTGTTGCGGATCGACCGGCTGCAATGCTAGCGGAATGTCGAACTCCAGCGCGATGCGATCACCGCTCTTCCAGGTGCGCATCACCCTGGCGAAGCGCCCCGAAGTCAGATCAACGCTCGCGCGCTTTCCGTTGATGGAGAGCGTGGTCTTGGGACCAGCCCAGGCGGGAATCCGCAAACGCAGAGCGAAGGTCACATCGCGATCCGAATTCAGTTCGAGTTCGGTGTGCGCGGCGTGCGGATAATCCGTGCGTTGTGTGAGCGTGAGATTGGCGCCATGCTGCTGCCACTTGAGGCGCGAGGGAACAAATAGGTTGACGTAAATTCCGTCGTTGTCGTGAAAGTAGGAGCTGATGCCGTAGTCGGCCGTGATCTGCGGGAAGGTTCCCGAGCAGCAGGGCCACTTATCGGGGTGGTAACCTTTGTGTGCGTGCGTATTGTAGTCGGAGTAATAGAAGCTGGTTCCGTCTTCCTGCAACGGCTTGGCGCCGAGGATGGTGTTGTAGAGCACGGCTTCCATACTGTCGCCGTAGCGGCTGTCGCCGGTGATCGCAATCAGATAGCGGCCAATCTTAAAGTGGGCATATGCGCCGCAGGGAGTCTCGAAGCTAGCATGAGTCTTTGTCAGGCTGGCGCCGATTTCGCCGCTGCCCGGAACGCGGAAAAGCTCATCCGGACCCCAGCCGCCGGTGGCAAAGCTCTGCGTCGCGCGCAGAAAATCAAAACCGTTTTTCGCCGCGAGGAGATGCTTCGGGTTGCCCAGCACGAGGTACGCCTGCATAGCCGAGCTGAAGGCGTTCACATGGCTGTAGGCGTGCTCGCCGGGCAGAACATTTTCGCCGCGCGAGAGCGGATCGAAGTAGAGATCGTCTTCGATGAAGCGGCTGGCCAGTTCGCGATAGCGCGAGCTGCCGGATAAACGATAAGCCAGGAAGAGATTCTCCGGCAGCGTGTAGGTCTCATCCCAGCAATAAGCCTCATCCTTGTGCGGGAGCGCGTATTGCTCCCTGCGCGAAAGCGCTTTTGCAGGAAGATGCGGCATCACTGCCTCAGTAGCTGCGGAGTGAACCGCAAGAGCCTTTTCATCTCCGGCATAGCGATAGGCGTCGATCAGCCCGCAACTGGTCTTGTCGTAGGTATAGGCCGGTAGATGGTAGTCATCGTAGAAAGCGGAGCAAACGGTGGGCGCAAAAAGTTGCACCAGCCGCTGCACTTTCTCCCTGGTGCGCTTGGAGCCGGTGATGGCATAAGCGCGCGCCAATCCGGAAAGATATTGGCCAAAGCTGTGGCCAGGGATGAAGCCGTGAAGATTTGGTGGACCATGAAAGGCCGGGTCGACGCTGTACCAGCCGCCCATATCTTCGCCCGGAGCTTTCATGCCCGCGAGCTGGCGGAATGGCTTCAGCAGCTTGTCGTCATCAAGACGGAGATAGAACTCATGGTTGGTGTCGAATTGCTGGCGCATCGGACCTTCCAGAAGCTCGACCTGGTTGTAATCGAAGACGCCGATCGTGGGCGTAATGGCGACGGAGGGCGCACTCGAAACTCCCGCCGGTGAGGCATAGGCCAGGAGCGATTTGTGAGCAAGTGCGGCGCCGGTGGCCGCTGCGCTCAGAGAGAGAAATCTTCTGCGGGAGTAGCTCTTCATTTGTTGTTTCGCCTCAACTGAGATGGATTCTTTCTATTGCTATCCGGGAAAAAACAGTAGAGCGGCTGCTTTCGACAGCCGCTCCACTGTTCAGGAGGAAGCACGAGGGATCCAATGCGGACCCCCTGGCTTCTAAAATTTGATGTTGGCGCCGAGTTGAATCCAGCGTTGCTCATGTTGACCGCCGGAAACGCCGAAGGATGCGCCATCGGTGACGTTGGTATCCGGGGCATCCAGATTCGGATGGTTGAAGACGTTGAAGATTTCAACACGGAATTCCGCCGAGATCTTCTGGTGGATGGTCGTGAGTTTGTGCAAGGAAGCATTCGTCTCGAAGAATCCGGGGCCGCGGAACAGGTTTTCCTGCTCGTTGCCTTCGGTCCCCACTGTGGGTTGAGTGAATTGTGTGGCCCCGTTCGGGAAGATGCCTCCAGTGCCGCCCCTGTTCAGCGGCAGGAAGTTCTTCCTGCCTTTTAACTGGGCGTACGACGTCACGTTGGGATAGTCGTTGTTGTCGCCATCGGCGTTGTAGTCGCCGCATGCCGCTGTAAACGCAGTCAGGCCAGCACCGCAAACACCGCTGGTGTAACCCTTGGGATTGAAAGGATTGGGGTTGCCCACAGTGAAGGGGTATCCGGATTGTCCGATCACAGTACCGCTCAGGCCCCATCCCCCGGTTGTGCGTCCCACTGCTCCCTTTCCTTCATTTAAGCCGCGGAACTCATAGCTGAAAGTGGAGGAAAGGCGATTGGGTGCGTCCCAGTTGGATGGCCCGTAATACTGCTGCGGATTGCTGTTTTCCGGATAGACCTGAGAGTTGTCCTTGGATGAGGAGCGAGTGTACGAGACATCGACAAAGCCTGTGCCCGCAAAGCGCCCATGCACATCGGCGACAAATTCGTTGAACACCGAGTGGGCCGTGTTATTGGTGTAGCCGATGGTTCCAAAGCTCTGGTTGTACCGAACAGGAGTGGTGCCAGCGAGGACGCCCGGATCGTTCGGCATAGCGTTGATATCCACGCCGTAGCTTACGTTGCCAGGGTTTCCGCCACCGGAAAGCAACTTGTGCGAGATGGCTCCGGAGTAACCCACGCTGGCTACAAAGGAGCGCGTGAGCGGGTGCTCCACTTTCACAGATTCGATGTAAGTGACCGGGGTTTGCAAGTTGGGGTTGACACCGTTGATTGGAACTACCAGAGTGGTGAATCCGCCTTGGCCGTTGAGCGCGAGGGCCGACAGCGTGGGGTACGTAAAGCCGAAGGGCGGTGCTTCTTTTGTGCCCAAACCGAAGATCGGCCGGTGTGCCAGGTTGGTATCGGAGCCATAGAAGTTCGGATAGATGCCTCCGGGTGGGTTGCCGCGCATCTCTTCCTGGACATTAGCCGGTGTAGGCCAGTTGTGGTAGATGCCGGCGCCGCCGTGGAGAATCCACTTGCTGTTTCCGAAGACATCCCAAGCAACGCCACCACGCGGGCTGAGAATGTCGGTGATCGCGCGGTTAAGCGCATGGTTCTTTTGCAGAACGAAGCCGCTGGCAACCTGCTGTGTCATTGACTGGCCAGGGCCCATATAGAAGTTTCCAAAGACGGTCTCGGGCGAGCGTGAGTAGGGGTTGCCCATGTCGTCCCAACGGATGCCGTAGTTGACGGTGAGGTTCCGGTGCGCTTTCCAGGAGTCCTCGAAGAATAATCCACCGGTCCTGCTGGCGGCATTCCAGTCCCACTCCTGGTGCGCGCCAGTAAGGGGGTTGTAGGCCACGCCACCCTCGGAATAGGGCTGCACAGCATTGGGGTTGCTGGTGTCTGTGGCAATCATGTCGCCGAGGTTGTTGAAGTTGAAGGCAGGTTGGTCATGGGGTCCTTGGAATTCTTCGACATCGTCGCCCGTCCAGCCTTCATACCCAAGCTTCATGGTGTGGTTGCCCTTGATGTGGGTGAGCACGTCGCGCCAGTGATAGTTGTGCTGGATGAAATCGCCCTGCGCGAAACCATCGCCGAATGCACCGTTGCCACCGGTGCCGCTCAATGAGCTGACGTTAATCGAGGGAACCTTGAACTCGCCGCCCGACTCCTGAATTCCCTCTACGCGCATGCCGGCAACGCTTGCTTCGTTGATGGTATTGGCGGAGAAAGTGTGGGTTTCATTGCCCTGCCAAGCCAAGGTCCAGGTATTCGCGACCCAGCTAAACGCCGGCCGAGCTTCAGGAGTGCCGCTGGTGAGATTCCCTTTGTAGATGTCGCCATAGAGACGGTCATTGGCGAAGTTCTTGTCGATGCGCACGTTCCACTGCGTGCCGTTGCGAGGGCTGGAGCTAGCCCAAGTTCCGGTATCGATGGCAGTCGCGTTGCAGGCCAACTGTCCCGCCCCGCCGCAATACGCACCCATTCCCGCCTGGGTCATGGTCAGCGAAGGCGAAGAACTGGTGACTTTAACCGGATAGGTTGTGAGAATCTGCGTTCCAACCGTGTTCGGATATGCGGACTTGGCCCAGGCAACAACCGCTGGATCCTCAAAGAGGAAGTTGCTGCCAGACGAAGCCGCGACAGATCGTAGAGGCTCGATGGAAGCGAAGAAGAAGGTCTGCTTCAGCGGCCAAACAGGTCCGCCAACGGTTCCCGACATGTTGTTGCCGTGATACTTGGCAAAATCCGATTGCTTGGCAAAGTCGCTGCTCGTCCACAAAGACTGATTGTTGAAGTAGTCGCTTGCGCTGCCGTGAAATTTATCGCCGCCGCCCTTGGTGGTGATCACCATCTGCATGGAGCTGGCGCGTCCGTAATCGACAGTGTAGGTGTTGACCTGAATGCTGACTTCCTGGACGGAATCCGGATTCGGCTGCAAGTTGAGCACGCCGGGGCGGATGGCGCTGGTAATGTCCAGGCCATCCACAATGAACATATTGCCCATTGCACCTTGGCCATTAGCGCTGGAGTCTGTCTGTTGCTCGGTGGAAAAGTTATCGTTGGAAGATCCGGGAGTGCCGCCGGTCACGAGGCCGAGGCCAGTTACGCCCGGCGCCATGGTAATAAGGGTGGTTAAGTCGCGGGCCGCAAGAGGCATGCCGTCAACCGTATGCTGTTCGAGCGTCATCTGGTTGCGGGTTTCGGCGGTATCCAGAACGGGCGGTTCGCCGGTGACTGCAACGGTGATATTCGCCGAGGCAACGGACAAATTGACCGGAACATCCAGCGTCTGATCGGTTTCTAGCGTCAGAGTCACGGTGGCCTTGGCAAAGCCGGACGCTTGCGTTTCCAGCTTGTATTGCCCAGGGGCCAGGCTCAGGAACCGGTAGCCGCCGGTGGCATTCGAGACGGCGCTGGCCTCCACGCCAGTGTTTGCATTGGTGAGGCGCAGGTGCGCACCGCTTAAAGCCGCGCCGTTCTGGTCCAGGACAGTTCCCTGGATGTTGGCGCTGTATTGGGCAAAGGACGGGAGGGCCGTGAAGATCAATGCGGCAAAAAGCAATCCGCAATAAATCGACCGTACTCCTCTCGTACCCTTCTCGCTTGGCATCCGGCGAAGCGCCGGAATGTTGAAACCGAACAGTTTGTTCACTGTCTCCTCCTAGTGTGGATGGACTGGAGGCGCAAGCGCACAAAAAGTTGACCTATGCTCAACGCGCCCCTTGGATGATCGGCGGCTTCAGCAAACGTTTACGTGGCTGGCCGCTGCCTTGTCCTCGAAACCGATCCTCTGTCATTCGCCGCTATGGTCTTCGGCAAATTCATGCGATTTGCGGAACCCTTTTCAAGGGCGGACTCATACTAAAGGTGGAGAAGATTCGCTGAACATGGTACAGGTGTACTATGGAGTACAACTTGGTTTCGAGACTCCTGGCCGGACCATGGCTGGCGCCTGGGGAGCTTCGGTAGATCTATGAAGAAAATGATATTTAACCGCATCGACCGCGCGCCGGGCCGTCACACTCGGATACTACTCCTGCTTGCTCTCTCGGTGACCGCAGTGGCCTTGTCCGGCTGTCGGCGGGGGGTGCCGACGATCGCAGTGATTCCGCGAACCTGCGGAACATGGCTGTGGGAGGCCGAACACACGGGAGTCGAGCGGCAGGCTGCCGCCTATCGTTTTAACGTTTACTGGAACGCGCCCATGCGAGAAGACGATGTGCAAGGGCAGATATCGATTCTTTCCCATTCTCTGAAGAGTGGCGTGCAGGGAGTCATAGTTGCTCCTGTAGAGGCTTTGCCTTTGCGCACCTCGGTGTACAGGGCAGTGCAGGATGGTACTCCGGTAATTGTGGTGGGGACCGACCTCGGGCTGGCTCCGGGGAAAAAACTCGCCTATGTGCTGAACGATGAACGTACCGGTGGGCAGATGGCTGCGCGCCGGATTGGCGCCGTCCTGAATGGCCATGGCTCTGTGGCCATTCTCGGCATCAGCAACCAACTGACAAGTTCCGCTCAGCGGGCGCGTAGCCTGGAAGCGACCTTGGCTGCGGAGTTTCCCAATATCCACGTCATCTTCCGCAGCCTCGCGCTGCCCACTGTGTCGCAGGAACAGCAGGTTACGGAAAAGCTGCTGGCGGAAGGCACGCATGTGGACGCCATCGTTGCCCTGACGGAAGCCTCCACCCGCGGCGCGTTTTATGCCTTGATTGAATTCGACAGAACCCGGAGCACGCCTCTAATTGGCTTTGATCAGAATATTCTGGCGCCGGTCCGCACCGGTGAGATTGATTCAGTCGTCATCCTCAACACCTATCAGATGGGCCGCTCGGCGATGAGGTTGATGGCGGACGAGATCAGCGGAAACCTGCGCGAACAGTATGTGATCGTGCAGCCGCAACTGGTTACTCGCGAGACGATTGACTCCAGCGCGGTAAGGGAAACTCTTGACTTGAATTGGTTCATGTGATGAGGAAAATGCTTTGATGCGCAAGTGGGCCAGAAAGCAGATCTTATGGCCGGTGGTTGCCGCAATGCTTCTGCTGGCAACTGCCATCGCAGCCCAGTTCGCCTATCTCGAATGGAAGCATCGAGAGCCATATTTTCAAGACGATTTCGATCGCGCCGCAGACAGTCAGACTCGTCAGGGAGGCTGGCAAGCTTTTGGCGGAACCTGGCAGGTTGTTCACGGAGTCATGCAGAATATCGCCGATGACCGTGGCGCCAAGCTGATGAACGGAGATACTCACTGGCATAACTATGTGGTGGAAGCGGATGTGCAACTGCTCGGCGAGACCGGCGATGCTGGCTTCGTGATTCGATCCACGGATGAAGAAGTGGGCGTGGATTCCTATCATGGGTACTTTGCTGGTTTACGCGACTTGGACGACACCTTGATTCTCGGCCGCGCCGACTATGGGTGGCATGAATTCCAGGCCATCCCGGTCCATCCCGGCGTATACAAGAGAACCTGGTACCACCTCAAGGTCATCGCCTACGAATGCACGATTGCGGCCAGCGCCACCACGGAGAAGGGGGAAACAACTATCGCCGCGGTTCACGATCCGCAGTGCATCCGCGCGGGCAGATTCGGCCTGCAGTCCTATTCGACGGGAGCCGTATGGCGCAGAGTGAACTTGCGCGCGGCAACGCGAGATGATTTGAGAACCATGATCGGCAACAACACGCCGCCTGAGCCAATCTTGCCGCCGACGATTCCGCCGATAACGGACTTATCGGCTTTTCAGCGGAACATTGAGCCAATCCGGCGCGAGTTGCGCGATCATCAGGCGGATCTTCATGCTCTGCCGATTGCCAACCTGAGGCTTCTGCCGTCCAATCTGCCTTCCCGCGTGACCGTTCATGGCGTGGTTACGCTGGTCTCGCCCGTTCTCTTCGTGCAGGATTCCACTGGCGGAGTAGCCATTCCCCAGGCAGACGCAGGAAAATCCGTTCAGATCGGTGACGCGGTGGAAGTTCGTGGCGACGCCGAACTGCATGATTTCAGCTCCGTGCTGCGCAATGCGGATGTGCGGCTGCTATGGTCGCATACTCCTGTTCCTCCTGTCTCGGTTACTGCCGCTCAGGCTGCCACTGGGGCTTTCGATGCGCAGTTCATTGAGACAGAAGGAAGGCTTGTATCGGAACAGCGGATCGGCGGCAATTCCGAGGTGTTGAAACTCGATGAGGGAAACCAATCCTTTGTGGCGATTGCGGAATTTCCCAGCATGGCTGAAACATTCAACGAGCTCAAAGTAGGAAGCCGCCTGCGCCTGCGCGGCATCTGCGTTACCGATCGATCTTATGCACAGAATGAGATGCCCTTTGCGCTGCTCATGCGTTCCGTCGAAGATGCGCAGATGATAGAACCTCCGCCTTGGTGGAATGCGGCGCATGTGGTTGGGCTGATTCTCGGCTTGCTGACGTTTTCTCTCGGAATTCAGTTGACCTACACTTCGGTAAAACGGTCGCGGTTGCGCGCAGTAATGGAAGAGCGGGAACGGCTGGCAATGGAGATGCACGACACCCTGGCGCAGAGTTTTGCCGGATTGGGATTCCAGTTGGAAGCGCTCTCCGGCCAGGTCGAGCCGGACAGCCCGATGCACAAGCAACTGGAATCGACAGTAGACATGGTGCGATCGGGGCACGCCGAGGCGCGGCGAAACATCGCCGCAATGCGCCCCGGCAGCATGGAGCAGATGGGATTGGCGACGGCTTTGGAGCAGGCTGCGAAGACGATCGTGCAGGATGGGCCGATTTCGATTCAAATGTCGGTGCGGGGCGAAGTGAAGCAGATTCCTCTGCGCATCGGCGACACGCTGTTTCGCATCGGGCAGGAGGCGATTGCCAATGCTGTGAGACATGCGCATCCGCGGACAATTCAGTTGCGCCTGGTTTATGGAAGGCCTTCGATCAAGCTGACGATTCGGGACGATGGAGATGGGTTCTTTCCGCAGGGTGAGACCGCGGGATTCGGTATTCGCGGCATGAAGCGCAGGGCTGACGCCATTGCCGCAACTCTGCGCATTCGTAGTTCGCCGGGGCATGGCACCTCCGTGGCGGTGCGTGCCGTACTTCCGCAGCCTCTGCTTTCTTCGTGGTGGTGGCGCACTGCGCGACTGGGAAAATGGAGGAGGAGGCGCTATGGAAAAGCTTAGTGAGCAGAATGCAATTCGAATTCTAATCGTGGACGATCATCCGATCGTGCGCACCGGGCTTGCAACTCTGCTGAAAGCAGAGAGCGGATTCCGGCTGGTGGGTGGCGTAGATGGTGGAGAAGAGGCGCTGGCATTTCTCGGCCTGCACCCGGTCGATGTCGTACTCCTGGATTTACGCATGCCGAAGATGTCCGGGCTAGACGTGTTGCCTGCCATTCAGAAACTCGACCAAGCTCCGTATGTGCTCATCCTTTCCAGCTTCGACTATGAGGAAGACATTTACCGGGCCGCCAAGGCCGGAGCCAGCGGATATTTGATGAAGGACGCCAATAGGCTCCAGATTGTCGAGGCGATTCGCACTGTGGCCTGCGGAAAGCTGCATTTCCCCAAGGGGATTGCCGCGCGCATCCAGGAGCGCGCAGGACGTATCGGGCTTAGCCCACGCGAGAAAGATGTGTTACAGATGATCGCAAAAGGACTGACCAACAAAGAGATTGCCCGAGTGCTGTCGATCAGCCAATTTACCGTGCGCAATCATATAAATCATCTTTTAGAAAAACTGGAAGCCACTGACCGCACCGAAGCGGTTTCAGTTGCCATGCAGCAAGGAGTGATTGAGGTAAATCCCTGACCGCTTCGGCGGGGACCTATCTCGCGGCGCGAAGGCTTTAACCTCGATCAGGCGAAAGAGCGCGGGACTGGGCGGATTGGTGAATTCGATGCGCAGTTCCCGCATCGATAGAGCGGGAAACTCGATGCGGTTCACTCCATTGGCCAACGGCTGCTCAGGGGTTCGCTGCTGGTTCGAAATGTTCTGCCAGCCCTTCTCCGTCCGGTACTGCAAGTCGAAAGCGGCGGGCGCGTGATAGTCTTTGCCATCGGAGAATAAATACAACTCAACAGAGCCGATGACGCGGTTCTGCCCAAAATCGATGGAATACCAACTGCTCGGAGTCTTGGCGGCGGGATCGGGCGACCAGCCGTTGGGATTTTCCGGGAAAAACCACATCCGGCCGTCAATGGCTTGCGAGAGCGCCGCGGGCGAAATCGTGGAGGATGCCTTCGCCTTCGGACCATAAGGCAATCCTGGATTGGCAGCAAAATCCTCCGGCATCGTTGTCGCCGCGGCGCTATGAGTCTTCGCTGCGAGAGCAATCTCGGCGCGCGCCAGCGGTCCGGGACCGAGGACTCGCTTGCCATCCACGAAAACCGAGAGGCCGCTGCCGATTCCGTATCGGCTGCCATCGGCATCGTAGATTACGCTCACATCATGGCCGTGATACAAAACTCCCTGCACGGCAAAATAATGAATGGGCTGTGCGCCTGCCGGCGTGTCGGCAGTAAGCAGCGGATTCACTTCCAGCACATCGTCGGCGTGCGGCCGGATGCCGATCAAGCCGCTGAGAATCAAATCGACATAGGTCGAGTGGCTGTAGTGGTGCGAGCGCGCGAGGCCGACAATCGGCTTGCCGGTGTCCGGGTTGTAGTCCTCTTGTATGTCCGGGTGTCCCGGCGAGAGAAAGTGTTCCGCGGTGTACTGGCGCAGCAATCTGAGATAGTCGGCGCGCGTGATATATGGCTGATGATAGTCATTCAGCAGATTGGCCAGGGCGGTCAGCGCCTGCGAGGTCTGGAAGGGCCAGGATGGTCCGTTCCACTGGCACTCCGGTTTCCCTGATGCGCGATCATATCGGTATTGCGCCAGATAGCGCGGATACGATGGTTCGACAGTGCGCAGCCCATACGGCCCAGCCAATTCCGCCGGGGAGAGAACGTGCTTCCAGGCGGCGGCATAGTCCACGCTTCCCGCTTGCCCAGCTGCTTTCTTGGGCGGAAGTTCATAGAACCAGGGCAGATAACCGGCCATTTCGCGGCCGCGAATGAAATTTCCCTCGGTCACATAGGGAGTGGATCGCTGGTAATGATCGGTAAAGTGCTGGAAATCCGGATTCCAAAGCTGGCCGAGAACCGCGGAGCGGATATTCTCCGCGCGGAGCGAATAATCCGCGGACAGATCGGGTTTCCCCGCAAGGCGGGCAAAGCGCGCAATGGCCAGCGCGTTGCCGTACTGGTAAGCATTGATGGTCGGCCGGAAGGCAAAACCTTCCCGGAAACCATTGTGGTTATCTTCTTTGCTGGGCTGGCTGACAAACCCCGCTCCGGATGCGTCGATGGAAGAAATCGTATACTCTGTGGCATCGAGAATCGGTTCGATCCAGTAGAGATTCCGCTGTATATCGAAATGATCGTTCCATGTATTGAAGATGGACTGCATGACATCGAGATTGCGCAGGCCGGGTTCCGGGTCGCCGGTTACCCGCGTACTGGCCTCGGTGGCGGCAGCGATGGATTCAGAGAAGTGCCGGTCGTTTCCGCCGCCTACATATAGGTGATCGATCAGGCTGTCAATGATGGCCGGATTCCGCAGCCAGCGTCCCTCTAGGATGTGAAAGGACGAGGAGTCGTTCAGGTCGGTATACGGCTCCATCGCCCAGGGCACATCGTCAAGGAATTCGAGAACCGTCGTTCCTTGCGCGCCAATCTCGCGAATATGAGAGCGATAAAGCTTCCAGCGGTAGTAGTAAATCTGCTGGATCGGGGCATCGTCGATCTCCATAAAGGGTATGTTTTGCAGAAACCAGGGGGCATCGGCGCCAAAGTTTTCCGCCGCCAATTTTTCTCGCGGAAGCACCGGTTCCCGAGCCTCTGCGACCTGCGCCGTTACGATACCTGTAGAAAGAAAAATTCCGAATGAAAGGATTGCCATCGTTCGTCTGGCGTGCATGAAATACCTCGGCCTAAGCAGCAAACTCCTGCTTCGCGAATTGAAACCATCGTGGCTTGCGAAAGAGGAG
>Ga0302156_10000088_pt1 | contig 81970 bp, 70 predicted proteins | sample I_Bog_N3_2_FD_193503 | JGI IMG/M metagenome (GOLD analysis project Ga0302156, IMG submission 193503) | Peat permafrost microbial communities from Stordalen Mire near Abisko, Sweden - I_Bog_N3_2 | ecosystem: Environmental > Terrestrial > Soil > Wetlands > Peat | place: Sweden: Abisko, Stordalen... | reverse complement strand
TGTACGGGCTAAAGCCCGTACCCTTCATACAGAGCCCGTACCCTTCATACAGAGCCCGTACCCTTCATACAGAGCCCGTACCCTTCACACAGAGCCCGTACCCTTCATACAGAGCCCGTACCCTTCATACAGAGCCCGTACCCTTCATACAGAGCCCGTACCCTTCATACAGAGCCCGTACCCTTCGATACGAATGCTCGTACTCTTCGCAACAGATGGCTTCAGGGATTGGGGACGGACTCCTCGCTTTCAGCCGAGCGCGCGCTTTCGTGTCCATTGTGTCCGATGGCGCTGACCGAGTAGCGGTAGCTGTGACCGGGCTGAATCTGCGTGTCGTGGAAGGCCGGCGGCACGAGCGGCTCAGGAGGCGAGATGCGCTGCCATGCGGAGTCGCCCTCGCGGCGATAAACAATGTAGCCAGCCAGATCGGCGTCAGTGACGGTCTGCCAGCTGAGGTCGATTGCCGATCCATGCTCGCCCACGGCGCCCTGGCCAGTCGTGGCAATAGCTGCCAGATTGGTGGGCACATCGGGCGGGAAGATGTCCCTGGCTTCGATATGCACGGGCGCGGAGAGTTCGCCGGCCAGCTCCAGCGTCTTGCCCTCAACCGCGACATGAGCGACACGCTGGGCGCGGTACTCGTAGCTTTGGCCGGGGCGGATTGTTTGATCGACCGCGCTGCAGAGGCCGCTCTGTTTGTCGGGAGCGCAGGGATCGATCAGCAGGCTCTGCTCGACCGGCTCGGGCGGAGGCGCGAGCAGGCCCTCGTGCGTCTTGGAGGCGGGCAGCGTGAGCAGCTTGCGATGAAGGCGGAGGGAGGCGGGGTTTGATTCTATCGCGGAATTCCAGTGGAGGACTACGCCCCTCTTGCGCAATTCGGCTGTCAGATTGGAGACCGGCGGAGGCGCTTCGCCGGCAAGTACGACGGCGGCATTCGAGAGGCCTGCTGAGCGGCCATTGCGATTGCGCAGCTCGACAAAATAGCTAAGCGGGCGCGGCGCGCCATTGGCGAGCGCGGCGGGCATCGAGTCGGTGAATGCGGCGTCGGCTGCGGGCGCAAAGGAGAGATCGGGTCCGACGGCGACACAAGCGGCAACAGCGTTCTCTTTGCGGCAGAGGCGCACGTCGACATTGCCTTTCAGCAGCAGCTTGTCGGTGTTTCGTGTGGGCATCGTCCAGGTGAGCGCGACCTGGCTGCCCGCGCGGCTGGCCGAGAGATCGTCAACCGGAGCGGGCAGGTTGAGCGAGGGCGGCAGCGGCGCGCCTGGGGTTCCGCAGCCGGCGAGAAACAGCGACCCGGTGAAGATCGCCCCAACAATTCTCTCAAAGGAATTCATCGCTCTCAGTCTACCGGAGCGGAGCGGAATGGACCAGAAGCGAGGCGAGGACGGTCTGAGTCCAATCGCGGCCTTCACTCACCACCCATCCGGCGATGAGCAGGCTGGGCGCGGGATCGGGCGCGGTGCCGCCGAGCGAGGCGAGCGTGGAGAAGCGAAACTGCTGGCCGGGCTGCGCGGCATGGGAGACGACGGCGCAGGGAAGATCGGCGGGCAGGCCTTCGTCGAGCCATTGCTGCGCGAGCGGGCGCAGATCGCGGCCCGGCATATAGACCACGCGGGTTGCGTCCCGCGGCGGCTGCGCGAGTGAGGCTTGATCATCTGGCTGTGCGGCGGCGCGATGGGCGGTGGAGAAGATCACGCTGGATGCGCTCGATCGGCTGGTGAGCGGGCTGCGGATAGCAGCGGCGGCGGCGAAGGCGGCGGTGATTCCAGGGACGATTTCAAAGGCGACGCCGGCACGGTTGAGCGCGGCGATCTCCTCAGCGGCGCGGCTGAAGAGAAGCGGATCACCGCTCTTGAGGCGGACGACGGTGCGTTGCGCGCGCGCGTAATCGATCAAGAGGGCATTGATCTCTTCTTGTGCAATGTTCTTTGCGCCGCAGCGCTTGCCCACGTCAATCAACTCCGCGGTCGGCGGCGCAAGATCGAGGATCGCACGAGGAACGAGGCCGTCGTGCAGGACGACGTCGGCGGCTTGCAGAATGCGCAGCGCTTTGACGGTGAGCAGATCGGGATCGCCGGGACCGGCTCCCACAAGATAGACCTTTGCGGATTGCTGGTCGAGCGGCGCGCGGGCCAGCAGGCGCGAGGGGCAGAGAGCGAAGTCGCAGAGCGCGCGCCGCGCCAGTTGATGCAGCAGCAGGCGGCGCGCATCGCCGGGCGGATGCGTGGCCAGAACCTCGCGGCGCAGCTGGCCCAACTGCTGAAGCCAGGGGGCGAGATCGCGCGGCAATTGCTCGTCGATCTCGCGGCGCAACTGCTGCGCGAGGGCGGGACTCTCACCGGCGGTTGAGATGGCGACTTGCAGCGCGCCTCTGTTGACCACCGAAGCGAAAAAGAAATCGCAGTTGGGAGGATCGTCCACGCTGTTGGCAGGAATGCCGCGCGCGACGGCCTCGCGATAGACCTGCGCATTCACCTCGGGCGCGTTCGTCGCGGCGATCACAATCGCGTTGCCGTCGAGATCAGTGCTGGCAAAGGGACGCTCGATCCATTCAAGCTTGCCTTCAAGAGTGAGTTGCCGAATCTCAGGATTTGCCGCGGGCGCAACGACGCGCAGTTGCGCGCCGGTCTGGAGCAGGCTTGCGATCTTGTCGAGCGCTACGGAGCCAGCGCCGACGACAAGCGCGCGGCGACCGTCGAGTTTGAGAAAAATCGGTAACAAACCCATTTTTAGATTCCCAAGTCAAGAATTATTGGAAAATTGGGTGAATCCTTTCGCGAGTTAGCCACCGCTTCGCGGTGATGGCAAGTCAACGAGTTAGCGGCTGCTATTACAGCCGCACCATTCTGCGGTGAATCAAACTGCTTCTCACTCAGCCACGCCGTGCGGGACCGGCGCGGCGGGCAGATCGCGCTCGACGGCGGCGACGGCCTCTCCGGCCAAGTGCGCGCGCAGCTCTTCGTTTGAGTGGCGGCTGAACCACGCGCGCAGATTTTCTTCCGGTGAGCGCGTGGCCAGATAGCGGCGCAGCAGGCGCTCGATCGCCTCCGGCACCTCGGTCGCGGGAGTGCGATAGCCGACGGGACGAGCGATTCCGGCGTGCGCGCCGACGGCTCCGCCCAGGCAGAAATAATAGGCGTCGATCAGCGAGCCCTCCTGCTTGATCTTCTTGCCCTCGATGCCGATGTCGGCGATCCAGTGCTGGCCGCAGCCGTTGGGGCAGCCGGTTACATTAAGCCGCAACTGCTGATCGAAGCCGGGCAGACGCTCATCGAGCTCGTCCACCAGCCAGCGCGCAAAGCCCTTGGTCTCGGTGATGGCCAGCTTGCAAAACTCGGTGCCGGTGCAGGCGACCGTGCCGCGCCAGAACATTGAGCCATCGACCTGCAGACCGATCTGCTGCAATTCGCGCACAAGCTCGGCGGTTTTGTTGTTGGGAATGTCGATGAAGAGCAGGTTTTGCGAGACCGTGGTACGCAGCGCGCCCGAGCCAAAACGCTCGGCCAGCTCGGCCGAGGCCAGTAGTTGATCGGCGGTCATGCGTCCGCGCAGAACAGTTGCTCCAACAGAAGAAAACCCCGCCTGCTTCTGTGCATGAATGCCCGCGTGGTCGCGATAGATGTCGCTGGGCACGACCTCGGGGGCGGCGGGCAGCAGCGTGAAATCAAGGCGCGATTGCAGCGCAGCAAGAAAGCTCTCGGCTGTCCAGCCTTCCTTCATGAAGAGGTATTTCATGCGCGCCTGTGCGCGATTCTCGCGCAGCTTCTGCTGTTCGCGGAAGATCGTGGCCGTAGCGCGCGCCACGGCAACCGCCTGCTCAGGCAACACGAAGGCATTGAGGCGCACCGCCAGATGCGGCTCCTTCGAGAGCCCTCCGCCGACGCGCAGCGAGTAGCCGAGCTGGCCGTTCAGTTTGGTAGCGGTGAAGGCGATGTCGTTGATCTCCGGATGCGCGCACCACGAGGGGCAGCCCGAGACGCAGACCTTGAATTTGCGCGGCAGGTTGTAAAACTCCGGATTGCCGCTCAGCTCCTTGGAGATTTGAGAGGCCAGCGGCGATGCGTCGATCAACTCATCGGCGGCGACGCCGGCCAGCGGACAGCCGGTCACGTTGCGCACCACATCGCCGCAGGCGCCGATCGGCGAGAGGCCGACGGCATAGATGGCATCGACAATCTCCGGCAGCGATTCGATGGTTAGCCAGTGAAGCTGAATGCACTGACGCACGGTAATGTCGGCCAGATTGCGCCCATGCTTTTTTGACAGATCTGCGATCACGCGCAACTGCCTGGCGCTCACGACGCCGTTGGGAATGCCGATGCGCATCATAAAGAAATCCGATGTGACGCCCTCGCCGCCCTTGCCGCCGGTGGCGCCGACGCCATCGCCCTGGGTGTAGACGCCCCACCACTTGAAGTAAAAGCTGGCCCACTCGGGCAGTACGCTGGAGCGGCCCTGGCGCGCGAACTCGCGCACCTCGTTGAAGGCCAGCCAGGGATTCTTCTCGCGCTTCCAACGCTCGGCGCGCTGCGCATTCGTCTCTTTCGGGGGAATCGATTGAGTCATTTTTTCCTTTTCGCCGGAGGCAGAAAACCCGCGGCAGCAATCGCTGGATCGCGGGCATCGGGGAAAGCATGGATTGCGATTTCGACCTCAGGCCCAGCTCACCCGCACACGCGATGCAAAGTAGAGAAGCGACAACAGGCGAGGAGTCTCATAGTTGAATGGTAGGAGCGGGCAACGTGAAAGTCAAGATGCTGGATTGACAGGAGATTGAATCTAAGATAAATTAGGAGATAGTTGGTCCTATATGCGGATATATCTGCTTAATTTCGCGTGTTGTTGTTGCCGCTAGCGCCCGCTGGCCGTCTCCGCGAGTTTGTCTTTTCACAACGCAATTGCCCGCTGATTATTCGAGCATAGGATGCCCTTCTATCTACGCATCATTGCAGCTCTTCCCGAGGTCTCTGCCCACTCTGTGAGCAGGCCGGTAACGGCGCTGTGCTCGTGTTGTTGTCATCCCGCCTGTCGATAAAGGTCTGTCGCTCCATGCGGGCCTTGAGCCCCATTCCGATTCAATCCACATTTTTCCAAAAATCAAGGAGAGTTCAAAGTGCAAAAAGCTCTTTATGCTGCCCTAACTGTTTCCCTGCGCCGGTTGTCGCTAGCCATCCCTGCGTTTTTTCTGTTTGCGATGACGGCCAGACTGCCCTTGGCCGCGCAGGACGACATCAGTACGCAACACGCGACCTCCGGCTACGGTGGCGTGTTCATCACCGGCCCGGCCAATAACCCGTTGAGCTTCCTGAACGGTCCGGCCTGGCGCACGACGGGCAATCCTGCGCCCTATGATTTTCACGACTTTGCCCCGATAACCGATCTTGATGCCAGGCTGCCCAAGTGGGTCAACTTCGGGGCCGAGGAGCGCTTCCGCTACGAGGCCTACGACAACTCAAGTCTGAAGGCGAATACCGATGACTCCTACCTGGTGAACCGCTTCCGCTTCTAGGTGAATCTGCACACGGCTAGCTGGTTCCGGGTAACGGCACAGGTGCAGGACGCCCGTTCGGGCTTCCAAAACCCGCCGATCGGTCCGCCGAATACCGTTCGCTGGGATCTGAAGCTGGCGTATGCCGAGATTGGCTCACCCGACAAACACTGGTTCAGCCTGCGTGTGGGGCGGCAACTGATCAACTACAACAACACCATCATCGCCAACTCCGAGTGGCGCAATCAGGGCCGCTCCTACGATGCGGCGGTCGTAAATCTGAATGCAAAGCGCGAACATCTGGGCCTCTTCGCCGCTTCGGCTGTGGTGCCTGAGGCCTATGGCGTGAGCCCGCACCAGGAGGGCAACAACATCTACGGAGCCTACGGGCGCCTCGACGATTATCTTGTGCCGCACTCGAATATCGAGCCGTTCTTCCTGTGGCGCGTGCAGCCGGCAGAGGTTGTGGAGCCGGCAGTCGCCAAGACCACCGGTAAGGAAAACGAGAAGGTGCTCGGCGTGCGCTTCAAGGCGCAAGCCCGCAAGGCGCTCGATTATGGGGGCGAGGTGATCTACGAAGGCGGCACGGTGGGAGCGCAAAACATCAATGCATGGGCGTGGCAGGCGGGCGCGGGCTACCAGTTCCTCAAGGTTGCATCCAAGCCGCGCGTCTTTACGCAGTACGACTTCGCCTCGGGCAACAGCAATCCGAAGCAGAATGCATCGCACTCCACCTTCGACACGATCTACCCGACGGCCCACGACCGCTTCGGCATCACGGACCTCTTCGGCTGGCAGAATATCGAGCAGGTGCGCCTGGGAGCCACGGTTGAGCCCCACCGGCGGCTCACCTTCACCGCGGAGGGGCTGGACTTTTGGGCGGCTTCAGCGCTGGACTCGATCTACAACACCTCGGGCGGCGCGATCGTGACCAACAAGACCGACCACGGCCGCCATGTGGGCGCGGAGATCGATGGCTACTCCTGGTATGAACTGAATAGGCACTTCAACCTGGGCGGCGGCGGCGGCTACTTCGGCGGGGGCGATTTCCTGTCGAATGTGACAACCAGCCACTCGTACACGTACTACTATTTTGCGCTGAACTTCAAAGACAACGGCAAGAAGTAGGCAGCGCCGCGCGGGAACCGGGGGACCAGGCTGGTGCGAAGCGGTTCGCATCCAGCCTCGTTCTCTCTGCGCCGCTTGAGGAGTTGCGAAGATCGGCTCATGCGGATTGAACACATCCGGATTCGTTGATAAAATGAAGGTGCGTATGATTCGCGCCATAAAAAGACGCTGCTGTTGTCGCCCGTAGCCGATCCCCGACGGGTGGTTCTTCCAGTCTCTGTCTCCCTTTTGCAATTCAGCAGACGACACACCCGAATCGAAATTGCCGGTGTGTCTGCCCATGTGCATCGGCTTTCCATTCAATGCATCCAATGAAAGAGGTCCTCAATGACGGTTGCCGAAGCCATCTCTCACTCCGCGCCACCTGCCGCGTCATCGCGCCTGAGCCATCTGAGTTTGCTGGAGGCTGAGAGCATCCACATTTTGCGCGAGGTGGCCAGCGAGTTCGAGCGGCCGGTGATGCTCTACTCGATCGGCAAGGACTCGTCGGTGATGCTGCGGCTGGCGCAGAAGGCCTTCTATCCCGCGCCGATTCCCTTTCCCTTGCTGCATGTGGACACGGGCTTCAAATTTGCCGAGATGCTCACCTTCCGCGATGAGATGGCGCGCTCGGTGGGCGCGGAGCTGCTGGTCTGGCGCAACGAGGCGGCGATTGCCGCCGGCACAAATCCGATTGTGCTCGACACCAAGCGCTGCTGCGGATTGCTGAAGACGCAGGCGCTGCTGGACGCGCTGGGTCACTACAAATTCGACGCGGCCTTCGGCGGCGCGCGGCGCGACGAGGAGAAATCCAGGGCCAAGGAGCGCATTTACAGCTTTCGCGATACGGCCGGTCAATGGGACCCGAAGAATCAGCGCCCCGAGCTGTGGAACCTTTACAACGCGCGCGTGCATCCGGGCGAAAGCATCCGCGTCTTCCCGCTCTCCAACTGGACGGAGATGGATGTCTGGCAGTATATCCACGAAGAAAAGATTCCCATCGTCGATCTCTACTACGCCAAAGAGCGGCCGATGTATGTGCGGGGCGAGGCGCTGCTCCCCATCGAACAGGCCTTCGTGGCGAGGAAGGGTGAGCAACCCCAGATGGTCAAGTCGCGCCTGCGCTCGCTCGGTTGCAGCCCCTGCACGGGCGCCATCCGCTCCGATGCCGACACGCTGCCGAAGATCATCGCCGAACTGGTCAGCTTCCGCTCGTCGGAGCGCGCCAATCGCGCGATCGATCACGACCAGGAAGGCTCGATGGAGATCAAAAAGCGCGAGGGATACTTCTAAAGTCAGGGACTAAGGGACCAGAGACCAAGGCATCAGAGCATTTTCGCTTCACTTGTTGACATTACGAGCGTATCGAAGGTGGCTTTTTCTTGAGGAAAAAGCCACTTTACTGCAAGGATTCTGTATACACCAGAATCGAAAATGCTGTAGCGGCACGAAGATGGAGGCGGTTTTGACGGTTGTTGAAGAGCAGGGTTTGGGAGTCTCGATTGAGGAATTTCTCGCCGGTGAACGTGCGAAGGATCTGCTGCGCTTTTCGACCGCGGGCAGCGTCGACGATGGAAAATCCACGCTGATCGGCCGCCTGCTCTACGACACGCAATCGGTCTACGAAGATCAGGTGCGCTCGATCGAAGGGAAGGGAACTACCGCTCCCGGACAGATCGATTTCGCGCTGCTGACCGACGGCCTGAGGGCCGAGCGCGAGCAGGGCATCACGATCGACGTGGCCTATCGCTACTTCTCGACGCCGCGCCGCAAGTTCATTATTGCCGACACGCCGGGCCACGAGCAGTACACGCGCAACATGGCGACAGGCGCATCCACCGCCGACGCCGCCGTCGTGCTGATCGACGCCGGCAAAGGTGTGCTGATTCAATCGCGCCGCCACGCCTATATCGCCTCGCTGCTGCGCGTGCGCCACGTTATCGTCGCGGTCAACAAGATGGACCTGATCGGCTACGACGAGGCCGCCTTCCGCGCGATCGAGCGTGAGTTCACCGCGGTGCTCGATCAGATTGCCGCCGACACCGGCAGCCCCGTCGAAGCCCGCTTCGTTCCCGTCAGCGCGCTCGTCGGCGACAACATCGTGCATCGCGCGCCTTCGGGATCGAGCGCCATGCCCTGGTACACCGGCCCATCGCTGCTGGAGCTGCTGGAGTCGCTGCCTCCCACTATCGAAACCCGCACGGAGCCCTTGCGCTTTCCCGTGCAGCGCGTGCTGCGCCCCGATCACACCTTTCGCGGCTTTGCCGGGCAGATCGCATCGGGCTCAGTACATCCCGGCGACAAGATCACCGTGCAGCCCTCGGGCCGAGGCGCGCGCATCGAGCGCATTGTCACCTACGACGGCGACCTGAGCGAAGCCATTGCGCCGCAATCGGTCACACTGGTGCTCGATCGCGAGCTGGACATCAGCCGCGGCGACCTGATCGTCTCCAGCGAAGAGCCGGCAACGGTGGCCAAACACCTTCGGGCCGCGCTGGTCTGGATGGATGCGCGGCCGCTCGAGCGCAATCGCCGCTATCTGCTGAAACACACCAGCCAGACCGTGCCCGCCTTTGTCTCCGCCGTCGAGCATCGCACCAACATCGCCACACTGGAACGCGAGCCAGCCGATGCGCTGGAGATGAACTCGATCGGCCAGGTGAGGATCGACCTGCTGCGCCCCATCGCAGTGGATCTCTACGGCAAGAACCGCTCCACCGGCGCCTTCATTGTGATCGATCCGGAGAGCAACGGCACCGTGGCAGCAGGCATGATCGTTGCGGCCTCCGGCGCGGCCTCAGTCACTTCAGGGCCGGTGACGGCAGAGGAGCGCGCCGCGCGCTGGGGCCATCGCGGCGGCGTGCTGGAGTTGACCGGACCGGTCGAATTGGTGGACCGCATCGAGCGCTCCCTCTTCGCACGCGGCGCGGTCACTGCGCGCATCGAGGCGGACACTGAAGCGGGAATCGCCGCCGCCGAGGCTCACCGCCTGACCAGCTCGAAGATTCTCTCCGGCATGATCGCATTGGTTGTCACCCTCACCGACGGCGAAACACTTACCGCCTGCATTGAAGGCGAGCAAGTCATTATGGATGCAGGCGATCCGGTGGCCGCACTGGCGGCCGTGAATGAACTGCTGACGCAGAGCGAGATTCTTCTTGCCTCGGGAAATGCGGACTGGGAGATCTAGCAAAGAACGGACGGCGGAAGAACAAAGAGGAATCGATGAGCACAAGCGAGATACAAACCGAGGTCAACGAAAAGCTCGACCGGCTCCGCGCAACTCTGGAGCGCGCCATCGACGGCCAGCCTGGCGTCTGCCTTACATGCAGCTTTCAGGCCGAGGATGTGCTGTTGGCTCGGCTGGCCATCGCATATGATCCGCAGCTTCCGATTCTTTTTCTCGATACCGGCTACCACTTTGCCGAGACCTATGCCTACCGCGACAGGATTGCGAGCGAATGGCGGCTGAATCTGATCAATCTGCTGCCGGAGAAGACCGTTGCCGAGCAGGAGGCCGAGCATGGCCTGCTCTATCAATCCTCACCCGATCAGTGCTGCAAGCTGCGCAAGGTGGAGCCGCTCTTCAAAGCCGTCGCCGGCTATCGGGTCTGGATCACCGGGATGCGCCGCGAACAGGCCAAGAGCCGCGCTGCGCTGGAGGAGTCGGCGCCCTTCACGCTGCCCGGAGGGCGACAGATTCTCAAGCTGGCTCCGCTGGCCGACTGGATGACGCGCGATGTCTGGTATGCCTGCGAAGCTCTCTCGATTCCCCTGCTGCCGCTCTACGAGCGCGGCTACTCCTCGATCGGATGCGAACCATGCACCACGCTGCCGCTCGATCCTAGCGATGCGCGTTCCGGGCGCTGGGCAGGACGCAAGGTCGAGTGCGGCATCCATATCGAGGCCGCTCCCGCGGCGCGACACTAGTTGGCTTCGACGTGGAGAATGCGAATCTCCGGATAGGCTCCGTCCCAGTCTGGCTTGACGCCGTCGAAGACGAGGCGGAAGTCGCGCTCGTCGCCCGGCCTGAGCGGCGCGGCGGAGACGGGCTCCAGATCCACGGCGGGCTCGCGTACGCGGATCAGTTTGAGCTGCTGGGTATCGTTCTGCGCCACCTCATGAGCGAAATCGCGAAAGATCACCTGCACGGTGACGGCGGTGACGGTGCGCGCGCCGAGGTTGGCCAGATGGCCGTCGATGTAGGTGACTTTGCCGCCGGCCAGGCTGGAGGATTCGCTCATCGCCAGGCCCGAGATCGAGAGGCTGGGCGCATAGGGGGCCAGCGGCGCGTCGACCGGCGTCGCCGTGCTCTTGGCGCCTCCGGCCTTGAGGCTGTGGACAACCGCAACGGCGAGGATGGCGAGGACGATGGCGGCGGCAACGGCCAGGGGCAGCCAGCTGCGTTCATTCTTCTCGGGCGCGGTGATGAGTTCCATGGAAGAGCTCCCGTGCGAGATTTTACACCCTTGCCGGAATAAATTCTCCGCGCCGCCGAATTTGAGGAATAATCTAGAACCAGCAGGGGCTGCGGGGACGGCCGGGCGGAAGTTTTGCCGGCAGGAGGAGAAGATGGAAGAAGAATCAAGTCCGAATCAACAGCCAGCCTATCAGTTTCAGGCCAGTTCGCAAGCGGATGACTACGGCGCCATCGCGCGCATTCACCGCCGCGAGGCGCAGCAATTGCTCGAGCGGTCCGAAGCATCCAGCGCCGAGGGACGGGTGGAAGAGGCCAAGCTGTTGGTGGATCTGTACGTTGAACGGCAGGCGACGGCGGAGAAGTTTGAAAAGGCGGCGCGCGGCGAAGGCGGCGATCCGATTGTGGAAGAGATCCTGGATTGGCAGGAGGATCTGACCCGCGGCTATGTTCCGTACAAGCCGACCTTTGTCACGGGAGACGAGCCGGTTCCCGAGCAACTGATCGCAGAGTTGAAGCGGCCCGAGCCGGGCATTCTGGCGCGGGCGGTGGCCTGGGTGGGCGGACTGGTTACGCGCTAGGAATCGGAGCGAGTTTTCGGCGGCAGCCTATTGCGTCTTACATCCCCGGCGGCCCTTGCACCACTCCGATCAGTCTGCCCTTTCAAAACAGCACCGCCCACAACAGATTCCCGAAGATGAATTTGCCGTCGCGTTGCGGAGCGGTCAGCCGCGTCCGCCAGCGGCATTCCGGCGTCTAATCAAGAAGAGGCTCATGCGCGTTGTGTGAACTCTGAATGAAAGTGCAACCGGCTCAGATTTGAAGCAACAGTCTCAGACACGGGTGAATTATTCTAGAGGCAGCCCTTGGCTTGCTCCGCGCACTTGCTGCAACGAGCGCACGGGCATCAATCCAAGACTGGTGGGTGAATGCGTTTCGATCTCCGATGCACTATCTGTGTCACAGTTCTTACGGCCATTCCTTTGTTGGCATCGACGTCGCGGGTATCGGCGCAGGAGAGCTTTCCATCTTCGCCCGCATCCGAATCCGCACAGCTACCCGATGCGCCGAGTCCGCAGGTTGAGGTAGCCTCTGCCGCCGAGCCTGCGGCGGAAGCGCAGGACTCATCCAGCGCTCCCAGTCCGACGCCCGCTCCCGACGCCAAAAAAGAGCAGTACAAGAAGGCCGAAGAGCAGATCAAGGAGCAGGAGAAGCAGCGGCTGGTGGGTATCGTGCCCCAATTCAACATCTCCTATCGCGCCGACGCCGTCTCGATGACTGCGGGGCAAAAGATGAAGCTGGCGCTGCGTTCGACCACCGATCCGGTCAGCTTCGGCGCGGCCTTTGTCGTGGCCGGTTATCACGAGGCGATGGACGACGACAAGGGCTTCGGCTGGGGATGGGAGGGCTACGGCAAGCGCTCGGGCGCAGCCTACCTGGACGCCTTTGACGGCACCATCATCGGCAACGGCATTCTGCCCTCGATTCTGCACCAGGACCCGCGCTACTTCCGCCTGGGCTATGGCACCGTCACCCACCGGATGCTCTATTCTCTGGCTACCAACGTGATCTCCAAGCATGACAACACCCACAAATGGGAGCCCAACTACTCGAACATTGGCGGCAACCTGATTGCGGGCGCCATCTCCAACCTTTACTATCCAGCAGGTAACTCCGGCATCGGACAGACCTTTACCAACGGCTTGATTGTGACCGCCGAGGGCGGCTTCGGCTCGATCTTCGACGAGTTCTGGCCGGATATCTCGCGCAAGATCCTGCACAAGGATCCGACGCACGGCCTCGATGCCCAGGCGCGGGCCGCCGACAAGGCGCGGAAAGAGGCGGAGAAGGCGCGCAAGGAAGCGGAAAAGCAAGCCGAAACGGGCCGGAAGGACGGCTCTGCGCCGGCAAAGTAACACACACTTGTACGGCAGTGGGCGGAAGCGCGATACTGCTGAGAGTGCGGCAAATCTGATCAGTTGCCGCCGAAAGGGCTCATGATCTTTTCCATGCAACCGCGCATTTTTCTTCTCTCCCTGCTCTTCATTCCGGCGCTGGCGATTGCGCCGGCGCAGAGTGCGTCCCAGGACGGCGCAGGCGCCTATGCCACAGGCAAGTACCGCAATCTCTTCCGCGAGGACGGCCATTCGCAGAAAGAGATTCAGGCGAAGATCGACGCGGCCTTTCAGCAGCTCTTCCACGGCGACCCGCAGACGCAATCGGTGGTCTTTGCCGCCGGCAGCAACGCCAACGGCCCGCTGATGTACCTGACCGATTGGAACAACAACGACGTGCGCACGGAGGGAATGTCGTACGGCATGATGATCGCCGTCCAACTCGACAAAAAGGCCGAGTTCGACGCGCTGTGGAATTGGGCGATGACTTATATGTACATCGCCGACCCGAAGCATCCGTCGTATGGTTACTTCTCCTGGTCGTCAAAGACCGACGGCACGCCCAACGAGGAGACGCCCGCGCCCGACGGCGAGCAGTACTTTGCCATGGCGCTGCTGTTTGCCGGCAACCGCTGGCCGGGCGGTCACGGCATCTACGACTATCACGCCGAGGCGCTGAAGCTGCTGACCGCGATGCGCCACCGCGCGGTGATCAGCGGCACCACCATCCACGGGCCGCGCACCGTGGGCGCTGAAGTGAACGAAGAGAACGGCATGATTCTTTTTGTGCCGGGCATCGTGCCGCATCCCTTTACCGATCCCTCCTATCATCTGCCGGCGTTTTATGAGCTGTGGTCGCGCTGGGGCCCGGTGGAGGATCGCGCCTTCTGGGCGCATGCCGCCGAGGTCAGCCGTGCATTTTTTGTCAAAGCAACCAATCCACAGACCGGCCTGGCGCCCGATTACGCCAACTTCGACGGCACACCGTGCAAGATGCCGTTCTATCCGAATGCGAGCAACTTTGCCTACGACGCATGGCGCACGGCCAGCAACTGGAGCGTGGACTGGTCGTGGTGGCGCAAGTCAAAGACCGAGCCGGAGCTGAGCGACCGCATCCAGAGCTTCTTCCTTTCCCAGGGCATCGACAGCTACGGTCCGGTCTACACGCTGGACGGCAAGGATTGGAACAGGACGCAGGGGAAGCCGCATGCGATTCATCCCCAAGGCCTGACGGCTACCAATGCCGTTGCCGGCCTGGCGGCCACCGATCGCGAGCGTGCGAAGCAGTTCACCGAGGCGCTGTGGAATACGCCGATTCCCACCGGCCAAGGCCGCTACTACGACGGAATGCTCTACCTGATGAGCTTCATGCATCTGAGCGGCGAGTTCCGCATCTGGGCTCCCGCACATCCGGCTCAGCCATAGTCGTCTGATCCAACTCAATCCACCCGAGGTCGGGGATTCTCAAAGAGGAGATCCTCGACTGTTTCGATTTGAAAATTCACCACCCCACGGACCTGGGCCACCTGTCCGCTCGGCGTGGACCTGGAGGTCCACGCGACAGCCGGTCTGGAGACCGGCGCTACATTATCGTGCACGATATGGATGGGGCACCATCGGGGTGCGCCTGAGGTCGGCATTTGTCAAGAGGCCGGAGACGGAGAGCACAAAAGGGACGAATAAACTTCCTTTTTGCCCCCAGATCGGACACTTTTGGACAGAAAAGCGGCCTTTTTCCGGGGTTAAAGTTTACTGGATAATTAACAGAAAGAAAAGTTAACTGATTGATAACAGGCGTCTTGCGACAAAAACCATGCAAAATACCGGGGGATTTCCACAGGGGGGGGTGGGGGGTAAGGCCGAAAAAACAGGGACCAAGGGACCAAGGGACCAAGGGACTGAGGGACTAAGGGACTGAGGGACTGAGGACTGAGGGACTGAGGACTGCTGTCGGCTGGAGATGATGTTCATGGATCGATTGTGAGCGCGGCGGGGGAAATGATCTGCAAACAGTTGTGGCGGATGAGGGATGTTGCAAGAGGCTCCAACGTAATGAAATCGCTTTCTGCGCCGATGAACCAGTTGGACAGATGGCTGGTTTCTGCTCGGAAATCCGGGCTTGCCGCTGGAGTCTGCGGGGGAGTTTATCCGAATGCAGCGCAAGCTCAAGGAGAGGATGCTCGTCACTCTGGCGGCCACGATCTTGATGGCCGTGCTGGGAACGCTGGGCGGCTATCTGCTGGGCCGCGCGCTCTCACTCAAGCTCGCCCAACGCAAGCTCGCGCAGGACGCGGATCGCATGATTGCGATCGTGGAGATGTTCTCCCAGGAGACGCGCACCGCGCTGGCCCAGATCAAGGCGGCGCAGCTCCCCTTCTGTTCCGATGCCGAGATGGTTTTTGTGCGCACGCTGATCTTCCAGTCGCACTACCTGAAGGATGGCGGGCATATCCGCGACGGACGGATCGTCTGCTCGGCAACGCTGAGCAGCCTGGAGATGCCCAAAGGGCAGATCGATCCCGATTTCACCCAGCCGGACGGGACACGGATCTACCGCGAGCATTCACCGATTCTCGTCCGCGATCTGCACGCAGTCGTGGTTCAGTTGGGCGACTCCTATGTCGTCTATACGCCCCACATACTGGATTTCATGCACATCACGACTTCGCATTTCATTCTCAGAACGCCCAGCGCCCCGCAATTCGCGCTTGCTTCGGGGAACACGGCGGGACTGACGCCGGCAAAGCAGTTGCTCATCGACCAGGTAACATCGCGGGAGGGATATGCGCGGGTGGACGACACATACTACGTCACCCGCTGTTCCGCCCGATATTACAAGTGCGTTTCCGCCAACATATCCATCCCTGAAGCGCTGAGTGCGGACGGCAATATGCTCATCTTATTCAGCTCTGCGGGTGGAGCAACCGGCGCATTACTGGGCTTTCTCTTTTCCTTCCTCTATCGCCGCAATCGCAGCATGGAGCAGCAACTGCGCCGGGCCATTCGCCAGGACAAGCTGCGGGTGGTTTATCAGCCGATTGTGAAGATGGTCAACCGGCGGATTGCAGGGGCCGAGGCTCTGGTGCGCTGGAACGATGAGGAGGGCAATGCCGTCGGCCCCGATGTTTTTATCAGGATCGCCGAAGAGCGCGGCTTTGTGGGTGAGATTACGAAGCTGGTGGTGCGCCATACTTTGCGCGAGATGGGCGAGACGTTGCGCGGCAATGCCGAATTTCGCCTCAGCATCAATGTGGCCGCGGCGGATTTGACCGATCCCGGATTTCTGCCGATGCTGGAAGAGAAGCTGCGCGAGGCCGGCGTTTCAACCAAGCAATTGGCAATCGAGATCACGGAGAGCTCCACCGCGCGCCAGGATGTGGCCGTGGCGGCGATCCGCCAACTGCGGAAGATGGGGCACGAGGTTCACATCGACGACTTCGGCACCGGCTATTCAAGCCTCTCTTACCTGCATACTCTGTCGATCGACGCAATCAAGATCGACCGCTCTTTCACCCAGGCCGTCGGCACCGAAGCGGTGACGCTGAGCATTTTGCCGCAGATTCTCGCCATGGCTCAGGCGCTCAAGCTGCAAGTGGTTGTGGAAGGCGTGGAGACGCGCGAACAGGCCGATTATTTTGTCGCCATGAAGGACTCCGGAGCCATCCTGGCGCAGGGCTGGCTCTATGGCCGTCCGGTGGCGGCGGAGGCATTTCGCGAGCGGATGGACGCTGATCTATTGCAGGCCGAAGAGGAACAGAGAAGACACACGGCGACACAGGCCGCATGATTGTTCGCCTTCGAATCGAGCCTTGAAATTGATAGTCAGCCGTCGATCTTCTTCGCCAATTCACGGCCGCGCGCGAGCGCTTGCCGGTTGACTTCGGTGAAGCGCGGATTCTTGACCAGCCGCCCGAGCGCCGCCTCAATATTCACGTCGCCCAGGACCGCAGTGATTTGAAGCAGCGCGCCCAGCATCACCATGTTGCCCACGCGGGGATTGCCCAGCTCATGCGCAATCTCGGTGAAGGGGCGCGCCAGTACGCGCACGCCCGCACGTTCGCAGTCGGCGGGAAACTCCTCGCCGTTGTAGAGAATCCATCCGCCGGGCGCGACGCTGGAGACAAACTTCCTGAGCGAGGGCTCATTCATCGCCACCAGCAGATTGGGCGTGGTCACCATGGGCGAATCGATCGGCTGGCGAGTGAGGCGAACGTGGCAGTTGGAGGTGCCTGAGCGCATCTCCGGGCCATAGGAGGGCAGCCAGGAGACTTCGAGCCCGGCGTCGAGTCCGGCCTCGGCCAGCACCTCGCCCAGCAGCAGAACGCCCTGTCCGCCAAAGCCGGCGACGCGCACGCGCAGATCGACCTCGGCGCCCGGCGCGAAGGCAATCGGATGGCCCGCGGGCAGATCGTTGTCGGCGACGCCGAGAATTTGCGGCAGCTTATCGAGCGGCGGCGCGGCCTCTTGCGCTGCGCGCGGCTCGGTCTCCTTGGTGCGGTCGCGATAGACGCCCAGCGGAAAGGTCTTCTCCATCACCTCAGTGACCCAGCGCTGCGCCTCGACGGGCTGCATCTTCCAGATCGTCGGGCAGGGCGAGAGAATTTCAATGAAGGAAAAGCCCAGCCCGCGCACCTGATTCTCAAGTGCGCGCTTGATGGAGCGCGCGGCCTGCATGATCTGTTTGGTGTCGCCCAATCCGACGCGCTCGATGTAGACCGGCGCATCGAGCGAGGCGAGCAGCTCGCAGACGCGCAAGGGGTAGCCTTCGTTCACCGAGCTGCGCCCCTCGGGGGTGGTCATCGTCTTCTGGCCCAGCAGCGTGGTGGGCGCGGATTGTCCGCCGGTCATCGAATAGATGGCGTTGTTGATGAAGAAGACCGTGATGGGCTCGCCGCGATTGGCGGCGTGCAGAATCTCCGCTGAACCGATGGCCGCCAGATCGCCGTCGCCCTGGTAGTCGATCACGATGCTCTCAGGGCGGCTGCGCTTGACGCCGGTGGCGACGGCCGTGGCGCGTCCATGCGCCGCCGAGACATTGCCCACGTCGAAGTAGTGGTAGGTGAAGACGCCGCAGCCGACGGGGCCGACCAGGATCGTCCGATTCTGAATGCCCAGCTCGTCGATGGCGCGGGCCAGCAGCTTGTGCGCCTGTCCGTGACCGCAGCCGGGGCAGAAGTGCGTCTGATGCTGCAACTCGCCCTTGCGCTCGTAGCGATCGTAGAAGGCCTTGGGCTTGGCGTGCGAGATCTCGTATTCGGGAAGCACCGCGCTAGACATGAGCCACACACTCCTGTTCCGGCCGCAATTGCAATGAATGGTTCTTCGCCAGTGTACGCACAACGTTGAGCACCTCGTCGAGCGAGGGAACGTTGCCGCCGACGCGGCTGAAAAACTCGACCGGGCGCGCGCCGTTGACGGCCAGCCGCACATCCTCCACCATCTGTCCGTTGCTCATCTCGACGGTCAGGAAGACCCGCGCGCTTTTGGCCAGCTTCTGGATGTGCAGCTTGGGAAATGGATAAAGCGTGATGGGTCGCAGCACGCCGACCTTGAGGCCCTCGGCGCGCGCCTGAGCGGCCACGGCCTTCAGGATGCGGCCGATGATGCCGTAACCGATGAGCACGATCTCAGCGTCCTCGGTGCGCCACTCGTCGGCGCGGGTTTCAAGCTCTTCGGCACGGCGGTACTTGGCCTCCATGCGCCCCTGATGCGCTTCCATCTCGTCGATGTCGAGAAAGAGCGAGGTGATCAGATTGCCGCGCGTGGCCTCTGTGCCGGTCACGGCATAGCCGGGCGTCTGGGGCGCAACGGCGGTTTGCGGAAACTCGACCGGCTCCATCATCTGTCCGATGAAACCATCGGCGAGCACGACAACCGGATTGCGATAGCGGTCGGCCAGCTCGAAGGCCAGCGCGGTCAGGTCGGCCATCTCCTGCACCGAATGCGGCGCAAGGACGATGGTGCGATAGTTGCCGTGGCCGCCGCCCTTGACCACCTGATGATAGTCGCCCTGCTCGGCGGCGATGTTGCCCAGCCCAGGCCCGCCGCGGGTGATGTCGGCGATGACGCAGGGCAGCTCGGCGCCGGCCATGTAGCTGATGCCCTCCTGCATCAGGCTGATGCCGGGGCCGCTCGATGCGCTCATTGCGCGCACGCCCGCCGAGGATGCGCCGTAGATCATGTTCATCGCCGCAACTTCGCTCTCCGCCTGCAAAAAAACACCGCCCGAGCGCGGCAGATAGAGCGCGGCTGCCTCGGCAATCTCGCTGGCCGGGGTGATCGGATAGCCGTAAAAGGCGCGGCAGCCGGCGAGGATCGCGCCGCGCACGATCGCTTCATTGCCTTTCATCAGTTGCTTGCGCATTCACTCGCTCCCGTCGCGACTGCTTCCGCAGCGCGCGCTCGATTCACCACTCTCGATACGGTAATCGCCCCCGGCTCCGGGCAGACCATGAAGCAGATGCCGCAGCCGGTGCAGCCCGCGCCACTGTAGGACGCGGTGCGATAGCCGTAGTGATTCAAGCGCTCGCCCAGCGCGATTGCCTTGGGCGGACAGGCCTCGACGCAGAGCCCGCAGCCCTTGCACTCGTCCTCATCCACGCGCAAAAGGCCGCGATCTTTCTTCTCGACACTCACCATCCGCAATCCTCATCCCTGAAACTCTTCATTCTCAGCTTCGCAAAGGGGGACCGGCAGTGATCCGCATCACCAAGAGACCGCGCGCTGCAATCGTTCATCTTGCACTCAAGCAAGGCAGACGAATCTGTTTGCATTCCTCGCAGTGCGGATGAATAATTCAGCTCGGATGAGAAGATCGATCGAGAGGCAAGGGGATCAATGCGCGCTCGGCGCGGGAGCGGCGCTGACGATCGCCGGATCGAGCGCCGTCATCGGCCAGATTGTGCTGATGCGCGAGCTGATCTCGCTCTACAACGGCAGCGAGCTGTCCCTGGGAATTCTGCTGGCCACTTGGCTTTTCTGGAGCGCGGCGGGCAGCTTGCTCTGCGGCTCTCTTCCGTTGCGCGAGGGGCGCGTGCGTGGAAGAGTGGGTGCGCTTGCGTGCCTGCTGGGTGTGAGTCTTCCGGCAACCGTCTGGGCGCTGCGCGCGAGCAAGAGCCTGCTGCAAACGGTTCCCGGCGAGCTTGTCGGCCCGGTCGCAACGCTGCTGGCATCGCTGGTTTGCCTGAGCGTTTTCTGCATGACGGCAGGCGCACTCTTTGTCGCTGCCGCGCGCATGATAAACGACTCGGACGCGCGACGGGCTGCTGGTGCGGCTTACCTGCTGGAGGCGGCCGGCAGCGCCGTGGGCGGCGTCGTGGCCAGCCTGCTTCTGCTGCGCTTTCTTTCGCCGATGCAGATTGCCACACTCGTGCTGGTTCTGAATCTGTGGCTGGCCTCCATTCTTCTGTTGCGCATTCGGATCGTTGTTGCGAGCGCGGTGGCCGTGCTGCCGGCGCTCCTTCTTGTTGTCGGGGTTGCGCCGCGCGTGGAGTGGCAGACGAGGACGCGGGAGTGGAGCGGCTTTCGCCTGCTGGGGTCGACGGATTCGATCTACGGCAATCTCACCGTTATCGAGAGCGGCGGGGTGCGCAGCCTCTACGAGAACGGCCTGATCCTGGCCAATGCGCCGGACGAGAGCGCGGCGGAGGAATCGGTCCACTATGCGCTGCTGGAACATCCCTCGCCGCGCCGGATATTGCTGATCGGCGGCGGCGCGAATGGAGCCGTCGCCGAGGCGCTCAAACACCCGACCGTTGAGCGCGTCGATCTGGTCGAGTTGGACCCTGCGCTGCTCGGCATGGTGCGCGACGATCTTCCCGCAAATGCCGCGCCGAGGGATGCGCGCGTCGTGCCGCACACCGCCGACGGGCGCGCTTTTCTGCACGCGTCGCGCGCGAGCTACGATGAAATCATTGTCGGCATTCCCGACCCGCAGAGCGCGCAACTGAACCGCTACTATACGGTCGAGTTCTTCCGCTCCGCGCGCGCGCACCTGGCGCCGGGCGGGCTGCTCGCGCTTCAACTGCGATCGTCGGAGGAGGCCATGAGCCCCGATCAGGCGGAGTTTCTGCGCTCGATCAAGCGCTCTCTGCAGGAGGTCTTTCCCGCTGTCGTCGCGATTCCCGGAGATACGATTCACTTCTTCGCCGCCACGCGCCAGGGGCTGCTGACGGAGGATGCGCCGACGCTCGTCGAGCGGCTGATGGAGCGCCATTTGCAGACGCGCTATGTGCGTGAATACTTCATTCCCTTCCGCATGACGGCTGACCGCATGGAGCAGGCGCGCGCCGATCTGGAGCCGCAGGCCGCGACGCGCATCAACCGCGACTTCGCGCCCATCGCCTACTACTACAACACGATTCTGTGGAGCGCGCAGTTCAGGCCTGCCTATGCCGAATGGCTGCGAAGGGCCGGCAGCACGCGCTTTGCAAGCATCCTGGGCGGAGTGCTGATCGCGGCGGTCCTGCTGGCTCTTGCCGCCGGCGGCAAGCAGAGGCCGCGAACCACCGCGCTCTGCTCGACGGCCGCGACCGGCTTCACGCTGATGGCGCTCGAGATGATACTGCTGCTGGGGTTCCAGTCCATCTACGGCTTTCTTTATAGCCAGCTTGCCCTGCTGATTGCGCTCTTCATGGCGGGGATCGCGGTGGGAGGCTGGCTGGGGTTGCAGCTCACCGGGTCGCCGCGCCGGGCGGTGGCTATCACACAGCTTCTTCTCATGCTTTCCGCGCCGCTGCTGATGCTCGCGCTTAGCCTGCTGGCCATGCCGCGGGGCTCGGCGGTGAACTGGCTGGCCGCGGAGATCGTCTTTCCCGCGCTGGCCGCGCTCGGCGGGATGCTGGGCGGCTGCCAGTTCACGCAGGCGGCGCAGTTGTTTCTTGCGGGCGACCGGGGCGCAGGCTGGCTAGGCTGGCTCTATTCCGTCGATTTATTGGGCGGCTCCGCAGGCGCGCTCGTGCTCAGCGGCTTCCTGATTCCTGTCTTCGGATTCTGGCCGACGGCGTGGCTGACGGCGGCGGTGAGCCTGGCGCCGGTGTTGATGGCCGCGCGTCTCTGTATCCCACGCCGGGTAGGGTCTTATTGATCCGGCAAGAAAACAGTGACCTTCTTTCCCACCCACAGTATTGATTTGCCGGATCAAAAGAAGCTGATTGTGGCGATTCGCATTTTCATCGCCAGACTGCAAGTGATGGAAAAATATATCGTTGGAAAACTCTGGCGGAGGAAGGCTGTTCCGGAATCTTTGGACGGAATTAAAGTTTTATCAAAGTTTGCCGATAATTATGGAAAGAGCGTCTAGGCTAAGAAGTAGCAGGCCAGAGACGGTGGCGCCGAGCCCGGCGAATGTGTACGCCCTTCCTCAGCGGAGGGTTCCGGGGCTTGGGGCCGTCTCTGGCTTTCACTTTGGCGGCTCTCCGCCGCGAGCTTGAGCTGCAACCACGGCGGCGCTCGAAATCGGGGAGTGCGAGAGATCGAGAGCGGAGGTTGGCGGTGCATCGCCGGCCTCTGCTCTCGATTTTATTTGCGCGACGGTCGTTTGGGCTCGCGAGCGCCATTCACATTTCCATGAGTAACCGAGGCGGCTGAGGCCGCCTTTATTTTTGCGAGGAGCATTCCGCATGAAACCCATTGCGAATATCTGGCTTCACCCCAAAACCTCGACCTCCGGCTTGTTGATTGCGGTGGTCACCATCGGTCGCGTCTTTTCTCAGCAGGGCATCAGCTTCGGCACGGTGGGCAACGGCAGCGCGCTCACGCTTATTCTGGGAGTGGCCACGGCGCTGCTGGGCTTGATGGCCCGCGATCCGAGCGGCGCCGCGACGACGGCCAGCGACGAGAACTCCACGCAGGGAGCAACGTCCACCGCCCAGCTGGGCTGCTGGGCACTGATTGCGCTGCTTGTCACTGCACCTTTCACGACCGGCTGCTCGGGAACCAGCGTGGCGCAGAATATTGTGAACTGGACGCCGACATTGCAATCGGTTGTGGCCACCGTGGATGCAACCGCCTCGATTCTCGATCCGGCCTCGGCGCCGATCTTCACCGCGGCCACCAGCGGCTTTGACGCGGCCAGCAATGTACTGGTGACACAGGCCAAGGCCTATCTTGCCAATCCCACAGCGACAGTGCTCCAGCAGTTGCAGACGCAGGTGGTGACCTTCCAGCAGCAGGTGAACGCGGCGCTGCTCCTGGCGTCCAAGATTACCAACCCGGCCAGCCAGCAAAAGGCTCTGGCCGACATCAACGCCGTGGCGACGGTGGTGAATGCGATGCTGGCGCTGATTGCCTCGATCTCCAACAAGGCCGCGGTGGCGCAGATGAGTGCGGCCGTGACGGTCAAGCTGGCGCAGGTTGAGCCGTACATGGATGAAGGCAGCGCGGTGCGGATTGTGGCGCGGCAGTACGGCGAGCCGGTGACGGTGGCGGCGATGCAGGTGGCCCAGGCGCAGGCGAGCGCGGCGCAGGCGGGCTTCTAGAGCATTTTCGGTAGTGGGTCAGTTTGAATAAAGATACCCTCGGGGGCTAAAGCCCGCATGATATTGCGGAGTTTATGTACGGGCTAAAGCCCGTACCCTTCCAATTGACCCACTGCTGCATTTTCGCTTCACTTGTTGACATTACGAGCGCATCGAAGGTGGCTTTTTCTTGAGGGAAAAGCCACTTTACTGCAAGGATTCTGTATACACCAGAATCGAAAATGCTGTAAAGCGGTTCAGACCACGCCGGCGAATGGGGTTCTGTCCCAGCACGCAAAAGTTGCGTGCTGGGCATCCATTCGCGCAGCCTGAAGGGCAGGGGCTATTCTTCCTTATCTCCGCTCGGCGATGGCTCTTCGCTCTCGGCGGAATCGTCCGCCGCGGCCGCACCCGGCTCATCCTGCCACATCCAGGCGATCCACCAGACAAAGGCGGCAAAAAAGATCGCCTGATAGGTGAAGGCCAGAATCGTTCTCACCTGATCGAAGTCGGCGCGGCTATGGAAGAAGTGCTTCGCAATGGCATATTGCAGGCCGCCTTGAATCGCCAGCGAGGCAATGGCCTCCGCGCCAAGGCCGATGCCGATCATCAGCGCATGGCTGCGCCAGCCGGCCTTGAAGCGGCGGCCGAAGAGCAGCAGCAGCGCCAGCAGACCCACCGATATCACGGCCACCAGCAGATCGCCCTTCTGCGCCATCAGTTGCATGATGCGCAGCCGGCCCAGCAGCGTATCCAGCGCCAGTTCCTGGCGCGCGGGCCACGGTCCCCAGAGCGCCAGAATGCCGCCGCCGAGCACGACAAGCCCCGCCGCATTCACAATCCACAGGGGACGCTGCGCTCCGGCGAAGGCCCGGCGCGCCACTTCGACCAGAACCAGCAGGCTCACGATCGTTGCCAGATTCGCCAGCGTCAGCGTGGTCACGGTGAATGGAACCATCGCCAGCCGTCCTGAGAGCAGAACCTCGGCCATCAGCCGCAGGGCGAAGATCGCCACGCCCACGGTAAACCAGGGGAAACGCCGCGCGCGCTCCCGGCCCATCAGGACCACCAGCAAAACCAGTTGCGCGGCAAAGGTCAGTGTCCAAAGAACCCGCTCCATCCAATCGAGCGCGCTCATCGAAGGCCGTGAAGTAGCCAGCATTGCTAGAAGCATTTGCACCTTGTCCGGCCCGCGCGGGAATCAACCGCGGGCCTGCTTCCAGTTTAATCGCTCGCTCTACCTGCGGGCGCGCGCAAGCCATTGGGAAAGGTGGTGGGCCTGCGCGGTGTTTGCACTGGCAAGAGCATGATAGCGAGCGACGCGGGCCTGCTCGAAGGCCTCGATCAGCGCCGCAGGATCGGCAGAATTGGCCGCATCCAGCGTCGTCGGCCCCCAGTCGCCGTCGTCCACCAGCTGCGCCGCGCCCTCTCTGGTGAGCGCGTTCAGAGCCTGCTGCAGCGCGCGTACCGCCGCCGAGCTGCCGCCGCTGACGGCAAAGTCGAAGACCCGCTTGCATAGCTCATCCGACTCCAGTTGCGCGCACCAGGGCTCCCAGAAGTGCTTCCGGTAAAACTGCTGGACGAGCGGCTCGCGCTTGTCCGGCGCAAGCGCCGCGATGGCCGCGAACTCCGCCGGCCACGAGAGGCTACCGATGCCGCTGATGACGAAGGCCCCCGTGGAGGCATCGGAAACCTGCGCACAGGCGCGCGCGGCATCCTCGTTATCCATCATCCAGTTGTAGACAATCTCCCAGTGCGCCATGGTTTTTCATTTCTCCGGATGGATCCAAATAGGAAAGCGGCGGAGCGGCAGTATTGCCTGAAAAAGAAAGAAAATCAAAGGCGGGGAATCCAGGGGATGGGATTGCCCAGCAGCTCAGTATTCCGCCACGATAGCACCTGGGAGCAACGAGAGACAAATCGCCGTGCAGAAGCCGCTGATTTGCTATAGTCTGAACCAGTCGATGCCGGTCTCCGGGGTGCGATGCGACTCCCGGTCGGCGCCCCGGCAAGCGATGAGGAGTGGCATGGAAGCGGGCTCAACCCTCGATATTCTCGATCTGCGGCATTTTTCCGCGCCGGTGCTCGCTCCTGTCCTGGAGGCGGAGAGCGAGCTGTGGCGGCAGCGCCTGCATTGGGATTACAGCGTCTCGGCCCGGCTGCTGATGCAGTACCTGGACAGCCATTCGCTGCCCGGCTACGCGGCCCTGGAGTCGGGCGAGCTTACCGGCTACGTCTTCTGCGTCTACGAGGAGACCAAGGCGGTCGTCGGCGACGTCTACGCTCTGCCCTTCCTGCGCCCTGGCGGCCATTCGGCTCACGAGGTCGAGGAGACGCTGATCCGCCACCTGCTGGAGCTGCTGACGAACTCTCCGCAGGTGGAGCGCATCGAATCGCAACTGCTGCTGCACCCATCCGGCACCCACTCCGGCGTCTTCCTTGATGCCGGCTTCCAATGCCACCGGCGACTGCTGATGGTGCGCTCGCTCGATGGCTACTTCGCCGCGCCGCGCGTGCAACTGCCGGTGCGGCTGGAGCTGCGCCCCTGGCGCGACGACGACCTGCCCGCCGCCGCGCAGTTGATCGCCGCGGCCTACAACGGCCATCCCGACAGCGTGGTCAACGACCAGTACCGCACCGTGCACGGCTCGCAGCGCTTTCTCAACAACATCGTCCGCTTCTCCGGCTGCGGCGTCTTCTCCCCGCCGGTCTCGCACGTGGCGGTCGATCGGATTACGCGCGAGATGGTGGCGCTGGTGCTCGGCTCGCGCGTCAGCCCCGAGAGCGGCCACATCACACAGCTCTGCGTGCATCCCGAGCACCGCCGCCACGGCCTGGCGCGCAACCTGCTCAACCTGGCCGCCTCCTGCTTCCTGTGCCAGGGCGTCCGCGAGATCTCGCTCACCGTCACCGAAGCCAACAGCGAGGCCATCGGCCTCTATCGTGCCGAGGGCTATGAATGCATCCATAGCTTCGATGCCACAGTCTGGGAGCGGAAGCGGCTAGCTTGAAAGAAACTCCTTCACCATCGCCAGGTATTCGTCGAAGCGCAAGAACATCGTCGCATGGCCGCCGTTGTGGAAGGTGTGCAGCTCGGCCTGGGGATAGGTCGCGCGCAGAGCGCGGCGGCGGCGCGGGCCGATCACGTCCGTGTCGGATTCGGCGATGAGAACCTTGCCCTGCCACTCCGCAAGATCGCCCGGCGTGAAGTGATAGCGCCGATGGTATGCAAGTTGGATGCGGAAGTTGGCCAGCATATCCGCTTTGGCGATCCGGGTGGAAAGCATCTCGTCGAGATAGGCTTTCCAGAAATCGCGATCCTTGCCGGCCGGGTCGAGCGCCTTGAGCAACGGAGCGCGCAGCAGCCCGGATGTGGCGGACCACGGCAGCGCCTGCGCAATCCAGGTGAAAAGGCGCAACGAGGGCACAAGGGACCGTAACGGCACGCCGCAATTTGAGACGAGCAGATGGCTGATGCGTTCCGGATGCCGTCGCACGAAGACCTGCGCCAGCGCTCCTCCAAAGGACGCGCCGAGGATTGCAGCCCGATCGATCTTCTCCGCATCGAGAATGGCCGCAAGCCCCGCGGCCAGCTCCTGAATCGAATCGACGCGCGGATAGGCTGGATAGACGACGCGGCAGCGGCCGCTCATTGCAAGCGCGAACTCGAAGCCCAGATCGTTGACCAGCTCGCCGCCGGGCAGCGCCACGATCGCCTGCGAGCCCGAGCCGATCACGCGATAACGCCACTCGTGCGCGCCGACCGTGAGCAGTTTCTCCGGAAAGCGGCGGCGGAAATCCCTGAGCGCGGCAGCCTTGGGAGAGCAAACATTCCCGTAAAAACGCGCGAAGCTCTCATCTGAATCCGGTGAGTTCATGCCAACTCCTTCACGAAATTCCGAGAATTAGATTGAAGTGGAAGTGCGTCGGGATTTCGCTGCCGCGAAGAGATCGGGACGCGCGGCAACCAGGCTCTTCGGCGCCTGCCGGCAGGCGCAATGCTCTTGATGTTCCTGGCGCCACCGGATGCGCTCATCCTGTCTTGCTTTGGTTGGCATCGGGTTTTCCGCGTGCCATTGCTTGTTCATGCAATGACTCCGAACCGGTATCACTTCCGTGATACACCTTTGACGGATGCGGAGTCAACGCTGCGCCGTTCGATGCAGTCGGCAATGAGCAAGGCCATCGTCAAAGGCATAACGAGCAGGACCGCGAAGGAAAGCCAATCCAGCCTCCGTTGCTCGTGCTGCAGCATCCATGCATGATGGCCGTGACTGTTCAGCGCTTGGAGAGTGAGTATGCCGAATGCCGTGACGAACCAGCGCGGCCGTCGAAGAAGAAACCCGGCGCAGATAAGATCGATTGCACAGAAGATGCCATGACGCCAGGGTGATCCGCCGGCGCTGAACGCAGACAGAAAGAAAGCGATGGCATGGTAGATCGCTGCGCCCACAAACAAAACCGCGAGGATGCGAAAGAGGGTCTCGCGAGAGATGCCGCTCCTGCTCATCTCGCAATCAGGCGCATCAGCCAACTGAGCACAATCGCCGAGCCGACAAAGAGCGCAAAGCAATAGAGCCCGTAGCGCACCATGCGGCGCGGCGTCTCACGCTGCGTGATGCCGAAGACTGTGGAGGCAAAGAGAGCAAAGAGCAGCACCGCCGCAAAGTGGCTCATGACTTCCTCCCGGTGCGCAGGTTGTGCGCGTCCACGGCGGCAATCACGTTCAGCAGCCCGGCCACCACGATGAAGCGCGAGCCCCAGTCGGCCGTGGTCACCAGCACCTGATCCGCGCCCCAGCCCGCAAGGCGGCTGACGAAGAAGAGCAGTCCGTTGCCCAGATCGCCGGCCATTCCGAGAATCTCCAGAATGTCGTGCGCGCTCGAGTACAGCTTGCCCTGCATCAGAATGCCGGTCACGAACATTCCCAGCACCGAGGCAGCGAGCAGCGAGCCGCGCACCCACTTGCCCAGCAGAAAATGCCCCGCCCCCGGCACCAGCCAGCCGAGGATCAACGGCAGGTAGACAAAGCCCTCGTACGCGGCCTGATGCGGTGCGGCCTTCGCGCCTGTTCCCGCCGCAAAATTCTTGTTTTCTTCAGTAGCCATGCTCTTTTGAATATATCGCATTGGGCTATTCCCGAGTCCCTCAGCCCCTTAGATCCTCACCAACTCCCGCTGCACAGATCCCGTCACCCATGCCTTGCCGGGGCGGGTGAGCATATCGATCTCGCTGCGCACGCCGAACTCCGGCAGATAGATCCCCGGCTCGACCGAGAAGCAGGTGCGGGGCAGCAGGCGGCGCTTGTCGTGCGTCTCCAAGTTGTCGAGGTTCGCGCCCGCGCCGTGAATCTCTGTCGTGATGTTGTGGCCGGTGCGATGGGTAAAGTATTCGCCAAAGCCAGCCGCGCCGATCACCTTGCGGGCCGCGTCGTCGGCCTCGAAGCCGCAGATCGCGCGATTCTCGGCAAAGGCCCGTTCAACGGCATTGATCGCCGCATCACGCGCCTGGATAACCGTTGCGAAGACGTGCCGCTCGGTGGCAGTCGGTTCGCGCCCCACCACGCCCGTCCAGGTGATGTCGTAGTAGATGCTGCCCGGCTTCACCGACTTGGCCCAGATATCGATCAGCAGAAAATCGCCATTGCGAATGGGCGAGCAATGCTCCGCCGTCGGCTCGTAGTGCGAGTCGGAGCTGTGGGCGTTGACGCTGACATTGGGGCCGTTCTCCCAGACGAGGCCCTGGCGGCGCATCGCCTCGCGCAGCCATTGCACATGATCGAACTCGCCGTAGACGCCAGCGCGCACTCGGCGGCCAATCTGCTGCCAGCCCTCGGCGAGAATTGCATCGATCGCTTGCTGTGCGACGGCGTGGCTCGCAATCTGCTCTTCGCTCAGCACTGCCTCAAAAACGCTGACAAGGTCAGCAGAAGTTACAATTTGCTTGCCCAGTCCGCGCAGAAACTCGACGGTTCCTGCGTCCACCATCGCGAGGTACATCAGGTTGTTGTCGGGCGAGTATTGCATGGCCGCTGTGCGCGCTCCGGCCAGCATCAATTCCAACCCGGCGGCCAACTCCTGCCAACTGGAATAGAGCGCCTTCGCGCCCGGCAGCGTGTCCAGCCGATTCTGTTCGATGCGATGAACCAGTTTGCGCGGCTCGCCCGCGGCGGGCACAAAGTAGTACCAGCGGCGCGTGATATGGGCGTTTGGGTCCAGGCCCAGAATACGCCCGGCGATGGGATCGCGGTGATGATGGTCGTAGAAGAGCCAGCCGTCCAGGCCGGCCTCGCCGATGGCGGCTTGCATCGCTTCGAGGTCCATGAAGTCAATGATACTCAAGACAGGGCGGCGGTCCGTCGCGCTGGCGCCAGGGCACGGTGATGAGGATATTGCCGCATGGGTAAGACCAGGACCACCCGGCAGACAAAACATTCTCCCCGGTCCCAAAATGCAAGGGACCGGGGGCACCTGGCATATACCCGCAACCTGTTTAGCCCGTACTTATCAATTCAAATCTATTTCCTTCAAACGGACGCATTACGCACCCAGCGCGAAATTCTTTCCGGCTTCCAGCAGCTTTGCGACCGACTCTTTGGAGCAGGACTCGGTGTAGATGCGCATGAGTGGCTCGGTGCCTGAGGCGCGCAGGAGAATCCAGGTTTCGGCGGCGTTGGGCTTCGACTTCGCTTCGGGGTTGTCGAGGTAGAACTTGACGCCGTCCAGCGTCTCCTGGCGCAGGATGGGCATACCGGCGAAGGCGGGATCGCCGACGGTGAGAGCTTTGGCGCGGGCGACGGCGCGGGCGATTATATCTTGTGAGATGTGCAGATCGATGCGCCCATATTGATGTTCGCCGTACTCGGCCTGGAGATCGGCGACGAGCGCGCCCAGCGTCTTGCCCTCTTCGGCCATGACGTTGGCGAGCAAGAGCGAATTCAGCAGGCCGTCGCGCTCCGGCAGGTGGCGCTGGAAGCCGATGCCGCCCGACTCCTCGCCGCCCATCAGGATGGTGCGCTCGAGCATCAGGTCGCAGATGAACTTGAAGCCGATGCCGTGTTCGATCAGTTCGCGGCCATGCTTGAGGCAGATGCGGTCAAGCATCTTGGTGGTGTTGAAGGCGCGCGTGACGGCGCCGGGCCAGTCGTTGTGGCGCTTGAGAACCCAACTGAGCAGCACGCAGTAGATTTTGTGGGGATCGACAAAGTTGCCATGCTCGTCGACCGCGCCGATGCGGTCGGCGTCGCCGTCAGTGGCGAGACCGGCCTGACAGCCGTTGGCGACAACCGCATCAGCCAACGCGCGGATGTGCGGCTCGATCGGCTCGGGATTGATGCCGGGAAAGAGCGGATCGGCGTTCGCGCGAATCTGCACATGACGGACGCCGAGGCGCGCGAAGATGTCGGCGATGATGGAGCCGCCCGCGCCGTACATGGCATCGAGGCCGAAGTTCATGCCGGAGGATTTGAGCGCGTCGAGCGGGGTGAAGCTCTGGATGGCCGTGAGATAGGGCGGGAGGAAATCGACCTCGGTGATGGGGGCCGGCGCGGCTGAGCGGGGAACAGGCTGACCGAGCCGCGATTCGATGTCTGCAATCATGGAGGGCTTGCCGGAGCCGCCGTACCAGCCTTTGTACTTGACGCCATTCCACTCGGCGGGATTGTGCGAGCTGGTGATCATGATGCCGCCGGCAAGATTGCGCTTGACGACGGCATAACTCAACGCCGGGGTGGGCGTGATGCGATCGGCGATGAGCACGGGAATGCCCGTGGCCGCGACGACCTCAGCGCAGGTTTGGGCGAAGCGCCGGGAGCCGAAGCGGGTGTCGTAGCCGATTGCGATGCCTTTGGACGGCTGCTCCTTGGCGTGGACGTAGGCGGCGATGGCCTCGGCGGCGATGCGGACGTTGGAGAATGTGTAGTCGTCGGCGATGATTGCGCGCCAGCCGTCGGTGCCGAATTTGATCTGCGCTTGAGACATGATTGGATTCTTGCTCCCTGCATTAGGATACCCTGCGCTGCTACACTTCCCTCTCAGAGGAGCCTGCCGACGCGCGCGGGCTTGCCGGAGGTGAGTGTTGCCCGAGCCTGTCTTTCAACCCTTCGTTCCCGCCGGTGAAAGACCCGCCGAGTTTACCTTTCGCGCTCTGCTGCTGGGCTCGATCTTCGGCATCGTCTTCGGTGCGGTGACGGTCTACGTGGGACTGCGGGCTGGACTGACGGTCGCCGCATCCATCCCCATTGCGGTGCTGTCGATCAGCATTCTGCGCGCCTTTGGGCGGGGCACGATCCTGGAAAACAATATTGTCCAGACGACAGGCAACGCTGGGCAATCGATCGCCTCGGGCGTGCTGTTTACGCTGCCCGCGCTGGTCTTTCTCGGTTTCGATCTGGAGTATACGCGCATCTTCATGCTGGCTTTGATCGGCGGCTGGCTGGGCGTGCTGTTCATGATTCCGCTGCGCCGCCAGCTGATTGTGGATGAACACGACAACCTGCCGTATCCCGAGGGCACGGCCTGCGCCGATGTGCTGATTGCCGGGGAAAAGGGCGGCTCGCTGGCTGGACGCGTCTTTCTCGGCCTCGGCATCGGCGGCCTCTACACACTCTTGCAAAACAAGAACTTGCTGAAGGCCTGGCCGGGAACGCCGGAGTTTCAGCCGGACTTCGGCCCCGAGCACGCGCTGAAAGGGGCGAGCGTTTACGCCGAGGCAACGCCGGAGTATCTGGGCGTGGGCTACATCATTGGACCGCGCGTGGCGGGCATCATCTTTGCGGGCGGCGTGCTGAGCTGGCTGGTTCTGATGCCGCTGATGTACTTTTTCGGCAAGGAGTTTCCGCACGCGATTTATCCCGGCCAGATGCCCGTCGCCGAGATGACGCCCGGCGATTTGTGGGCCACTTACATCAAGCCGATGGGCGCGGGCGCGGTGGCCGCAGCCGGGCTGATCACGCTCGTCAAGACGCTGCCAACGCTCTACAACGCGCTCGCCTCCGGCCTGCGCTCGATGCGCCCCGGAGCGGCCGGTGCAGCTCGCGCCGTGCGCACCGAGGACGATCTTTCAATGCGCGTGGTGCTCGTCGGCTCGCTGCTGATCGTTGTTTGCCTGTTTCTCTTTCTTGAATTCAAACCCGTCCCTGGCGCCTTTGTCGGCTGGAGAGCCAATCTGGCAGCATCGCTACTGGTGGTCGTATTCGGCTTTCTTTTTGTTACGGTCAGCTCGCGCATCTGCGGACTGATCGGCTCGTCGGCCAACCCGATGTCCGGCATGGCGATCGCCACGTTGATGGCCACCTGCGCCGTCTTTTTGGTGGAGGGCTGGACGGCTCCGGCCTTCGGCGCGCTGGCCATCACCGTCGGCGGCATTGTGGGCATTGCCGCATCGAATGCGGGCGACACCTCGCAGGACTTGAAGACCGGCTACCTGGTCGGCTCAACGCCGCGCCTGCAACAGATTGCGCTGATGATCGGCGTGGTCGTCTCGACGATCTTCGTCGGCCTCACGCTGAACCTGATGAACACAGGCTTGCAGGAGTTTCATGCAGCGCCGCAAAGCTGGCTTCTGACGGCGCCGCATCCCGGCGTCACGATACTCTCCGACAGCGGCGCGCTTCCCGGCCAGATGCGCGTCACCGGCCCGGGCAATAGCATTGCGATGCACACGCGCTCGGAGTACATGGTGCTGAACGCGATCGGGTCCTCGGAGCTCGCCGACGGCAAGTATCTCTACTCGCCCGCGAGCGGCCGCATCGAGGTGCAGTGGATTCAGGGCATCGGCAGCGCCAGCGCGCCCGCGCCGCAGGCCCGGCTGATGGCCACCGTGATCAACGGCATCCTGAGCCGCAAGCTGCCCTGGGGACTGGTTCTGCTGGGCGTCTTCCTGAGCGTCGCCGTCGAGCTGCTCGGCATCCGTTCTCTGCCCTTCGCCGTCGGCGCTTATCTGCCCATTGGCACCACGCTGCCTATCTTCTGCGGAGGCGCGGTTCGCTGGTTCGTTGAGCAAGCCGCGAAGAAGGCCGAAGAGGGCGCTGCGGAGACGGAGAGCGAAATCTCACCCGGCTCGCTCTTCGCCTCGGGACTGATCGCCGCCGGGGGCATCTTCGGCCTGATTGGCGTTGCGCTGAAGGCCGTCGAAGCCACTTACTATGACAGCCGCGACCTGCTGAACATTCCTCACACCTTCCTCGACAACAATTATGTGTCGGTGGCTGCTTTTGCCGCGCTGGCTTTTTCGCTGTTTTATTTTGCAAGGAAGCCGCTGAAAGATGAGCGGATCTGAAGAAAGTGAACCATGCGCACGTAGTGTGGCCGGATAACTCAGGCAGTAGTTATTTGCCGGCACTTCGCATTCCACTTTCATGGGCAGGTTCCGGTCGAAGTCTACTTGAACAACGACTCCGATTGGTGGTCCATTGAAAATGAGAGCGGTTCAGGATTGGCGATCACTCGCGAATCAGGCCCATGATAGAACAAGAACCGCAGGAAGAATTCCATCAAACGGTCATCCGCACGCGATCTTTTGAGTATTGGATACATGGCTTCCTCACCATACGCATAGCCCTATCGTTTACTCTGAGAGTACCGCGACGCGATGACGACTGCCTCCGCCCAAGCCCGCTACCCGCTCACCCAGGGCGTGAACCCGTGGCTGGTTGTTGTCTCGGTGATGCTGCCGACGTTTATGGAGGTGCTGGACACCGCCATTGCCTCCGTGGCGCTGCCGTATATTGCCGGCAGCCTGTCGGCTTCGAACTCGGAGGCGACCTGGGTTCTGACCAGCTATCTGGTGGCCAATGCGGTGATTCTGCCGGCGTCGAACTGGTTTGCGCGGCGCTTTGGGCGCAAGCGCTTTCTGCTGACCTGCGTGACGATCTTCACCGTCGCCTCGTTCTTCTGCGGCGCGGCGCCCTCGCTGGGGGTGATCCTGCTGGCGCGCGTGATGCAGGGAGCGGGCGGCGGCGCGCTGCAACCGCTCTCGCAATCGATCCTTCTGGAAAGCTTTCCCGTCGAGAAGCGATCGATGTCGATGGCCGCCTATGGCCTGGGGATTGTGATGGCGCCGGTGATCGGGCCGACGCTGGGCGGATGGCTGACCGATACCTTCAGCTGGCGCTACGCCTTCTACATCAATATTCCCGTCGGCATTCTGGCGGTGATTTTGATCAGCCGCTTTGTGCACGATCCGCCGTACATCAAGAACGCCAAGGTCGGCCCCTTCGACAATATCGGCTTTGGCCTGCTGATGATCTGGACCGGCGCGCTGCAGATCGTGCTCGACAAGGGGCAGGAGGACGACTGGTTCGGCTCGGCCTGGGTGCGCTGGGCCGTGGGCGCGCTGGTCTGCGCGCTGATCCTGTGGATCTGGCACTCGTGGACGAATCCGCATAGCCTGGTCGATCTGCATGTGCTGAAGGACCGCAACTTCCGCACGGGCTGCTTTCTGATCGCGATGCTTGGAATGTGCATCTACATCACGATCGCCATTCTGCCGCTTTACTATCAGGAGGTCCTCGGCTACACGGCATTCACGGCCGGTCTGGTGGTGGGTCCGCGAGGGATCGGCTCGTTTATCGGCTCGCCGATTATCGGCATACTCGGCTCGCGCATCGACAATCGGAAGCTGCTCTCGGCCGGCTTTGTGGGCTTTGGCGTCTGCTCGCTGATCTTTGCCCAGATCAATCTGGACATCGGCCCCTACACGCTGCTGATTCCCATTCTGCTGACGGGCTTTGCCTTGAGCTTCGTCTTTGTGCCCATGTCCACGATGAGCATGGCGACGATCCCCAACAAAGATATGGGCGCGGCTACGGGACTGGCGAATATGCTGCGCAATATCGGCGGATCGATTGGCATTTCGATGGCGACGACGGCGCTGATTCGGCGAGCGGCTCTGCATCAGAACGATCTGAGCGCGCATCTGGGCTCGTCGAATATGGTGTTGCAGCAGAAATCGGCGATGATCACCGGCTACCTGGGCCAGCAACTGGGCCCGGCGCAGGCTCGGCCCGGCTCGATGGGGCTGGTGTATGGCTTGATGGAGCGGCAGTCGGCGCTGCTGGCCTATGTGGATGTCTTCCGCTGGACGGCGGTGCTGGCCTTCTTCTGCGCAGGAGCGGCGTGGCTCTTCAAAAAGCCGGAGAAGCCGGGCGTGCCGCCGCCGGGGATGCATTGAGGCAGGCGGACTGAAAGATGGAAATTATTGGATCGATGGTGACCTATGAGGACCGATACGTTCCTCGGTGAGGGCATTGGCGATTTTGCGTAAATCGAGAGACACTTTAGGCGCAATGGTCATTTTTCGCGACAAACGAAAAGCCTTCAGCTACCCGGCTGCCTGAATTCGATAAAACCTCTTTCGGTGATAACCTTGGCCCATTTAGGCTATGATGAATTGACCCTCCGAGGGATATGATGCCCATCGCCGACGCCAAAGTGCAGACAACGGAATGTCCGCCTTTTCTCAGGTGGGCGGGGAGCAAACGCAAGCTTCTGCCCAAACTGAGGACATTCTGGACAAATGAGTACAGGCGCTATGTTGAGCCCTTCGCAGGGTCAGCCTGCCTTTTCTTTGCGATAAATCCGGCCAGAGCAATCCTCGGCGACCTGAATCCAGAGCTGATTTCGATGTATGTCGAGGTCAAATACCGGTTGCCCGCCGTTCTGCGGGAGTTGGCCAAAATGCCACCCTGGAACAAGGCAGAGTACCTTCGACTCAGATCACTGGACACCACGTCGCTGAACCCTGAGGTACGGGCTGCCCGTTTCATCTACCTCAACCGGTTCTGCTTCAACGGAATATACCGGACGAATCTTAACGGACAATTCAACGTACCGTACAGCGGTAACGGCTGTGGTGCCGTGCCGCAAGACGACGTCTTCAAGATGTGTGCGCGCCGTCTACGTGGGGCGCGCCTCGTCAACGGCCATTTCGAGAAGGTTCTGAGCCAGGCCGAAAGAGGCGATTTGGTATACATGGACCCGCCATACGCCGTTCGGGCACGCAGGGTATTCCGAGAATACGACCCGAGCACATTCACGCATACAGATATTGCGCGACTGCGCTCATGGATGGAGCGACTAAACGCCGCTAGGATAAGCTTCGTCGTTAGCTATGCTGAGTCTGACGAGGCGGACCTTCTCAAGCGCGGCTTTGCATATGAGACGGTCGCAGTTCGCCGCAACGTGGCCGGATTTGCGACCCACCGCTCCGTCACGAATGAGCTGCTAATCTCAAACATCTGAGGAAACTATGCCGACGCTGAATCCGACCCATCGCGCCGTTCCGTCTGTCGTCCCGGCCGGGGAGTTGCGTGTCCTTACGGTTGACGAGATCAAGGCGAGTGCCAACAACCCGCGGCTCCTTTTCGACCCACCGCAGCTGATAGAACTCAAGAAGAACATTGCCGAGCATGGCGTGCTAGTTCCAATTACCGTCTTCCAGCCAAAAGGGCAAAGTCAATTCTCCATTCTGGACGGAGAGCGCCGCTTCCGCTGCGTGGTGGACTTGACCAACGAGAACCACGTCGGTAAGGACGGCAAGCCGATAAGAATTCCGGCCAACATAGTCGAGCCGCCTTCGCTCATTGCTGGCATGCTCTACATGTTCTCGATTCACAACTTCAGGGCAAGCTGGGAGCTTATGCCCACGGCCCTGAGCCTGAAGATCGTGATGGAAGAACTGGGTGTGACAGACAACGCTGCTCTGAATAAGCTGACCGGACTGAGCGAGCCCCAGATTGGACGCTGTAAGACGCTGCTGGAATTTCCGGAGAGATTTCAGAAACTGTCGCTTGACCCTGACCCGAAAACACGCGTTCCATCGAATTTCTGGATTGAGGCTTTGCCGGTGATTGACCTGGCAGTCGACAAGATAGCAAACGTCGGGGCCCTCGGGCGGGATGGTGCGACGGATAAGCTCGTCGGGAAATATCGCGACAACAAGATCAAGAGCGTCATACATTTCCGCCGGATCATGGAGAGTTACGATCTTGCCGAAGGAAACCCTGCCCAGGAAGCAAAGGTGATCCGCAGGGTCGAGCAGTTCTTCCTGAATCCGGCATTGGAGACCCGAGCAGCATTCGACGAGTTCGTCGTCGAAAAGAAGCGCGTCCAAAGCGCCATTGGCGCATGCGAAGGATTTATCTCGCAGCTGAAAAAGTTCAAACTCGCCCATACCTCAGACGAAGACGAACGCAAGAGCTTGAGCGAGGCCCTTCGGCAGGTTCGCGACTACTGCAACAGCCTGGAACAAGCACTTATTGGAAGCGACGATCCCGAGGTTACCCACTAAAAGCATGTGGAAATATTTTCACCTCTTGAGGGCAGTCGTTCGCTTTCATGATTACAACCCGCAGCGCGTGTCGATGAGTTCGGTTGCCCGCTGGATGAAGCAATTCAAAAGCAAGGGCGATCTTAGGCTCGCTTGCTCCTTGCTCGAAAAGGTTATCTACTTTTCTGAGACCGAGACTAAGAGAATCCTTCACCGGCAAAACGAGGCCCTGATAGAGGATCTGCAGAAGGCGGGCCTGCCAACAAAGAAGCTCATTTACCTGCAAACTGACGACGCGGGGAGTAGCAGCCCGACGATGCTTGGCATTTTGCGGAATTCCGCGGGCCTGGAGCAGCGGGGCTGTAAGCTACTTGACGGCCGTGATGCCATGGGAATTACTGCCGAAACAAGAAAGCGCGAGCAAGGCGCGATCATCTACATAGACGATTTCGTTGGCAGCGGACAGCAGTTTGAACGAGCACGCAATTTCGCGCAGCAAAGTGTGGTCGGAACTTTCTCAGAGTTCCTACTTGTGCCGAGTATTTGCGAGGAAGGTTATACAAAGCTCACAAAGATGGGAGTGACTGTCTACTCAGGCCACATTCACTCGAAGGCAGAACGCCCGCTCCATGATCATTCGCATTTGATGACAGGAAACGACCGAGCAAAGCTTACGGCTCTCTGTAAAGAAATCCGGAAGAACTCCGCCCTCGGTTACGAGAACATGGCGACCATGGTCGTTATCTATCGAAACGCGCCCAACAGTATCCCTGCCGTATTACGCGGTAGCGATAAGCAGGAACCATTCTACGGCTTGTTTCCACGCTTTAAGGACCTGCCAATCAAGAAACTCTGACCGGCGTGAAGAAAGCGGCGTGGATCAACCACGGAAAGTTGGCCAGTGTTCGTCGATCTGCATGCAAATGATCTTCCTTTTCCGCCAACAGCCCAATGCGCTCATCCAGCGAGAGTTGCCAGCCGAAGTCAGAATAGGTATCAGCAAACGCCGCAGTCTTCTGCAAAGGTCAAGTTTTTGCGGGCGTGCAACTACTGCGGATCGGCGAAGAGGCGGACGCGGGCGGCGCGGGGGGCGTCGGCGAGTTTGCGGTCGAAGGTGGCGCGGGCGTGCCGCCGCCGGGGATGCATTGAGGCAGGCGGACTGAAAGATGGAAATTATTGGATCGATGGCGACCTTGCGGGAGTTATTCTTCTTCGGTAAATAGTTTTCAATACTTCGGACGTTGCTTGAAAAGCACATGGAGTGATTGAACTGAATTTGTCCGCCGGTTCAAGCGGGGCGCTGAGACACCCCGCTGTGCAAGTGTCGCTTCAAGGAACCTCTGATCAAGGTCCATCTCTCACAGAACCTTCCCTCAGGGTCTAAAGCCCAACTCATTCTGCGGCACTTGCGGCACGACTGAAGTCGTGCCCTGACGCTTCTTGCCTCTTGAAATCAGTTTTATCGCAGCCTGTGCGACCGGGTTGGCGACCACAAACTTTCGGATTATTTGTTAACCATTCGAGGCTCTGGTGTGTTCTACCGGTGGAAGCAAAACTTCAGCCGGGAGGCAAAAGATGGACGCAGAGATTGTGGTTCCAGTCGCGGTATTCACGATGGTGGGGTGGATTGTGTGGGTGGCCTTCACAAATGTGCGGCGTGTGAAGACGGCCAAGGTGCAGGGAGAGATGGCCGAGGCGCTGCTGGCGCGCTTCGATTCGGCGCAGTCGATGCTGGCGTATGTGGAGACCGAGAGCGGCAAAAAGTTCTTGAACTCGCTGGCGCAGGAGTCGGGCACGGCATACGGCAGTATTCTGGACTGTACGCGCTGGGGTCTGGTCTTCCTGATTGTGGGCGCAACGCTCTGCTGGATGCACGCGGCAGGGTTGGTTGACCGCGATCCGCAGGTGATGGGCATTTTGGCGGTGGCGCTGGGTATTGGGCTGGAAGCGGCGGCGGTGGTCTCCTACTATGCCTCGCGCGCGCTGGGATTGATCGACGCAAAACCGAAGGCTTGACGGCAGGCGGCGGAGATGGAAGATGCAGGCATGATTGCGGCTTGGACTGCGCCGGCGGGCGAGCGGACGGCAGCGGGCGAGGATGGCTTCAGACGTATGTATGAAGCGACCTGCCGCCCGCTGTGGGGCTATCTGCGCCATGCCAGCGGACGGCCCGATCTGGCCGACGACCTGCTGCAGGAGACTTATTGCAAGTTCCTGCTGCACAAGCCGCCGGCGATGGATGAGGCCCAGAGCCGCTCGTATCTCTACAGGATTGCCACCAACCTGCTGCACAACCGGGCGCGCAGCCGCGAGGATTTGGCACAGGACGAGCCGGCCGACAGCGGGGTTGCAACGGACGAAGAGACGCGGCTGGATGTGCAGGCGATGATGCGCCAACTGAAGCCGCGCGAGCGGGAGTTGCTTTGGCTGGCGTATGTGGAGGGGATGAGCCACGCGGAGATTGCCTCGGCCACCGGATTGGGCGCGATGAGCATTCGGATACTGCTTTATCGCGCTCGGCAAAAGGCGAGCAAATTCTTGAGTCCGCGGAGGAGCGAGCGATGAAGAAGACAGGATGCGAACGGGAGAGCGGCGTGATCCGGGCCTTGCGGACGGGTGAGTGGAGCGAGCAGTTGCGGCTTCACGCGGCCGGGTGCCCGGAGTGCAGTCAGGCGCTGGCGCTGGCCGAGGCGCTCAGGGTTGAGGCGCGGCGCGCGGAGCGAGTCTTCACTCCGCCCGATGCGCATTGGATTCTGGAACGGTCGCGGCGGGTAGCGCGGGAGATGACGATGCGGCGGGTGTCGCTGCTGTTGAAGGGCATTCGCGCGCTGGCGGCGGTCTACGTGCTGGCAGCCGTGGGTTGGCTCTTGCGCGGCTCTGCCGAGCAGCAGTATCGCGAGGTCGCTTCGGCGATGAATGGAGCATCGGGCGAGATGGCGCTGCTGGGAGCCATGGTTGCCGTCGTGTGCGTGGCTGCCGGTCTGTGGCCGATGCTGCGCGATCACGCTGGGCGGCGTTGAGGCTGTGATTTGCAGGATGGACTAATCCGTCAACGGCAGAAAGCGGCGCAGTTGCTCGTCGTACTGCTCGATGCGGCCGGTGAGGATGTCGTAGTACCAGCCGTGGACGGTGAGGCGGCCTTCGGCGAGAGCGTGCTGGATGGCGGGCTGGGCGCGGAGATTGGCGAGCTGAGCAACGACGTTGCCGCGAATGAGAGAGGCCAGCTCAGCCTGATCGCCGTCGGCGGGGTTGAGCGGCTGGCGATAGAGGAAGGCGGCCTCGACATGCTCGAGCCAGCGGCGGGCCTTGGGCAGATTCACCAGGCCGGCGTGGTCGACGGCGGCCTTCAGCGCGCCACAGTCGGAGTGGCCGCAGAGGATGGCGTGCTTCACCTTCAGGACTTCGACGGCGTATTCGATGGTCGCCGTGCAGCCGTCCACATCATTGGCGGTGGCGGGCACGACGTTGCCGGCGTTGCGGGTGATGAACAGATCGCCGGGCCCGGTGCCGAGAAAGAGATCGGGGACGACGCGCGAGTCCGAGCAGGTGATGAAGAGAAACTCCGGCGCCTGCGACTCGGCCAGAAGATGAAATTGATTGCGGCGGAGAGGGAAGATCTCCTCGTGAAAATGCTTGTGTCCTGCGATCAAACGATCCATGCGATTCCGATTGCTCCTTGAATCAACCGCTTTTGTGCCAGCGGCATCTTCCTTGCGCTATAGTTATCTGGATGCTTGCCCGCGTCCTTAAGACTCTTCTTCTCTTGCTGGTTGCCGCAGGCTGCGCACTTTCCGCAGCGGCCGACAGCGCCACGCCCAATGCCGCAACCACTGACCCGCGCAACGTGGACGCCACCAGCTTAGGCGATCTTATCGGTCTCGGTCCCAACTGGCTCTTTGCGCCCGGCGACGATCCGGCCTGGGCCTCACCCACCTTCGACGACAGCGGCTGGAAGAGTATCTCCGCTGAAAAGCCGCTGACGGACTACGGCTATCGCGATCTGCATTACGCCTGGTACCGGATGCACATCCATCTGCGTCCCGGCACGCGCAAGCTGGTGATTGGAACCATATCCATTACCGGCAACTACGAGGTCTATGCCAACGGCACGCGCCTGGGAGGCAGCGGCACGATGACCGAGCGGCTGCTCAGCGCGCAAGAGTCGCTGGTCTCCTATGCAGTCCCCGACAATCTGATAGGCAAGCAAGGCGATCTTGTCCTGGCCATTCGGTGCGCGGTGAACTGGGGATCAAGCATGGGCCGCGGAACCAGCACACCTCTCTATTCGGACTCCATCCTTCTCCTCGGCCAAGAGTCGGCGCCGATGATTGCCAGCTTTGCGGCAGCCCACCTGGGCGGACCGGAGTTGCTGCTCTCGGTCCTGGCTCTGGTTGCCGGCACGATCTCATTCGCGCTCTATTTTGCGCTGCGCACTCAGCAGGAGTATCTGGCCATCGGTATCTATCTGCTGGCCGACAGCGCGATGATGGCTTTGCAGCTTTGGCTCAATGTAGTCCGGTACTCCTTTCCCGTCCACGTACTCGATTTTCTTCTCCTGAGTGTATTGACTGTTGCGCTGATCGAGTTCGTGCGCCTGGTGCTGCATCTGAGGCGCACGCGCTGGCTGCTGGCGATGGAGGTGGTCTGCTCGCTGGTCTTCCTGGTGACTCCGCTGCACACCCTGGGAATCATTTCGAACACGATGGATTCGGTGTTTTTTGTACCAGTCCTGGTGATGAAAGTCGTTCTGCCGGTGATGCTGATCCGGGGCCGGCTGAAGGGCAACCGGGAGGCCGGCCTGCTGCTGAGCGCCATTCTGATCAGCGCACTGGCCGACTACTGGTCCTTCCTCCGCCATCTGGCCTCATACGCGCAAATGAGTGCGCTATATCCCTATCTACCGTTTACCGTCTCCCTGGGGAGCTATCGGGTAGGTTTTTATCAGGTCGGCGACTTCTTTTTCGACATCGCCATTCTGATCTTTCTGGTGCAGCGCACCGTCCGCATCGCCCGCGAGCGCAACCGCGTGGCCGCGGAGCTGGAGGCCGCGCGCAGCACGCAGGAGCTTCTGCTGGCGCGCTCGGCGCAACCGACGCCGGGCTTCCATGTGGAGACGATCTACTACCCGGCGAGCGAGGTGGGCGGCGACTTTTTCCTGGTCGCCTCAATGCCCAACGGCGGACTGCTTGCCATCGTCGGCGACGTTTCCGGCAAGGGACTGCTGGCGGCGATGCGCGTGGCGATGATCCTGGGCGTGCTGCGGCGCGAGGACAGCCACGACCCGGCGCTGGTGTTGCACAACCTGAACGAGGCGCTGCTGGCGCACGAGGAGCACGGCTTTACCACCGCCTGCTGTGTGCAGATTGAGCCCGACGGCCGCTACACCTTGGCCAACGCCGGCCATCTCTCGCCTTACATCGGCGGGCGTGAGGTGGCGACGCCGCCCGCACTGCCGCTGGGCCTGGCTGCGGATCAGCAGTACACGCCGGTGACGGGCACTCTGGCCGCCAAGCAGAGGATTGTGCTGCTCTCGGATGGCGTGGTGGAGGCGCGCTCGGCGACGGGCGAGCTGTTGGGCTTTGAACGGATGGCGCAACTGACGCTCGGGTCGGCGCGCGAGATCGCCGAGAGCGCCAAGGCATTCGGCCAGGAGGACGACATCACGGTGCTGACGCTGGCGCGGACGGCGTGAGGGGTGAGAAGGCTTTGCTGAGAGCGATTCCGCCGAGCAGGAAGAGCATGGGGAAGAACTCCAGCGTGTAGCGCGCTTCGGGGGCTTCGATGGTGAGCAGCAGAGCCGCGCGCAGGGCGAAGTAGCCGAGCATCCACGGCCATAACTTGGGGCGAAGATATAAACCAGCAATTGCCAGCAATAGATAGACAAGATTCAGCGCGCCGGCCAGCCAACTGAGGCGCGTCTCGAAAGGATGATCGCCGGTGACCCACCAGTCGAGATCGTCGTAGAAGCTCTCGATGCGCGGGCGCAGCGTCATATCGGCCAGGCGGCCGAGCGGCAGCCAGAGGTAGTAGCGCACGGGCTGAGCCTGGATGCGCTGATCGGCCAACTGCCCGAAGCGCGCGTCGAGCTGCGGCGTCAGCCGGTGGTCGCGGTTGTACTCAATGGTGAGCGCGGCGGTCTCAGCGTATTGGGCGGGCGAATCGAAGGCGCGGCGGGGGAGCAGGCTGAGATCGAGCGGGCGTCCGGGGACCTGCCAATAGACTTCGAAGGTGGAGACGAAGTCGAGGCTCCAACTGCGCACCCAACGATGCCATCCGGGATTGAGCGGCTTGCCGGGATCGCAGGCGCAGCGGGGAGCCAGCGGCTGGGCAACGCGGAAGACTCGCCAGTTGCGCGCCGTCCAGGCGGCGAAGGGCGCGAGCGCCAGGAGCAGGCAGACGAGAATGATGCGTGCGAGTTTGGCCGGAGCAGCGGCTGCGCGGTGATAAAAAAGGAGCGCGGGAAGAAGCGCGAAGCCCAGCAGCGCGCCATCGGGACGAAGCAGCGCCGCATAGGTGACGGCGAAGGTAAAGCCGAGTGCTGAGAGCCATGCGGGCCGCTGGCGGAAGCAGGCCACAGAATGGAGTGCGAGGGCGATGGAGAAGAGCGTGAGCGATTCAGTGAGCGGCTGGACGGAGTAGAGAGCGGTGAAGGGACAGAGCGCGGCCAGCCAGAGCGTGGCATGGGCGGCGCGTGTGGCGAGCGCGGGCGGCGCGATGCGGCGGGCGCAATCGGCCAGCAGCAGACAGCCGGCCAGCTCGATGGGGATCTGCAGCCAGGCCGCCGCGGCGTAGTTTTCCATGCCGAAGAGGCGGAAGCAGAGAGCGAGAAAGAAGGGATAGCCGGGCAGGCGCGCCAAGGTCGGATGCAATGCGCCATCGGGCGTGGTGAAGGCATATTGGCCGTGCAGCAGGAGGTTCCTGGCAATGGCGCCATAGCCCTCGGGATCGCCGCTCGGCTCGAGCAGCGGCAGCAGGTCCAGGCGCAGCGCAAGGCCCGAGGCGAGCGCCAGCAGAACCGAGAGCGCGCCTAGCGGTTTGCGGCCTGCGGCGGGCGGGCGGATTGGGCGGCGGAGTTCCATTAAGACCCTGTCATTAGCGTAGACTATTGAAAGGAATCGAGCGCCCAGGTAGACACGACCAAAGATGCCGGATAAACAGATTTTTTTTGACCCGCAGAGAAAACGATGGAAGCGCCTGCGCCGCATTCTGGACGCGGCAGCCGTGGTTTCCACGCTGGTGATCATCGGGTTTTTCTTCAATCTGCTGCGCCATCAGCAGTTGCCGGAGCTGCTGCTGGCCGCGCCCAAGCACAACTACAAGGCGCTGCCGGACCGCTCGCAACTGGTGCGCGGGGCCAAAGGGCAGCGGCCGACGCGGCGCAAGACGGCACGCAAACCCTCCGAGATTCCCTTCAACACCGGTGAAGGATTGCGCGCGGCCTATTATGCGCCGTATAACGTCGCCAGTTACTCCTCCTTCAAAGAGCACGTGCGCCAGATTGATTTGCTCTTTCCGGAGTGGCTGCACGCCACCTCGCCAGATGGAACGCTGATGTCGACCACCAGCGAAAACCAGGAGTATGCGGTGGTGGAGGGCAACACGGTCCACGATCCGGATGAGCTGGGCAAGATCAAGCAGATCATCCAGGCCAACAAGGTCGATACGGAAATCTTTCCGCATTTCTCCAACTACAACCCCAAGACGCTGAACTTCGACGACAAGTTCGGCGATGTGCTGAAGGATGCGGGCAAGCGCGCCGCGCTGCGTGAGCAACTGCTGCGGCTGTTTATCGCCTATCCGGTCTATCGCGGACTTTCGCTGGACATCGAGAATCTGCCCGATGACGCCAACGCCGCCTACCTGGAGTTTATCCACGAGCTTTACGGCGATCTGCATCCGCATAACCTGCGCCTCTACGTCAACACATCCGTCTCCACCGACGCCAGCGATCTGAAGCTGCTTGCCGACAACTCCGACGGCATTCTGCTGATGAATTATGACGAGCACCAGATCACCAGCGTTCCCGGCCCCATCGCCGGCCAGGATTGGTTCACCGACAATCTGCGCCGCGCGCTGAAGACCGTACCCAAGGAGAAGCTGATCTGCGCGATCGGCAACTACGGCTACGAATGGACGATGTCGATACCGACGGCCAAGCATGGGCCGCGTTCGCAGCCGAAGGTCGTTCACTCGGAGGTGCTGGCCATCGCCGACGTCTGGCAGCGGGCCTCGGACGCCAATGCGCAGATGGATCTGGACGAGGACTCGCTCAACCCGCACTACGAGTACATCGACGAGGACGACAACGAGCGGGATGTGGTCTGGTTTCTGGATGGCGTGACGGTGTTGAACGAGATGAGGGCCGCGCGCGAGCTGGGATTGCAAACCTTCGCGCTGTGGCGGCTGGGCACGGAGGACAACTCGCTGTGGAGCGCATGGGACAAGCCCAGCTCACCGGATGCGCCGCAACTGCTGAACACCGTGCAGCCCGGCCACGACGTGGACACCGAGGGCGACGGCGACATTCTGCGCATCACCGGCCTGCCGACCTCCGGCAAACGCCAGGTCGAGGTGGATACGGACGAGCCCGATCCACGCAAGAAGCTGATCGTCGACGAGCATATGCAGCAGTATCCGCGCACCTTCACCATCGAGCAATACGGCTATCATCCGAACGAGGTCGCGCTCACCTTCGACGACGGGCCCGATGCAAAGTGGACGCCGAAGATTCTGGACGTTCTGCGCGACAAGGGCGTGAAGGCCACGTTCATGATGATCGGCACCGTGGCCCAGCAGAATGTGGGCGTGATGAAGCGCGTCTATCGCGAAGGCCACGAGATCGGCAACCACACCTACACGCATCCGGACATCAGCGAAATCTCGCCGCGGCAGCTCGACCTGGAGGTCAAGCTGACCGAGCGGCTCTTCGCCAGCAAGCTGGGCGTCGAGCCTCTCTACTTCCGTCCGCCCTTCGACATCGACGAAGAGCCCTCGACCGACGACCAGACCGCCCCGGTGCTGCGCATCCAGAAGGACGGCTTCACCATCATCGGCAACAAGATCGACACCGACGACTGGGACGAGCATCCGCGCAAGAGCCCGGAGGAGATCACCGACTCGGTGATGACGCAATTGGAGAAGATGAAGACGCAGCCGCAGTTCCGCGGCTCGATCATCCTGATGCACGACGGCGGCGGCGACCGCTCGCCCACCGTGGCCGCGCTGCCGGTGCTGATCGACGCGCTGCGCGCGCACGGCTACACGATCGTGGCCGTCTCCGCGCTGCTGGGCAAGACGACCGACGAGGTGATGCCCAAGCTCTCAGCCCGGGGCTACCTGAGCGCCCTGCCCGATTCGATTGCCTTTACGGGCCTGGCCATCATCGGCGAGACCATCATGATGGTCTTCTTTCTGGGCGACATCCTGATGGGCGCGCGTCTGGTGTTGATCGGCGTTCTGGCCGTCATCGACCGCCTGCGCCGCCCGCACAGTGAAGCCGCTCCCGGCGTGCTGCCACGCGTCGCCGTTCTGATTCCCGCCTACAACGAGGAGAAGGTCATCGTGCGCACCATCCGCTCGGTGCTCAACTCCGACTACGCGAATCTGCGCATCTTTGTCATCGACGACGGCTCGAGCGACCGCACGGCCGAGGCGGCGCGCCAGGCCTATGCGGCCGAGATCGCCGATGGACGCATTCAGGTGCTGACCAAGCCCAACGGGGGCAAGGCGGCCGCGCTGAACTTCGCCCTCGACCGGTTGACCGAGGAGTTTTATATCGGCATCGACGCCGATACCGTCATCGCTCCCGACGCAATCAGCAAGCTGATTCCGCACTTCGACGATCCGCTCGTCGGCGCCGTCGCGGGCAATGCCAAGGTTGGCAACCGCGTCAACCTGTGGACGCGCTGGCAGGCTCTGGAGTACATCACCAGCCAGAACTTCGAGCGCCGCGCACTGGATCTGTTCAACGTGGTCACGGTCGTTCCGGGAGCCATCGGCGCCTGGCGCACGGGCCCGGTGAAGGCCGCCGGCGGCTACCCGGTGAACACCGTCGCCGAGGACGCCGACCTGACGATGGCGCTGCTGGAGATGGGCCTGAAGGTCGTATACGAGGACCGCTCGCTGGCCTTCACCGAGGCGCCCATCGACGCCAAGGGACTGATGCGCCAGCGCTTCCGCTGGTCCTTCGGCACGCTGCAGGCCATCTGGAAGCATCGCGCCGCCTTTGTGCGCAACAAAGCGATGGGACTGTTCGCCCTGCCCAACATTCTCATCTTCCAGATCCTGCTGCCGCTCTTCTCGCCCTTCATCGACCTGATGTTCGTCGCCGGCGTGCTGCATTATTTTGTCGATCTGCACTACCACCCCGAGGCCGCATCGTCGGACAATCTGGACCGGCTGCTGCTCTTCTTTTTCGGCTTCCTGCTGATCGATTTTGTCACCTCCACGCTGGCCTTCAGCCTGGAGCGGCGCCATCCCGCCAACAAAGGCGACGGCTGGCTGCTCTTCCACATCTGGCTGCAACGCTTCGCCTACCGGCAGGTCTTTTCCATTGTTCTCTTCAAAACGGTCAAGCGCGCCATCGACGGCAAGCCCTTCAACTGGGACAAGTTGGAACGCACGGCGCGGATGAGCATAAAGACCGACGCGCTGATGAAGACGCCGTAAGTTGAGCAAGTTTTCTCTTGTGTTTTGGTAACATATATGTTACTATATCCATGATTGAAGTCAGCGAATATGTCGATGCTAGAGGGTGAAGCCCATACAGGGATTGGCTCGTCAAGCTCGATAAGTCTGTGATCGCACGGGTAATCGCTGCGGTACTTCGCATAGGAGGCGGCAACTTCTCCGCAGCGAAGGCCGTCGGAGCTGGCATTTCGGAGTTGCGGCTGGACTTTGGTCCCGGTTACAGAATCTACTTCGGTAAGGATGGAGAGAGGCTCGTGATCCTGCTTGCCGGAGGAACTAAAATTCGGCAACAAGCAGATATCGAAACCGCTCGCAGACTTTGGGCGGAATACAAGAAACGAAAGCGGGAGGAATCGATGCCGCTCACGCGTAGCTTCAGAGAGACGATCGCGGAACAACTCACGAGCGTCGAGTTTCGCCGCGAGTTTCTGCGCGAGGCTGTGGCCAATATGGTCGCCGGAGACTTGGAGACAGCCAAGGCGATCCTGCGTGAATACATCAACGGAAGCATCGGCTTCATCGCCCTTGGCGAAGCGCTCTCGAAATCGCCCAAGAGCCTGATGCGCATGCTCAGCCCAACGGGCAATCCACAGGCCCGCAACCTCTTCGAGATCGTCGCCTGGCTGCAGAAGATCGACGGCATGATTCTTGAAGTCCACGCCGTCGCGGCCTGAATCGTCCATGAACCCGCCCCGCTCGCTCTTTGTCGGCCGCAGCACGCTGGACGCGCTCTACGCGTTGGACGATCTTCCCGCCGAGGACACCAAGGTCTATGCGCGCCAGTTCCATGCCTCGCCCGGCGGCCCGGCGCTAAACGCCGCCGTCACCCACGCGCTGCTGGGCGGTGAGGCGATGCTCGCAAGCGCCGTCGGCGGAGGGCCGTGGGCCGCGGTGGTCCGCGCGGAACTCAACCGTTACGGCGTCAGGCTGCTCGATCTGGCCGCGGGCACGGCATACGAAACTCCGCTGACCACGGTGCTGGCGAACACTGCCACGGGCAGCCGGACGATCGTCAATCCGCCACTCTCGACTGTAAGTCTTGCGCCATTCGACGGAAGCTGGAGTCGGAGCGTACCCGCCGATTGGGGAGACATTCCGCCGGTTGTTCTCTGCGACGGCTTTCACCTTGCGGAGACGCTGCCCTTGCTGGCCGAATGCAAGCGGGCCGGCGCCGCGATTTGCCTCGACGGCGGCAGTTGGAAGCCGGGAACTGAGGAGCTGGCTCCGCTGCTCTCGGTCGCGATTTGCAGCGAGCGCTTCGCCATTGCCGGAGTGGAGAACACTCCGGAATCGCTCTTCGCCTGGTTGGCGGCGCGGGGCGTCTCCTCAATCGCCGTGACGCGCGGCTCGCTGCCGATTCTCGGCTGGCAGCGCGGACGGCGCTTGGCGATTGAGATCAAGCGGGTCGACGCAGCGGAGACGCTGGGCGCGGGAGACGTGCTGCATGGAGCCTTCGCGTACTTCTTCGCGAGCGGCATGAAGTTCGAGCCGGCGCTCTGCCGCGCGGCAGAGATCGCAACGCTCTCCTGCCGGAGCATGGGCACGCGGGGCTGGGCAGTGCCGAGTCCTGGATAACGGGTCTCCGGCCCGCCATGGCCTCTGAAATTGGATTCGGAGTAGAATGAGGAGAAGGCAAATGAGCTGCCAGAGGGAGGGAAGATGGCCACTGCGACGCTGATTCCACTGGAGACCTATCTGACCACTTCCTATGAGCCGGACTGCGATTTCGTCGATGGGATGCTGGAAGATCGGAACGTGGGCGAGTACGATCACAACGTGGTGCAGATGGCCATTTTGTTCTGGTTCCACCAGCGTGGGCGAGAATGGCGTATCCGGACGATCCAGGAACAGAGAACCAGAGTTGCTTCCACCCGGGTTCGCATTCCCGATGTTTGCGTCTTTTCCCGTGATGTGCCCATCGAGCAGGTCTTTACTCGGCCTCAGTTGATTGCCATCGAAGTTTTATCGCCCGAGGACCGGCATTCCCGCATTGAGGCGAGGATGAACAACTTCCGCAGCTTTGGGGTGCCGAACCTCTGGGTTGTGGACCCGGAGACGCGTTCAGGTTGGGATTTGAGCGATGGAAACTGGGTGCGCAAGGAGCGGTTGGAGGTGGCAAACTCGCCGATCTACCTTTCGCTGCCGGAGCTATTCGCGCAGATCGATCAAGACAACGCGGATTGAGGCTCTCGCGGCCTCCCAAATCTCACAATCCAGACCTCGGCGCACGGCAAAAAGTGTTGCGCCCGTACCGAGATCCTTCATTCAGTCGACGGAGATGATCTTCTTGGCTGCGGCCTTGCTTGCGTCTGGCTGGGGGATCGCATCCATCTCCGCTTTGCCCTCGGCCAACTGCATGAGAAAATCCTGGCTGGCGAAGGGCTTGCTCTCCTTGAGCAGCTTGCCGGCGCGGATGTAGCTGCCATCGGGCTGCTGCAGGCGCGCTTTTACATTGTCAGCAAGGTAAGCGGGCAGTATCTCGTCGTGAATGCGCGCACGAGCCGCGGGATCGCGCACCGGGAAGACGACCTCGCAGCGCTCGAAGAGGTTGCGCGGCATCCAGTCGGCCGAGCCAAGATAGATCTCGTCGTTGCCGCCGTTGGCGAAGTGGAAGATGCGGGAGTGTTCGAGGAAGCGGCCGACAATTGAACGGACGCGGATGCGCTCCGACAATCCCTTCACGCCGGGGCGCAGAATCGAGAGGCCGCGGACGATCAGATCCACCTCGACGCCGGCCTGCGAGGCCGCATAGAGCGCCTCGATCACCGAGGGCTCGAGCAGCGCATTCATCTTGGCGACGATGTGCGCGGGGCGTCCTGCCTTGGCGTGCTCGCTCTCGCGGCGGATGAGGCCGAGGAAGCTCTCGGCCATGGTGAGCGGCGCGACCAATAGCGGTTTATAGTCGTCGATCTCGGCGTGGGCCGTGAGATAGTTGAAGACCATGTGCACGCGCTCGGTGATCTGCGGATCGCTGGTGAGCAGGCTCAGGTCGGTGTAGAAGCGGGCGGTGACGGGGTTGTAGTTGCCGGTGCCCAAGTGGCAGTAGCGGCGGGTGACGCCGTCCTCGTCGCGGCGGACGAGCATGGCCAGCTTGCAATGGGTCTTGAGGCCGACGACGCCGTGGAAGACCTGCACGCCGGCATCCTCCATCGAACGCGCCCAGCGGATATTGGAGGCCTCGTCGAAGCGCGCCATCAGCTCGACGACCAGCGTGGTCTCCTTGGTGGTGGCGGCCTCGATCAGGGCCTGGAAGACGGGCGAATCATGGCTGGTGCGATAGAGCGTCTGCTTCATGCTGACGACGGCGGGGTCTTCAGCGCCCTTACGGATGAAATCGACCACCGGCGCATAGGAGTCGAAGGGGTGATGAAGGAGCACGTCGCGCTGGCGCAGTTCGTCGAAGATGCTTTCGGATTTGCGGCTGAGCTTGAGCGCTTTAGGAAGGAAGGCGGGATACTTCAACTCGGGGCGCTGAACATCGCCATAGAAGAACATCAGCCGCGAAAGATTCACCGGCCCGTCGCCGCGGAAGACCTGATCCTCCTCGAGCTCGAAGTTGACCCTGAGCCGCTCGACGATCTCCGCGTCGGCGCCGGCCTCGATCTCCAGGCGCACGGCGTCGCCCTTGCGGCGGTTGTGCAGCTCGACGCGGATCGTCTCCAGCAGCGAGCGCGCCTCCTCCTCCTCGATGTAGAGGTTGGAGTTGCGCGTAACGCGGAAGGCCGAGCGGGAGAGCACCTCGTAGCCGCGATACATTCCCCCCAGGTTCTGCGCGATCAGATCCTGCAACAGCAGATAATCGTAAGCGCCCTCGGCCGAGGGCAGGCGCACAAAGCGGGGCAGCGCGCGCGGCACCGTAACCACGCCCAGCACCGGCGCTCCCGCGCTGCGCCGCTTGAGACGCAAAAGCAGCGCGAGGCAGAGAGCCATATTCAGCACGCGCGGAAAGGGATGAGCCGGATCGATTGTGATGGGTGTCAGCAGCGGGTCCACTTCGCGCTGAAAGTAATCCTGGGCAAAGGCGCGGGCCTCGGCGTCCAGATCCTCCCACTCCAGCAATCGAATGCCCTGCTTGCGCAGCTCGGGCAGCAGTTGATCGTTCCAGCAGCGGTACTGCGCATCGACGAAGCTGTGAATATCGGCGGTCAGCACGGCGAGGGATTCATCGGGCCTGAGGCCGTCGAAGCCCGGCGCGCGGTAGCCGTCCTCGATGCGCTGCATCAGGCCCGCCTGGCGGATCTCGACATATTCATCAAGATTGGAGGCGGTGATGGCCAGGAACTTCACGCGCTCCAGCAGCGGGTTGGCCGCGTCCTCGGCCTCTTCGAGCACACGCCGGTTGAACTGCATCCAGGAGTGGTCGCGGCCGTTGAAGAGCTTTTGCTTCTGTGTTGTTCGTGCCATGGAATCCGTTTGTTGCCGTGTTGGCAGTCTACAGCGTTTGGGCGGAAAACTGAAACGATAAAAAAGCAATCAAACCAAAACGCCGCCTCAGATCAGGAATACAGGATCGAGTGGGAAGGGAATGTTAAAGATAGATGAAATGCAAAGCGCAGGCGCGTGGAAGTCTTGGCCATCCGCATCGACTCCATTTGGAAACCGCTCACGGCAACACGATACACGCGAAGCAGACGGAGCGGGCGCGCATCCCAGCTCTCAATCGAGTGCTGGGACGCGTCCGCCGGATTCGCATGAGCTACTGCACTGTGAGGAGAATTGTACTCGTTGCCGTGGTTGTGCCTGACGTGCCGGTTAGGGTGATGGTGTAGCTTCCCGCCGTTGTGCCTGAATTGCCGCCACCTCCGCCACCTCCACCTCCTCCACCTCCTCCTCCGCCGACACTACCACCACCACCGCAAGCGAAGACGCCGCCAGTGAGAAGTACGAGGAGCACCAACATTCCGAGCATGGTGCGCCATCTGCGCCGCCGCGCGGGGATGCCGCAGAGCAGCAGACAGGCCAGTGTCGCGCCGCCGGCTGTGTACCAGGGAAGACCAGGGTGCTTGGGGTGAACGAGCGCCGCGCTGGTGGCGGCTGTCGTGGTGATGGTGAGGGTAGCGGTTCCAGCGGCTGTGCCGGTTATACTGACCGGGCTGGTCGAGCCGAAGCTCAGTGTGGGCGGATACTGCGCGCCGCTTGGGCTGGAGGTGACTGCGGCGGTCAGCGCCACGCTGCCGGTGAAGCCTCCGGCAGGGGTTATCGTGATTGTCGATGTGTTGCCGGTAGTTGCGCCGGGGGCGACAGTGACAGATGGAGTGGCAATGGAGAAAGTGGGAGTGATTGCATGGGTCTCCGTTCCGGAGACTGCAATCAGTTGCTGAGTCCCGGCGACAGCCAGCGTGTTGGTGGTCACCGTTACGCTTTCGGCAAGCGCGACCGTAGAGCTTGTGGTTCCCGCTGCAACCGGCGTAAAGTTGACGGTCAGTGTACAGCTACCATTTGCTGCAAGCACCGTGCTGGACTTACAGTCGCTTGTTCCAGATATACCCTCGGGGAAGTCGGCGGGGTAGCTCACCGCAGAAAAATTCAGCGATGAGTTTCCGATATTCGAGACCGTCACCACCTTCGGGCTGTCCGTGCTGGTTGCACCGCTGGCTGTGGTCGTGAAACTGAGCGCGGGCGGGCCGTTCAGATTCTCCTTACACACAGGAGATCCAAGAAAATAAATGTTACCACTTCCGTCCACTGCAGCGGGTGAACGGTATTGACAGCTATCGTTGATCGTACTCAGCACATAGCCGCCACCGGACACTGTCAGCTTGCTTAAATATAGATTGGCAAGATCTGTTACATAAATGTTTCCATTTCCATCCACCGCCACACTGAGGGGCTCGACCCACCCGCTGCTGATTGCGGTCTGTATGTAGCTACCGTTCGCCAGGAGAGTCTCCATGTATATCGCTCCGGGGACGGTAGGGATGTCATATGTGTCGCCGGCATCGGATATATAGACGTTTCCATTCGCATCCACCGCCACGCCGTTGGGAGTAACGAACCCGCCGGCGATCAAGATCTGTGTATAACTTCCATTGGAGGGTGTCTCTTTATAAATTGCGGGAATCGTCTGTGTTAGGTAACCGCCTCCACTATCGGCGACATAGACATTCCCGCTCCCATCCACCGCTACGCCGCTGACATTGCCGAATCCATACCCGATCATGGTTTCAATGAAGCTGCCGTTCGATGGAGTTTCTTTGTATATAAAGTTACCGCCGTTATATGTATTGTTTTCGGCAACGACATAGATATATCCGGCTCCATCTATAGCCAAGGCTATCATTACGTATGGTTTAGTGAATAGCAAGGTCTGGGTATAGACACCGTTCGCAAGAGTCTCCTTGTACACGTTGTAGAAGTCAGTGAGATAAATGTTCCCGCTTCCGTCCACAGCGATTCCGGAAGGATTGGAAAGATTGTTTCCCACCATAGTATGGCTTCCCGGCACGAATACAGCCTGAGGCGCCTTGCCAGCGCCCTGCAAATACCCCGTTCCGATCACATTACCGTTGTTATCGCTAAGGACAACCGCGCCATAACGTGGTCCAGGGTAACGTGGCGCAAAGGCGACATTGACCGTGCAAGTGGCGTTGGCGGCGTACTGAACTCCGATGGTGCAGGTCCCTCCGCCGGCATTGGTGAAGTCCAGATTGGGCGATCCCTGGGTAAGAACTGCGATATTGCCAAGGGTTTCAACAGAGTTGAAAGTAACTGGGACGGAAATGGAGCTACTGGCACTGCCGACGTTGACGTTCCCGATACTGGTATCGCCAAATGTCGCAGTGGCGGGAGCGGCGACGATACTCTCATGAATGCCGATGAGCCAGTTTTGATACACCGGCCAATAGATTGAGTCCCCGGAGTAACTGGCTGTTATAAAGTACTGCGCAACGGACAGACTGCTAGTGGTGAAGGTTGCCACTCCTTGGCCATCGAGGTTGACGGTGCCGAGTGTCCCGACCAAACCCTGATCGGGGATATCCCAACTAAAGGTGACTGTGCCGGTTGGAATGGGGCCTCTCAAGGTGCCCGAAACGGCGGCTGTGAAGGTGAGCGGAGTGCCCAGGACGGCCGGGGAAGCCGACTCAAAGAGCGCCAGTGTCGCCTGTGGCTTTGTCTCGATTCCAGTAACCGGAACCGTCTGGTCGTCAGCGGCGGTGTTCAGCGAGTTTGTAGTCACGCTTCCGTTCTCGCTGAGAGCGAGCGACGTTTGCCCGTTGAGGGCGACCAGCGGCTCGAAGTTGATGGTCAGCGTACAGGTTTCCAAACCCTTCAAGGAGATTCCCGGCGTGCATTCCGTGGCGATGCCGCTGCTTTCTGGGAAGTCGGTAGCAAAGCTCAACCCCGAAATCGTCAAAGGCAAATTGCCGTGGTTGGAAACAGTGATTGTCTTCGGACTATCACTACTGATGGCTCCGAAGGCCGTATCGGCAAAGTTCATCGTTGGTGGAGTCGAAAGTTCATACTTCCACACGCCGACTGCCGCGATCAGGAGATTCCCGTTTCCATCCAGCGCCACGCCAGCTGGGTCACCGATCCCGAATCCAATACTATAGAAAACCAGGCTCTGAGTATATTGGCCATTTGACAATGATTCCAGGAACATTGCTCCAGGTACACCCTGGCCGGCATCAGCAACGTAAATATTCCCGTTCCCATCTATCGCCAAACCCGTCGGATTACTAAGCCCACTGCCGATCGTTGTCTGAGTGTAGCCTCCACCGGAAGAGTTCGGCGAAAACTTATTCAGAAAGCCGACTCCCTCGTATCCGGGCGACGCGGAGTTTCCAGCCACATAGATGTTGCCGTTCTCGTCCACCGCGATCGCGGCTGGGGTCCTACCGACGCCGATCTCCGCGCTTTGCGTGTATGTGCCCGCGGATAGGGTCTCCTTGAGCACCTCGGGGTAAGACGTTGAGTCGCCGCAGAAAACGGCGATATACACATTTCCTACCCCGTCCACAGCAACTGCGCAGGGCTCTGTGAGCCCAGTAGCGACAGTACTCTCGGTATAGCTGCCCGCCGAAGGAGTTTCCTTCAACACACGGCCATTACCGGAATCGGCGATGTAGATGTTGCCGCCGCTATCCAACGCGATTCCTTCGGGGGAAGACAGGGCGCTCGTGGGAATCGTGCTTTGTGTATAGCCGCCCGCCGACGGCGTGTACAGGTATATGTGGTTGTAGTAGGAATCGGGGACATACACGTTGCCGCTCCCGTCCACCGCCACGCTGGAAGTAACTTCGTTGGCGTTGCCGACGGAGATCAAAGTTCCCGGGAGAAAACCGACCATCGGCCCAAGGCCGGTACCCTCAAGGTAAGCCGTCGCGATCACCCCACTGGAACTTGCCAGCACGATTGCGCCGTAGCGGGTTCCGGGGTATATCGGCGCAAAGGCTACATTCACCGTGCAGGTGGCGTTAGCGGCATAGGCCGTACCGGTGGAGCATGTTCCTCCACCGCTATTAGTAAAGTCAAGATTCGGAGCGCCCTGGGTGAAAACATTGATCACGCCCAGTGTGCTGACAGTTGGGATGGATACGGTTACGGTCATTGTGGCGCTGGCGCCGACATTGACCGTTCCAAAGTTGGTTTGCGCCGCAACTCCCAGGCCCGCACCTAGGATAAGGACAGCAGTGGCCAATCGGAAGATGAGCAGTGAACGCCGGCACAGGAAGGCATTATGTGGACGCAAGTCGATGACAGACTTCGTCATCACGGACGAGAATTTCCAACTCATTTGAATGTCTCCTAAGGATGAAACGCCATAATAAGCCTTCACGGTGGATTCGGGCAAGAAATATCTGGATTCTTGAGCCAAAGGAAGGCGCCGGGTACGCGCGAGGCCACATTGTGGGTCTCTATGGCAAGAATTCGGGGGTTCGGCAATTGAGAGGAATGGTTTATTGCGGCGGGCTTTAATCAGTTGGTGGTAGGCGTGCGCATGGAGGCGATGGCGGCGGTGAGGCTGGCGGCGAGGGCTTGCTGGGCTTCCGGAGTTAGTTTGGCGCCCTGGCTGGTCAGATAGAAGACATCGATGGCGGTCTCGCCCTCGGTGTCGATCAGCGCGACTTCAATATTACATTGATGAGTGCTGAGAGTTAGAGCGATTTGGCGCAGCAGGCCGGGCAGATCCTGGCTGACCACCTGCAGGATCGTCGAATGCGTGGAGGAGTCGGAGTCGAACTCCAGGCGGGTAACGACCTCGGTCTTGAAGTTGGCCTGGTTGTAGGAGTGGCGGCGGGCTTCGAGCATCTGCTCAACGGGGACGCTGAGAGAAACCACGTCATGCAGATAGGCGAGGAAGCGATCCTTCTCGCTGGGATTGAGTTCGAGGGTGTGGAAGATGTCGGTGAAGTGGAAGCTGTCGACGATGACGCCGGCATCGTTGGAGAAGGCGCCGGCCTTGACGATGTTCATGCCCCAGGCGGCGAGCGCGCCGGCCACATCGGCAAAAAGCCGCGTGCGGTCGCGGGTGATTACGGTAAGGTCGTAGAGCTGGCGATGAGGACGCAGGTCGAGCTGGACGGCATCTTCGTCGAGCCGCGCGGCCATCAGGAAGTGATTGCGAATCTGCTCCGGCAGGCGAGTCTGAAGATAGCGTTGGGGCAGGCCCTCGAGGAAGAGGCGGAGGGCATCGTGCTGCGTGGCGGGAACCATCGAGCGCAGGCGGTTGAGCAGCGTGGGATCGATGCTGGAGTGGTAGCGCACCTCGTCGACCGAGCGGTCCATGAAGTTGGCCGTGGCCATGTAAAGCTGCCAGAGATTTTCGGCCTTCCAGGGGGTGAGCGCATCGGGGTTGACGGCCTTGATGTCGGCGAAGGTCATCAGCGTGAGCATCTTGAGAATCTGCGGGCTGCCGACCTTCTCGGCAAAGCCGCGCACATTTTCCTGGTCGAAGATGTCGCGGCGCAACGAGTTCGACATTTCCAGATGAAGGCGGATGAGCTGGATGACGGCCTCGCGCTCTTCGCCGTCGAACTCCAGGCGGGCGAGCAGCGCGTCGGCCAGCTCGATGCTGGGGGCAACGTGATCCTCGTCGCGGCGGGCCTTGCCGGTGTCATGCAGCAAGAGCGTGAGCAGGAAGAGATCGAGGCGATCAATCTCCGGCAGCAGTTGCGCCAGGCGCTGTTCGTATTCGTTGACGGGCTGGCGCAGGCCGTGGACGTTGTCGATGGTCAGGAAGGTGTGCTCATCGACGGTGTAGCGGTGATAGCTGTCGCGGATCACCAGCGCGTCGATGCCGTGGAACTCCGGGATGAGCATCTCCAGAATGCCGAGGGCGTGCATGGTTCGCAGTGCATGCGCCGCGTGCGGTCCGAGCAGCACCTCGCGCAGAGCATTCCAGAGATATGGCCCTTCGGGAATGTGGATGGCCAAGGCGGGCAGCGCGTCGGTGATGCGGTCTTCAGCGGCCTGCGAGAGCGCGTAGCCGTGCGTGGCCATCAGCGAGAAGATGCGCAGGATGGCGCCGGTATCGTTGAACTGCGCGCCGGGAACGATGTCGATGCGCCCCTGATCGAGCAGGAAGTCGGTGCCGGCGATGGGCGTGCGGCGGCGGCGGAATTGTTTGTAAAAGCTGACCGGGGCGGGCAGATGCTCCATCAGCAGCGCGGCGCGGCGATAGACGACGCGGGCGTGGCGATAGTAGGTGCGCATCCAATACGCGGGATCTGCTGTACCGCGCGTCTCCAGGCCGATGGAGTTGGCCGCGGCCTCGTCCTGCGATTGCCAGTCGAGCGAATTGTCGTCGCGGCCGTGGCGGAAGTGAAGGAAACATCGGGCGGCGGCGAGAAAATCGAAGGCCGCCTCGGCGTCGCCGCGCGCGCTCTGGAAGACGCCGCCGCGATGGCGGGGCCACTCCTTGGTCTCCTTGAGGTGAAAGAGCAGAGCGAACCAGACGGCCAGGCTGAAGTCGCGCAGTCCGCCGGGACAGTCCTTGAGGTTGGGCTCGAGATGAAAGATGGTGTTGCCGAATTTGGCGTGGCGCGAGCGCGCGATCTCACCCAGCTTCTGCGTGATGGTATTCCACTCGCTCAAGACCAGGCCGGGCAAGACCGTCTGATGCAGCTGCTGGTAGAGGGGAAAGTGGCCGGCGAGGAAGCGGCGGTCGAGCGTGGCCAGCGTGAACTCGAGGTTGTCGGGATCGAAGCGGCCAGCCTCCTTGACGGTGCGCGAACAGGGACTGGCGCGCAGACCGATATCCCACATTCCCTGAATGATGGCGCGCACGGCCTCCTTGCCGGCGACCTCGGTCTTCTCGTCGGCAAAGGCGAAGAGCACGTCGATGTCGGAATAAGGGAAGAGATCCTTGCGCCCGTAGCCGCCCAGCGCCAGCAGCGCCATATTCTGCGTCGGCTGGCCCAGAAAGACCCGGCGCCACATTTCAATCAGGATACGGTCCACCACGGCCGAGCGGCGGCGGATGGCGGCTGTGCCGTCTCCGGTGCGCTCATAGGTCTGGCGCACGAGCTCCATCTCCCGCGTATACTGCTCCCGAAGATCGTCAACCGCTAAAGCGACTGGATTCATCTGTGTGCAAGTCTCGTTTGTTGGCTTGCCGTAGCAAGAAAGGATTGTTAACAGCATAAGCGAAATCGGCGGAAATGGGTACTACTTGCCCTGCCGGGTCCCGGAAAATGGAATAGATGCCGGTAAAAGCGCCTTTGATCCGAAGTTTTTCCTATGCGGAAAGTGATCCTCAGCAATTGAAATGAATGCGAATCACGCCATCTGCGCGGCTGTCGCGCCCGGCACTGTGGCCCCCGCACCCAGTTCCTGATCCTTGTACTGGAGCTGATAGAGCTTCCAATAGAGGCCGCGCTGAGCGAGCAGCTCCTGATGCGTGCCCTTCTCGCGCAACTGCGCCTTGTGCATCACCAGAATCGTCTCCGCGCGCTGGATGGTGCTGAGCCGGTGGGCGATCAGCACGCTGGTGCGGCCCTCGACCATGCGCTCCAGCGCGCCGCGGATGCGCAGTTCGGTGTCGGTGTCCACGCTGGAGGTGGCCTCGTCCAGGATCAGGATGCGGGGATTCGCGGCCAACGCGCGGGCAAAGTTGATGAGCTGTTTTTGTCCGGTGGAGAGTGAGTTGCCGCGCTCGCGCACCGGCTCGTCGAATTGGTTGGGCAGGCGCTCGATGAAGTCCAGCACATTGACATCGCGCGCGGCTCGGCGCAGAGCATCGTCGCCGATCGACGCGTCGCCGAAGCGGATGTTCTCTGCGATGGTGCCGGTGAAGAGGAATGGATCCTGCAACACGACGGCGAAGTGGCGGCGCAAGGCGGTCAGGTCGTGCTGGCGCAGATCGACGCCGTCGATCAGGATCTGGCCGGCGGTGACATCGTAGAAGCGCATCATCAGGCTGGTCAGCGTCGTCTTGCCCGCTCCGGTGTGGCCGACGATGGCCACCGTCTGCCCGGGCTCGACGGTGAAGGAGACGTCTTTGAGAATCCATTCGATGCCTTCGATGGCGGCGAGGGCGGCGTTTCCCTCGGGGGCTAAAGCCCGGTCTGTTTGTGCTGGGTTGTTGTACGGGCTAAAGCCCGTACCCTTCACGGCCGCATCAACTGCGGCCTGCTGTTCGGGCGTGAGCTTTTGATAGGTGAACCAGACGTGGCGGAACTCGATGCGGTTGCTGCCGTCGCCCGCGAGTGGCTCGGCGGGCGAGACGATCTCCGGCTCGGTGTCCAGAAGTTTAAAGATGCGCTCGCTGGCGGCCATCGCCGATTGCAGGATGTTGTATTTGTCGCTCATATCCTGAATCGGCCGCCAGAAGCGCAGCGAATACTGGATGAACATATTGAGCACGCCGATCAGGACCACGCCGGAGAGCACGCCGATGCCGCCTCGCCAGACGATCAGCGCAATGGCCACGGCCGAGAGCACATCGACCGCCGGATAGAAGAGCGCGTAGGCGAAGATGGTGTCCTTGAAGGCGATCATGTGCTGGCGGTTGACTTGCTCGAAGTCGTCGTAAGCGCGCTGCTCGCGGTTGAACAGTTGCACCACGCTCATGCCGCTGATGTGCTCCTGGGTGAAGCTGTTGATGCGCCCGATGGCCGTGCGCACGCGGCGGAAGCTCTCGCGCACATGATCGCGAAAGAGGCGCGTGACGACAAGGATCAGCGGCAGAACGGAGAAGGCCAGCAGCGCCAACCGCCAGTTGATGCGGAGCATCAGGATGGCCATGATCGTCAGGTTCAGCGAGTCGTCGACGATGGCCAGCACGCCGGCGGTGAACATCTCGTTGATCGCGTCCACGTCCGAGGTGATGCGCGTGACCAGGCGACCCACGGCATTCTCGTCGAAGAAGCCAATGTGCATGCGCTGCATATGGCGGAAGATCTCGCGGCGCAGATCGAACATCAGCTTCTGCCCGGTCCACTGCATCAGATAGGTCTGGATGAACTGAAAAAGATAGGCCGCGAGCAGCACGGCCAGGTAGACCTCGGCCAGTTGCGTGATGCCCTGCATCGGATCGTTCGAAAGGCGGCGGGTGAGCGCGTTCTGCGTGCCCATGCCGCGGGCGAGGAGATTGGCCGAGAGCGCCGAGCGGGAGTCCGCTGGAAAGTAGCGGTCGATGGCCACCATGATGAGAAATGGCCCGGCGACATCGCAGAGGGATTTGAGCGAGATGGCGAGCGTGGAGATGGCGGCCTGAATCCAATAGGGGCGCAGATAGCGGCCAAGCCTGCGCATCAGCCGCGCGTCGTAGACCTTGCCGGCGATCTCATCCTCGGATTTTTTCGGCTTCTTTTCTTCTTTTTCGGCCATTGCGGGGATTCGGCTTCCGATTCCATTGTACGGTGGTAGCCGGTGGGCTTGTCGGGCGCTGCTGGAGAGGAAAGTCGTTACAGATTGAAGAGCTCGCGCAGGCGCTTGGTCTGGGCGCGGCTGACGGGGATTTCCGTCTGCTTTTTATCGTTCATGCGCAGTTGATAGCTGGATTTGAACCAGGGGACAACCTCGCGGATGTGGTTGATGTTGACCACAAAGCCGCGATGGGCGCGCCAGAAGAGGGCCGGGTCGAGCAGTTCGAGCAGCTCCTCCAGCGTGCGGCACTTCGACGAGCCCTCGAAGCTCAGCGTCACCACGCGAATCACGCCCTCGTCGATGGCCGCGTAGCAGATATCGGACTGATCGATGAGCAGCAGGCGGCTCTGCGCCTGGACGATCAGCTTGGCCGGTTGCGCGGCAGCCTGCGGACGATTGAGCAGCTTGAGCAGAGACTCGATCTGTGACTCGATGGGGGACTCCGGAAGCGAGCCGTTCGTCGTGCCCGCCAAGCGTCCCCGCACCCGCTCGACGGCCTGCTCGACGCGCGCGCGGTCGAAGGGCTTCAGCAGATAATCGACCGCATTCACCTCAAAGGCGCGCACCGCGTACTGGTCGTAGGCCGTGGCGAAGACCACCTGCGGCAGCGACGCCTGCGGTGCGGGCTTTGCTTTAGCTTTAGTTCTACGCGCCATCAACCGCTCAATCACAGCGAAGCCGTCGAGCCCAGGCATCTGCACATCGAGGAAGACCACGTCGGGATGATGGTGCTCGATCAGTTCGACGGCCTCGATGCCGTTCGTTCCATAGGCCACGACCTCGACGCCGCCGATTTGGGCGAGAAGATATTGAAGCTCCTCGCGCGAGAGTTCTTCGTCGTCGATGATGAGCGCGGTAAGAGTCATGAGGGGCGGAAGCGCAGTTGAACCTCGATTGTAGAAAGCCGGAGCGGCCTCGCGCAACCGGGCGCCTGCGGCGATCAAGGTCGCGGAGCGCTTATTCGCCGATCACGCGCAGGCGCGCCGGCAGATGGTCGGCAGCCAGCTCATGGCCGCATTGCGTGCAGTATTGGTCGGTGGTGCGCACGGCGCGGAAGCAGTGGCTGCAACTGGCCGTGAGCCGGTAATCGCACTGCGGGCAGAAGTGGAAGTCGCTCTGCACGTGGGTGGAGCAGGCCGGGCAGCGGGAGATCTCCGGCTGGCGCAGCAGGAAGTACAGGACCGCGCCGATGCCTCCCGGCATCACAAGGCAGATGGCGATCCAGAAGCGCGCGCTCATTGCCCGCCGCGGCGCATCCTTGCTGACGAAGCCCACCAGCAGGAAGTAAAGCGAGAGCAGCAGGCCGCAGGAGAGATTGAGATAGATGCGGAAGCCGAGCGGCGGCTGATGGTGCTGCTGGTCCGGCAGGATCATCCAGAAGTAGTACTCCGCCAGCACAAAGGCCACGACAGCAGCCACGATCGACCAGATGGGAATCAGGCGCGTGTCGTCGTTCATCGAGATGGATTCCGGTGTCTTCATCGCATTCCCTCGCTCCGAGGGGGATCTTCGGGGGGTTAACTCGGGTAGTTTAACCCCTGGTAACTGTTGGACGGAAGAGGGAATCGGGAAGTTGCGGATAGTTTGCTTGAAAAATGCGCCCCGAGGCTCAGGGCTTGCGCTTGAGCCATCCGGCCAGCACCACCGAGGCCAGCAGCGCCGCGCTCAAGAAGAAGACCAGCAGACCGAATTGGCCGAGCGGGCCGGTCAGATGCTCCTCTTCCATGACGGTGGTGGCCAGCCACCAGAGCAGCGGCCCCATCAGGAAGGCCACCATCAGCGCGGCGGCCAGAGCCACGGAGCGGCAGTGCTGCCGCCCGGCCTTCTGTTCCTGCATCACGCCCTGCGAAGCGACGACCACGCGGCGGGTGCGGTAGGCAACCTCGCACTCGCGGTTTGCCTGCCTTCCGGTCAAAGCCGAAAGCAGATCACGGTCGGCATCGGCATTTTCCGCGGGTTTCATGCCGTCCTCGGCTCCGGCTCAGCCATCGCGGACCAGGCCGCGGGCGACTTTTCGGAGGCATGGAGGCGGGGCTTGATCGCGGCCAGGCCGCGATAGAGCCTCGACTTGACGGTGGAAAGCGGCGAGCGGGTCACCTTGGCGATCTCTTCCAGTGAGAGATCTTCGTGGAAGCGCAGCACCAGCACCTCGCGATAGAGCGTATCCAGCTTGAGCAGCGCCGCGGCGATCCGCTCACGGTCCTCGAGGTTGGCAAAACGGTCAAAGGGCGTCGGCTCGTCCCCGGCGACTTCGAAGCTCATCGGACGGTCGTCCTCGCCGCCATCGAAGAGCTCGTCCAGGCTGGACATCGTCTTCTTGCGCCGCTGGTCGATCACCAGGTTGCGGGCGATGGTAAACAGCCAGGTGTCAAAGCGCGCCCGCCCGTTGAACTGCGCCCCGCGCACCAGAACCCGCATCCAGACCTCCTGAAAGAGGTCCTCGGCCATCTCGCGATTGCCGCAGAGATAGAGCAGGTAGCGCATCAGGCGATGCTGGTAGCGCGTAATGAGCTGGTCCAGCAGGCCGGCGTCCTGGCGCTTGAGCCCCTCGGAGACGGCCAGGTTCTCCTGCCGCGCCAGTTCGTCAACAGCGGTGGGGGCACTCTGACCAAAAAACGGGCGAACTAAGGCGGCAGTATTCATCTCACTCCATTAGACGACAGATTGCTCCCGGAGGCCGCAGGAAAATGGGACGCGGACCGAAAGTGTCCTCATAGGTAATCAATCGTCGCTCAGATGAATCGCATCAGTCTGTCTCTTTATGCTCCACGCGCGATGCCTGCTCGACAGCCGATTCTCGACAACAGGCCCTATGTCAGCGCAACATTCATATTGTCGATGGCTTCGTCGATCTCCTGCGTGCTCTTGAAGCCGACGGTGGCGCAATCGATCCCGGCATTCTTGAAGGCGAAGCGCATTGCGGCCTGACGGTCTTCGTGACGGATGAAGGTTCCGTCGCCCACCAGCTTCATGCTGATCACGCCCATGCCCTCGCGCTTGACCTGCTGGACGTGCTGGACAACCTCGTCCACGTTACTCGGATTGTTGTCCTGGCGATAATCCGGCCCGTCCATGCGCGCGCCCTTGTGGTTGACGCGGATCATCGCCACCTCCAGCCACTTGTTGCCCGGCATCTGGCGCAGCGCGGGCAGCCCGTGCACCGATGCGCCGCGGGTGTGGACGATCTTCTTCGCTTGCGCCTCCAGAATGCCGTCCTGCCAGCGAGTGGTCGAGGCCGTCCAATCGGAGGTGTGCTGCCAGTGCAGCAGCATGATGTCGAAGTATTCGGTCTGCGAGGTGCGCCGCATCTCGTCAAAACGCTTGAGCGGATCTGCGCCCTCGTCGGTGGTCACCTTGCTCATCAGTTGATAACTCTCGCGCGGCAGGCCTTTGAGCGCCTCGCCCAGCATCGCCGGCGTGACGTAGGACTCCGATGTCTCAAAGAAGCGGATGCCGCGGTCGTAGGCGTAGCGCACAATGCGCGTGAACTCCTGCTGGCCCAGCGCGGCCTGCACGTGGCCGTTGTTGCTGCCGGTGCCGAAGGCTAGCCGCGTCACCTTTAGGCCGGATTTGCCCAGCGTGACCAGGTCCGTGGCGCGACCGGTGGCGGCGTGCAGCGAGAGGGTGCCGACAGTGCCGAGCGTGCCGGCAACGAGTGTTGACTTGAGAAATTCGCGGCGGGAGAGTGGGCTCATGAAAACCTCCTGAAGAGATCCGTTTGCCGGGCGGGGAAGGCCCTTGCCGAGATGGTATCACGAAGTCGGCTACGGCTTCTCGTCCAGCACCGGATCGCTCCACTCGGCGCCGCAACCTTCGCAGAGCCAGGAGTTTGTGGGATCGACGCCCTCCAGAACCGGGTCTTCGGCGCCGCAGTGCGGACAGCGCGGCGCTTCGAATTCCTCCACGGGCTGCTTCGATTGATCGACGATCGTCTGCGGAATCGGCTGAGAGAGAATCAAGCGCGCTTCCTCGATCTGATCGGCGGCCACCTGAATGCGGGGATTGCTCTCGTCGATCGCGACGCGGAAGCCATGGCCCTCGATCCAGCTCTCGATGCCCGCCTGCCGCAGCGCCTCGCGAATCTGCCAGGCCTGCTGGCTGTCCGCGCATTCGGTCAGCAGCACCTTCCAGGTGAATTCATGCAGCGGATCACGGTCGGCCTCATCAGGCTTGTTGGCCTCTTCATTCCAATCCGGCTTTGGGATGGTTGGCTCTGCGGGCCGCGCCGTCAGCCCGCGCGCGCGCATCTCGTCGCGCAAGACCTGCTGCGCCACCTCGGTCAGATCGTCGATGCCGTCCTGCAACTCATACAGCTCAACCTCACCCATCTCGCGATAGAGTTCAGTGAGCCGTTGCCAATCTTCCAGCGGATTGTCGCGCATCTGCAACAGTATAGAGGAAGGCGGGCAAAGACCGATCTTCTACACTATTTCTATGGAAGTTTTGTACGGAGTTCATCCGGTCGAGGAGGCGGTCAAGGCAGGCCGCAGGCGCTTCGAGCAGGTTCTGGTGGCGCGCGAGCGCGACGATCTGCGCCTGGAGAAGCTGGTCGCGCTCTGCCGCGAGGCCGGCGTGCGCGTGCGCCAGGAGTCGCGCGAGCAGTTGACGCAACTGGCACAGACTGCCGCGCATCAGGGCGTGGTGGCGATGGTCCACGGGCAGGAGTTTCTCACGATCGAGGACCTCTTTGCGCCGCTCGCGACCGGTGAGCGCCGCTTGCTGCTGGCTCTGGATGGCGTGGAAGATCCGCAGAACCTGGGCGCTCTGTTGAGGGTCGCCGATGGCGCGGGCGTGGATGGCGTGGTGCTGACCGAGCGGCGATCGGCCCCGCTGAGCCCGGTCGCGCTCAAGGCCAGCGCCGGAGCCGCCGAGCATCTGCGCATTGCGCGCGTGGTCAACCTGGTGCGCGCCCTGGAAGAGCTGAAGCGGCGCAACTTGTGGATCATCGGACTGGACGAACGCGGCACTTCAGACTACGACCAATTCGACCTGACCGGCGATTGCGTGCTGGTGATGGGGCGCGAGGGCGCGGGGCTGCACGATCTGGTCCGGCGCTCGTGCGATCACCTGCTGCGCATTCCCATGGCCGGTGGCGTCAGTTCGCTGAACGTCTCCGCAGCCGGCGCAGTCGTGCTCTACGAGGCCTTTCGCCAGCGGCGGGCGGCGGTGCGCGCGGCAAGCGTCATTCCCGCCGCCAGCGCGTCCAAGCCTAAGAAGCAGAAAGGCCTGGGTTCATGAAGTTTTTTGCTGGCAGAACACGTAAGAACACTCTCAAAATGAGCACCCCGGCCAGCAGTGAACTGCGCTTGAAGGGTACGGGCTTCAGCCCGTACATTCACACACCAACAAGAGCTTGGGCTTTAGCCCCCGAGGGAAATTCCATTCAGCATTCTTCAAATCTTTTTCTTTTCTTGTTCATTCTCGCAGCGCTTTCCTGCCCCGCGCAAACCGCATCGCCTGTGCCTGCCGCCACGCAAACCGCTCCAGCCGCGCAGCTCGGGCAGGCGGCGGAGCCACATCTGGGACAGGTCATCTTCTCCCGCTCGACCGATGAGAGCGGCCAGACAAACCCGCAGAGCGCGCCGCCCGCCACACCTCCCAGCCCCGAGGCCAGCGCCGCATCGGAGATCGAGCGCGAAGCTGTCGCCTTCACCGCTTACGACCTCGATGTGCATCTGCGCCCGGCCGAGCAGCAGATCGCCGTCCGCGCCCTGTTCACCGTGCGCAACGAGGGCAAGAGCCCGCTCACGCGCCTGCCGCTGCAACTCTCTTCCTCGCTCCGCTGGGAGCGCATACGCGTTGCAGCAAAGGATGCCGCCTTCCAGGCCGCGACCGTCAACTCCGACGTGGATCATACCGGCCAGTTGCACGAGGCCGTTGTCGCACTTGCCGAGCCGCTTGTGCCCGGGGCATCGCTCCAGATTGACGCCACCTACTCCGGCGCGATTGCCGCCAATGCACAGCGGTTGGTCGCCATCGGCGCGCCTGAAGAGGCGGCTCTGCGCTCGGATTGGGATCAGATCGGCCTGGCCTTTACCGGCCTGCGTGGCTTCGGCAGCGTGCTCTGGTATCCGGTGGCGAGCGTGCCCGTCCTGCTGGGCGACGGCGCACGCCTCTTCGACGAGATCGGCCGCGAGAAGCTGCGCCTCTGTGGCTCGCGCTTCCGCCTGCGCCTGAGCGTCGAATTCCCCCACGGCCAGGCTCCCACCGTCGCGCTGATCAATGGACGCAGTGTGCCGTTGACGATTACGGAGGCCTCGGCCTCGCTCGATCAAAACCAGGAGGTTACCGGCGTGGCCTCGGCCGACTCGGGCGAGACGATTCTCGGCTTCGAGGCGCCGAGCCTCTTTGCCGCCATTCGCTCACCCCACCCTGGCACAAACCTCACCGCATGGACGCTGCCGGAGAACGAGGTCAACGTGCAGGCGTGGAGCGAGGCGGCTACGACGGTGACGCCCTTTCTGCAAAGTTGGCTTGGTCAGAAACCCCGCTCGCCGCTGACGCTGCTCGATCTGCCCAACCCTGGCGACGCGCCCTTCGAGCAAGGTTCGCTGCTGGCCGCGCCGCTGGTCGACTCGGGGGCCAAACCGGATCTGCTCGACGGCACGCTTGTCCACGCGCTGACGCACGCCTGGCTCCAGCCGACAGCGCAGCAGACGCCGCCACCCGCGTGGCTCGACGAGGGTGTGGCCGCCTTTATGGGCAGCCTGTGGGTGGAGCGGCGGCATGGGCGCGAGGCCGCCCTCGGCACACTCGAAGCCGACCGCGCCGCGCTGGCCCTGGCCGAGCCGGAGAGCCCCGGAAAAGGCGCCGGTCAGCCGCTCGCGACTGCCATCTCGCCCGTCTACTACCGCACCAAAGCCGCCTATTTTCTCTGGATGCTGCGCGCAATGGCCGGCGATCAGGCGCTCTCCGCCGCGCTGCGCACCGGCGCTGCCAGCGGTGGGTTTGAGGAGCAGCTCGTCAAGGCCGCCAGTCCGCTCGATATTGGCTGGCTCTTCGCCGATTGGGTGGATGCCGACAAGGGCCTGCCCGACCTGAGCATCGACGGCGTCTACCCCGAATCCGGCGCGCCGGGCAACTGGCTGGTCGCCGTCCACATTACAAACGCGGGCTACGCCGCCGCCGAAGTTCCGCTCACTGTCCGCGTGGCTCCCGCGCCGGACTCGGATGCGACCTCCGTCACCCAGCGCGTCCGCATCCCCGCCCACGGCTCCCTGGTCCAGCGCATCGTTGTCCAGGGCAAGCCGATCGAGGTCGAACTGAATGACGGCGTTGTTCCCGAGAGCCAGGCCAGCGTCCACATCACCAGCCTGGGCAATGCGCCAAGCTCATCCGGCGCAAGCCAGCCCGCTCAGCCTCGGCGGCGCGAATGATCGCAACGGAACCGCGCGCCCCCCACTCGCGTATCCTCTCGACAGCATCCCAAGGAGAAGCGCCATGAGCAGCCAGCCGTATCCCAACCCGCAGGCAATCTTTCAGCAGCAGTACGCCGCGGTGCGCCGCGATGAATTGGCCGGCATTCTCTTTGCGCTCTTTCTGGGCGGCTTCGGCGTGCACCACTTCTATCTGCGCCGCACCGGCCTGGGCATCCTCTATTGCCTGCTGAGCTGGACGCCGATTCCCTGGGTCCTCGGATTCATCGAATGCTTCTTCATGCCGGGCCGCGTGCGCGAGTTCAACGCCATCCAGGCGGCAGGGATCGCCGCGATGCTGGGCATCAGCGTGCCCGGCTGGGGCCAGCCCTTCAATGTCACGGTGAATGTGCCTGAGTCGCCGCAAGCCGGAACACTCACGGCCTGCACGCGCTGCCGCCAGGTGAATCCGCAGGGCGCGCGCTTCTGCTCGGGCTGCGGCGCGGCGCTGTAAGGTTTTTCTATCTGAATCAAAGATGGTGCCCCACCCATTCAGCGCTTTTTGCGAAAAGGGTGGGAAACCAGGAACCTCAAACAGCCCTGTTCATAAGAAGCCAGCGTTACATATTTGCGTGGCCCGAGCGCATGGACTCGTTGAACTGCGGCTTGGTGAAGTTCAGCGCCGCATCCAGCCGCGCCTGGAAGTCAGCTGCGCGCGCCATCAGCTTGGGTGTGGCCGCGGCAAACTCGCCGTCGAGCCGCAACAATCCTTCGCCTGACTCATCGGCGGCCATGCGCAGCAGGTCAGCCTCAGTGGTATTCAGATACTGCGCATCCATCGGGTCGGCGATCCAGACCGGGGCGCCCGCGCCACGCACGCCCGAGAGCCAGTAGACCTTGCCCTGCAGATACGCGAGCCGCTCGGCGTCGGTCGTCTCGGTAAAGAGAAACCGCTTCTGCCAGAAGCTGTAGTAGCGCGTCGTCACCGGCACCGGCTGGCGGTTGCCCGACTTCAAAAACTCCAACTGTCCCCGGTCCACCGTCTTGCGAATCGCGTTGTAGACGAAGCTCTCAGCGTAGGGCTGCTCCATCGCGGGCACAATCTCGGCAAAGGTCTGCGTCACGCTGGCGGCGATCTTGGCGTGCAGCGCGAGCGCGCCGCCGTCGGCCAACTCGATCTCGCCATGCACGATGAAGGTATCCGCGCCCGAGGTCGATTGGTGAAAGGGCCATTGAAACTTGCCAAAGGCCAGCGGCAGCCCGGCCAGCGTCACCGCGCACTCCGGCCGCGGATTCTGCAGCCGCTTGGCCTCGGCGGCCAAGTGAGCCACAAGCGCGGGCTCGAGCTCCGGCTTGTCGAGGCGAAAGCCCTCGGTCAGCTCCAGCTTGATCGAGCGGCCGGCGTCGGAAGGGCCAGCCAGACCCAGCACAAAGACCGCCGTGGGCCGCCCGTGAAAGTCCGCGCCCTCGGTGGCGGAGATCAGCACCAGGCCGGCCCGGGCGGCGGCCGCTTCCAGTTCAGAGACAAGAGTAGTGTTCAACGCTGTAGTCATGGGAGGGGAATCCTATGTCGAAGATCGTTGCTTCTCCATTTTAGACGATTCGGCCTGGTGAGGCACGGCTGAATCTGCCGGTCTTTCAATCATCTCCAGGGCCCATGAGATGTGCCAGGTAATCGGCCGGCGAAAATACCGTAACCCCACTGCGCACGGCAGGAGGAAAGTGCTTCAAATTACCCGTGATCAGCCAAGCCCCCGCCGTGTGTGCCAGGGCAAGAAAGGGCGCATCTTTTGGGTCCGGGTGCGGTTGCAACAGCAACCCAGGACTCTCAACCCACAGGCTCTCCTCAAGGACAAACTCCAGCCAAAATGGAGGAAAACCATAGCGCCGGAATTTGGGACGGCGAACGACCTCGCGGAACTCTGCCACCACTGCCGGACTGGTAACCGCCCGCACCGTTCCCTTCAGAACCCAATCAAAGATCAGGCGTGCAGAGGGGCCTCCTGGAGTGATTCCAGCAGAGACGATCACATTGGTGTCGAAGACAGCCAGCCTCATCCGTCTTTCCTGCGCTGCTGGGCGATACGAACCGCATCAATCTCCGACTCAATCTCCTCATCGCTCATGCTGCCCAGCTCTTCGGCAAGACGCCATCCCTCGCGCAGGCTGGCCGTCGCCATGGCGCGGCGCAGCTCCCTGTCTTGCTGAATGACATCTCCAAAGGCGGGTACAAGAAAAAAGGCAGGGCCTTTTTGCCCCATCAGAAGTGTTGTCTCTCCCGCAGGTACATCAGTCAATGCCCTCGCCCCTCGCGTCCGGAACTCGCGCAGTGAAACATGACGCATGGAACACCTCTAGCAGCATCGTAGCCGAAATGGCTACGCCAGTCAAGCGATGATCTCTATGCTTGCCGCTCTGTCTTGTTGAGATGAGTTATTGCTGATTGAACCGGCAACCGAGTATCTCATCCATGCAATATCGCTGCGCTCTGTATCCGCGTCTTCTCACTCCGCCTGATAGCGATGCAGCCTGCCCAGGCCGTTGAAGGCGGCCACTTTATAGCACTCGGCCAGCGTCGGGTAGTTGAAGACATTGTCGATGAAGTAATCGATCTTGCCGCCCAGCACCATCACCGCCTGGCCGATGTGCACCAGCTCGCTGGCGTCCTCGCCGATAATGTGCACGCCCAGCACGTCGTGCGTCTCGCGATGGAAGATCAGCTTCAGCCTGCCCGTCGTATCGCCGCGAATCTGCCCGCGCGCCGTCTCGCGATAGTAGGCCATGCCGACCTCATAGGGCACGTCGTCCGCGGTCAACTGCTCCTCGGTCTTGCCGATGAAGCTGATCTCGGGAATGGTGTAGATGCCGTAGGGGTAGAAGCTGGGGTTGGTGGTGGCGGCGCTGTCGTTGAAGGCGCGCGCCGTGGCGATGCGCCCTTGCTCCATCGAGACCGAGGCCAGCGAGGGAAAGCCCACCACATCGCCCACCGCGAAGATGTGCTCCACCTTGGTCTGGAAGTGCTCGTCGACGGGGATGCGCCCGCGGGCGTCGGCCTCGATGCCGGCCGCGGCCAGGTTCAGCTCGTCGATCGCCCCCTGGCGGCCCACCGCATAGAGCAGCGCGTCGCCGGAGACCTTCTTGTTGCTGGCCAGATTGGCCACCACCGTGTTGCCGCCCAGCTCCTCCACGCTCTCCACTTCTTCGCCCAGCCGCATCGTGACGCGGCTGTCGCGCAAGTGATAACTGAGCGCCTCAATGATCTCGCGGTCGGCAAATTCGAGCAGCCGGTCGCGCTTCTCGATCAGCGTGACGCGCACGCCGAGAACGGCGAACATACAGGTATACTCCACGCCCACCACGCCGCCGCCGACCACGATCAGCGAACGCGGCAGCTCGGGCAGATCGAGAATCTGATCGCTGTTGACGATCGTCCTCCCATTCACCGGCACCTTGGGCGAGACTGCGGGCTTTGCGCCCACGGCAATAATGATGCGCCCGGCCTCGAGCGTGGTGTCGGCCTGCGGGCCTTCGACGCGCACCCGGTGCGGATCGACAAAGCGGGCGACGCCGTGAATCACATCGATGCCGTTGCGCGACAGTTGCGACTCGGTCACGTTCACTTCCGTGCGGATGACCGCCTGCACGCGGAAGGCCAGGTCGGCCATGGTGATCTTGTCCTTGACCCGGTAGTTCATTCCGTAGATAGAGCGGTAGTTGTAGCCGGACAGATGCAGCACAGCCTCGCGCATCGTCTTCGAGGGGATCGTCCCGGTGTTCACACAGACGCCGCCCACCACAGTGCGGGCCTCGACCACGGCCACGCGCTTGCCCATCTTTGAGGCGGCCACAGCCGCCCGCTGCCCCGAGGGCCCGGAACCGATCACAACCAGGTCATACGTAACGGCGCTCATGCGTCTGTCTCTCTCTCCGCTTCCTGTTGCGGGATTCTCGGGAGTCCGCACCGGAGGCGCGCGGTCGCCCGCTCCGGCTCGTCTCCATCTTACCCTGAGATACTGCCCGGGATGCGCTCGCCGAATGTGAATCTCTGCCGATCATTCTCTCATCCAAGCCGTAAAGAAGGTGAAAATGGAAGTCAGCATCACCCATCTGGACCAGGTAAAATTCTCCATCCAATCCCGCTCCCAGACAATCCTCTGCGACCAGCCGGCGGAGAACGGCGGCGCGGACAGCGGCATGACGCCGCCCGAACTGCTGCTCGCCTCGCTCGGCTCCTGCGCGGCCTTCTATGCGGTGCAATACCTCAGCTCCCGCAAGCTGGCCCGGAGCGGCGTACGGGGCACCGTTACCGCGGAGAAGCTCAAGCAGCCGGCCCGCGTGGGCGACTTCCGCGTTCATGTCACGAGCCCCGTCGCGCTCACCCCGGAGCAGCGCGAGGGGCTCATGCGCTCCGTGCACCACTGCCTGATCCACAACACGCTGCTCTCGCCGCCGCAGATTCAGATCGAGCGGACGGAAGAGCCGGCGGCCTGCGCAGCCGCGTAGAACGGAATATCTTCACTCGGATTTTTTCCTAAAGGCTGGGTAATTCAACTTCGATGCGTGCCAATCGGGGATGCGAAAAAACCCCATGATCTGTTCCGGCTCGCGCACGCAGATCTGAATATGTGTCTTGTCGCGAAAGCCCGCGCCGGAATTTTGCTCGGTCGCTCGCTTTTGGGACCGGGGAACCACCAAACCCCTGCCAGCGAACAGCGAGCGGCTGCCCCACCGCAGGTGGTTGCAGATCATTTCCCTCGCCGCGCGCACAATCGAAGCATGAATTCCGATCCAATCCGCGCGCCGTTTCTCAGTCCCTTAGTCCCTCAGTCCCTTAATCCCTGTTCCCTGTTCCCTGTTCCCTATTCCCTGTTTTATTCCATACCCCCCACCCCCCCCTACCCATCTAAGGCTCGGTTTTGTTGGATATTATCTTGCAACCAACACAGAATCATATAGTTGAATTTTAGTAATCGTTACTAATCAGTAAACATAAACCCCGTTTTTCAGGCCTTTTTCGGGCAAAAATGAGGGCTTTTGGGCCAAAAAGTGCTCGGTTTCACGCATTTTTGAATGCCCGCAACGGCATCAGGCCCCGAGGAGGAAATATGCTTTTATGCGGTCACAATCTCACTGAAATCCGCAATGCCGCTGAAGCCGCTCAGTACCGACGAGATCAGCTCGAGATGCGCCCCGCGAATCGCCGGGTCGGGATCGAGGACCATCACCTTGTCGAAGAAGGCATCCACCACCGGACGCAGCGTGGCGATCGCCTCCAGCGCCTGGCCGTAGAATCGCAGCTTGCGCAGCGCCGCAACCTCAGGAGCCAGCAGTGCAGCCGCGTCGGCCAGTTGCTGGGCCTCCGGAGCAAGCGAGATGACCTTCGGCGAGCCAAGCGCAAATCCCTTCTCCTCGGCCTGGCGCAGAATGTTCTTGATGCGCTTGAAGGCCGCGGAGATGGCGGCGAAATCGTCGGACTCGCGCGCTTCCGTCAGCGCCTTGGCGCGGGCAATCGCATCGCGCACGTCGTCGGCTCCAGCCGCCAGCACGGCGTTGACCACATCGTAGGCAAAGCCGCGCACGTCTTTCAGGTAGAAGCTCAACCGCTCAAGCAGGAAGGCAGAAACCTGGGGTTTATAACTTTCCCATTCTCTTTTCGAGCTACTGGCGGCGACAATATCGCTGAGCATCAATGGCAATTCAGATTCAGAGAGAATCTTCACCACTGCATTCGCTGCACGCCGGAGGGCGAATGGATCTTTCGATCCGGTTGGAGCGTTGCCGATACTGAACATAGCAATAATTGTCTGGATTCGGTCAGCGATTCCAAATAGCTGACCTTCAACTGTCGGAGGAATTGCGTCCTCGGTTGAGGCGGGTCGATATTGCCATTTGATAGCTGCTGCTATCGCATTGACTGTTTCAACCTTCAACTCAAAACCCGTACCTTGCGCCTGTACATAGAAGCTGCCAATAATTCCTTGTAATTCTGTAAATTCCTTAACGAGTTCTGTAGTCAAATCGGTCTTGGCCAGTGTACCTGCAATTTCCAAAGCTGCATGGCTATATTCCGCAAAACCATTGCGTTGCAGGGTTTCATGAAGTTTGAAAGCAACATCCTTGTTCCAACTTGTTTTATCGGAATAACTGCCTAACTCTTTTTGGAAGGTAACATTTTTCAGATTCTCGACGCGATCTTGCAATGAAATCTTCTGGTCAACCTCCCAGAAGAAGCGGGCATCCTTGAAGCGGGCGCGGAGCACCTTCTGGTTGCCGTGGCGGATGACGGCCTCGCCTTCCGCGTCCACCTGAATGTTCAGCACGGCGAGAAAGTGAGGCAGGAGCTTTTTGTCGGCGCCTTCGACGGCGAAGTACTTCTGGTGGTCGCGCATTACCGTGACCAGCACCTCTTCCGGCAGGGCAAGATACTCCGGCTCGAAGTCGCCCAAGATTACCGTGGGCCATTCTGTCAGATGAACGACGGTCTCGATCAGCGGCTCGTCCTCGCGCCACTTTGCTCCGGCAACCGTACGCGTTGCGGCATCGAGCGCCTTGCGGATCGACTGCCTGCGCTCGGCGACATCGACGATGGCGAAGGCCTTGCGCAGCGCCTCGGCATAGCTTTTAGGTTGCTCAATCACAACCGGCGATTCACCATGGAGGATGCGATGACCGCGACTCACATTGCCTGCCTTGATGCCAGCGATCTCCAGCGGGACGATAGCGGTATCCAGCAGCGCGACGATCCAGCGGATGGGCCGCACAAAGCGCTCCGGCTTGCCCGCGCGCCAGTACATATTCTTGGCCCAATAAAGTCCAAGAACTTCCCTGGGTAACTCGGTCGCCAATAACTCCGCTGTCTCTCGTCCCTTGTGGACAACCGTTGCCCCAACGTACTCGCCCTTGGCGTTGGTGACTTTTCCCAGAGCCGTAACCTCGACTCCAGCCTTCTTGGCGAAAGCTTCTGCCGCCTTGGTCGGCGCGCCGTCTTTGAAGGCCACATTCCACGACGGGCCAGTGAGTTGCTCTTCGCTGTCGGCCTGGCTGGCAAGCACGCCCTCGACCAGCACAGTCAAGCGGCGCGGCGTGGAGTAAGTGGTCAGCTTGGCTCCATCGGCGAGCAGCCGTTCGCGCGTGAGCAGATCGTTGACGCGACGGCCCAACTCGGCCTCGGCTCCGGCAATCATGCGGGCGGGAACCTCGTCCAGCCCAATCTCCAACAAAAAATCTGCCATAGCGATAAGTTCTTTCTGCGAATTCGTAATCGGCTATTAGTTATTAGCTATTAGCTAACAGCTAGAAGCTGTAGTCTGTTGCGCCGCGTAGACCTTGGCTGCGCCAACGGCCAGATTGCGGATGCGGGCGATCATGCCCACGCGCTCGGTCACACTGATCGCTCCGCGCGCGTCGAGAAGGTTAAAGAGATTCGAGCACTTCAGCGCCAGCTCGTAGGTGGACATCAGCGGGAAGCGCTGCTTCTCTTTGGCCGTGGTTTTCTCATCGGCCAACTGCGCATTGGCCCGCTTCAGCAGAGCCTGCGCTTCTGCTTCATAGCTATTGAAATGCTCCCACAATTTACTGACGTCGGCGTCCTCGAAGTTATAGACCGAGTATTGCAACTCCTCGGTCAGGCGCACGTCGCCGTAGGTCACCACAGCGCCGTTATCGGGATCGCGTGCCCAGACGACGTCATAGACCGAGTCCACGTCTTGCATAAAGGCGCACAGGCGCTCCAGGCCATAGGTCAGCTCGGCGCAGATCGGGTCCAGATCAAGCCCGCCGCACTGCTGGAAGTAAGTGAACTGGGTGATCTCCATGCCGTCCATCATCACCTGCCAGCCGACGCCCCAGGCGCCGACCGTCGGGCCTTCCCAGTTGTCCTCCTCGAATTTGAGGTCGTGCTTGCTGAGGTCGATGCCGATCGCCTCGAGCGATTGCAGGTAAAGCTCCTGGACGTTCACCGGCGGCGGCTTGAGGATGAGCTGAAACTGTGTGTGGCGGAAGAGGCGATTGGGGTTCTCACCGTAGCGGCCGTCGGCTGGGCGGCGCGAGGGCTGCGCATAGCCGACCTTGTATGGCTTGGGCCCCTGCACGCGCAGAAAGGTCTCCGGCGCCATGGTGCCCGCGCCGACTTCTACGTCAAAGGGCTGCTGGATGACGCAGCCGCGCTCGGCCCAAAAGCTCTGCAAGCGGAACAAAAGCTCCTGAAAGGTGAGCGGGTTGGCTTTGGTAGCCGATAAAACCGGGGTTGCATTCACGGGCATTTCTCTCTCGATGGAACTCCAGTAGATTTTAACAGTCCTGCCAAGGCTCACAGCCTTCCCAGTGCCTCGGCCGAGCGCAGCTTGCGCTCCAGGTGGCGCTCCAGGGCTTGCAGCGTGAAGCGGCGCAGATCCTGGGCGCGGCGGCGGGGCCAGGGCTCGGCGGCAAAGGCAGCGACCGGCGAGCGCAGCATCCGCTGCGCCAGTTGCCAGGAGTCTGCCGAGAGTTCGCCGGCACTTCCGTTGCGATGCACCGCGCAGAAGAGTCCATCGGCATGAAGATTGAAGGAGATCTCCTCCGGATGCAGCACTTCGCCGCAGGCCGTGCAGTGCGCTAGCTCCGGCAGCAGGCCCATCAGCCGAGTCATCCACAACTGGAAGTAGGTAAGCGGCATCCAAGGTTGGGCGCTTGCGGAGTTGAGAGCTGTCGTCTGGTCGAGGACCGAGAGCAGCAGGCGGAAGACCGTTTCGTGAGGGTCGCGCTCGGGCAGCGCCTCATCCAGCAACTCGGCGTAGAAGCTGAGGACCGCCAGGCGCACGGGATCGACCGGCGCGGAGAGCGGCGAGCGCAGAATCTCCAACTGATCGAGGCGCACCAGCTCCTGGCGGGGCCGCTCGGCAAACCATGCTCGCGCCACGGTCATCGGCTCCAGCGCTCCGCCGAAGCGCTTGCGGCTCTTCAGCGCCGACTTGGCCACGCCACGCACCCTTCCATGGTCGCGCGTGAAGAAGCTCACAATCAGGTCGGCCTCGTGGACCGGCCAGGTGCGCAGTACCACGGCCTCGGAGGTGAATACGCTCATGAGTTTCTATCATCGCACCGCGAGCGATCTGGAAGCGGCATGGAAGTGATCGCACAGGCCACCGCTAACGACCAGCCTTGGTTTTCCTCAGGCGCCCGCCGCCCGCCTTCGGATATAATGAATTCAGAGGTTCCGTATGCATACCGCAATGGTCACCTTCAACGGCCGCATCACCCTTCCCCCGCACGTGCGCAAAAACCTTGGACTGAAGACCGGCGACGATGTCGAGTTTGTCGAAGTCGAGCAGGGCCGCTTCGCGATCTCTTGCCGCAGCCAACTGCATCAGGACAGCGATCTACGCAACGCCCCGCCTTCTGAAATTCCAGTGAATCAGTAAACTCCTGTTGATCGAAGGGCGCGGTTTTGCGTCTGAATTTCACTCCGTAGACAGAGACGCGCATTCCGCGAAACGGAATGCGCATTCTTGTTTACTCTGTTGAGGTTAGCGGCCGAAGTGTTTGGCGTTCTTCTCTGTGAAGCTGGCCCAATTCTCCGGCAGATCGTCCTGCGCAAAGATTGCCGAGACCGGGCAGGCGGGAACGCAGGCGCCACAGTCGATGCACTCGACCGGATCAATGAACAACTGGTCGGCCTCAGTGTGGCCGTCTTCGTCTTTTTTGGGGTGGATGCAATCGACCGGACAGGCGTCCACACAGGCGGTGTCCTTGGTGCCGATACAGGGTTCTGCAATGACGTATGCCATACTGATCTCTCCCGGGGAATTTAACCTTCGAGGCTGATAGTAGCACAGGGAGCCGGAGGCCGACTGCTCGCCTCCCCGTACAAATGTTCTGCGTGAATTGGATGCAGACGCGATCCGCTCAGATTCCAAAAGTGAACAGAAGCTATCGCTTCTCCCGAGCCGCGCGGCGCCGGGCAAACTCCTCGGGCGTGGGGATCGGCGTCAGATTTCTGCCGGCAAACAGTTCCACGAAGAAGCTCTGCAATTCGGCATGGATCAGCCCATTCGAGGCCAGAATCTCGCGGCTGTCCAGACGGAAGTGGTTGCCGGCGAAGTCCGTCACGCGCCCGCCAGCCTCCTCGACCAGCAGAATCCCGGCCGCCGTGTCCCAGGGATTGAGATTGAACTCCCAGAAGCCGTCCAGCCGCCCCGCGGCCACATAGGCAAGGTCGAGAGCCGCAGAGCCGGCCCGCCGCACGCCGTGCGAGCGCAGCGTGAACTCCTGGTAAAAATGAATATTCGGATTCATGTGCCGCTTGTGGCTGGGAAAGCCGGTGGCCGTGAGCGCCTCTGCCAACTCCGGGGTTCGCGAGACCCGCATCGGCCTACCGTTCAGCAGAGCGCCCCGACCGCGCTCGGCGCAAAAGAGTTCATCGCGCAGCGGGTCGTAGATCACCGCGGCGACGAGAGTTCCGTCTTCATCCGGGCGAAGGCCGGACTTGCGCTGCTCCAGCCCCAGCGAGACGCAGAAGTGAGGAAAGCCGTGAGCGAAGTTTGTGGTGCCGTCCAGCGGGTCCACGTACCAGCAGAATTCGCCATCGAGCCGCTCCCGCGTGCCCTCTTCGCCGAAGATGCCGTGCTCGGGAAAGGCTGCGGTCAGCCGCTCGCGGATCTGCTTCTCCGAGGTGCGATCGGCCACCGTCACCAGGTCCACGTCTCCCTTGTATTCGGTGGCCACGCCTGCCGAGAAGAAGCCGCGCAAGACGTCTCCGGCCTCACGCGCGATCTCCGATGCAGCCGGAACCCAACTCCAACCTTTCAACTCTTCGCTCACGATTCCATTCCATTCTTGACAGCTTCGCCGGCAACTTCTTTTGTTCTCTGGCTGCGCCGCGCCTGCCGGTTCACTTCCGTGATGGCGCTGATCTGGTGCTTGTAGATGAAGAGATTGGGCTGGCCCTCGCGGGTCAGGCGCAGCATTCCTTCATCGAAGTACTCGATCCAACCACGCACTGTTTCTCCGTCGCGCAGCATGACCTGCACATTGACCTGGCGGTCGCTGAGCGAACGCAGATAGAGCGCTTCCTGGCCGGTCTCGCCCGGCGGCGGCGTCTTGGAACGGCGGCGTGAAGAGATGAGAGGATTCATCTGATCATTTTAGATGCACGCGCACCGCGGAAGAAGCGGCGGCAGGGAACTGGTGCGGACAATCGGATTCCAAGCTCGGTTCGTTGGCCCCCGGAGTGTGCGAAAGAGGTGTGCCGGAGGTCGGCATTTGTCAAGAGGCCGGAGGCGCGGCGCAACAAATGGACGAAAAAGCGGTCTTTTTGCCCCCAAAGCGGGCCCTTTTGTGCTGAAAAGCGGCCGTTTTTCGGGGTTAAAGTTTACTGGATAATTAACAGAAAGAAAAATTAACTGATTGATACCACGCGTGTTACGAGAAAAACTGCGCAAGATTCCGGGGGTTTTCCACAGGGGGGGGGTGGGGGTAAGGCCGAAAAACAAGGGACTGAGGGGCTAAGGGACTGAGGGACTGAGGGACTGAGAACGACGCGGCTGGATAAAGTGTTCATGGATTGATTGTGCGCGCAGCGAGGGAAATGATCTGCAAGGACTGGCCGTCCAGGCACCCGGCGCTGCGCGCATGGAGTTCATTGTCTCCCGGTGCGGGGCGTTGTATGCTGGACCGCAGAGCAGTACCAGTTCTCTGAGGAAAGGATCAAGAGAAGATGCGATTCCAATCACTGATGGTTCCAGCCTTTGCGCTGCTGACCCTGGCAGGCCTGGCGCCCGCCCCGCAGGCGCAGGCCCAGATGCCTGCTTATCTTCACGCCATCTCCGACCTGAGGGCGGCGCGCGAGTATCTGAGGACGGATGCCCGTCCGCGCTCGGCCGCAGCGCGTGAGGCCGCGATCCAGGAGATCTCGCGCGCGATCGACGAGATTAAAATTGCGGCACGCGACGACGGCAAGAACCCGTTCTTCACACCGCCGCCGCAGGGAGGCGATCCGGCGTGGCCGCTGCACTCGGCGGTGCGGCTGCTGCGGGAGGCGCGCCACGATGTGGACCACGGCTTCGACCTGCCGGAGAATCGGGGGCTGCGCGAGAGGAGCGTTCAGCATATCGACCGGGCGCTGGAGCTGCTGACGCCGTATTTGTAGGCACCTGCGGTGCGGCGCATTGCGCATGGAATTATTGGTCGCCCCGGGTCCCAAAAGCGAGCGACCCGGGGCACCCAAGATTTGAGCGCTTGAATTCGTGGTTGTTCGTGAAATGCGCGGGCGGGGACGCCCGCGCGACAGCCGGTCTGGAGACCGGCGCTACATTTTTTATTGAATTTCTTCTTGCATTCCAACCTTACCTCAGGGGCTAAAGCCCGCCTATTCATTGGCGGCTTTCGGCACGACTAAAGTCGTGCCCTGACACTTCTTGCCTTTCGAAATAAGTTTTTACGCAGCCTATGAAGCCTCTCCTGCTCCCTCCGATTGGTCTCCATCCCCGGTCCCCAACAGCGAG
>Ga0302156_10000087_pt1 | contig 82159 bp, 71 predicted proteins | sample I_Bog_N3_2_FD_193503 | JGI IMG/M metagenome (GOLD analysis project Ga0302156, IMG submission 193503) | Peat permafrost microbial communities from Stordalen Mire near Abisko, Sweden - I_Bog_N3_2 | ecosystem: Environmental > Terrestrial > Soil > Wetlands > Peat | place: Sweden: Abisko, Stordalen... | reverse complement strand
TGGGCTACGCGCTCTCGGATGAAGTCCAGATCGATCGCTTTGGCGATCTTGCGCACCAGGTGATCGGCGGGAACCAGCGATTCCAGCGTCACCATTTCCAGCTCGTGCTGGTAAGAGGTCGGAGTCTTTAGCATCCCTCTATGATGCACAAAGCCTCCAGCCAATTCAACTCGGTGGAGGCTTTGTCAGCAATCTGAAGGGCAGACTTTCTGCCCTTTTTATTTGTGCAGGGTTATCGACGGCGGCGTAGTCTGAGCGGCATCTTTACTTACTGACAAGCGCAACAAGAAATGCGTACGGCAGTCTATAATCGCGGGGAGCCAGCTTCGTTTGGCAATTGATTCCCTGCTTTTTAGCTTTTTCAAGAGACTGTCCATGCCGCGCATCATTTCTACCTTGTTGGCTGTAACTGTGACCTTAGCATTGACGCTGGCACTCGCTGGCTGCGGCTGCGGCGATAGCCGCTGCTCCTTTACCAATGTCCCCAGCGGCCAGCCTTAAGCAAACCTAATTCTGACGATCAGGCGCACATGCAAGCACCGCGCGAGTTGTCACTTACTCTCGATGCCCCGCAACATAAACGATTCAAACCGCCGTTTGCGGCAGATGCAACGCTAGCCACGCGGTCAAATCCTGCACCACTTGTGCGCGGTGAGGCGCTGACTCGTTGAAAATTTCGTGATAGGCATCCTGATAGCAATAAAAGCATTTATCCCCTTGTGGCAGTTGCGCAAAAAAAGACTGGCTCGCCTGCGGCACCACAAAAGCGTCGTCTCCAGCAATCTGCAGCAACAAGGGTAAGGTGAATCTGCTGGCATCCTGTTGCACTTGCTGCATCGCTGCCAGCATGAAATTGACCACGCGTGCGGCCACTTTGCCATGGTTGAGACTATCCTCAGTGTATGCGCGCGTCACCGTGGCATCGTGTGATAAGCGCTGCGCTGGCAAACTGCTCGGCACCGCAAAGCCGGGAGCGACGCGCGTACTCACTGCCAGCAGCACTTTCTGAAATGCCGACAGGGCAATTCCCAACGCTGGCGAAGACAACATCAGCCCCTGCACCGGCGAGATACCACCTGTGGCAAACCGCGCCGCCACCAGTCCACCCATGCTGTGACCGAACAACCAGGGCGTGCAGGCCTCTTGCACGGCAAAATCGTCGAACACCAGTTGTAGATCTGTCAGATAGTCATCGCTGCGATGCAAACTGCCGCGGGCACCGTCGGAGCGGCCATGCCCGCGCTGGTCGTGAATGCGTACCGACAAACCACTCTGCAAGAACACATCCGCCAGCGCCTGGTAGCGACCGCCATGTTCTCCCAATCCATGCACCAACACGACCGCGCCGCGTGCTTGCGGATGGCGCCACTGACGGTAGAAGATACGGATGCCGTCAATGGCATGAAGGTAAGCGGACTGTTCCTGCAATGTCGTCATGATGTGAGCGTAGTTATTCAAAAATAAAAAACACGAGACTGGTCCAGCAATCAGAGCACACGATGATCACACACTGATGACATGAGCAGGTGCTCAGCCACAAAAATTCACACCGCCCTACCGTTAGCAAGCGTAGATCAGCGACAATGAGCCAAGCTCAATTTACCAATACGATGCCGCCATTCACACCTCTTGTCAGCAGCGCCCTGCTGTCGCCCATCAAATTGTTGCTACTGGCCCTGCTAGCGCTACTATGCTTGCTTAGTACACGCCTGGGCGCACTGCTGCTGGCGACACCGCTGGAGCAGCAAAATCCTGCGCTGCTACAAATACCGCCAACAGTCCAGGCCATCGTCGTACTGGGCGGTGGCCGCCGATCGAACGCGCCGCAATACGCTAGTCAAGATGGACCGTCCCACCTGACACTGGCCCGTCTGCAATATGCGGCCCGCCTGCAACACGCAAGTGGTCTGCCAATACTGGTCAGCGGCGGCGGGCCCGATGGCTCAGTCACCAGCGAAGCCGAACTGATGGCGCGCAGTCTGCGGGACGATTTTCACGCACACGCACAATGGCAGGAGAGCCAATCGGCGACCACTACCGAGAACGCGGCATACTCAGTCCCAATACTGCGCCAGGCGGGTATACAAAAAATCCTGCTGGTCACCGACGCCATTCATATGCCACGCGCACTTGCCAGCTTCCGCAGGGCAGATCCCAGCCTGTCAATAACGGCAGCACCAACAGCATTTTTGAGCACTAAACAATGGTCGATGTCCGATTTTCTACCCACCAGAGAAGGTTTATATCGTAGCAACTATGCATTACACGAATGGCTTGGTATGCTGTGGTATAAAATCAGAGCGCAACAATAAAAGCAGTGCTAAATGTGCTTTTAATTAAGTTTGGCACTGCATCAACCGATAATAATAAAGTTATACGAATGCAATACCGATAACAACTCGGGTATCTGTATCCAAGTTTTCGAGACATGAAAAAAACATGTCCCCGAAGCAACATGCAATCAAGGGAACTCTGGAGACTATTAACATGACACTTTCATTCAACCAACGGTTGTGGGCACCGCTTTTCGTCAGCCTCATTGCCTTACTGGCCATCTCAGCTTTCGATAGCATCCAGTCGCGCAATCAGCGCTTGGAAGAGCGCAAAGAAGCACTGATCAATGTCGCGCAAGTTGCCATGAGCAACATCAAGGACTATGCCGCGCAGGCACAAAGTGGTGCACTGACCAAGGAACAGGCACAAGCCCAAGCAGTGGCTCGCCTGAAAAACTTGCGCTACGGTAAAGATGGTTACTTCTCAGTATCGACCTCCCATCAGATCGTTGTGCTGCATCCGATCAAACCCGAGCTCAACGGTAAAGACCTTTCCGATTTAAAAGATCCGGCAGGCAATTTGCTGTTTGTGAACATTACCAAAGCTGCCGCGCAGCCTGATGGTGGTTTTGTCAATTATCTCTGGCCCAAAGTCGGCTCGAGTGAGCCTGTCGCCAAAACCTCATATGCGCTGCGCTATGAGCCTTGGGACTGGATCGTCACCACCGGCGTTTATATGGACGACGTGAATGATGCGTTTATCCACTCGCTGTATCTGACCGGCACCTTGCTGCTGATCATTATCGTTGCGGCGGCCTTGTTTGCGGTCTATATCAACCGCGGCATTCTGCGCAGCATCGGCGGTGATCCGGGCCACGCCGCCGAGGTCGCCAATCGTATCTCTGACGGCGACCTGACGCTGCATATCGCAACCCGTTCGGGTGATTCGTCGAGCCTGTTGTTTGCGTTCAAACGTATGCGCGACTCGCTCACCGATACCATTTCCAACATCAAATCCTCGGCCGACACGATCGCGACGGCATCCAATGAAATTGCCAGCGGCAACCTGGATCTTTCCAGCCGCACCGAACAGCAAGCTGGCTCGATTGAAGAAACTGCCTCGGCGATGGAAGAGCTGACGTCGACCGTCAAACAAAATGCCGACAATGCCCGCCAGGCCAATCAATTGGCGGTTTCGGCCTCAGAAGTGGCGATTGCTGGCGGCAACGTGGTCAGTGAAGTGGTCGCCACCATGGGCTCGATCAATGAATCGTCGCGCAAGATTGTCGATATCATCAGTGTGATCGACGGCATTGCATTCCAGACCAATATCTTGGCCCTCAATGCAGCGGTCGAAGCGGCCCGTGCCGGCGAGCAAGGCCGTGGATTTGCCGTGGTGGCCTCGGAAGTACGCAGTCTGGCGCAACGCTCATCTGCTGCTGCCAAGGAAATCAAGGTGCTCATTGATGATTCGGTTGCCAAGGTGGATGTCGGCAGCAAACTGGTGCAACAGGCCGGCTCAACGATGAGTGAGGTGGTTGCCAGCGTCAAACGCGTCACCGATATCGTCGGTGAAATCAGTTCTGCCAGCCAGGAGCAAAGTGCTGGCATCGGCGAAGTAGGCCAAGCGATTGCCCAGATGGACGAAGGCACACAACAGAATGCCGCGCTGGTCGAACAGGCCGCTGCTGCTGCCCAATCCCTGCAAGATCAGGCGAACACCCTGGCAGCGCTGGTTGGTCGCTTCAAGCTCGATGCCAATCAAGCACCTGCTGTAGCCAAAGCAAAAGCCAGCACACCTGTGCGTCCTGTGACCGCGCTGAAGCGCCCTAGCCCTGCCGCGGCCGCGCCGCGCGTGGTGGCCGCCAAATCTGCCGGTGCACCACGCCTGAAGGCTGTTCCGACAAAATCGGCAAGCCCAGCCAAGAGCAGTCCAGAATCCGAGTCCGACTGGGAAACGTTCTAAGCATCCGGTTTTTGACTGCGCCTCAGTGGGTGCAGCCTTCAATATTAGGGCTTGCCATGCAAGCCCTTTTTTTGCCTGCAACATCCCTGGCCGCAATCTGAATTCCGACTAGGGTGCCTGAAATGGCAGTAGGATTGTTCTATACTCCGCTCTATCCACTTGCCGCTTTGCTTGCTTATCCGCGATTCCATGCGGCAAGCAAAATAGGCATAGAATAGATTCGTGAGCTCATGATCAAGCTTTCCGATAACCGTCTATGAACAACCCGAAGTGTGTTTGGCAGGCATGCCCTGTCGAGTCCGTTTAAGGAAGAGAACATGACGAATCCTCCCAAAACAATTTCTGGTCTGATGTGCGAGCTCAGTATTGCACTGGCCGATCTGGCTGAGAAAATGAACAATCTCGCCATCAATCTGGAAAATCAGTATCTCGACTCTGATTGCGAAGAACCACTTGCCATGATGGAAGCTGCGCGCTCGACCATCGAGAAGGCAAAAACCGGCTAATACCGCCACCAGTTTTGCTGCTGGCAGTCGACTCGGGACTGCCAGCGCTTACTCGGCGATATTCTCGTCATCCTGCTAATGAAGGCCTGACTGACAAAAGCTTTGCCCCTTTGCATCACAAGATTCAGACCTTGCGTCGCCTTTCCAGGAGCGGATGTTTTATTGGCGTATGCCAGCCATCAACTACCGCGATAGGTCGAATACGACCAGGGCGACACCACCAGCGGCACATGATAATTCTGTGTCGGGTCGGCAATGCCGAAGGCGATCACCACTTCATCAATAAAACGCGGCACCGGCACTTGCACACCCTGCGCAGCAAAATAATCACCCGCGCCAAACACCAGTTCGTAGCGCCCGGCGCAAAATTCCTCACCCTGCAACAACGGTGCGTCACAACGCCCATCACTGTTGGTGAACGCTTCTTTCAGGAGAATCTTCTCATTACCCTTGATGAGGTACAGTGCCAGTTTAACGCCGACACCCGGCTTGCCCTGCGTCACATCTAGAACGTGCGTGCTCAGTTTTCCCATGGTTTCTCTCTCATTGCGCCGATTGTTCAATCTCGTGTGGCCGCTGCCGGTTGTCTACCGCAAAGGCCGGGCTCGATGATATACCCCTGCATTGGCTTCCATATAGCGCCCGGAATATATTGACCATCCAGGATGCAAACATTGCCCCCGTCGGGCAGCCTACTTATAGACCTCTTGTTTGACTCGGAGCCCCACCCACACTATTCCGCCAGCACCGGCTCCACCTTCTGTTTGGCGACAAAGCGGATCAACGGTACGCGCCGCACCATACACAGCCCCGCCAATGCCGCCACAATCGCCAAGGCAATGCCGATATGAATGGCATTGACCAAGGCATCGCGGGCGGCATCGAGCAAGGCCGAGCCGTTGTGGCCAGCCTGCAACATCTGCGCCAGCAAGGTGGATTGAATATCGTGATTGACCAGAATTTCCGGATCCTTGAATTCGGCCAGCCATTGGGCCGCATGGTCGCTGTCCAATGCGCGTGTGACGCCACTGCTGTAAATTTGGGTGACCAAGGTACCGGTGACGGCGGTGCCCAGCATGCCGCCGATCATGCGTAGCGATTGCAGGAGTGCGGTGGCAATACCAAGGTGTTCGCGACTGGCAGATTGTTGCGCAAAGACGGTCAGATTGGGCAGCACCAAGCCTAGCCCCAAACCACCGGCGAGCATCGCCGCCAAGATAGTGCTCGAAGACGTGCTGCGCTCAAACAACACCACGCCCAGACTGGACAAGGCCATCAGCGCGAAGCCGACATACATCATCAAATTGGGATTAGGAATACGAGTGATGATGCGGCCATTGATGATGCTGGCTACGGTGATACAGGCCACCAGCGGCGTGATTAACAGACCGGCGTCACGCGGCGACATGCCGAAGCCGCCCTGAAACAGCAGCGGCAAATACATCAGCATCGAAAACATGGCAAACCCGGCCAGAATCGACAATAAGAACAGACTAGAGATGGCGCGATCCCGAAACAGCTCGAATGGCAGAATCGGCTGCTCCGCACGGCGCTCCCATTTCCATAATGCGAAGAACGCTCCGGCGCTGACCACCAACAAGACCAGCATGCCCATGGTCAGGCCACGCTTGGGCAGCATTTCGACCAACAACTGCAAACTACCCAATGAAATCGTGATCAGCAAGGCGCCTAGCCAGTCGAGCCGGATCTTGCCCTCATGTTTGATGTGGCGGATGTGCGGCAGATAGCGCAAGACAAAGAATAGCGACACAATGCCCACCGGCAGATTGACGTAGAACACCCAGCGCCAGCCTAGCGATTGCGTCAAGAACCCGCCCAGCGAAGGACCGACCGAAGTGGCGATGCCAAAGGAGGCGCTGAGAATGATCTGCCAGCGCAAGCGCACGTGCGGATCGGGAAACAGATCGGCAATCGAGGCAAATGCCGTTCCCACCAGCATACCGCCACCGATCCCCTGCAAACCTCGCGCCAGCACCAGTAAGAGCATGCTGTTAGCCATGCCGCATAACATCGAGGCCAGCACAAAGATAACGATAGAGGTAATCAGAAACGGTTTGCGGCCAAAGTAATCGCCTAGACGGCCAAAGATCGGCACCGTAATGACCGAGGTCAGCAAATAAGCGGTCGCGACCCAGGCATAGAGATCAAAACCTTTGAGTTCGGCCACGATGGTCGGCAAGGCGGTGCCAACAATGGTCTGATCCAGGGCCACCAGCATGATGACGAAACACACGCCGAGCGTCGCCATCAACGATGCACGAAAAGGCAGGACTTGACCGCTGGAGTGTGCGGCTTCTGTATGTGAAGACATGGGGAGATAAATTGGCCGGTACCGACAGACGACTGCCTTAGCAATTCAACAAGCCCTGCACTGACTTGCCAGTTGCTGCGGCATTCCCCTCAGCCCCGGCTTGCAGTGACTGAGGCGCTATTTTATCAATTGCCGGCGCTGCGTGCCCAGTTCAAACAACACTGAGCCGTTGCACGGCTACGCCCGGCCATCTCCAGTGCCAAACAAATGGACTAATCGCCGGCGATGGTCATGCTTTCCAGCAGGATGGAGCCGGTTTCCTTGGTGCCGCGAATGAGCGTGTCATTGCCAATGGCGACGATCTGACGCAGCATGTCTTTCATGTTACCGGCGATGGTGATTTCTTCCACCGGGTACTGAATGATGCCCTTCTCGACCCAGTAACCCGAGGCGCCGCGCGAGTAGTCACCGGTCACGTAGTTGACGCCCTGCCCCATCAGCTCGGTCACCAGCAGGCCGGTGTCGAGTTTTTTGAGCATGCCCTTGAAGGTATCGGCCGCGGTGGTCAGCGACGACGTCAACGACAGATTGTGCGAGCCGCCGGAGTTACCGGTGGTCTGCATACCCAGCTTGCGGGCCGAATAGGTCGACAGGAAGTAACCTTGCACCACGCCATCCTTGACTACCTCGCGGCGTTGCGTTTTAACACCCTCGTCATCGAACGGCGCCGAACCGACACCACCGACCACGTGCGGATCTTCAAGGATCTGGATGTGCTCCGGAAACACTTTCTGACCAAGCGAATCAAGCAGGAAAGTCGATTTGCGATACAACGCGCCACCGGACACCGCCTGTACAAAAGCACCCAGCAAACCAGCCGCCAGTGGAGCCTCAAACAAGACCGCGCACTTGCGCGTGGACAACTTGCAGGCATTCAGACGCGCCAGTGCACGCTCGGCAGCATAGCGGCCGATCGCTTCCGGCTGGGCCAGTTGCTTGGGGTCACGCTTGGAGGAATACCAATCGTCGCGTTGCATGTTGCCGCCCTTGCCGGCAATCGGTGCCACCGAGATGGTATGGCGCGAGAACGGATAGCCACCCATGAAGCCGCGTGAATTGGCACTGACAAAATGCGACTGCTGGGCATACACGCTGGCGCCTTCGCTATTGGTGATGCGCTTGTCCACCGCCAACGCCGCCGCCTCGCAGCGCTGCGCCAGTTGCACTGCCTGCTCGGCTGTGATCAGCCAGGGCGTGCACAGCTTGAGGTCACGCGGATGCATTTCCAGATTCTCCGCATCGGGCAAGCCGGCGCAATCATCAACGGAAGTAAAGCGCGCAATGTTGTAGGCCGCCTCGACCGTCTCCTTGAGCGCCTGCTGCGAGAAATCCGAGGTACTGGCGTTGCCACGGCGCACATTACGACCGTCGCCGATGTAGACGGTCACACCGATGCCTTTGTCCTTGTTTTGCTCAATGGTCTCAATCTGGCCTTTGCGCACCGCCACCGATAGGCCAGTACCCTCGCTGATGTCCACTGCAGCATCGGACGCGCCCTTTTCCTTGGCATAACGCAACACATCTTGTGCCAATTGTTTCAATTGGTCTTGACTATGGGTAAATACGGTTTCGCTCATGAGCCTGATTTCTTCGAGATGCGGATAAAACGGGTATCATAGCAGTCGTTTAGCTTATTTATCAGAATCATGCCAAATCCCAATCGCGGGTCCTGCGGATTCCAATCCAACGAATTCGAACAAGAATACGACCGCCCATCCAAATCACAACTGAAACGCGAAATGACGGCGTTGCAGAAACTGGGTGCAGAACTGATCGCCGAACCACGCGATCGCGTCAAACGCGTACCTATGCCGGAAGATGTACGCGACGCCATCCTCGAGTGCCAGCAAATCAAGGACCACGAAGGTCGTCGCCGTCAACTGCAATACGTCGGCAAGAAAATGCGCACGCTCGACGAAGATGAAATCGCTGCCATCCAAAGAACGCTCGATAGCTGGCGCGGCTTGTCCAAGGCCGATACAGCGTCGCTGCATGCGATCGAACGGCGCCGTGAAAAATTGCTCAAGGATGATGGCGCCTTGACCGTTTTGCTGGCTCAGCATGCCGAACTGGACGCGCAACATCTGCGCACACTGATCCGCAATGCCCGCAAGGAACAGGCAGAAAACAAGCCGCCTAAAGCGTATCGCGAAATCTTCCAGATTCTCAAGCAATTGCAAGGAGAGTCGCGGGCTGCTGCTGCCGCACAGGCCGATGCCGATGATGCAGAAGCAGCCGATCATGACGACGACCACAACGACTAAGTTGGACAATGAACTGTTGATCGGCCTGGTGTCGATCTCTGACCGCGCCAGCGCCGGGGTCTATGAAGACAAGGGTATTCCGGCCTTGCAGGAATGGTTCGGCGCAGCGCTGACCAGTCCTTGGCGCATGGAAACCCGTCTGATTCCGGACGAGCAGGCACAGATCGCCCAGACATTGATCGAACTGGTTGATGTCATTGGCTGCGATCTGGTGCTTACCACAGGCGGCACCGGCCCGTCGCGGCGCGATGTCACGCCCGAGGCGACCTTGGCCGTGGCGACCAAGGAAATGCCAGGCTTTGGCGAACAAATGCGTCAAATTAGTCTGCAATTCGTACCGACCGCGATTCTTTCGCGCCAAGTCGCGGTGATTCGAGAAACAAGCGATCACGCCGCACTCATCATGAATCTTCCGGGCCAGCCCAAGGCCATCAAGGAAACCCTGGAAGGCATCAAAAACGCCGATGGCAGTCAGCGCGTGGCCGGCATCTTTGCCGCCGTGCCTTACTGCATCGATCTGATCGGCGGGCCCTATATCGAAACCCATGAAACGGTGTGCCAGGTGTTTCGTCCCAAATCGGCAATCCGCCAGCCACGCCGAGCGTCCTGACGACGCTTGCTTAGCCCCTCTTAGTGCGGGCAAGCGGGCTCGTCATTGCCGCCACCGCACAAGTTAGCCTGATTGATCAAGTTCAGATATTGTTGCAAGCGCTCCGGCTGAATGCGCCAGCTGTAATCCTTGAGGTCGCTTTCAGTTGCCGGACGCCAGCCGAACTGCACCATAAACAGATTCTTTTTACCCTCGACAACCGCCGTCAAATTGCCTTCACCATACGGTGCGACGCCGCCGTAGCGATCGCAAAAGCCACCGCCGATGGAAGTGTAGGCGCCATTGGTCTGCGTATTCTTCTGCTTCATCACCACGAAATGACCTGCGCATTTGCTTTGCGCCGACTGTATCAACGACTCCACTGCCTGGGTCGCCAGGTGCTGACCGCCGACCGGCGTATAAGCGCCGCGCTTGACCGACATATAGCCTTCGCGCCAGTTATCCTGGTCTTCGCCATTGGGCATGAACTCAACCATATAGTTACTGCCCGGGTCGCCCGTCATATAGGCTAAGCGCCAGCCAGCAGGTGGCTGAATCACCAGATTTTCGCCGTTCGACGGTGCCGCTGGCGCTTCCTTTGGCCCGGCCACGGCCGACAATGACAGCGACAAAGACAATAAGGGCGCTGCCAGCAATAAGGCCTGGATAGTTTTCATCTTTGGTTTCCTTCACAACAGGGTACGCAGATTTTCTCTGCATAACGTCGTATCATGGACGCTTTCACCCACTCCACCGCAAACCCCTATTGTGCATGAAGCTGCGCAAGTTTGATTCAAAGAAAACGCTATGTCATCCTCTACCGCCCCGCTCGCCACCATCGAAATTGAAACCGCGCCCCATCCAAGCGCCGCCGTCATCTGGCTACATGGACTGGGCGCCGACGGCAACGATTTTGTGCCGATAGTGCGGGAACTGGATCTGTCGGCTTGCCAGCCCATTCGTTTTGTTTTCCCGACCGCCTCGACACGACCGGTGACGATCAACGGTGGCTACGTCATGCGCGCTTGGTACGATATTTTTTCCCCCGACCTGGTGCGCCGCGAAGATGAACCTGGTCTGCGCGCTTCACAAGCGCAAATCGAAGCGCTGATCGCTAAGGAAATCGCCCGCGGCATTGCACCCAACCGCATCGTTCTGGCCGGCTTTTCACAAGGCTGCGCCATGACCTTGCAAACCGGCCTGCGGCATGCGCAGCAATTGGCCGGCATGATCTGCCTGTCGGGCTATCTGCCATTGGCCGCCACGATTGCGGCCGAAGGCCATGCTGCCAACCAGACCACGCCGATCTTCATGGCCCATGGCAGGCAAGATCCTGTTGTCGTGTTACAACGCGGCGAACAATCGCGTGATGCCCTGCAGACACTGGGCTACCAAATTGAGTGGCATGAATACCAGATGCAACATTCAGTGTGCATGGAGGAACTCGCCGATATCGGCGGCTGGCTGACCAAGATACTGCCCGGCTAATCCAGCAGCAGTGCAAAATAAAACGGCGCATTTCCAAGGAAATGCGCCGTTTTTATTGCGACACGCTCAGCAAGACCGTGCCAACGGTCTTGGAACAGGCAGAGACTAGCGGTCCGACATTGCATCCATGACGCACAGTGCCGTCATATTGACGATACGACGTACCGTTGCCGACGCTGTCAGAATATGCACAGGCTTGGCGCAACCGAGCAGAATCGGCCCGATCGCCACGCCGTTGCCCGAAGCTGTCTTCAACAGGTTATACGCAATATTGGCAGCGTCGATGTTAGGCATGACCAGCAGGTTGGCATCGCCCTTGAGCGGCGAATCCGGCATGACTTGCTCCAACAACTTGGGATCAAGCGCAGTGTCGCCGTGCATTTCGCCATCCACTTCCAGATCTGGCGCCAATTGCTGAACCAAAGCCAGTGCAGCACGCATTTTGCGGGCCGACTCGCTGTTGCTGGAACCGAAGTTTGAATGCGACAGCAAGGCCGCGCGTGGATGCAGACCAAAACGACGCATTTCTTCCGCTGCCAGGATGGTGATTTCAGCCAGTTCTTCGGCAGTCGGATTTTCATTGACGTGCGTATCGACCAACACCAATTGGCGGTTCGGCAGAATGACAACGTTCATGGCCGCATACACATTGACGCCTTCGCGCTTGCCCAGCACCTGATCAATGTAGTGCAGATGCAACTGCGTGGTGCCATAGGTGCCGCAAATCATGCCATCGGCATCGCCCTTGTGGATGGCCATTGCACCAATGAGCGTATGACGACGACGCATTTCCAGCTTGGCATATTGCTCGGTGACGCCACGGCGCTTGCTCATTTCCAGGAAAGTCTGCCAGTAGTCACGATAGCGGCTGTCGAAGTTCGGGTTGATGACTTCGAAATCCACGCCGGCACGCAGACGCAGGCCAAATTTTTGAATCCGTTGCTCCAGCACTTCCGGGCGACCGACCAAAATCGGCTTGGCCAGACATTCGTCAACGATCACCTGCACCGCGCGCAAGACGCGTTCGTCTTCACCTTCCGCGTAGACGATGCGTTTTTGGGCGGCAGCAGCCTTCTTGGCGACCTGGAAGATCGGGCGCATGAAGGTGCCGCTGTGATAGACGAACTGTTCCAGCTTCTCGGCATAGGCATCCATGTCCTTGATCGGACGGGCTGCCACACCGGAGGCTTCTGCCGCCTTGGCCACCGCAGTCGCGATCTTGATCATCAGACGCGGATCAAACGGCTTGGGAATGATGTATTCAGGGCCAAACGACAAATTGCTGATGCCGTAAGTGGCGGCAACCACGTCGGACTGCTCGGCCTGCGCCAGTTCAGCAATCGCGTAGACCGCAGCAATTTCCATTTCGCGCGTGATGGTGGTGGCGCCGCAGTCGAGCGCACCACGGAAAATGTACGGGAAACAGAGGACGTTATTAACCTGATTCGGATAGTCCGAGCGGCCGGTGGCGATGATCGCATCGTCACGCACAGCCATGACCTCTTCGGGCAGAATTTCTGGCGTCGGATTGGCCAGCGCCAGCACCAGCGGACGCGCGGCCATTTGCTTGACCATTTCCGGCTTGAGCACGCCGCCGGCCGATACGCCGAGGAAAATATCCGCACCAGGGATGACTTCGGCCAGGGTACGCGCCGTGGTTTCACGGGCAAAGCGTTCCTTGTCCGGATCCATCAGTTCAGTACGTCCCTTGTAGACCACGCCGGCCAGGTCGGTAACGAAAATGTTTTCAATCGGGAAACCAAGATCGACGATCAGATCCAGACAGGCCAGCGCAGCGGCACCAGCACCGGAGACCACCAGCTTGACTTCCTTCATGTTCTTGTTGACGACTTTAAGGCCATTGAGAATGGCCGAGCCAACGATGATGGCAGTGCCGTGCTGGTCGTCATGGAAGACTGGAATCTTCATGCGGTCACGCAGCTTGCGCTCGATGTAGAAGCACTCGGGCGCTTTGATATCTTCCAGGTTGATGCCGCCGAAAGTCGGCTCCAGCGAGGCGATGATGTCGCACAGCTTGTCTGGATCGCTTTCGTTGATTTCGATATCGAAAACGTCGATACCGGCAAATTTCTTGAACAGCACGCCCTTGCCTTCCATCACTGGCTTGGACGCCAGCGGGCCGATGTTGCCCAGGCCCAGCACGGCCGTGCCGTTAGTGATGACCGCCACCAGATTGCCGCGCGCGGTGTAGCGAAACGCGTTGGCTGGATCTGCCACAATCTCTTCGCAGGCCGCAGCCACGCCAGGAGAATAGGCTAGAGACAGGTCTCGTTGATTGGTTAGGAGCTTGGTGGGCGTGACGCTGATCTTGCCCGGCGTCGGAAACTCATGGTATTCCAACGCTGCCTGGCGAAGTTGCTGACGCAATTCCTCTTTCTTGCTTATCATCGAATCCATACGCTGCGTTCTCTTTTCTAGACTTGTCGAAGACCTAGTATTCTAGCAGAGGTCGCCCCCTTCTCATAGGCCACTTATGGTGCAACGCACCATCCAGAGAGCCAGTAACGGCGCGGTTTGACAGGCTAATCTGGTCGTTCAGGATTCACGAAATGACGGTACCTGTCAATCGTGGAAAACCACCGGGATGCCCACGCTATTGGTTACAATTGCGCCATGCTCTCCGAATTTGAACTCATCTCCCGTTATTTCACCCGTCCTTTGCATCCTGATAGCCGTACGGCGCTCGGCATCGGCGACGATTGTGCCTTGCTCACTCCAGCGCCCGGCATGCAATTGGCGATCTCAACCGACATGCTGGTCGAAGGTCGTCATTTTTTTCCGCAGGCCGAGCCCTATGCATTGGGCCATAAATGTCTCGCCGTCAACCTGTCCGATCTGGCCGCGATGGGCGCCAGACCAATCGCCTTCACGCTGGCGCTAGCGCTGCCGCAGGCACGCGAAGATTGGCTGGAACCGTTCGCGCGCGGCATGTTCGAGCTGGCTGATGCCTACGGCTGCGAGCTGATCGGCGGCGATACCACCAAGGGACCGCTGACCATCAGCATCACCGTGTTTGGCGAAATTCCGTTCAGCCACGCGCTACGACGAGATGCCGCCCGTGCGGGCGACGACATCTGGATTTCCGGCACGCTGGGCGACGCCCGACTGGCGCTGGCAGCCTATCGCCATGAGCTCGCGCTGGAGTCGGCAGAACTGCAAGTGGCCGCGCACCGCATGCACCAGCCAACACCGCGCGTGACACTGGGTCTGGCACTACGCGGCGTGGCCCGTGCCGCGATCGACATCTCGGACGGTCTGACGGGCGACCTCGCGCATATTCTTGCGCGCTCCCAGGTCGGTGCCAGGCTTGACGTCGATGCCTTACCGGCCGGCCCGATCTTGCGCCAGCAGGCCACTGCCTTGCGCCGCAGCTTCACCCTGGCCGGCGGCGACGATTACGAACTCTGCTTTACGGCCCCTGCGCAACAACGCGCACAGGTACTCGCTGCGGCCGAACAAGCCGCCATTGCAGTCACCCGCGTCGGCCAGATTGAAGCTGCTCCGGGCCTGCGCCTGGTCGACGGCAATGGCGCCGCACTCGACCTCTCGCTCACCTCTTTCGATCATTTCGCCTCATGAGCAGCACCCAAGACCCGTCGGCAAATGCCACCAAGAAGGCCTCAAACAAGGTGCGTGCCACGTCGCGCTTCATGCAGGAACATCCTGCACACATCCTGGCACAAGGCTTTGGCAGCGGTCTGTCGCCAATCATGCCGGGCACTTGTGGCACGCTGTTCGCCTGGGTTGTGTATGTGCTGCTGAGTGCGCGATGGCCGGGGCTGTTCACACCGCAGACCTGGCTGATCGTGATCGCAGTTGGCTTCTTCATCGGCATCTGGGCCTGTGATATCACGGGACGCGACCTCGGTGCGCCTGACCACGGCAGCATGGTGTGGGACGAGATCATCGCCTTCTGGCTGGTATTGGTGTTGCTGACGCCCGCCGGTATCGTCACGCAATGCTGGGCATTCGTGGTGTTTCGCTTTTTCGACATGGTCAAGCCACCACCGATCGCTTATTTCGACCGGCATTTCAAAGGCGGCTTCGGGGTGATGTGGGATGACATTCTTGCGGCGTTTTACACGCTGCTGGCCTTTGCCCTCTGGCGCACTATCTAAGAATGCCTGATAAAACGTCGATGGCAAGACGCGCCGACGAAGACAGTACAAAAATACGGCTAGGAGGCACAACGCCGCAAGCGGCGTTGTGTTAGGCGTTCTAAAGCGGCATCAACACGTGTATGCTTGGAGCATGGGTGGCCAACCCCACCCAGCACACGTTGACCACCCCAACCTCAAGGATGACATCAACATGGATACCATTACCGAGCTCGCCACACGCGCTGGCCAGGCACTCAAAACCCGCAAGCTATTGCTGGCTACCGCAGAATCTTGTACCGGCGGCGGCGTCGCCCAAGCGATTACCGACATCGCCGGCTCTTCCGAATGGTTCGACTGCGGCTTCGTTACCTATTCCAATGCCTCCAAACATGAATTGCTCGACATCCCCGAAGCACTGATCGCGCAGCACGGCGCGGTCAGCGAAGAGATCGCTGGCGCCATGGCCGAAGCCGCCGTGGCCAATAGCAATTCAAGCATCGCCGTCTCCACCACCGGCATTGCCGGTCCCGGTGGTGCCGTGCCGGGCAAGCCGGTCGGCACGGTCTGTTTCGGCTGGCGCGTTGGCGACCAGACCTTCACTGAACGACACGTATTCAGCGGCGACCGTCTCAGCGTGCGCGAGCAATCGGTGCGACATGCCTTGCAAGGATTGCTAAAGCTATTGACCTGAGCGCATTGGCCAGATCAAGCCGCGCAAAAAAACGCCGCACTCCGAAGACAACGGAGCGCGGCATTTTTTATGCTTGCAAGCAAATGAAAGATTAGCGATACAGATTGATCGCCGCCCGTGTTTCAGCGGCAATTCGCCTGGCGGCGGCGGCATAATCCTCACCCGGTTGCGGTGCAGCATACAAAATCGCGCGCGAGGAGTTGATCATCATGCCGCTCGCCGCTGCCGTCTTGCCGGCTTTCACGGTGGCGGCAACATCGCCGCCTTGCGCACCCACGCCAGGCACCAGCAAGGGCATGTCGCCAATGATGGTGCGCACCTGCGCCAGCTCTTCGGGAAACGTGGCCCCCACTACCAGGCCGCACTGACCATTGGTATTCCACTTGTCGGCTACCAGGCGCGCCACATGCTGATACAGCGGCACCCCATCAACCTGAAGAAATTGCAGGTCCGAGCCGCCGGTATTGGAAGTGCGGCACAACACGATGGCGCCGCGATCTTTCCATTCCAGATAAGGTGCCACCGAGTCGAAACCCATATAAGGGCTGACCGTGACGGCGTCGGCACCATAGCGCTCAAACGCTTCACGCGCATACTGTTCGGCGGTGGCACCGATATCGCCGCGCTTGGCATCTAAAACGATAGGAATATGCGGGTAACGGCTACGGATATAGCTACAGATTTCTTCTAGCTGATCTTCCGCGCGCAGCGCCGCGAAATAAGCGATTTGCGGCTTGAACGAGCACGCCATGTCGGCGGTAGCATCAATGATGCCCTTGCAAAACGCCAAAATGGCATCCGGCTGATTCTTCCATTCGGCCGGAAACTTGCTGATATCCGGGTCGAGGCCAACACATAGCAGCGAGTCGTTGGCCTTCCAGGCGGCGGATAACTTATTGATAAATGTCACGGTAAACTCTCAATTGCAAAGATCCAATATTGTAACGCGGCCCTAGCCCTTCTCGAACACCCACTGCAGCAAGGCATCCTGAGCCTGTTGTCCAGCCGCCGCGTTAGCATGATTGATCAGGCACACCACCACATACATCTTGCCTGACGCCGCCTGCACGTAACCGGCTACCGAGCGCACTTCGTCGAGTGAACCAGTCTTGATGTGCGCCTGTCCGGCCACCGGTTCGCCGCGCAAGCGATGGCGCATGGTGCCATCGTAGCCCACCAGCGGCAGCGACGCGATGAACTCGGGCATGACGGCCGAATGATAGGCTGCCAGCAACAATTGTCCCAGGGTCGTCGGTGCCAGGCGCTCACTGCGCGACAAGCCGGCGCCGTTATCGATGAGCACATCATCGGTGGCAATTCCTTTGGCAGCCAACCAGCCGGCAATAGCATGCGCACCACCGGCGACATTGCCCGCACCGGACTGAGCGCCAATGGTCAACAGCAGTTGCCGCGCCATCACGTTATTGCTGTATTTATTAATATCGCGAATCACCTCCGGCACCACCGGCGACTGCCACTCTGCCAGCAGCCGCGCCGACGGCGCGACGGTAGCGGCCACTACCTGACCGGACAGACTGCCGCCCAATTCGGTCCACATCTGCCGAAATACTGCAGCAAAGTACTGCGTGGCACTCATCCGGTAAGGATTGAGGTACCAGATCTGTTCACCACAAGCGACTGGATAGGCGCCATTGAATACCGTTGCAGCGGCCTCGACATCGGCTTGCAGCTTACCTTTCCAGTCACCGCAGACGCTGTCCTGACTCAATTTCGGCGGCGTGATTGTGTATCCTGCCAACGGCGGATCCACACTGACATTGACCTGATTGCCAGCCGCATCCGGCATGAAGTGCAAAGTCAGGGTTTTGTAATTGAGCAGCAAGGCATCCGGGCCGACGTTGTAAGGCTTTTGCGGATCACCATCGAATTGCGCGGGGTCGTAAATTGTTTCTTCAAACACACTGCGGTCCAGCACCAGATTGCCGTGAATCTCGCGCACCCCTTTGGCACGGATCTGGCGCAGGAACAACCAGAAATTTTCCATCACCAGCTTAGGGTCGCCACTGCCCTTGATACTCAAATCGCCATTGAGCACGCCATTGCTCAAGCTGCCGTCAATATAGGCTTGCGTCTTCCAGCTATAGGTCGGTCCCAGCAATTCCAGCGCCGCATCCGTGGTCAGCAACTTCATCACCGAAGCTGGACTGAACGCGGCTAACGCGTTGTGAGACAACAGCGGTTGATTAACGTCGACTGCCTGAACGAACACGCCGACATTGCGCAAGGGTATCCGCGCCTGGCGCAAGGCATTGCTCATACTCAACGGTAACTCCTGTGCCATCAGCGGCAAGGCGCCCATTAGCAAACCCAAGGCGAGCGCAGCGAGCCGCGCCAACAAACGATATTGCTTGATCATCTGCATCACGAACCTGACAAATAAGATGCGGCATTATAGGTGTTCTTGCCGGAGTCGCTGAGCGCTTATTGGCTTATTGGCTTATTGTCCGGCAACCTAGCAATGTTCTGGCGCTACGGCAACATATGTTGTAGTCTAGAAAAACAACGTGCATGAAAATTAACAAAAACGCAACACGAATGTAATTAAAACATCACCGAGACGTATCTTTTTGCACTAATTGCGTCTGTTGCGATTCGCTCCGACCTAATTTGACCAATCATGGATGCTCTGAAAATCACTGCCCTGTTTGTTGTCACTGCACTGGCTGAAATCATCGGTTGCTATCTGCCATATCTTTGGCTCAAACATGGCGCAACGCCCTGGCTGATCTTGCCTGCGGCACTCAGTCTGGCCTTGTTCGTGTGGCTACTCAGCCTGCATCCAAATGCAGTCGGGCGGGTCTATGCCGCCTACGGCGGTGTCTACGTGGTGGTGGCGCTGCTCTGGTTGTGGGGTGTGGATGGTGTCAGACCGACCCTCTGGGATCTGGCCGGTGTCGGCCTGTCATTGAGCGGCATGGGCATCATCATGTTCGCGCCGCGTCATGGCATCACGAGCATCTCCTGACGAGCGCCCCCCGACCATGTCCACTCGTCGCACTCGCTCTCTCAACCACAGGACCGCCTTGCGCACTCGCATGGCCTGGCGCTTTTCCTTCAGACATGCGCAGCGCGCATTGGGCGATGTACAGTCGCCGGACGAACTGATCGGCAAAGGCTCGCGCTTCGTCAAACGCATTTACTGGCTGCGCACCCTCGGCTTATCGATCGGTTTTTTTTGCATGGCGGCAGCTTTCCAGCAGCACCCCGTGCGCTGGCCCTTGTGGGTGCTGCTGGTAAGTGATGCCTTTATTTGGCCGCATATTGCCTACAGAATCGCGCTCAGCAGTCCCGTGCCCTATCGCACGGAACGTCGCAACCTGATTATCGATGCCATCTTCGGAGGGTTCTGGAGTATTGCAATGCAGGGCAATCTGGTGCCCTGCACGGTCATCCTGGCGATGGTGTCAATGGACAACATCGCTGCCGGCGGCAGTAAATTGTTCTTGCGCGGCGTCGCGGGCAGCCTGTTCGGTGCCTCGCTTGGATTGGTGCTGCTTCACTTCGACTTCCAACCGTTCTCTGACCTGCACACGATTGTCGCCTGCATACCGATGCTCGCGCTGTATCCGCTGGCATTGGGTCAATCCACTTACAATATGTCCAAAAAGCTGGCCGAGCGCTCACGGGAATTCGAGACCGTCAGCCAGCGCGACGGACTCACCGGCCTGTTGAATCGGCGCCATTGGGAAACCCTGCTGATCGAAGAATTCCAGGCCTGCCACCAACGCCAGCGCGCATCCTGCCTGCTGCTGCTCGACATTGATCATTTCAAGAATATCAACGACACGCACGGCCACCTGGTCGGCGATGAAGTACTGAAAAATTTCTCCGTCTTGCTACACCAGCACCTGCGCGCCGACGATTTAATCGGCCGCTACGGCGGCGAAGAGTTCGTCGCCATTCTGCGCAATGTCGAACTCAGCGAAGCAGTTGCGATCACCGAGCGGCTCATCAAACAGGTACGTTTTTGCCGCTCGCTGGAAAACAGTCTGTGGGGATGCACCATCAGTGCCGGACTCGTGCCATTCAATGGCGACATGGATGCCCATTATGCCTGGTTGCAGCGGGCCGATAGTGCGATGTATCAAGCCAAGCACAGTGGCCGCGATTGCCTGGTCGTCGGCGGCGCAACGACGTGATCGGCCGTTACGAAAAAGGGCCGGGGCAGTGTCACAACGACCATGCCCCGGCCCTACAGAATAAGAGGTGGAACGCCCGACGAGATCCCGAAGACGTACTGTCGCACCCCTAACTCCAAGCACTCCACAGAACGACTTCCTCCGGCGCCCCAACCGCCGCCGCTTGCGCGGCGAACGAGCAAGAAAGCTCGTTTAAATTAGTACTGGCAGTACCTCCAGCACTAAAAGCGCTAACAACGCACCGCATATTGCGCCACAGGCGCGCAACACGGCACGTAATGCCTTCGACGCCACCGGTGCCTCGCCACATAGCAAGAAACCGGCAAACGCCAAGGGGATAAAAAATATCAGATTGTGCATAACGATATTGGGCATGGCTAGTCTCCTGCTCGTCGTTTTTGTTGTTTGAGTATAGGATGCCCTTCCCATAAAACAAGAACGATCTATATTGCGACGCAACAAAGCCCGAATGCGGTACCACGAAGCGCTATCAACTTCGCGCCAACCTCAAATCCGGCTTGACCTGGCTTGCGCCGGGGGATTACAATCGGCCGGTTTTTATTTTATGGAGTCCCTCTCATGGGTACTTGTTCGAGTGACAGTTGTTGCCGGGAAATATCCCGGCTCGCCTCAGCAAGTTAACGCAGGAGTTCTCCCTGCCGTCATCTTGCTGTAGCAGATGATGGCATCATCAAGGCGCCGTTCGGCGTGCTTGCTTTTCCCACCAGACAACTTCATTGCCTGCACGCGCCGGTGGCGCTGTGCATTGATCGTAGCGGCTGCGCATGCAGCGCAACGATCATTGGCATACGCATCCCTGTGGCAGGCGGCCCGCCGGCCGGCATGCCGTGCGCTCAACAGATACCGACGAAAGGGTCTTCACAAACGCAACCTGTGGAGTCCCTATGCCTGACCGAAAACAGTAATCGCCGCCCATGTCATCGATATGTCATAAGGACTCGTTAGAGTTTGACACTTTATGCTTTTGTCTCCGATGACGGCCCGCACCGGACTGCCGCACGCCAGCTCCGACCTCAAACTGCAGCAAAGAAAAAGAGCGTTTTCATGAATCTGGATCTGTTAAAAGAAACCTTCGCCGTCTTCGTCCGTTCCCGTGGCATGGACCGCCACTTCCGCCGTTTTGGCCTCGATCTGTTCCTCAGTGCGTCGGCTGGCAAGGATGTCCCGCAAACCATCGCACAAAGCCTGGCCGCCGCCTCCCAGAGCGACGTAGCAAGCCTGCTCAGCCAGCTCGAGACCCGCGCCGATGGCCTCACTGAGCAAGAATCCGAAGACATCCGGGCCAAAGTCGGCCCCAATGAAGTTGGACACGAAAAGCCCATGAGCTGGTGGTTGCACCTGTGGCACTGCTACAAGAATCCGTTCAATCTATTGCTGACCGTGCTGGCATCGGTGTCGTATTACACCGAAGACATGAAGGCCACCATCGTGATCGGCTCCATGGTGGTGCTGTCGACCCTGATGCGCTTCATCCAGGAGTCGCGCTCCAATACCGCCGCCGACAAGCTCAAGGAAATGGTCAGTAATACCGCCACTGTGAGCCGCCACGACGTGGTGCAAGACATCGCCGAAGAAGCGCAGCGCTATTTCGATATCAAGCTGCATCCAAAAGGCGCTAAACGGATCGAATTGCCGATCAAGCAGCTGGTGCCGGGCGATATCGTGCAACTGTCCGCCGGCGACATGATTCCAGCCGACCTGCGCCTGATCTCGGCCAAAGACCTGTTCATCAGCCAAGCGGCGATGACCGGCGAATCGCTGCCGGTAGAAAAATTTCCCGAACATCGCGGCGCCGAGGCCAGCAACCCGTTGGAACTGGACAATCTGTGCTTCATGGGCACCAACGTCGTCAGCGGCTCGGCCTCGGCCGTTGTGGTCACCACCGGCAAGCGCACCTATTTCGGCTCACTGGCCGAGCGCGTCACCGCCACCGATCGCACGCCGACGGCATTCCAGTCCGGCGTCAACAAGGTCAGCTGGCTGTTGATCCGCTTCATGTTTGTGATGACCCCGGTGGTCTTCTTCATGAACGGTTTCACCAAAGGTGACTGGGTTGAAGCCTTCCTGTTTGCCGTTTCGATTGCAGTCGGCCTGACCCCAGAAATGCTGCCGATGATCGTCACTTCAACGCTGGCTAAAGGCGCAGTGGCACTGTCGCGCAAAAAAGTCATCGTCAAGCGGCTCGACGCGATTCAAAACTTCGGCGCCATGGACGTGCTGTGCACCGACAAGACCGGCACGCTGACACAGGACAAGATCGTCCTGGAACGCCACACCGACATCTTGGGCGAGCCCAACGACGAAGTGATGCAATATGCCTATCTCAACAGCTACTATCAGACCGGCCTGAAAAACCTGCTCGACGTGGCCGTGCTGGAGCATGCCGAACTGCAACGCGAAATGTCGATTGCCTCGGCCTACCGCAAGGTTGATGAAATCCCCTTCGACTTCCAGCGCCGCCGCATGTCCGTGGTGGTCAGCGAACGCGAAGATCACCATGAGTTGATCTGCAAAGGCGCGGTCGAAGAAATCGTCTCCATCTGCACCCATGCCCGCAACAATGGTCAAGTCGTACCATTCACACCGGAACTGTTGGCCGAGATTCGAGAAGCAACAGCCAGCCTGAATTCAGAAGGCCTGCGGGTAGTTGCCGTGGCCGCCAAGGATTTGCCGCCGACCAAGGAAATCTATGGCGTGGCCGACGAATCGGATCTGGTCCTGATCGGTTATATCGCCTTCCTCGATCCACCAAAAGAATCGACCAGGCCAGCACTGGCTGCATTGCGTGCGCATGGCGTGACGGTCAAGATCCTGACCGGTGACAATGAACTGGTCACCGCCAAGATCTGCCACCAGGTTGGCCTCGAAGTCGAAGGCATGGTACTGGGTTCCCAGGTAGAAAAAATGAGCGACGCCGAGCTCAACGAAGTGGTCGAAAAAACCACCGTGTTCGCCAAACTCAGCCCGACCCACAAAGAACGCATCGTGCGCACGTTGCACGATCTGGGCCATGTGGTCGGCTTCATGGGCGACGGCATCAACGATGCCCCGGCGCTGCGCGCAGCCGACATCGGTATCTCGGTGGACACCGCCGTCGACATCGCCAAGGAAGCCGCCGATCTGATCTTGCTGGAAAAGAGCCTGATGGTGCTCGAAGAAGGCGTACTCGAAGGCCGCAAGACCTTCGCCAACATGCTCAAGTACATCAAGATCACGGCCAGCTCCAACTTCGGCAACGTCTTCTCGGTATTGGTGGCAAGCGCTTTCCTACCCTTCCTGCCAATGCTGCCGCTGCATCTGTTGGTGCAAAATCTGCTGTACGACATCTCGCAGATTTCGATTCCCTTCGACAATGTCGACAAGGAATTCCTGGAAAAACCGCAACGCTGGAACCCAGGCGAAATCGGCCGCTTCATGGTCTTCTTCGGCCCCATCAGCTCGATTTTCGATATCAGTACGTTTGCCTTGATGTGGTACGTCTTCGGCGCCAACTCGGTGGATCATCAAACCCTGTTCCAGTCGGGCTGGTTCATTGAAGGCTTGCTGTCGCAGACATTGATTGTGCATATGATCCGCACCAGACGCATTCCATTCCTGCAAAGCCGCGCCTCCTGGCCGCTGATGGGCATGACCATCATCATCATGTGCATCGGCATCATTCTGCCTATGTCGCCGCTGGCCAGCTACTTCAAGCTGCAAGCACTGCCGCTGGGCTACTTCCCTTGGCTGCTGGTGATTCTGATCACCTACGGTGGACTGATTCAACTGATGAAGGGCTGGTACGCACGCCGCTACGGCTGGCAATAAAATCCAGACTGCTGAAACATGAAAAACGGGATGTGTTTGCACACATCCCGTTTTTTTATGCCTTGATGCGTTTGCTTTAGCCGACCAAGCCTGCCGCAACGTTGATCGAAAAACCAAGAATGGCGGCATTGAACAAAAAGCCGATCACCGAATGGGCCAACACCGTCTTGCGCAAGGCCCGAGTGGCAACCGCCACATCCGAGGTTTGCACCGCGACGCTGATGGTGAAGGAAAAATAGAGAAAATCCCAATAATCGGGATTGCGCTCGCCGTCGGCAAAACGCAGGGGTAGATTGTCGCTGTTTTCGCTATAGAACAAGCGCGCATAATGCAACGCGAAAATCGTACCGATCAGCAGCCATGAACCCAATACGGTGCCGCCGACAAAAGCGTAATGCACCAAGCGACGCGCCTGATCCTGATGTCCGCTGCCAGCCAGCTCGATGATAATCGCTGCCAGGCTCGCCACCGCCGCCACGCACACCAATACCAGCACCAGTTGCGCGCCCTGGTCTTCGGCTCCGGCCAACCGCTTGACGTCACCCGCATGAGCGCGCACCATCTTGAGCCAAATCGTCAGCAGATAGCACCAGGTCCCGGCATTCCACGCTACCAGCAAACGCGTCACCAGCGTCCCAGGAGGCCAAGCAAAAAACACCACAACACCAAGCAAAATGGCTAACAGCAGACGTGGATGAAGCTGGACCAGTTGACGAACAATCGGCATGGGAGCAAAGAAAAGAGTTGAACTGACGTCACCTTATCATGCCGTGACAGCACAGCTCAGAACTCAGGCTCGGCTTTTTCCAACATGTAACCAAAACCGCGAATGGTGCGAATGGCCACGCCGGAACCGGTAGTCTTGGTGCGGATGCGCGAAACATAGACTTCCACAGCATTGAGCGTGACATCCTCGCCCCAGGGCAATATCGCATCAATGATCTGCTGCTTGGACACGACCCGCGAGGCTTGCTGCATCAGATATTCCAACACCGTCCATTCCCGCACCGAAAAATCGACTTTCTTGCCTTCAATGGTGGCGCGTTTGGATGCGGTATCGAGCGTCAGTCCACCGACCGTCAGTTGCGTCGGTTGTGCACTGCTGCGCCGGATCAGTGCCTTGATGCGCGCCACCAGCTCAGGCGTAGCGAACGGCTTGACCAGATAATCGTCGGCCCCTAATTCCAGACCATGGACCCGGTCAGCAATGGTGTCACGTGCCGTCAGCAATAACACCGGCATATTGCTGCCGCGCGCGCGCAGACGCCGTACCACTTCAAAACCATCCATGCCAGGCAAGCCAATGTCGAGCACCAATACCGTCGCCGAATATCGCTGTAGCAAGGTATCGGCATCCGTGCCGTTGTTGACCGTATTGACATTCAGGCCATGCGATTTGAGCATGCGCGACAAGCCATCAGCCAAGACCAGATCATCTTCTACCAGCAGAACGTTCATATGTTGGACTAGTTATAAAAATAAATTCATTTTCCGCACGAAACATCGACACACATCAATACGCATCAGACCGGTCAGTGAGTCAAGGTATCAACACATTGATGCCTTCGTGCCACAGGCACAAACCCACCACAGTTCCCATCCCTAGTCTTTTTTAGCTGTTTGTGAATATTGTAAGCGAATTGTAAGTGAAGTGTCAGCTTAACACTTTACGCTATAAAAAATAATGCAAATGATAATCATAATCATCCTCATCTAAAAGGAAGGGGATTTATGACTTATTTGCACCCCAGCCAGCCAAACGAGATCAGTCCGTTGTAGCCCGCTTCCGTCTAGCAACGACCAACTTGATATTTAAACAACCTATGAATCGCCTTACACCAATCGCTGCCGCACTGATGGCTCTGTCCACCGTCCCACTATCACTGCATGCTCAGGAAACATCGACATCCCCGAACACCACCTCATCGCTAAAAGAAATTGTTGTCGAAGATCAACGCGACGACTTCAGCAGCAGCCATTCCTCATTGACCAAACTGTCGACTGACTCACATGAGGTAGCCCAATCAGTGGTCGTGATCAACAAGGCGCTCATGCAATCGCAAGGCGTCGCTTCACTGGCCGACGCGCTGCGCAACGTCCCCGGCATTACTCTGGGCGGCGCCGAAGGTGGTCAGATCGGCAACAATATCAATCTCAATGGCTTCTCGGCGCGTACCGATATCTACCTGGACGGTTTCCGTGATCGCGGCCAATACTACCGCGACACCTTTGCGCTCGATGAAGTGGAAGTGCTCATGGGTCCATCGTCAATGTTGTTCGGTCGTGGCTCCACCGGTGGCGCCATCAACCAGACGACCAAGAAGGCCAACCTCAAAGCCAGCACCGAAGTGACTGCTTCGGTGACCAGTAATGGCCTGGTGCGCACCACTGTCGACAACAACCGCGCGCTGTCGGACACCTCTGCCTTGCGCATCGAAGCCATGGCGCAAGAAGGCAAGGCAACCACGCGCGATCAGAGCAATGTGCAAGATTACGGCGTGGCAGGCTCCTACGTGCACGGCCTCGGCACTCCAACTGAAATTACGCTGTCGGCCCTGATCCAGCACAATCACGACATGCCAGATTACGGCTTGCCGGCGCTCAACGGCCATCCCATCAATGTCGACCGCAATACCTCCTACGGACTCAATAGCGACCGCACCGATCAAGACGTGGTGGCGCTGGGTGCCGGTATCAAATACAAAATCGCGCCGGATGTGACTTTCCGCAATCAGACTCAGTTCAATTACGTCCATACCAATGCCGTAGAAACTGCGCCGCATGCAGTCGGCACTGTCAACGGTGGTGTCTTTACAGCGCTCACCTCAAGCAATCTGCCGTTGTCGAGCCTGTCGGTAGAGACACAAAGTCATGATCGCGACATCCACGACTACTCGATCTTCAATCAGAGCGAGCTGACGGCCAAATTCAATGCTCTCGGCTTCAAACATGACCTGCTGGTCGGTTTCGAAGTCGGTCATGACGGCTATGACAATCAAGCCTATTACCGTAATGGCAGTTGCAACGGCACCGCCTTGAACAGTTCAACGGCCACCACTGGCTACAATGATTGCGTCGCAGCGGTCAATCCTAGCTTTAGCACCGCCGGCAGCAATGTCGTCAGCAAAGCTGGCAACCACGCTGGCGGCAGCGCCAACACCATCGCCACCTACTTCAACGACACGGTTGATCTGAGCCAGCAATTCAAACTGGTCGGAGGCCTGCGCTTTGACCGCTATGTTGCCAGCATCAGCAATACCATCAGCTTACCAAGCAGCGCCAATCAAACGATCAACTTCCTGAGCGTGCGCGGCGGCGGCATCTGGCAACCGACTGCGGCGCAATCCTATTATCTGTCGTACAGCACCTCCTTCGACCCCGCCTTGGAACAGTTGACCGGCACCGTCGGCCAAACCAGTCTCGATCCGGAAAAGAACAAAGCCTATGAACTCGGCGGCAAATGGGATGTGGCAGAAAATCTGGCGCTCAATGCCGCGCTGTTCCAAATAACCAAGGAAAACGCCCGCAGCCAGATCGAAACCGGCGTCTATGCGCTGGAAGGCACAGTGCGCTCGCGCGGTGTACGTGCCGGTGCCACCGGCCGTATCAACAAACAATGGCAAATCGCTACCAACTATACCTATCTGGATGCACAAGTCATTTCCGCCTCCTCTATCGACGCTACCCAAGGCAAGATCCCCGTCAATACACCCAAGCACACTGTGACCACTTGGAGCACCTACGACCTTACGCCGACATGGCAGATCGGCGGCGGCCCAACCTATATGTCACAACGTTACGCCAACGCTACCAACACCGTACAAGTCGGCGGCTACGTACGTTGGGACGCCACCGTGGCCTACCTGCAGAAGGACTATGATATCCGTTTCAATTTATTCAATCTGACCAATAAAATGTATTACGATGCGCTGATTCAGTCCGACGGCGGTCGTTCGGTCCCTGGGTCGGGCCGCACTGCCATGCTGTCTCTGACCTATCGCATGTAATTACGAAAGCGCCATCCATGCTCATCGCCATCCCAAAACTGCTTGACGCCGAACAACTGCAGCAAGTGCGTGAGCTCTTGCAACACGCCGGGCCGGCATGGGTGGACGGGCGCGTGACGGCGGGCTATCAAGGCGCCGCCGTCAAATACAACCAGCAAATCAACGAACGGACCGAGGTCGCCTACCAATGCCAGCAAATCATCCTGGCGGCGCTGGAGCGTCATCCACGCTTCATCAGCGCCACGCTGCCCAACATCGTCTACCCGCCGATGTTCAACCGTTACAGCGAAGGCATGACCTTTGGCGCCCACGTTGACGGCAGCGTGCGCATTCACCCCCGCGATGGCAGCAAGCTGCGCACCGACGTTTCAGCCACTCTGTTTTTGAGCGACCCGAACGACTACGATGGCGGCGAACTGCAAATTCATGACACCTATGGACTGCATAGCGTCAAGCTAGCCGCCGGCGACGTCGTGGTGTATCCGTCCACCAGCCTGCATCAAGTCACGCCGGTGACGCGCGGGATCCGCACCGCCTGTTTCTTCTGGGTGCAAAGTCTGGTGCGCGATGACACCCAACGCAGCATGTTGTACGACATGGACAACGCCATCCAGACCCTGAACCAGACCGCTGCGGACGAAGGCGCCAGACGCACCCTGATCGGCTGCTATCACAATCTGATGCGGCAATGGGCCGACACTTGAAGCCCCTGATGCATCGCAGAATGAAACGCCGGCAAGACGCCGGCGTTTATTTGGCCTGAGCAGCCAGATTCACAAATTCATCGGTATAGGTCTTGGACAAGTCAATATGCTTGCCCATGACATTGGGGTTAAAACCCGCCAACACCGCCAATACCGTTTCCGGGCCGCCCGCCGGCATGCGACCGCCGGGCGAATACATTGCCAACGAATTCTGCAGCGCCTGCACATACAGCGCCTTGTTATTGCCGTAATACTCCTTAGGCATCTTCTCCGCAATTTCAGCCGCACTATGGGTCTTGATGAACGTCAAGGTTTTCACAAAAGCACGCGCCAATCTGGCCGCCTCATCTTTATGCGTGTGCAGCCAGTTGCTTTGCACATACAAACTGGCTGCCGGATACAAACCGCCGAGCGCCCGCACCGTACCATCCACGGTGCGCATATCCACCAAAATCGAGGCATCGCCACTCTTGAGCATCTGCGAAACCGTCGGTTCAGTGGTCATACCGGCCTCAATGCGTCCCTGTTTCATGGCCGCAATAAAGGTATTGTCGGCCCCCACCGGCAACAACGAGAATTGATTGGCCATGATGCCATGGCGCGACGCCAGATATTGCGTCAGGAAATTAGTCGATGCGCCCAGACCGGTCACACCCAACGTCTTACCCTTGATATCGGCCATGCTCTTGATCCAGCCCGAGGCCTTGGTCGACACCATCACCACCTCCCCCGGCACCTGACCTAACACCGTGATCGCCGTGATTTCCTTGCCCCGGCTTTGCAGATCAATGGTGTGATCATAGAAGCCCACCACGGCCTGCACGGCACCGGCCAGCAACTCGTTTTCGGCATCGATGCCGGCCAGTTGCGACTGCAACTCGACATCCAGCCCTTCTTCCTTGAAGTAACCGAGCTGCTCGGTCAGTTTGGCCGGCAGATAAATCATCTTGGTGATGCCGCCGACCATGATCGCAATCTTGCTATCAGCAACTGCCATCCCCGGCAGCGCCAACCAGCCGGCACCAGCCAAGGCCAGCAACATCCATGTGCGACGCAAAGTGTTCTTCATTTATGTTTCTGATTAAGCCAAAGAAGCAAAAGGCGAAATTTTAAACCTTTTCCAGCAAATGCTCGTTGTCGTGATACTCATCAGAATGTAGGAACAGGCGATATCTCGCTAATACTTGTATAGTATCGGCCGCCGTGGTCAAAATACGGTAAAGCGTTAGCGACTTTCCACAATGAGAGTCTTTTCTTGTTCCACTGCATCTTGCACCCCCGAAATAGGTCGCCGGCATGAAATTGCTGCTTATCGAAGACAATCCGCAGCTCGCCCACTGGCTCACGCAAATCCTGCGTGAAAACAAGTTCAGCGTTGACGTCGCCAATGACGGCGAAATGGCCGATCAAGTCCTGCTTACCGAAAACTACGATGTCGTGCTGCTCGACTTGAATTTGCCCAAGATGAGTGGCAAAAGCGTGTTGCGCCGCCTGCGCGAGCGCCATAATGCAGTGCCGGTGATGATCCTCACTGCCAGCGGCTCCGTCGATGAAAAGGTCGAATGCCTGGGCGCCGGCGCCGATGACTATCTGGTCAAACCGTTTGAGGTACGCGAACTGGTGGCCCGCATTAAAGTGCTGATTCGCCGCCAGACGCCCGACAAAGCCACCGAGATCCACTGCGCCGACCTCAGCTACGACAGCAACACACGGCAGTTTGCCATCGCCGGCAAGGCCCTGGCACTGCCCGCACGCGAACATAACGTACTCGAAATCCTGATGCTCAAGCAAGGCAAGACCATCTCCAAGAACGCCCTCATGAACGGCATCTTCAACCTATCCGAAGAACCCAGCGCCGACGCCATCGAAATCTATATCTCGCGCCTGCGCAAAAAGCTAGAACATTGCCAGGCCTCGATCATGACTCTGCGTGGCCTGGGCTATCTGCTCAAACAAAAAGATGATCGTTAGCCTGCGCCTGCGCCTGTTGCTTTGGCTGCTCATCCCGCTGACCGTGTATATCGGCATCAGTAGCCGCTACACCTATGACAGCGCAGTAGCCAGCGCCGACCTGGTGCAAGACCGCGCCCTGCTGGCCTCGGCGCGCATGATCGCCGGCCAGGTCAACTGGCAGGAAGGTGCTCCCACCGTCAGCATTCCACCGGCAGCGCTGGAACTGTTCGCCTCGTCCAGCCACGATGAGGTCTACTATCAAGTGATGATGGACGACGACACGCTGCTGGCTGGCCGGCCTGACTTCCCGGTTGCGGTCGATTTTTCCCAACTCGCCCCCGCCTACAGCACCACTAGCTTCAATCGGCAAGCCCTGCGCGTGACCACCTATGTGCGTGCCCTGTACGACAACGGCACGCTGCGCATGGTCGCCGTCTCGGTCGGTCAGACCATGCGCGGCCATCAGGCGCTGCTCGACGAAACCTGGCGCCCCGCCCTGCACCGCCAGTTGGTCATGCTGCTGCTGGCAGTGGCACTGGTCGTCGTTGGTCTGACCATCGAGCTGCGCCCCATCCTGCGCGTCAAGGACGAACTGGCCGCGCGCGAGCCCAATTCGCTCACACCCTTGCGCGCCGGCCAGTTACAGATAGAACTGCGGCCCATCGTCGAAGCCATCAACCAATACATCCAACGCCTGAACCAGCAAGTGGCCGAGCAAAAGCGCTTCATCGCCGACGCCGCTCATCAGCTACGCACGCCGCTGACGCTGATCGACTCGCAGATCCAGTTTGCGCGGCAGCTACATGACCAAGAACGCCTGCCGCAGGTGCTGCAAGCCTTGCAGGCCAGCAGCCGCAACATGACCGACCTCACCAACAAACTGCTGCAACTGTCGCAGGCTGAAGCCTCTAACAGCACCGCTTTCCCGCGCCAACCGGTGGAACTGGTTGCGCTGACGGCAACCGTGCTGGAAGAACTGGTCAGCCTGGCGCAGCACAAACAGATTGATCTGGGCATGGAAATGAACATCGAAGCGGCCTGGGTGATGGGCAGCGAATCTTTGTTTTCCGGGATGCTGATGAATTTGATCGACAACGCCCTGCGCTACACCCCGGAACATGGCAAGGTCACCGTTACGGTCAGCCGCGCCGATCAAAAAAATGTAATCATCAGCGTGGCCGACAATGGTCCTGGCATCCCACCGGAAATGTACGAACGGGTGTTTGAACGCTTCTATCGCAACGCTCTCCCCGACCAGCATGGCGCCGGACTAGGCATGGCTATCGTCAAGGAAATCGTGCAGGCAGCGCAAGGCAGGATTGCACTGAGCGCGGCCGAACAAGGCACAGGCTTGATTGTGACGGTGGTATTGCCAGCTTGTTCCGAAGTCAAGTAAAGCGTTGAGCCTGCTGTCCTGCAAACGCATTCTCCGCGCATTTCGGCGAGAACATGCCGTGCAATCACGCCGACTATTGACATACATCAAGCGCCGCCTCCGCCTACGCGACTAGACTGTGAATACCGACTAGCAGCTAACCGTCTTTTCGGCATTCCATGCAGACGAGGAATCACCCGTATGAGCACGCTCACAGCTAGCGCAGTCACTGACGACGTCCCAACCAAGGTGGTCGCAGCCGTCGTCGCCAAAGGCCTGACCAAGGTTTTTGGTGAAGGTGCCGCCCGCATGACGGCTGTTGACAACGTCAATTTTGTCGCCAATTTTGGTGAAATGATCTTTGTAGTGGGTCCCTCCGGCAGTGGCAAGACTACCTTTCTTAGCATGATTTCGGGCATCCTGCGCCCGGATGCCGGCAGCGTGGAAGTCAAGAATGTCGATATCTGGAAATTGAGCAAAGACCAGCTAGCCGAGTTTCGGCTCAATACTATCGGCTTCGTGTTCCAGGATTTCCATCTATTTCCACGCCTCACCTCTGCTGAAAACGTTGCCATTCCTCTCATCCTGAAACAACGCGACTGGGATGAAGCGCTGCTCGCCGCCAGCAAATGCCTGCAGATTGTCGGCTTGCAGCAGCGCAGCGATATCTTGCCGGTCAAACTTTCGGGCGGGGAACAGCAACGCGTGGCCATCGCCCGTGCCATCGTCGGCAGCCCCGACATCCTGATCCTCGACGAGCCCACCGCTTCGCTCGACGGCGACACCGGCAAAATGATCATCGCTTTCGTCAAAGAACACATCCTCAATGCTCACCGCTGCATCCTGATCGTGACCCATGACAATCGGATTAACGAATATGCAGATCGCATTGTGCATATGGAAGATGGACGTATTACCGGGCTTGATCGGGGTACCCAATGAAAAAAAATAGTATTTTCATATTGGCTGTTGCGGGCCTTGTAGCTGGGCTGATTGCCGCTTACATCTTCGGCATAGAGAGGAAAGCGCAGCCCCCCGTTTTTGCGCCGGTCAGCAATCCTTACCAAAGCGCCATCTACGCCAACGGCATCATCGAAAGCGATCAGAGCGGCGGCTCCAACGTGAACATTTATCCTGAAGTATCCGGGCCGGTGACGACCGTACTGGTGCATGAGGGCCAGCAGGTCAAGGCGGGGACGTCGCTGCTGACCATTGACGACAGCATGCAAAAGGCCAGCACCGAGCAACTGCGTCTGCAAGCCGAAGCAGCGCTGGCCTTGTTGCAGGAACTGCGTGCCCAGCCGCGCAAGGAAACCTTGCAGATCGCCCAATCTCAAGTGGATCTGGCCAGCGCCAATTTGAAGGCGGCGCAAGATCAGTACGACAAGCGCCGCGCCAGCTACGACATCGATGCCAGATCGATCAGCAAGGACGTCCTCGATACCGCTGACGATGCCGTGCATCAGGCCGCCGTTGCGCTGGACGTGGCGCGCAAACAATATGCCCTGACCCGTGCCGGGGCCTGGAGCTATGACATCCTCAACCAGCGCAAACAGTACGAAGCGCTGCAACAAGCTTATCAGGCAGCCCGTGCCTTGTCGGTGAAATACACCGTCAAAGCACAGATTGATGGCGTGGTTCTGGCGCTCAATGCTACGGTCGGCAGCTATGTCTCGCCACAAGGTGCCTATGATTCCTACACTCAGGCACTAGATCCGCTGCTGGTCATGAGTGGCTCGCAAGACACGCTGGCGGTGCGCTGCTATGTCGACGAAATCCTGATCTCGCGCTTGCCCTCGCCGCAGCACATACAGGCACAGATGGCCATTCGCGGCACCGACATCAAAGTGCCACTGCAATTCGTGCGCGTGCAACCCTATATTTCGCCCAAGATTGAATTATCCGATCAACGCCAGGAAAAAGTCGATCTGCGCGTACTGCCGGTGCTGTTTCGCTTCAAGATGACCAGCCCGACCATGGCCTACCCTGGCCAATTGGTGGATGTGTTTATCGGACAGAAATAAGGTGCCCATGGTCCCCGCGATGAAGACTCCTTCTACCGTGACCTGGCGAGGCAAGCTGGCGTTTCTGCTGGCCGTCGGCGCCCTGTCCGGTTGTGCGGTCGGTCCCGATTTCGTGGCCCCGGCCGCACCAGAGGTAACGCGCTACACGACGCAGCCACTTGCCCCGCAGACGATGACGGCAGACGGCCAGGCACAGGTTTTTTCGCATGAGAGCCCATTGCCGGCCGACTGGTGGCGATTGTTCAAGTCCGATGCACTGGATGCAACAGTGCGTCAGGCGCTGGCACAGAACCCAAGCCTGCAGGCGGCTACCGCCAGCTTGCGCCAGAGTCAGAATGATCTGCGTGCCGGCAACGGCGTATTTTATCCATGGCTGGCAGCCGATCTTGGCGGTGAGCGCGCGCGCAGTGCACCGCTGCTCAGCGGCGAGCAAAGCGCGGGAACCGTCTTCAACGTAACGACCATCGGCGGCACCATCAGCTATCCGCTAGACCTCTTTGGCGGCGAACGCCGTACCGTAGAGGGCCTCGCAGCGCAAGTTGAGCAACAGCGCTTTCTCACCAAGGCGGCCTATCTAACGCTGTCGGCCAACGTCGTCAACACCTGCATTGCGCGTGCTGCCTATGCAGCCCAGATTGCGGCCACCACACAGTTAATCGTGCTGCAACAGGAACAGTTAAGCAGCATCGAAGTACAGGTGCGCAGCGGCACGCAAACCTATGCCAATGTGCTCAGTCAGCGTAGCCTGATTGCCGCCAACCAAGCCTTGCTGGCACCGTTGGCGCAAAAAATGAATCAGGCCGAGCATCTGCTGGCCTTGCTCGAAGGCAGCACCGCCGCTCAAACAACGCTGCCGGCGATTGCCTTGGACAGTCTGCAACTGCCATTGCAATTACCGTTAAGCTTGCCGTCCGAACTGGTGCGCCAGCGTCCCGACATTCTCGCAGCCGAAGCGCAACTGCACGTCGCTAGCGCCAATATCGGCGTCGCCACGGCAGCCATGTTCCCTAGTCTGAGCCTCAGTGCCAACTACGGCAATGCCGGTTCCAGCCTGGGTAATCTGCTGGGCCGCGGCGAAGTCTTCTGGAGTGTCGGACCGTCGCTGACGGCGCCCTTGTTTCAAGGCGGCAGTCTGCGTTATAAACGCAATGCCGCGATCGACGCTTACCAGGCACAACTGGCGAATTACCGGACGACCGTGTTGACAGCGTTTGAGCAGGTCGCCGACACGCTCAAGGCACTGCAACATGATGCCCAGGCACTACAGGCGCAACTTGAGGCGCGCACTGCGGCAACCGATGCACTTGCACTGTTACAGGCCAACTACCGCGCCGGGCTGGTCGCTTATATCGATGTATTGAGCGCTGACGTGCAGTTGCACAATGCCGACATCGCTTATCTGCAGGCGCTCGCCCAGCGCCACCAAGATACGGTAGCGCTGTTTGTCGCGCTGGGCGGCGGTTGGTGGCACGACCAGGAGCAAACGCCATGAAGTACAGCGGCATTGTGCGTATCGGCTTCAAGCTACTGGTCAATGACAAGGCCAAATTCTCGGCATTACTGATTGGCATCAGTTTCGCCGTTTTCTTGATGATGCAGATGACCGCGATGTTCGCCGGCATCTTGAATCGCGCCTATTCAACGGTGACCAACATCGGCGCCACCATGTGGATCATGGACCCCGCCGTCAACACCGCCACCAGTCCGGTCCCGTTGCCCGACTATCTGCTGGACGCGGTGCGCAGCATGGATGGCGTGCGTTATGCGGTCCCCTTGTTCGTCGGCGGCGCCCAGGTAAAACTTGCCAGCGGCACCTATCAAAGCGTCACTGTCATCGGACTCGACGACACCAGTCTGTTCGGACGTCCAGAACTGGAACAAGGCAGGATCGAAGACATCTACGCCGACAATTCTTTTCTGGTGGTCGATGACGCTGAATTCAGCAAGCTGGAAGATCCAAAAATCGGCACCAGCTTCGAACTCAATGATCATCGCGGCGTCATTGTCGGCATCGCCAGAGTGGCCGCCAATGGCTTGAATGGCGTGCCTACTCTGTACACCACCTATAGCCGCGCGATTGAATACCTGCCCACCACGCGCTTTACGATTTCGTACGTGTTGCTGCAAGCAAAAAACGCGGCCGCCATCGCCAGCATCAAGAAGCAAGTGGCACAGTTGGGTTATGTCGCCTTCACCAAGGATGAATTCAATAACAGGATCGCCGATTACTACACCTATCAGACCGGTATCGGCACCAATATTTTGCTGATGACGGTGATCAGTTTTCTGGTTGGCCTGTCGATTTCTGGTCAGACCTTTTACAGCTTCATTCTCGAAAACCTGGAAAAATTCGGTGCCCTCAAGGCCATCGGCGCCAAGAGTCGCGAATTGATCATCATGATTTTGTTCATGGCGACCTTCACCGCATTGACCGGCTTCGGCCTGGGCATCGGGCTGGTCACACTGATGATCAGCATCGCCCGCGCCCGCTTGCCAAACTATGCTGCCATGATCACCTATGGCAATCTGGCGCTGGCATTTGGTATGGTCGTGGTGATCGCGGCGATTTCTAGCTATTTTGGCGTACGCCGCGTGTTGAAAATCGAACCTTTCGATATCTTCCGCGGCTAATGCGCATGTACGATCAACGACGCCAGACAAAGTCACCAACGGCCCCGTAAGTGAAGCTGCGCCGATGCCGGCAGTCCTCCATAATCGTTGCCACACAGCAAAAAAAAATCGCTTTTCCCCGCCTGATCTGACTCTCCGACTCTCGCAAGAATGCAGTCAGGAGCAATCAAGTCTTTAAACACGCGACCAAATTGGGCAAAATACGGGGGCGCATTTAAGGCCCTCCATAAAAACAAAATTATTGCCCACGGGAAATCAACCGATGCTTTTCGATTTGCGCACTACCTTGATCATTGCAGGACTGATGTCAGGATTGATGGCCGGCGTGCTGTTTGCCGCACATCACAGCTTTCCCAAGAGCATCGGCGGCTTGAAAGCATGGGGGTTTGGCAATCTCTGCCTATTGCTGGCTGGCTTGGCTTTTGCCTTTCGCGGCATTATTTCCGATTTTTTGGGCATCATCGTCGCCAACGTTTTATTTATTACCGGTTACTGGCTCATGTGGTCGGCCACCCGAGCTCTGCTCGATGTGTCCAACATATCGCGTGTCGTGCCCAGGCTGGTGCTAGCGGCGGTGACTCTACTCTTGCTGCTCTGGACCTATGTCTATCCCAGTTATGCTGCGCGCTCGGTGCTCATTGCCGGACTCACATGCCTCTATTACTTTGCGCAGGCCATTTCTCTGTGGCGCCACCATCGCCGCTCGCTGGAAAGCTATTTCTTCATTTTTCTGATGTGGATGGGGGTCGGAGCGACCTTGACGCGTACGGTGGCGAGCATCTTATTGCTTCACACGAGGGAAGATGGCAGCTTTTTGACGCCGTCGTTCGTTCAGATCTGGTATCTCGCGACCTTTACCATTCTGTCCTTGCTGCAAAGCATGGCATTTTTCCTCCTGGCGACCCGAAAATTACAAACTGAACTGCAAAAAGTGGCACGCAACGATCCACTGACCAGTATTTACAACCGGCGCGCGATGATGGAACTGGCGGAACTTGCCGTGGAAAATGCCAAGCGCAAGAATGCGTCGCTATCGGTCATCATTTGCGACCTGGATAACTTCAAGTTGATCAACGATACCCATGGCCACTATGTGGGAGACCTGGTGTTGTGCCATTTTTCTGACATCGTCAGTGCCACGAAAAGACCGACTGACATTTTTGCGCGTCTGGGCGGCGAGGAGTTTGCGCTGATTCTACAAGACACGGATCAGTCGCAGGCGGTTGCCATGAGCTACCGCATCCATGCCCAGTTGAATGCGCCGAGCGAGATAGCCATTCCACCCTACACATCCAGTTTCGGCATCAGTACATGCCGACCGAAAGAAAATGCTGGGACGGCAACGGCAGAAATCATCTCCGTCTTGCTTAAACGCGCTGACGATGCGGTGTATGCCGCCAAGAATAACGGCAGAAACCGCATCGAAATTGCACCGTCCTAGCAATCCATGCAGAACCGGCTAGCGCTTATCCAAGAGCCACAAGGTGGCGTTGGCCGTGCTGCGGTTCAGCCTGTGGCGTCAATGGCAGCGCAGCGGATGCCGTAGCAACTTCCGTACGCCAGCGAAATACCTTGACCAGGGTTGCCAGATGCGCCGCCTGATCGCGCATCGATTGAGTGGCGGCAGCGGCCTGCTCCACCAGCGCCGCATTCTGCTGCGTCATGCTATCCATGCGGGATATGGCGGCGTTGATTTGTTCGATTCCGCTGCCTTGCTCATGGCTGGCGGAGCTGATTTCATCGACGATATGGTTGACGCGCTTGACACTGTCGACCAGCACCAGCATGGTTGCAGCAGCTTCTGTCACGAGCTCGCGGCCGGCTTCGATGGCACCGGCGGAGTCGCCGATGAGCTGTTTGATTTCGCGCGCGGCAGCCGCAGATCGCTGCGCCAGATTGCGCACTTCCGCTGCCACCACGGCAAACCCACGACCTTGCTCACCGGCGCGCGCGGCTTCTACCGCAGCATTCAACGCCAGTATATTGGTCTGGAAGGCAATGCCATCGATCACACCGATATGATCGACAATTTTGCGCGACGAGCCGCTGATCGACTGCATGGTGGCCTCCACCCGCTGCATGGCGGCCCCGCCTGCAATGGCGATTGACGATGCAGATCCGGCAAGCCCGCGCGCTGCAGCGGCACTTTCGGCATTGTTCTTGACAGTGGCAGTCAGCTGCGCCATCGCCATGGCGGTACGACTGAGGGAATCGGTCTGCTCTTCCGTGCGACTGGAGAGGTCCAGATTGCCAGCGGCAATTTCATCGGAAATGGCAGCAATAGCCTCAGTGCCTGTACGTACCTTGCCGACGATGCCGCGCAAGCCGTCGTTCATCATCCACAACGCATGCAACAAACGACCGGTTTCGCCGCGATCGCTGCCGCGACTGGCGGCTGACAAATCGCCCTCGGCCACTTGCTGCGCCACCAGCACCGCCTCGTTGAGCGGCTGCGCGACCATCCGTGCCAGCCATAAGGCAAGCCCGACACCGAGCAGACAGCACAGTCCCAGCGCGCCCCCGATCAATTGCCGCGACGCTGCATACTCACCGCTGGCAGCAAGACTGGCAGCATTGCCGGCTTGCTGGTTGATGCGCACCAGTTGATCGACAATGGCGAAGATCTTCTGATACACCGGGATTGCCGCACGGCGCGCCACCTCGCCGGCGCCACGCGTCACCGCAGACATCTCGAAGATATTGCGATGTGCCACCGTGAATTCACCCAGGACCTGCTGCAGCTGGGTCAACAGGCGCGTTTCTTCGGCGCTGGTCATGATCGCCTGGCAGGCCGCCAGCTTGCTGCGCACTTCCGCAAACAATCGCGCACTATTGGCTTCATTGGCTTGCACGTCCTCGCTACGCTCGGCATGCAGCTGCTCTAGCTGGATCGTGCGAATCCCCTCCAGCGCCAGTTTGATTTCCAGACTCAGACCCAGGCCCGGCATGCGGCGCGCGGCGATGTCGCTGGTTGACTGATTCAGATGCGCCAGCTGGTGTATTGCAAAAATGCCGACCAGCATGGTCATCGACAAAATCAGCGCAAAGCTCAGGGACAGTTTTTTTGCTATCGGCAGATCGTAAAACCATTTCATGTTGTGGCCCTCTGTTCTGATGGTTCCCGCACCGGAGAGTGCAGCTGAGACAGCGTCTTCGATACCTGGCTCAATACTCCAGCAAGATGCGCTGCAATGACTGTGTATCGCCGCGCCGATCCAGGCTGAGTGCAACCATCATCAGAATGCGCGCCTTATGCGCGATCTGGTCGCCCACCACCAGCCAATCGTAGGCATCGTCAGGCTGGGCGCCGTTGCGCACCACCACGCCGCTGCCGGTGCGCGAGGCACGCACGATCTGGATACCTCGGCTGCGCGCCTGGCGCAAGGTCTGTACCAACCATTGCGCCACATTGCCGTTGCCGGTGCCGGCATACACAATGGCGCTCACGCCAGCGGCTGTCATGGCCTCGATCGGGTCCGCACGCGTGCCGCCATGGGCATAGATGACGCCGACCTCAGGCAGGCCCTGGATCTGGTCAATGGACCATTCCGTCATGACCGTATGAGGACGCGCAGGCGCACGATAAAACAGCGCCTTGCCCTCAACCACCACGCCCAGCGGACCATACGGCGAGCGGAACGCTTCCAGTTTGAACGTGCTTTGCTTGGACACATCGCGGGCGGTATGGATTTCATCGTTGCACACCAGCAGCGTGCCCTTGCCGCGTGCTTGCGGGCTGGCCGCCACCACGATGGCGTTGTATAGATTGAGCGGGCCGTCACCGCTGAGTGCCGACGGCGGCCGCATGGAACCGACCAACACCACCGGCTTGTCACTATCGAGCGTGAGGTGCAAGAAGTAGGCGGTTTCTTCCATGGTGTCGGTGCCGTGCGTAATCACGATGCCGTCGACGTCGTTGCGTTTGAGCAAGGTCGATACGCGTTTGCCCAGCGCTAGCAGCTGCTGATTGTCGAAATTCTCGGAACCCATTTGAAATAACTGTTCGGCGCCGATGTTGGCAATCTCGGCTGCCGCTTCGACGCTGGCAAGAATTTCCTCGATCGGCAGCACCGAGCAATCATAGGCCGAGGCATTCACCATGGTTTCGCCGCGACCGGCAATGGTGCCGCCGGTGCCGATGAGGACGATGTTAGGTTTATTGGAGGTCATGTTGGCGTAAGTTCTTTAGTTGCCTACCCGGCGTAGATCGCGGCTCAATCTGTTTTCCAGCAGCCTTGACAGCATCGATAGCGGCCACGCCACGGCGAAATAGAACAGTCCGACCAGGATGAATATTTGCAAGGGTAAAAACGATTCCGAAGCGATCGCCTTGGCCGCCAGCATCAGCTCATCGGTCGCAATCAGCGCACACAGCGAACTGTCTTTGAGCAGCGAGACAAAGGTGATCAACAAGGGCGGCAACATGCCGCGCGCGGCTTGCGGCAGTAGAATGCACAGCATGGCGACACGCGGTGTCATGCCTGTGGCCAGGGCTGCTTCACGCTGGCCACGATGCAGCGCTGCCAGGCTGCTGCGGATAATTTCAGCGACATAAGCACTGCCGCCCACGCCCAAACCCAGCACACCGGCCCAGAAGCCGCTGAGCGTGATGCCCAGCGGCGGCAAGCCGAAGTACAGCGAAAGCAATAAGGCCAGCAAAGGAATCGCGCGCATCACCTGCACCAAGGAAGTTGCCGGAGCCGAGAGCCAACGGCGCTTGCCCCCTACGGCTGCCGCCAGCGCCGCGCCGAACAACAGCGCCAGAAGAAAACCCAGCACCGACAACGCCGCCGTCACGCGTACACCAGCCATCAGGCGCGGCATCCAGTCGGCAAGATAGTCCTGATACTGCGGGAAGAAATCGAGCATCACGCCCTCCTCATTTGTTGTTCGAGACGCAAGAACAGACCGCCTATAGGCAGGATCATGGCGACATATATACCGATCACCACCAGATAGATCAGCGTCGTATCAAAGGTGGAAGTGACCAGATTGCGAGCAAAAAACATGATCTCCGGCGCCGCAATGGCAGAGGCGATCGAGGTATCTTTGACCAACTGCGCCGCATAATTGCCGACCGCCCCCAGCGTGTTGCGCAAGACCTGCGGCAACATGATGTAACGCCAGTTCTGGTAAGGCGTCATACCGATAGCCCGCGCCGCTTCGCTTTGCCCCATATGCAGCGAACGGAAACCGCCGCGAAACACATCGGCCAGCACTGCGCTGCCTATCATGCCCAATCCCACAATCGCCGCCGTCAGGGCGTCTAACTTGATGCCCAGCGCCGGCAATCCGAAATACAAAATGAACACATGCGCCAGTGCCGGCACATTGCGCAGCCATTCGATCGCGGCTGCCATGAGCCATTTCAACAGACGCACACGCACGAAAGTCGCCGCCGTGCCCAACAGCAAGCCGCCGACGAGTGCAATCATCAAGGCGCCGACGGCAATCTGCAATGCCGTCCAGGCACCGGAGAGCAACAGCGGCAGCATGTGCAGCAGACGGCTGGAAAGATCGGCTGTCATGGCTGCGCTCCCTGCGCACATTCAGCGTCTTTTTCCAGTTGACCGAGGAAAGCACGGGTGCGCTCATGCTGTGGATTGTCGATCACTTGCTGCGGCGTTCCCTGCTCGACGATCTTGCCGCCGTCCATGAAGATCACGCGATCGGCCACCTCGCGCGCAAACTTGATTTCATGCGTCACCAGAATCATCGAGCGATCTTCCTGCGCCAATGTCTTGATCACGTTGAGCACTTCGCCGACCAGCTCAGGATCAAGCGCCGAGGTTGGTTCATCGAACAAAATCACTTGCGGTTGCTGGGCCAAGGCACGGGCAATCGCCACCCGTTGCTGCTGGCCGCCGGAGAGGCGCTCCGGATAGGCATCGGCCTTGTGGCGCATCTGTACCTTTTCCAACATGGCGTCGGCCAGTGCATAGGCCTGATCGCGCCCCATACCGCCTACCTTCATGGGGCCGATGGCGACGTTGTCGCGCACGCTCAGATGCGGCCAAAGGTAGAACAACTGGAACACCATCGCAATTTGCTGACGCTGCGGCGCCAGCTCGGTGTCGTTCATGCGTCGCAAAGAACCATCGCGCAGCTTCTTTTCGCCGATGAGGTGATCGTCAAGATAGATATGCCCGGCGCTGGGCAGCTCAAGATAGTTGATACAGCGCAGGCAAGTGGACTTGCCCGAGCCGCTAGGACCGATGATGGCAATGGTCTCGCGACGGCTCAGATCGAAGGAAATGCCCTTGAGAACTTCTACATTTCCGTATTGCTTGTGCAGGTCGTCGACCCGCAGGAGTGGCATGCTCATGATGATGGCGCTAGGTGAATGGTTGCCCGCATCCGGCCGGTCTCCGCGGTCCGGATGCGTGTCGTTGATATTGTTATGCGCGCAATGGCAACAGTTACTGACAGCTTGGCAGCGACCAGTCTGCCGGACGATCGACGCCGGCGCGGAAGTTCTTGCCATCCGGCCTGTACCAGACCTCTTGCGTCAGACCGTAGCGCGCGCCTATTTTTTTCAAATCACAGCTCTTCCACAGCGTGGCGATTTCACTGTTGACGGCCTTGAGCAATTCGGGATTGTCCTTGTTGATGCCAAAGACCACTTGGCCCAGGCCGGTCAACAACGGGTAATCGGGATTGTTGTCGCTAAAGGCGTTGAAGTGCAGCTTCCATTGCGGATTGCGCGAAATCGCATATTGCATCACCGGCGGATCGCCGATCACGGCATCGATACGTCCCGACATCAGATCGCGCACAGCGGCGTCCGAGGTGTCGTACAGCGACAATTGCAGGCCGGCGATCTTGCGCAGCTCAGGAATGAAGGAAAAGCCGGTAATGGTGCCAACCTTCTTGTTTTCCAGATCGGCCAGATGCGACCAGTTGGTCGCCGCGGTTTGTGTAATGCCGTTCTTGAAATACATGATGGGGTCGGTCAGCAGCATGATCTTGGAACGCTGCTCGGTCCAGCCCATGGTGCCGCCCATGATGTCAACCCGCTTAGCTTGTACCGAGGCAATGGTGCCGGACCAGTCCATCAGGGCCGGGCGGATCTTTAACTTGAGTGCGTCGGCGCCATGCTGCAACACTTCGCCGTCGAAGCCGATCATCTTGCCATCCTGGTAGCCGGTGCCCGGCATATCGCCACTGAATGCCACCGCCAGCGTTCCCGCATCGACCGTCTTGAGCGCCTCGGCCTGTACCGCTGTCGCACTCAACATCATGACTGCACTGCTCAGCAGTGAAACGACGAAGCCACTTCCGAATTTGATCTGCATACCACCCTCCCGATAAATTTGACCGCATGGACCCTTCCATGACAGGAGCAACTTTATGTCAGTAAGGCAGTTGCAGAATTGCACCGAATTGCAGATAAATAGAACGTTTAGGACATTCGTGTTTTCGATGAAAAAACTCTGCTTGCGCTGCAGCATGCGACTTTCGGCACGTAGTGCAGTAACGTACTGCGAAATTTCGGGGAATTATTCGGACGCGCTGACTGCGCTGCGCAGCTTGGCTGGCGGCACGCCATAGACCTGCTTGAAGCCGCGAATGAAATGCGAGGCATCGGCAAAGCCGCACTCATAGGCGATGGTGGTGATGGCTTTGTCGCTGGAGAGCAGCAGCCAACGCGCATAGCGCAAGCGCATCAGGCGATAGAACTCTTGCGGCGCGATGCCGAGTTCATCCTGAAACTTGCGGGCGAGCTGCCGCACACTCAGGCCGACCAGTTCTGCCAGCATGGCGATCGTGAGCGGCGCTTCGAAGTTAGCCTCCATCAACACGATGCAGTGACGAATGCTGACATCATCGACCGTCAGATAACCCAAGGCCTTGCGGCGCTCGATAAAAGGTGTGCCGCCGTGGCGACTGACCGTCATCTGATGGATCACCTTGGAGGCGCGATCGGCACCGCAGTGTTGCTGAATCAGTTGCGAGGCCAGCTCAATGACCGACACGCCGCCGGCACAGGTAATGCGGTTGCCGTCGATCAGATAGTCGCTGTTGGCAATCACGCGCAGCGCCGGAAACATGCGCCGGTAATCGTCAAAATGGAAGGCGTGCACACAAGCCACGCGGTCATCCAGCAAGCCGGCTTGCGCCAAAATAAAACTGCCGGTGCACATGCCGATCAAGGGCACACCAGCGTCGGCTGCCTGCTGCAGATATTGCCAATAACGTGGATCGACCTGCTCCATATGCGAGAGCAGGCCACCGATGACAACCAGGTAGTCAAATTGCTCGGGTGCTGTCAGCGGCGCCTGCACCGTCACCGGAATGCCGCAACTGGCAGGCACCTGCTCATGCTCCTTGCCGACGATCTTCCACGAGCAGCGCAAGGGCCGACTTTGATCACCGACATCGGCGGCGTGACGCAGGGCATCGCAAAAACCGGCCAGCGACAGCAAGGGAAAACGCGGCCAGAGTAAAAAACCGATGGAGAGCTCGGTGCCGTGATCCGGCTTGCGCGATTTGGTGGCGGGCCGTACTGCAGGAGCGCGATCAAGACGATCGATGATGTCCTTGCCGGAGGAGGCAGGTGCGGGGGCGTAAGGGTCGTCCTTGACGGGCATGGTGAAAATACGATCAATGAAGATGGGAGCGTTTCAGCTACGGCAGCTAAGTGTAGCGGTTTTCATGTGTAAGGCCATGCTTCACCGTGAACACAATTCCGGCAAGGAATTGACGTTGCCGTGTCGCAAGCGTATTCTCGGCGCGTTCCAGAGATAAATGGAACCGAGTTTTGCAGCTCGTGTGATCTAGATGGACGACCACCGCCCAGGCGGTTTTTACGTCCAGGCCATGTTATGCCCCTATGGGCGGCGATGGCAGGGAGGCTTCGGCCTGCCGGAATCCTAGATCCCCGGTCTGCAAACCTTGTCATTTGCCGCCCTCCCCGTTTTGCAGCGAGGAATGCGCTTCAACACTTTTCTAGGAGGCTTATATGCCAGGTATTGACTCGTCCGACACTTCCACCGAAGCACTCTTCAAACCATTTTCCTGGTACTCAGGAAACCCGCAATCACGCGCCGATAAACTAGCGGAGATGAGCAAAGATATCGGCTCAGGCATTGCCACCGTCTTGCAACTGCTGGAGTTTGACGCACTTGAAAGCGAAGAAGAACGGCCCTTGTTCAATGAACAGCAACGCGGCGTGCTGTTGCGCTTCACCATGGCCACGGCAAGCTTGTTGTCGCAGGTCGCCGAGCGGGATATTGATCGGAGCAATCAGAAAGCGCTGTAAAGCTGCTGTCGTCTACCGATCTCGTCAATGCAGTGAGAGACGGTGAGGCGCTTGCATCAACGGTGACCACAAGCCGAGTAAAAGCGTGCACCGCATACTCTCGGCTTCCGGCAATCCGACGATGAGCAATCTTGCAGCAATTTTTGCAGCGCTTAAAACGACGCTCAAAGTTGAAATCAAAGCCCAGGTCATTTCAACTTGACGATGGGACTGATCAAGGCCGACACCTGAGACGGGCAACGCCCATGTCGCCGCACTCCATTGCTGAGCTCAAAAATGACAAAAGCCAGCATAAGGCTGGCTTTTTCAATTCTGGTGGGAAGTGCAAGTTTCGAACTTGCGACCCCTGCAGTGTGAATGCAGTGCTCTACCCCTGAGCTAACCTCCCAATTTCTTCATGCGGGCAGGACCTGCACAAAATCACTTGCACGTATTGCGTGAAGCGGCGCGTATTATGACATGGATTTGGCGGCTTGGGCAAGCGGCTTCTCACCCGGCATTTTTACGCAAGCAATTTACGCCGCTGGCTCAGCCGGCGCCGGCTCGCTGCGCCACACACAAGCCCCTTTCATGGCCTTGTCGAGACCATCGAGCAAGGCAGTATGCTGGCCCAGCTCTTCGTCGGTCGGGGCCACGACGATCACATCGGCCAGCGGTACCAGCTCGATCTCGATGCCGCCTTCCTGCTGCTCACCAGCATCACCCAAGTCCATGCTCAGGCTGTTCTGACCGCGTGTCATGGCCAGATAGACTTCGGCCAGCAAGGCCGCATCGAGCAGACCGCCGTGCAAAGTGCGGTGCGCATTGGAAATGCCGTAGCGGTCGCATAGCGCGTCGAGCGAGTTGCGCCGACCGGGGTGCTGCTCCTTGGCCATTTGCAAGGAATCGATCACATTATCGACATGCTCTTTGAAGGACGGCAAGCCGAGTAGCTTGAATTCGGCATCGAGGAAGCCGACGTCAAACGAGGCATTGTGAATGATGATCTCGGCATCGCGCACGTAGTCGCGAAAAGCATCCGCAATGGCGGCAAACTTGGGCTTGTCGCGCAAAAACTCGGTGGTCAGTCCGTGCACTGCCAGCGCGCCTTCTTCGGAGTCACGCTCGGGATTGATATAGAAGTGCAGGTTGTTGCCGGTGAGCTGACGATTGAACAGTTCGACGCAGCCGATTTCAATGATGCGGTCGCCGCTGCGCGCATTCAGGCCGGTGGTTTCCGTATCGAGTACGATTTGTCGCATAGTTTTTCTCGGCCTCAACGTACGGTTTCAACGCCGCGATTGGCCAACTGGTCGGCCCGCTCATTGCCTGGGTGCCCGGCATGGCCCTTGACCCAACGCCAGACGATCTGGTGCTCAGCCTGAGCGGCGTCGAGCGCCTGCCACAGGTCGACGTTCTTGACCGGCTCGCGCGCAGCAGTTTTCCAACCGCGCGCCTTCCAGCCGTGAATCCATTCGCTGATGCCTTTTTGCACGTATTGGCTATCGGTGTAGACGGTAACGTCACAGCGCCGATTGAGCGCACCCAGGGCTTCAATGACGGCTTTGAGTTCCATGCGGTTATTGGTGGTATTGCGTTCGCCGCCGCAGAGTTCTTTTTCGCGGCCGCCGGCAATCAGCAGCGCGCCCCAGCCGCCGGTGCCGGGATTGCCCTTGCAGGCGCCATCGGCGTAAATTTCGACTTTTTCCAAACTTGCTTGTTCTGCGTTTTCCATACTGACTTCTTGATTGACCTGTTGATGTTGCAAAATGAGTAATCCGTACTAAGCGCAATCAGCGCCCAGGCGGCATTCTATCCTTGTGGCTGCGATTGGTGGCAGGCACGCCTTTGGGTACCTTGACCTTTTGCTTGCGCCAGGCCGGGCCGATCAGACGCATACCCTTGACCCGCTTGATCGCCTGCACGATATAGACGGCACCGAAATAGGGCCACCAACGGTCGCCGGCTTTTTCCATGAAGGCAAAGCGTTGCAGCCACTTATCCGTGTCGCACGGCGGCGCGTAACAGCCGAAGTGGCCGCGATTGACTTCCATGTTGAGTAGCTTGAGCCAGTCCTTGAGGCGCGGCAACGCGATGAATTCACCGTCCTGCGGTAAAAAATGCGCACCGGTCAGACGCCCCACAGCCTGGCGTGCGCCCCACAGACTGACTGGGTTGAAGCCGCAAATGATGACCTGCCCTTCCGGGATCAATACACGCTCGACTTCGCGCAGCACCTGATGCGGTTCGGCGCTGAATTCCAGTACATGCGGCAAGACCACCAGATCCAGACTCTGACTGGCAAACGGCAACTCCGAGAAATCGTGCGTCACCACCAGCGGCACCGAGCGCCCTTCTTGTGCATCCTGCCCATCCTGCCCATTCTGAGGTACGCTGGCATCGGTCAGCCAGCGATAGGGCATGCGATTGGCGTTGAGCGCATTGATCTGCGGCAAACCGATCTGTACCGCGTTGAAACCAAAGATGTCGGTAGTCAGCACATCCAGGTGCCTTTGCTCCCAAGCACGCACGTAGTTGCCGATTGGCGTTTGCAGCCAGGAGTCGAGGTCTATAATGCGCGCAGGTGTGCCACTGTCCTCGGGTTCTTGAGAAGCCCCGCTATCATTGCTCTGGTTCGCCTGCTTCGATTCGGTTTGTTTCATTGACCTTGCCTTCATTTCAGCCGTTCATTTGCCACCATGACCATGCCAGCCACGCCAACATCCGCATTGAGTGTATTAACGATTCCTGCCTTTAACGATAATTACTTGTGGTTGATCCATGACGGTATCCATGCGGCAGTGGTCGATCCGGGCGACGCGGCACCCGTGCTGGCGGCACTCAAAACACATGGTCTGACGCTGGTCGCTATTCTACTGACTCATCATCATGCTGACCACGTCGGCGGCGTACCGGCCTTGTTGCAACAGTGGCAAGTACCTGTCTACGGCCCTGCCGCCGAAGACATTGCGAGCGTCTCGCAAGCACTGCGCCAGGACGACCTGGTGCAATTGCCTGAGCTGGCGCTGTCATTGCAGGTCATTGAGGTACCCGGCCACACCCGCGGCCATATCGCCTATGTGGCATCGGCACAGGGCTGGCTGTTTTGCGGTGACACCTTGTTCGCTGGCGGCTGCGGACGCCTGTTTGAGGGCACGGCGGCGCAGATGGTGAATTCGCTGGCCAAATTGACCGCGCTACCGGACGCCACCGAGGTTTACTGCGCACATGAATATACCTTGGCCAACCTGCGTTTTGCCGCAGAAGTCGAACCTGACAACCAAGCATTGGCCGCACGCATTACCCTGGAGCAAGATAGGCGCGCGCGCAATGTGCCCACCGTGCCGTCCACTATTGCAGTGGAGAAAGCCACCAATCCGTTTCTGCGTTATCGGGAAAGCAGCATCATCAAACGCCTCAAAGCCGCCTCCCGCCTGCCTGACACGCCGTCACAAAGTGACCCGACGACAACTTTTGCTGCACTGCGCGAATGGAAAAATACCTACAGATAGCAGCAGATGCCGTTTTTTGAACAAAGCTCAAGCGAATCAAGGGTTTAAGTTTGCCGCTGCGACTTGCTGCGACTTGTCACATTACAGATTTTTTACTTGACGAGTGAAAAGGGGCTTACGTACACTGCCGTCTATTCTGCAATTTACAACGGCTTGCAAGCCGTTTTTGGACAAACAGCCGATTTTGTCGTTTTTTGATGACATTATCTGGCAATACGCTGTTGTCCCCATTTGTTCCCATCTGATTCAGCCTTCCTGACTTGCGTACGGGGAGTTGAGTCAATACTGAGCGATCGATGGGCCCAGCCGTTTTCGAAGTAACCGAAACAGGACCTCGTACCCATGCAGCGAACATTCAAGAAACTAGCGATAGCCGCGCTTTTCTCTCTAGGTACTCCGCTCCTCGTTTTCGCCAACGACATTTCCATCTACCCCGCGCCATTCAACGCCATCGATCCCAACAATCCTGCCGGCAATAATCTGCCTGGTATGGACGACATCGACATCTGGGCTCGCATACGCAAGGGTTTCGGCATTCCCAATCTGGAAAATCCACTGGTCGACAATCAGACCCAGTGGTACAGCTCGCGTCCCGATTATATTGAGCGCACCACGGTGCGCGCCTCGCGCTATCTGTTTCACGTCGTGCAAGAGCTGGAAAAGCGCGGCATGCCGACAGAATTGGCACTGCTGCCTTTCATTGAATCAGCCTTCAATCCACAAGCCTTGTCGACCGCCAATGCGGCCGGCATGTGGCAGTTCATTCCGTCTACCGGACGCACCTTCAATCTGAAGCAGAACATGTTTACCGACGAGCGCCGCGATGTGCTGGCCTCGACCGATGCGGCGCTGACCTATCTGCAGAAGCTCTATGGCATGTTCGGCGACTGGCAACTGGCGCTGGCAGCTTACAACTGGGGCGAAGGCTCGGTGCAACGCGCCATCAACCGCAACCTGGCAGCCGGCCTGCCGATCGACTTCAACACGCTGTCGGCGCAGATGCCGCTTGAAACCCGCAATTACGTTCCCAAGCTGCAAGCGGTCAAGAACATCATTGCTGCACCGGGCGACTTTGGCATCGAGTTGCCCAAGGTGGATAACCAGCCCTATTTCGTGACCATCGGCAAGACTCGTGACATTGACGTCAAAGTCGCTGCGCAATTGGCTGAATTGTCGCTCGATGAATTCAAGGCGCTCAATCCGCAGTTCAACCGGCCGGTCATCATCGGCGGCGACGATACCAAGATCCTGCTGCCCGAAAGCAATGCCGAGAAGTTCAAGGCCAATATTGCCAAGTTCACGCAAACGCTGTCATCGTGGACCTCACACACCGTCTCCAGCGCTCGTGAGCGCATCGAAACCATCGCCAGCAGGTTCGGCACCACGCCTGAGGTAATTCGCAGCGTCAATCAGATTCCGCCACGCATGCTGCTCAAAGCAGGCTCGACCATTCTAGTGCCGAAAACCGAAACGTCGATGGAATCCGATATCTCGCAGGATATCTCGCAGGAAGTGGCCGACAATGCCCATATGGCAGTCACGCCGGATGTGCCTGACACTCGCCGCATCTACGTCAAGGCCGGTCGCCGCGACACGCTCAACTCGATCGCCAACCGCTATCGCGTCACCGTAGCCCAGCTCAGGCAGTGGAATGGTTTGCGCCGCGATGTTCTGGCCAATGGCCAAAGTCTGCAGTTGCAAGTGCCTTATCATGCCGCCGCGCCAGTGCGCGTGCGCCAGATCGTGCGCTCGCCAGCGCGTCCGATGCGCAAAGCACCGGTCGTCGCCAGGAACACCCGTCACGTCGCACCGATACGCCGGGCCGCCAATTCGGCGCCGATTACACTGGCTTCCGAACGCGGTACCCGCAAACAGTAGCTCCCACACTGCACTGAATGCAACGGCCGGCACGCTAGCAGTGCCGGCCGTTTTTACGTGCGCTACCGCTCTAATTTGATACCCAGTTTTTTGCTGCAGCGCAAATCGATCTGGCGGCTGGCTGCCAGACCTGCCTCCCACTCTAGATCGCGTCGCACGAAAGCGCCCACGAGCGCATACCGACGCAGCACTCTTGCCGCGGCGCGGCAGATCAGCTTGCGTCAAATTCTTTTATTTCGCCAAAACCGGTGCTATTATTCATTCGCGCAAACGTTTGCGCATATCTAATGACAGTATCCCTCAGCACGAAGATGCTGTCGTACATAACGAATAATCTGGAGACTTTGATGAAGACACGTATCCGCCTCAAGTTGATTGCCGCCGCTGTGCTGGTTTGCGCACTGCCACTGACGCCTGCGATGGCGCAAACGGCAGACAAGCCGAAGATTGCGCTGGTGATGAAGTCGCTGGCCAATGAGTTTTTCCTGACGATGGAAACCGGTGCCAAGGACCATCAAAAAGCCCATGCTGCGCAATACGATCTGATCGCCAACGGCATCAAGGATGAGCAAGACACTGCCAATCAGATCAAGATCGTCGAACAGATGATTGTGGCCAAGGTCAATGGTCTGGTGATTGCGCCGGCTGACTCCAAGGCGCTAGTGCCAGTGCTCAAAAAGGCGATTGATGCCGGCATCATCGTCGTCAACATCGACAACAAGTTGGACGATGCTGCACTCAAGGAAAAGGGCATCGTGGTGCCGTTCGTAGGACCGGACAACCGTAAGGGCGCCAAGCTGGTGGGCGACTACCTGGCCAAGCAGATCAAGAGCGGCGACCAGGTCGCGATCATCGAAGGTGTGTCGACTACGATCAACGCGCAACAACGTACCTTGGGCTTCCAGGATGCCATGACAGCAGCCGGCGCCAAGGTAGTATCGGTACAATCGGGCCAATGGGAAATCGATCCGGGCAACAAAGTTGCCGCTGCCATCCTGACTGCACATCCTGATATCAAGGCGCTGCTGGCCGGCAACGACAACATGGCGCTGGGCGCAGTGGCTGCTGTGCGTGCCGCAGGCAAGACTGGCAAGGTACTGGTGGTCGGCTATGACAATATCAACGCCATCAAGCCGATGTTGAAGGATGGCCGCGTGTTGGCAACAGCTGACCAATTCGCTTCGCAACAGGCGGTGTTCGGCATTGAAACCGCACTCAAGGCAGTGACCGAGAAGAAGCCGCAGAACAGCCTCGGCGGCGCGGTGGAAACCAAGGTTGCGCTGGTGACTAAAGACAGCAAATAATAATAAATAGCAGCAAATAGCAGCAAACTGAAGAAAATAGAAGAAAATAAGCGGACGGGCCTAAGGCCCGTCCGGCACTCTCCCTTTTAAGCATTCGCACTTCGCACCACAGCCTGCGCTGCTGGAGTTGACATGTCCCAAGAAACCAAAAATATCCCGCCACTGCTAAGCCTGACCGGCGTCGGCAAGACCTACGTCGAGCCGGTGCTGGGCGACGTCAGTATCACCATCCGTGCCGGCGAGATCCTGGCATTGACGGGCGAGAACGGCGCCGGCAAAAGCACTTTGTCAAAAATCGTCTGTGGCCTGGTCATGCCCACTGATGGCAGCATGCTGCTCGACGGCCAGCCTTATCAACCGCGTTCGCGCAGCGAAGCCGAGCAGCTCGGCATTCGCATGGTGATGCAAGAACTGAATCTGATCCCAACCCTGAGCATTGCCGAAAACCTGTTCCTGAATCAGCTGCCGCAACGCTTTGGCTGGATCGACAAAACCCGCCTGGCAGCCGCTGCACGCACTCAGATGGCGGCTGTCGGGCTGACCGATATCGATCCGTGGACGCCAGTGGGCGCGCTTGGCGTCGGCCATCAGCAAATGGTCGAAATCGCACGCAACCTGATCGGCACTTGCCGCCTGCTGGTGCTAGACGAACCAACGGCGATGTTGACCAGCCGCGAGGTGGAGTTGTTGTTTGCTCAAATTGCCAGGCTGCAGGCCGAAGGCGTGGCGATCATCTATATTTCGCACCGGCTGGAAGAACTCAAACAAGTCGCTGGCCGTATCGCCGTGCTGCGCGACGGCAAGCTGGTGTGTGACGACGCCATCGGTGGCTATAGCAGCGAGGCGCTGGTGCAATTGATGGTCGGCCGCAGCGCCGAAGCTGAGCTCGACCTGGGGCAGCGCAAGATCGGCGCGCCCTTGCTGCGGGTACGCCGGTTGGCGCGCGCGCCGGTGGTGGCGCCAGCCTCGTTCGACCTGCGTGCTGGCGAAATTCTCGGCATCGCCGGCTTGATCGGCTCCGGCCGTACCGAATTGCTGCGCCTGATTTTTGGCGCCGACCGCGCCGATCAGGGCGAAGTCTTCATTGGCGATACCACCCAGGCAGCCCGGATCAATTCGCCCAAGGCCGCGATTGCCGCCGGTATTGCCATGATCACTGAGGACCGCAAGAGCCAGGGCTTGCTGCTGCCGCAATCGATCGCGGTCAATACCAGCCTGGCCAAACTGGGCGAGGTCAGCCGCCTGGGCGTGCTCAATGGCGCCGCCGAAGCGGCGGTGGCTGAAGACTATATCCAGCGTCTGCGCATCCGCTCGCGCAATGGCGCCCAGGCCGCCGGCGAACTGTCGGGTGGCAATCAGCAAAAGGTGGTGATTGCGCGCTGGCTCTATCGCGATTGCCCGATCATGCTGTTTGATGAACCGACCCGGGGCATCGATATTGGTGCCAAATTCGACATTTACAAACTGATGGCCGATCTGGCGCGCCAAGGCAAAGGCTTGCTGATCGTTTCTAGCGATTTGCGCGAGCTCATGCTGATCTGCGACCGTATCACCGTCATGAGCGCCGGCCAACTGGTCGACACCTACGAACGCGGCAACTGGAGCCAGGAAGCCATCCTGGCCAGTGCCTTCAGCGGCTATGTCAACCCTGCGGCCCCGCATGCCAATACTACTACCGCCACCACCGCCATCACTGCATGAGCCCATCATGACGACCTCTGACATTTCATCTCCCACCATGACCACCTCTCCCCGCACCTCTTCCCGCGCATCGTCCATGCTGGCCGGCATGTCCGGACTGAAAAACTATCTCGGCCTGATCTTCGCCCTGCTCGCCATGTGTGTGCTGTTCGCCTGCTTGAGTGAAAACTTCCTCACCCTGGCCACCTTCAGCACCTTGTCCAACGATATTCCAACGCTGGTAGTGATGGCTGTGGGCATGACTTTCGTACTCATCATCGGTGGCATTGATCTGTCGGTCGGTTCGGTCATGGCGCTGTCGGCCTCGATACTATCGATGGCGATGGTGCGCTGGGGCTGGCCGCTGTTTGCCGCCAGCGCTCTGGGTATTCTGGTGGGCGGCCTGTGCGGCATGCTGACCGGTCTGATTTCGGTGGGCTGGCGCATTCCCTCTTTCATCGTCTCGCTGGGGGTGTTGGAAATGGCGCGCGGGATGGCCTATCAGGTCACCAACTCGCGCACCGAATACATCGGCAGTGCAGTCGACAGCATCAGTTCGCCAGTCTTGCTGGGCATGTCGCCGGCCTTCATCGCCGCCATCGTCATCGTCATCGTCGGCCACCTGGTGCTCACCCGCACGGTACTGGGACGGCATTGGATCGGCATCGGCACCAACGAAGAAGCGGTGCGACTGGCCGGCATCAATCCGCGCCCCAGCAAAGTCCTGGTGTTTGCGCTAATGGGTCTGCTCGCCGGTGTGGGCGCCTTGTTTCAGGTCTCGCGGCTGGAAGCTGCCGATCCCAACGGCGGCGTCGGCATGGAGCTGCAAGTGATCGCGGCGGTGGTCATCGGCGGCACCAGCCTGATGGGCGGACGCGGCTCGGTCATCAGCACCTTTATCGGCGTGCTGATCATTTCGGTACTCGAAGCCGGGCTGGCCCAGGTGGGTGTAAGCGAGCCAATGAAGCGCATCGTCACGGGACTGGTGATCGTTGCCGCAGTCGTGCTGGACACTTACCGCAGACGCGGTGAACGCGCTGCGCATTAATCCTTTATTCTCATTGATTTTCCATGGCCACCATTAAAGACGTTGCACGCCACGCCGGGGTTTCCTACACCACAGTGTCGCACGTGCTCAACAAAACCCGTCCAGTCAGCAATGACGCCCGTGATCGAGTGCTGGCCGCCGCCGCCGCGCTGGACTACGTGCCCAGCGCCCTGGCGCGCTCGTTGCGCAGCAAGGCCACCGGCAGTATCGGTCTGATCATTCCCAACAACACCAACCCTTATTTTTCGGAAGTCGCACGCGGCATCGAGGATAGTTGCTATGCCGCCGGCTACAGCGTGATCCTGTGCAATTCCGATGATGACCCGGCCAAACAACGCGACTATCTCAACGTCTTGCTAACCAAACGCTGCGACGGCTTGATTGTCGCCACCCTGGCGCAAACCGATGGCGAACTGTTGCGCAAGATGAAAATACCGACGGTGCTGCTGGACCGCGCGCCCAAAGACATGGACATCGATTTGGTGGCCGTCGACAACGGCGCCGGCGGCGCGCTGGCGGCGCAACATCTGATGGCCATCGGGCGTCGTCGCATCGCCTGCATTGCCGGGCCGCAAGCACTGGATATTTCCATTGAGCGGGTCGCCGGTCTGCGTCAGGCCTTGGCTGCCGACGGCGTCACCCTGTCCGCTAGCTGGCTGCGCTATGCCGACTTCACCAGTGCCGGCGGCTATGCCGCTGCACTCTCTTTGCTCAGTGAGGCAGAGCTGCCGGATGCGATTTTCTGCTGTAACGATCTGATGGCTATCGGCGCGCTGCGTGCCGCCGCCGAACGCGGCATCGCAGTGCCCCAAGCGCTGGCGGTGGTGGGCTTCGATGATATCGATCTGGCCCAATTTGTGCACCCGCCTCTGACCAGCGTCGCGCAGAACACCCGCAAACTGGGCCAGCTAACCGCGCAATGTCTGCTCGCGCGCATTGCCGATCCGAGTCGCCCACGACAGCGCCAGACCATTACGCCGCAACTGCATGTGCGCGGCTCGTCCGTCGCTTAGGCAACGGCGCTTACCTCATTTTTAGCAAGGCAAGATCAATATGATAGTCATCATCGGCAGCATCAACATGGACCTGGTATTGCGCGCACCACGCATGCCGCTACCCGGCGAAACCATGAGCGGCGGCCAGTTCAGCACCATTCCCGGAGGCAAGGGCGCCAATCAGGCGGTGGCCTGCGCGCGGCTGTCCAGCGATCAAGTCAAGGTGGCCATGATTGCCTGCCTTGGCGACGATGCCTTTGGCGTGCAACTGCGCGCCGCCTTGCGCGCCGACGGCGTCGATGACAGCCATGTCACTACGATTGCCGATGCAGCTTCCGGCATCGCCTCGATCATGGTCGATGACAGCGGACAAAACAGAATCGTGCTGGCCAGTGGCGCCAACGACGCCTTAAGCCCGGCCCACATCGATGCCGCCCGGGCGTTGATCGCACAGGCCAGCATCGTGGTGCTGCAACTGGAATCACCACTGGAAACCGTACGTCATGCAATCAAACTGGCGCATGCACTTGGCAAGACCGTGGTGCTCAATCCAGCGCCGGCGCAAGCGCTGCCGACCGAATTGCTGACCCAGGTCGACTATCTGATCCCCAACGAAATCGAAGCCGCCATGCTCGCTGGCGTAGCCCCTATAGAGATCAACCAAGAAACCCAGCTTGACACGCTGGTAGTGCAATTGCGCACCGCCGGCAGCAACAATATCCTGATCACGCTGGGCGCCAAAGGGGTCTATGCGGCGCTGGACGATGAGAGCCGCCACTTCCCCACGCAAGCGGTCCAGGCCATCGACACCACCGCTGCCGGCGACACCTTCATCGGCGCTTTTGTGGCGGCGCTGGCAGACGGCTGCAGCCAAACCGATGCCATTGCCTATGGTCAGCGCGCGGCCGCCTTAAGCGTCACACGTGCCGGCGCGCAAACCTCGATTCCTTATCGCCGTGAACTGATACCTTAAGCCATGCCCCGAAAGACAAGATCATGAAGAAAACGCCCTTGCTCAACATCGCCCTGTCGCAACTGATCGCGTCCTTGGGTCACGGCGACAGCATCGTCATCGGCGACGCCGGTCTACCGGTGCCGCCCGGCGTGCCGCTGATTGATCTGGCGCTCACCCGCGGCGTACCCGGGTTCATCGATACCCTGCAAACGGTACTGACGGAAATGCAGGTCGAACACCACATTCTGGCCACGGAGCTGAGCCAGCGCAGCCCGCAACTGGCCGCTCAAGTCACCCAACTCGGCCTGCCGGGGCAACAACTGTTGTCGCATGAAGATTTAAAGCTGCGCACACGACAAGCCAAGGCCGTTATCCGCACCGGCGAATTTACGCCCTATGCCAACATCATGCTGATTGCCGGTGTGGTTTTCTAAACATTAGTCGATGACCGACACTACCTGCATTGACAAGGTGATCGGCTCATCCCGACTGAGCCGGAACACGCCAACCAGTTGTGCCAGCAATGCGCTCTGCTGCTGCATCGACGTGGCGGCATTGGCAGCCTCCTCTACTAGCGCGGCATTTTGTTGCGTGGCTTGGTCCAACTGACTGATGGCCTGATTGATTTCTTCCAGGCCGCTGCTCTGCTCGCGGCTGGCCTCGGCAATCTCGCCGACGATGTCGGTGACGCGTTTGACGCTGACGACCATGTCGGTCATGGTGACCCCGGCTTGCTCGACCAGCAAGGTGCCCGAACCGACCTTTTGGACCGAATCGCCGATCAAGATCTTGATCTCCTTGGCCGCCGACGCCGAGCGCTGCGCCAAGGTGCGCACTTCTGAAGCCACCACGGCAAAGCCGCGGCCCTGCTCGCCGGCGCGCGCCGCTTCGACTGCCGCGTTGAGCGCCAGGATATTGGTTTGAAAAGCAATGCCGTCGATCACGCTAATAATATCGACGATCTTATTGGACGAGTCATTGATGGAATTCATGGTGCTCACCACTTGGCGCACCATGTTGCCGCCGGTGACGGCGATATCGGAAGCCGAGTTCGCCAGTTGATTGGCCTGACGCGCGTTATCAGCGTTTTGCTTAACGGTGGCGGTCAGCGCCGTCATCGCCGATACGGTTTGCTCCAAGGAACCGGCCTGCCGTTCAGTACGCGTCGACAAATCGGCATTGCCGGCGGCGATCTGAGACGATGCGCTGGCAATCGCGCCCGTGCCTGAGCGCACCTGCGAGACGATTTTTAATAAGCCATTATTCATGTCGCGCAAGGCGGCCAGCAACTGGCCGGTTTCATTATTGGCGTGCGCTATGATGATGCTGCTCAAGTCGCCGTCGGCCACGGTGCGCGCAATGACCACCGCCTCGGCCAGCGGCGCCGTAATTGAACGCGTGGTGTACCACGCAATAAACGCCCCCAATAACAAGGCCAACAGCGTAATACTGAACATCAAATATTCGGTCTGCCGCACTTCGGCGCTCGACAGACTGACGCTGTCGGCCATACGTTGCTGCTCAAACCCGATCAAGCCGTCCACCGCCGCGAAATAGGCTTGCTGAGCCGGCAACACCTCGCTCGACATCAAGCCTGATGCTTCGCTCCTCTGGCCCTGCAATAGCAGCTCGGCGAAATGCTTGCGCGCCATGACAAAGACTTATCTTGCCCCTATCAGGTCGGTAACGTAGTGCCTTGACGAGCCGTTACCCGTGGTTCTATCAATTTCATTGATGGTCGCCACGATCACCACAGCACCACTCTCAATGCTATCGAACTCGGCTTTGACTTTATCTGGATTGTCGATCAGCAGCGCGTTGCGCATGTGGATGACGGCATCGTTGACGCCGTCCTTGATACGGTGCGCCAAAATCGTCTTGGGATACAGATCGCTAGCGGTCAACGCAATATTGGCGTTGAGCGAGGCAATGCGGCCGTAGGTAAGAAAAATCACGGTCAGCAACAGCGCTGCGATGAAACCGAAGCTTAATCCCAGTTGTTGCCCGATACGAAGTTTTTTGAATGTCATTGGATTCCCTCAATAGTCGCGCGTCATATCGACCAGCTATCGCCAAAAAATCTTTGCACGATAGCTACTCAAGAGGCGCCAAATTAAGAAAATCCAATTTCAGACAACAAAAATGACAGGCAAAAACAACTACAACGACGACATGGCCCCCTGCGCGCTGTCGCGTTGACCATCTATCAGCGGATCGGCGGCATAGGTGGCCGCCGCCAACAAACGCTGCGTATAGGCATGCGCAGGCTTGTGCAACACCGCTTCGACGTCGCCGCTCTCAACCACCTTGCCATCCTTCATGACCAACACCTGATGCGCCATGGCGCGGATGACGGCGAGATCATGGCTGATGAATAGATAGGCCATGCCGTACTTGCGCTGCAATTGCGCCAGCAGTTGCAATACCTGTTGCTGCACGGTGACGTCGAGCGCTGAGGTCGGCTCGTCCAACAGCAGCAAGGCGGGTTTAAGCACGACCACGCGGGCGATGGCAATACGTTGGCGCTGACCGCCGGAAAATTCGTGCGGATAACGTTGCAGCATGTCGGCCGACAAACCCACTTCTTGCAAGGCTGCAATCACTTCCTGGCGCCGCTGCGCCACACTCAGTTGTGGCTGATGTAGCGCCAGTCCTTCTTCGACGATCTGCTCCACCGTACGGCGCGGCGACAGCGAGGCGTAGGGGTCCTGGAATACCACCTGCATCTGGGAGCGCAACGGACGCACCGCGCCGGCCGACATGGCGCTGATTTCCTTGTTGCCCAGCACAATGCGACCGTCAACGCGTGCCATCGACAGGCGCAACAACGCCATGCCTAGCGTCGACTTGCCCGAGCCCGATTCACCTACGATGCCAATGGTTTCACCCTTGCGCAGGTGCACACTGACGTCGTCAACGGCGATGAATGGCTTCTTGCGCAACCAGCCCTGTTTAATCGAGAACCTGCAGCGCAGCTGTTCGCCGCTCAACAAAAGCGGCGCATCTGCGCCGATAGGCTCGACATGACGCGCCGGTTGGCTGGCCAGCAGCTTGCGTGTGTAGGCATGCTGCGGCGCTGCGAACAGGTCTACCGTGGCAGCCACTTCAAGCAGCTTGCCCTGCTCCATCACGCCGACCCGGTCGGCAAAATGGCGCACCAGATTCAAATCATGCGAAATCAGCAGCACTGCCATGTTTTCATCGCGCTGCAACTGGTTGAGCAACTCCAGAATCTGCACCTGTATGGTCACGTCCAGCGCCGTGGTGGGCTCGTCGGCGATCAACAACTTGGGACGGCAGGCCAGCGCCATGGCGATCATGGCGCGCTGCCGCTGGCCGCCCGAAAGTTGATGCGGATAGGCCAGTGCCCGCCGCGCCGGTTCTGCAATGCCGGTCTTGTCCAGCAAGGCCACGCTGCGCTGCGCCGCCGCCCTGGCGCTCAAGCCCTCGTGTTGCATCAGCACTTCGGCGATCTGATTGCCGATGGTGAATAGCGGATTCAAGGCCGTCATCGGCTCTTGAAAGATCATGGCAATATCCTTGCCGCGTACGCCGCGCATGGCTTGATCGTTTTTTTGCAAAAGGTCATCGCCATCGAGCAAGATGCGACCGCCGTAGTCTGCATCCTGATTCAGGCGCAGCACCGATAAGGCACTGACGGTCTTGCCCGAGCCGGATTCGCCTACCAGCGCGAATTTCTCGCCGGGGGCTATCGTGAAGCTGACATCGTCGACCACCAAGGCTGCGCCGAAGCGCACCGACAGATTTTCCAGCGCCAGCAGCGTCATGCTTTTCTCCGTACATCGAGGGCGTTACGCAAGGCGTCGCCGATATTGGTCAGCAACAGTAAGGTCAGCGTCAAGACCACAAAGGTCGATAACGCAATCCACCAGGCATCCAGATTATTTTTCCCTTGCGCCAGCAACTCGCCAAGGCTGGGCGTCGATGGCGGCACACCCAGGCCGAGGAAGTCGAGACTGGTCAGCGCCAGAATCGCCCCGCTCATGCTGAACGGCAGAAACGTCACGACCGAGGTGAGGCTGTTGGGCAAGACATGACGCCAGATGATTTGCAGATTGGACAAACCCAGCGCGCGCGCGGCCTGCACATACTCCAGATTGCGGTTGCGCAAAAAATCGCCGCGCACGTAATCGGACAGGCTCATCCAGCCAAACAGCGACAGTAATACCAGCAATAGCCCAATGCTCGGCTCAAAGATGGAAGAGAAAATAATCAGCAAATACAGCTGCGGCATCGCGCCCCAGATTTCCAGTACACGCTGCATCAGCAAGTCGGTGCGCCCGGCAAAATAGCCTTGCAGCGCACCCGCCAACACCCCCAGTACCACGCCGGTCACCGTCAGCGCCAAGCCAAACAGGATCGAGACACGAAAACCATACAGCAAACGCGCTAACACATCGCGCCCGCGATCGTCGGTGCCCAACCAGTTCTGCGCCGAAGGCGGCGCCGGATTGGGCGCCTTGGCGAAATAATTGAGGGTATCGAAGTGATAACGATTCAGTGGATAGAGGGCCCAATTGCCGTCTTGTTTGAACTGCTGTTCAATGAAGGGATCCAGATAATCGGCCGGTGATTCAAAATCGCCACCGAAGGTTTTTTCCGAATAATCGTGCAGCACAGGAAACAGGATCTTGCCGTGATAACTGGCCACCAACGGCTTGTCATTGGAAACCAGCTCGGCCATCAGACTGAACGCGAACACGACCAGGAAAATGATCAGACTCCAGTAACCGCTGCGATTCTGACGAAAACGCCGCCAGATGCGACGACCCGGTGCCACCGATGGCGCGACATGCACAGTAGGCTCACTCATTTGGCCAGACTTTCAAACTGGATGCGCGGATCGGCCCAGACATAGCACAGGTCCCCCAGCAGCTTGACCACCAGGCCGATCAGGGTAAACAGATAGAGCGTGCCCATGACCACCGGATAATCACGCCGCACCACCGACTCATACGAGAGCAGGCCGATGCCATCGAGCGAGAACAGGGTTTCGATCAGCAGGCTGCCGGCAAAAAACGCACCGACGAAGGCGGCCGGAAAACCGGTCACCAGTGGAATCAGCGCATTGCGGAACACATGCTTGTAGAGCACCTTGTTTTCGCTGAGCCCCTTGGCGCGCGCGGTCAGGACATATTGCCGGCGAATCTCTTCGAGAAAGGTGTTCTTGGTGAGCATGGTCATGACGGCAAAAGAACCGGCCACCGAAGCCGTCACCGGCAAGGTGATGTGCCATAGATAGTCGGTGACTTTGCCCAGCCAGCTCAACGACTCCCAGTTATCCGAGGTCAGCCCGCGCAGCGGAAACCATTGCAGAAAACTGCTGCCGCCAAACACCACCAGCAAAAACACGCCGAGCACGAAACCGGGAATCGAATAAGCGACCAACACCACCGCGCCCGTGAGCGAATCAAAGCGGCTGCCGGCACGCACGGCCTTGGCAATACCCAGCGGGATGGAAATCAGATAAGTGAGGAAGAAGGTCCACAAACCAATGGTGATCGATACCGGCAGCTTGGACTTGACCAGTTGCCAGACATCACTGTGATGATAAAAGCTCTGACCGAGATCAAAGCTGGCAAAGCCTTTGAGCATTTGCCAGAAGCGTGCCAAGGGGGGCTTGTCAAACCCGTAAAGCGCCCTGATTTCATTGACCTGTTCGCTATCGATACCCTGCCGCGCACGATATTGCGAGGCGCCGCCATTGGAGGCTTCGCCGGCGCCGCCACGCCCCTTCATTTCGATCAGCGCTTGTTCCACCGGACCGCCCGGCACGAACTGAATCACCGCGAAGGTAATGGCAATCACGCCAAACAGGGTTGGCACCATCAGCACGATGCGTTTGAGGATGTAGGACCAGATATTCATTTTGGTTTGATCTCCCACCAGGTCGAGATGATGTAAGGATCGGCCTGGTAATACAACGGCAGAAGCGTCGGCATGCCGAAACGATTGTGGTAGGCAATGCGGTGCGTTGAGGAATACCAATGCGGCACCACGATGTATTTGTTCAGCAAGACCCGGTCCAGCGCCCGCGACGCCGCCACCAGATCCTTGCGGGTCGCGGCCGCAACCAGCGTCTCTACCAGTCGATCCACCACCGGATCCTTGAGGCCCCAGATATTATTGGAGCCCTTTTCATCGGCTGCCTTGGAACTGAACATGTCAAACATTTCATTGCCGGGACTGGTGACTTCGGGAAAGCGGATGCTGGTCATGTCGTAATCGAAGTCATCCAGGCGCTTGGCCAGCAGCGCAAAATCGGCACTGCGTTGCGTGACGTCGATACCCAGCTTTTGCAGGTTGCGCACATAGATGCTGATGATGCGCGACATCGAGCCCTGGTCGTCGATGATTTCAAAGCGAAATGGTTCGCCTCGGGCGTTACGCAAGGCGCCATCGCGATATTCCCAGCCGGCCTGGCGCAGCAGCTCGCGCGCCTGCAACAGATTGGCGCGCAAGGAACCGGGCGGATTGGTATCGGGCGGAATCGGCGCCGCGCCAAACACCGCCGGATCCAGCTTGCCGCCGCCGGCACGAATGGCCTCCAACAGCTTCAGTTCATCGCCACTGGGCACGCCGGTGGCGGCCAGCTCACTATTGTTGAAAAAAGAATAGCTGCGCTTGTACTGGCTGTAAAACAATTGCCGGTTCATCCACTCAAAGTCCAGCGCCAGTACCAGCGCCCGGCGCACCCGGATATCCTGGAACTGGGCTCGGCGCAGATTCATCACGAAGCCCTGCATGCCGGCGCCGTTGGAATGCGGCAGCTCGCGCTTGATGATTTCGCCGCTGCTGAATTGAGCGCCGGTGTAGTTGCGCATCCAGCTCTTGGCAACGTACTCGACCACCACATCGAATTCGCCGGCCTTGAAGGCTTCCAGACGGGCCACGTCGTCCTTGTAGAAGCGGTAGACAATGCGCGCGAAATTGTAGCTGCCGCGGCGGGTTGGAATGTCGTTGCCCCAATACGCAGGATTGCGCTTGTAAGTGATGCTGCGGCCAACCGAATAAGTGTCGATCAAGTAAGGACCGCTGGTGATCGGCGCGACCAACTGGATATTATCGAACGTCGTCCCGGCCGCCCACTTCCTCGAAAACACCGGCACACTGCCGACGATGAGCGGCAATTCGCGATTCTTGCTCTTGAAATCAAAGCGTACGGTCTGCCCATCCACCACCACGCATTGCTTGACATCGGCGAAGACCGACTTGAATTGCGGCGCCCCCTTGGCGATCAAGGTATCGAACGAATATTTGACGTCCGCCGCCGTCACCGCATCACCATTGTTAAAGCGTGCCTTGGGATTGATATGAAAGCTCATCGCCATGCGGTCCGGTGCCAAGTGCATGTCGTCGGCCAACAAGCCGTACATGGTGGCCACTTCGTCGGAGGAATTGATGGCCAGGGTTTCAAACATCAGGTTAGCCACGCCAGCGGCCGCCACGCCCTTGAGCGAAAAGGGATTGAACTTGTCGAAACTGTTGCCGCGATCGGGATTGGCCAGATACAGCGTGCCGCCTTTTGGCGCGTCCGGATTGACGTAATCGAAATGCGTGAAATTGACAGGATACTTGGGCGTATCGTATAAGGAAAATGCATGCTCGGCGAAGACCGCACTGCAGCAAAATGCCCCCAGCAGCGACAACAAAAAAGAGAGAATGAGTTTACGCATGCGTGACGGTTGATTAGAATTTTTATGACACAACTGCCGTATTTTACCGATAGATAGTATCGCCATAACAAAACTATCAAGCAGGATTATTCCAAAAGTTGCCGGGACCGCCGCAAGCCCCTACAATCTTGCCCAGTTCCGGTACAAAACGACTGGCATGGCTGGCAAGCAACATTCCTGTAACCGGGAACGGCCAGACGAAATGCAGGCAATCAACATGTAATCAACATGCAAGGCGTGTGTAGCACGGCAATTCCCCCTTACTTCGCTGGGTCACGCGCGGCTTTCGCCGCGGCGACCAAGTGAATCACTCGGAGTCAACATGGCATTTTTGCAAGGCAAGAAAATCCTGATCACAGGTCTGTTATCCAATCGTTCGATCGCCTACGGCATCGCCCAGGCGTGCAAGCGCGAAGGCGCGGAACTGGCATTTACCTATGTGGGCGAGCGCTTCAAGGACCGCATCACCAAGTTCGCCGATGAATTCGACAGCAAGCTGATCTTCGATTGCGATGTCGGCAGCGATGAACAAATCAATGCCTTGTTCGCCGATCTGGGCAAGTCCTGGGAGCATCTGGACGGTCTGGTGCACGCCATCGGATTTGCCCCTGCTGAGGCAATTGCGGGCGACTTCCTGGAAGGTTTCTCGCGCGAAGGCTTCAAGATCGCTCACGACATCTCGGCCTATAGCTTCCCGGCCATGGCCAAGGCTGCATTGCCGCTGCTGCGTCCGAACTCGGCGCTGCTGACCCTGACCTATCTGGGTTCGGAGCGCGTGGTACCGAACTACAACACCATGGGCCTGGCCAAAGCCTCGCTCGAAGCCAGCGTACGCTATCTGGCCGAATCGCTCGGCCCCAAGGGCGTGCGCGTCAACGGCGTCTCGGCGGGTCCGATCAAGACGCTGGCTGCCAGCGGTATCAAGGGCTTTGGCAAGATTCTCGGCTTCGTCGCCGAACACGCACCACTGCGTCGCAATGTCACGCTGGAAGATGTCGGCAATGCGTCAGCCTTCCTGTTGTCGGACCTGGCCAGTGGCATTACGGGTGAAATCACCTATGTCGATGGTGGCTTCTCACGCATCGTAGGCGGTATCTCGGAGTAATTTATCCGTATAGATTCGTGCAAATTATCGTAGTTTGTTGTATTATGCGGTTTGTGCATCGCAATATGATGTACAAACCGTGATCCGTTTTACAGCGCGACCTAAGGTGATCAGCTCAGATCCACCAGCGCCTGCAGTAAATGGTTTATGCCACTAGTTGTACTGAGCAGCTTCGCAAGCCCCATCTGTCGCGCTAGACATTCGACAGTACGTAGTAAAAGCCCTCCCGCCTTGAGTGTCCGTTTGTGACACCGTCCCGGCGCAAAGCTTTTGTGCCGAAATTTCTTTGTTTTTCATAGTCATTTCGTTGGTTGGCGTTGCTTTTTTGCGTTCACCGCATTTGTACTGCGCCCGTTGCGTTCAATCGCAATCGTTGCGCTGCATTGCATTTGTCTGGCGCTCATATATAAACGAAAGAGAATATGACTTTTGAATCACTCGGCCTGCACCCTTCCATCATCAAAGCCCTGACCGACGCCGGCTACACCAAGCCGACCACTGTTCAGGAAGAAGCCATTCCTGCTGCCATCGCTGGCAAGGATTTGCTGGTATCGTCGCAGACCGGCTCTGGCAAGACAGCTGCCTTCATGCTGCCAGCACTGCACAAATTTGCGTCCCTGCCACCTGCTGCTGCCGGTGCCAAGACACCAAACCAAGAAGCTCAGGCAGCACGTTCGCGTGGCGACCGTCCGCGTTTTCAGGCCGCCAAGCCAAAAATGCTGGTGCTGACCCCAACGCGCGAACTGGCACTGCAAGTGACCACCGCAACCGACAAGTACTGCGCCCACATGCGCCGCCTCAAGGCGGTGTCGATTCTGGGTGGCATGCCTTATCCTAAGCAAATGCAATTGCTGTCGCGCAATCCGGAAATCCTGGTGGCCACACCTGGCCGTCTGATTGACCACATGGATTCCGGCAAGATCGATTTCTCCGAACTGCAAATCCTGGTGCTGGACGAAGCCGACCGTATGTTGGACATGGGTTTCATCGACGACATCGAAAAGATCGTCGCCGCCACCCCAGCCACGCGTCAGACCATGCTGTTCTCGGCCACGCTCGACGGCGTCGTCGGCAACATGGCCAAGCGCATCACCAACAACCCGCAAATCATCCAGATCGCCGGTTCCGCCACCAAGCATGAAAACATTTCCCAGCGCGTGCACTTTGTCGACGATCTGTCGCACAAAAATCGCCTGCTGGACCATCTGCTGCGTGACGTAACCATGGATCAGGCAGTCGTGTTTACCGCCACCAAACGTGACGCCGACACCATCGCTGATCGCCTCAACATCGCCGGTTTTGCTGCTGCCGCATTGCATGGCGACATGCATCAAGGTGCGCGTAACCGTACCCTCGACAGCATGCGCCGTGGTCAAGTACGCGTCTTGGTCGCAACCGATGTCGCCGCACGCGGCATCGACGTGCCAGGCATCACCCACGTGTTCAACTACGATCTGCCAAAATTCCCGGAAGACTATGTCCACCGTATCGGCCGTACCGGTCGTGCTGGTCGCAATGGTGTTGCCGTGTCGCTGGTCAATCACGCTGAAGGCATGCACGTCAAGCGCATCGAACGCTTTACCAAGCAACCGATTCCGATTGATGTCGTGGAAGGTTTCGAGCCAAAGAAAACAGCTGCTCCAGCACGTACCGGCCGCAAGCCAGGCGGCTGGCGTCCAGGTGACAACCGTAGCGGCCCGCCACGTGCAGGTGCCAGCAACGGCAACGGCGGTGGCCGCAGCTTCTCCGCTGCCAAGCCAGGTGCCGGCCCGCGCAAAGAAGGCAGCGGCGGCTACAAGAGCGGCGGCGCCCGTTCCGATGGTCCACGTGCGGACGGCGCGCGTCGCTCCTACGGTGATCGTTAATTTGTAACGCAAGCAATAAAATCAAAGGCCGCTTCATCGAAGCGGCCTTTTTTCATAGGCGCTGCAAGCGACCTATCGTCAATGGCTGCAACGGGCCAAGACCCCGTCACGCAAGTCAATCACATCGGTGGCGATGGCATCGGCGAGGTTATCTACTGTGCGTTGCATGCTCTGCACCAGGTCCGCGACCGCAGGCCCTGCGACCGGTTCTTGCACGCTCAAGCGGCACACGGCACGGTTGCCGGCTTCATCGCTACGGCTAATGGTCCAACCGAATTGTGCCTGGACCTTACCACCTCGGGTCGCATCAAACTGGCGCACTTCGACCTGGATGCGAAAGACCGGCGCAGTCGCCGGAGCGCCACCCTGACTCACATCGATGGCGCCCAGACGGCTGCTGATGCCACTGGCGAGTGCGTCGTGCAATTCACTATTGAATGGTGCTGACCAGCGATCCTGCTCCAGAATGTCGACCCGTGCGTCATCGGTGCGCACCACGATTTGCGGCCGCGCCAGACGTTCCGGCACACTCACTGGAGCCACGTCAATGAAACCGCCTGTGCTATTGGCGCTGTGACTAGACGAAGCTGGTGGCGCCAGCGTGTAAAACCTGGTTGGCGCCGAACTACATGCGGCCAACACAATAGCCGCTGCCGCGACTGCCAGATGGCTCAAGCTGCGTTGCATTATTTATCCTCCTGCTTGCCGCGAATCAGTGATTCCGGATGTTGCTGCAAATAATCGGTGAGTACCCTGATCGACGCCGCTGTGCGCTGCAATTCTTGCATGGTCTGACGCACATCCCGCTGCAGCGGTGCATCTGCGGACAAGGTCTGTTCGGCGGCATTGAGCGTCTTGCGGGCGTCGCGCATGGCGGTAACGATTTCCGGCGCGACATCGTTATTGAGCGTCTTCATGGTCTGCTCGGCACCGCTGAGCGTACTGTTGAGCGTACCCAGGGTCTTGTGCAGATCGTCGCCAATCTTGTCGAACGGCACTTTGCTCAGCTTGCGACTGATTTCGCCAATTTGCGTCTGGATCTCGTCGAGCGAGTTCGGCACGGTCGGGAATACGGTCGGCGTGTGCTCAGTATCGAGCTGCACAGCGGCCGCATTAGGGAAGAAATCCAATGCAATATAAACCTGACCAGTCAACAGGCTGCCACTGCGCAATTGTGCGCGCAAGCCACGCGCCACCAGATACCGCACACGCTCATTGGGCGTGTAGCGCGAATTGCGCGCGTCATTGAATTTATGTCCCAGGCGATCAGGGTATAGCTCTACCAGCACGGGCATGATGAATTGGCGCGTCTTGTCATCGTACTCAATACCGATTGATTTGACCTCGCCTAGCACCACGCCGCGGAAGTCAACCACTGCCCCCGGCTCCAGACCACGCAGAGACTGGTTGAAATACATCAGCACCGATTGCGCCCTACCGTCTGGTTCCTTCATGGCGGTATTCTCATCCTCGGCCAGACGGAAGCTGGTGTTCTCGCGTGCCGGGCTGGCATTCTCAAGATCATCCAGTGGTCTGAACGCAATACCGCCCAGGATCACCGTCGCCAGCGATTGGGTCTGCAGCTTGAAGCCGCTGGCATTGATCTGCATGTCGAAACCACTGGCATGCCAAAACCGCGAATTGATGCTGATGAACTTGTCATAGGGCGCATTGACAAAAATACGCAGCGTCACACCCTTGCCATCCTGATCAAGATCATAGGCGGCGACCTGCCCGATCTGGATGCGGCGATAGAACACGGGCGAGCCGATATCGAGCGAACCGAGATCTATCGCATGCAACACAAATTGCTTGCCGGAGGTGTCACGCGTGATGATGGGCGGTTGCTCGAGACCGGCAAAATCTCTTTTGGTATCCTCGGACTTGCCGGCATCGGCGCCGATATAGGCACCGGAGAGCAAGGTATTAAGTCCGGAAATGCCGGAAGCCGCCACGCGCGGGCGCACCACCCAAAAGCGCGCATCGTCGGCGGTAAAACTCTCTGCTTCCTTGCTTAACTGCACGGTGGCCAACACGTGCGAGCGATCCTTGCTCAGCTTGATCGACTGCACTTGACCAATATCGACATCTTTGTACTTGACCTTGGTCTTGCCGGCTTCGAGCCCCTCGGCCGAGACAAAAGTAATCGTAATGACCGGGCCGCGCTCCAGCACGATCTTGATCACCAGGCTCAGGCCAATCACGGCAGCGACAATCGGAATCAGCCAAACCAGCGAAGGCAGCCAATTGCGCTGCGCCTCACGTTTAGGTTCCGGCGGCCGTGGTGCAGTCGGTTCGCTTGCGTCAGTCATTGTTATCCTTGTCATGTTGCGTTGCCGGCGCTGATGGCGCGTGTCCATCGCCCTCTGCGTCAGCGCCCTCCTCCACGTCCTCATCCCAGATCAGACGCGGATCGAAACTCAACGATGCCAGCATCGTCAACACTACCACTGAACCGAATGCAGCCACGCCAATGCCGGCCCTGATTTTGGCAAAACCTTCAATCTGCACCAAGCCGGCCAGCAGTGCAACCACGAACACATCAAGCATCGACCAGCGGCCGATGCCCTCCAGCACACGGTATAACTTGGCACGTTGCAGGCGCTGCCAGCTGCTGCGCCGGCCCGCGCTGACCGTGAGCAAAATCAGCGACACCAGCTTGAACAGCGGCACCAAAAAACTGGCGATGAACACCACCACGGCCAACTCCCATGAACCGGACGTCCAGAAATAGATAATCCCGCTCATGATCGTGTCTTGCTGCTCGTCGAGCAGTGTCGATGTCACCGTCACAGGCAGCAGATTGGCAGGAATGTACATGATGCAGGCAGCAATCAAAAATGCCCAGGTGCGCGTGAGGCTATCGACTTTGCGTCGGTGCAGGCTGCCACCACACGTGCCGCAGCGCGCACCCTCGACGGCATCTTGCCAAACTGTGCCGCAATGACGACAGCCATGTAGCTGGCATTGCTCGGCATTGAGCATCTCGGCTGCCGCTGGCGCGCCCGGCTGGTCGATACCTATGTGTGTGGCCGACGTCATGGCAGCAATTCTTGGTCATGTTGCACTGGGGTCGTCGCTGGTACCGAGGGTGCAACCAGCAACAGGCGCCACAGATAACGCGGATTGAATGACACTACCGCAGTCAGCAATATCGTCAGCGCGGCAAAGGCCCACAAGGCCATGCCGGGCACGACGTCGGCAATGCGCGACAGTTTCACCAGTGCCACCAGCACGCCCAGCAGGAAGACTTCCACCATGCCCCAGGGGCGCACCGTATGCATTAGGCGCAACAAGGCCTTGGCGCCGGGACGCGGCAAAGTATCTGTGCTCGGCAGCAACAGATAGAGCAGGATCAGTAACTGCACCAGAGGAAACACAATGGTCGTTGCCAGCACCAGCAGCGCGACCAGCGACATGCCTTCGGCATTAAGCGATAGCACCGCGCCCAACAAGGTGGTTTGACTGCTCAGCCCTTGTAATTCGATTTCGACGATGGGGAAGCTATTGGCAATCACAAACATGATCAAGCTGGCCACCGTAAGTGGCAGCAAACGCTCATGGCGGCTACCATTGTGACGCTCCAGCTCACCACCACAGCGCAGACAACGGGCGATTTCGGCGTGCTCGAGCAGCGGTCTACGATGCACCGCATCACACTCTTCACAGATGATTAGGTCTGGACGTTCATGCATGAGTTGACTCATTCAAATAAACTTGCAATAAAATCAACGCAAAATAAGAAGCCAATTCGCGGCCCCAGTTGTACGTAGGTTGATATAGTGCACTAGCTGCGATTCTAACAACAAATATCGGCAATATCGGCTCGCATATAGATAAAGCTTGACAATTGCAGCGCCAATCTTCTAAAGTGGCTTAATGAACTCCGCTCCACAATTCTCCTCAACACTATTGACCAGCGCTGGCGCCCTGCTAGCGTTGCTACTAGTGACGCTACTACCAGCCTCGCGCTAATCCTGTTTCCCCGTTGTTTTTGCAGTTTCCCGCTAGCGTTAATCTGATAGAAATTATTCTCAGAACCGCAGCACACCTAACTAGTTATACCGTTTTTCTGAAAAGCCGCCCATGCATTTCAAAGCCATCATCGCATCCCTGATCTCCGGCGAATTTGTCGCCGCGATGATTTTTGCCCGGGCGCTGGCGCTACTACCGCTACCGATCGGTTGACCGGCCTTGCGTGAGTGGCAGCCGGACAGCCTGTGAGCCACCTGATTTTTCGTATTCCATCATTCATTGCAGTGACCAATTAAAGAGGTTTCATCATGATGTTAAGCAACCCGGCAGCAAAATACCGTGCCTTCCCGCCGATTCCTTTGGCTGACCGCACCTGGCCTAACCAAATCATTGCCAAGCCACCGATCTGGATGAGCACCGACCTGCGCGATGGCAACCAGGCCCTGATTGAGCCGATGAGCCCGGAACGCAAGTTGCGCTTCTTTGACATGTTGCTGCAAATCGGCTTAAAGGAAATCGAAGTCGGTTTCCCTTCGGCATCGCAAACCGATTTCGATTTCGTGCGTAAGCTGATCGAGGAAAACCGCATCCCTGACGACGTCACCATCATTGTGCTGACACAGTCGCGCGACGAGCTGATCCGGCGCACCGTTGAATCGTTGCACGGCGCCAAGCAAGCCATTGTGCATCTGTACAACTCGGTCGCACCAGCCTTCCGCAAGATCGTCTTCAACATGAGCCGTGACGAGATCAAGGAAATCGCAGTCTCCGGCACTCGCCTGGTCAAGGAGCTCACCGATGCCCTGCCGGAAACAAAATGGGGTTATGAATACTCGCCAGAGTCCTTCAGCACCACCGAACTGGATTTTTCGCTGGAAATCTGTGACGCCGTCTGTGCTACCTGGGGCGCCACACCTGAGCGCAAGGTCATCCTGAATCTGCCATCGACGGTTGAATGCAGCACCCCGAACGTCTACGCCGACCAAATCGAGTGGATGCACCGCAATCTGAAATATCGTCCTTCCACCATCATCTCGGTGCACCCGCACAATGACCGCGGCACCGCCGTGGCTTCCGCCGAATTGGCCGTCATGGCTGGTGCTGAGCGCGTCGAAGGCTGCCTGTTCGGCAACGGCGAACGCACCGGCAACGTCGACCTGGTCACGCTGGCCTTGAATCTGTACACCCAGGGTGTCAATCCTGGCCTGGACTTCTCTGACATCGACACCGTGCGTCAGTGCGTCGAAGAATGCAATCAGATCCCGGTGCACCCACGTCATCCTTATGTCGGCGATCTGGTCTTTACCGCGTTCTCCGGCTCACACCAGGATGCCATCAAAAAGGGCTTTGCCAAGCAACAACCGGACACCCTCTGGGAAGTACCTTATCTGCCAATCGACCCGGCCGATCTGGGTCGCAGCTACGATGCCGTGATCCGCGTCAACAGCCAGTCCGGCAAGGGCGGCATGGCCTATCTGTTGGAACAGGAATACGGTCTGGCCTTGCCGCGCCGTCTGCAGATCGAATTCAGCCGCGCCATTCAGCGCCAAGCCGATGCCACCGGCAAGGAAATCGTTGCCACCGACATCTATACCATCTTCAAGACCGAATATCTGGATCGTAGCGCGCCGTATGTCTATCGTGCTCATCGTATGGCTGAAGATTCTTCGCACCGGGAGTCGATCAAGATCGAAATCGACATCGAACGCGACGGCCAAACCAGCACGCTGCGCGGCACCGGTAACGGCCCTATTGATGCCTTTATCAACGCGCTCGGCCTGGATATCAAGCTGATGGACTTCCATGAGCATGCCATCGGTGCCGGTGCCAATGCGCAGGCCGCCAGCTATATTGAATTGCGTCTGAACGAAGCCCCGACCGGTTTCGGCGTGGGCATCGACGCCAACATCGTGACCGCCTCCTTCAAAGCAGTATTGAGCGCCATCAATCGCCAGATCGCGATTGACCAAAGCGCCAATCAGACTACCGAGCCAAAAGCTAAAGCAGCCTGATTGCGTATGCAATAAAAAAGCCGCCGGTTTATCACCGGCGGCTTTTTTGTGGATGATGCAATCAGACCAAGCGCTTGCAAAGCTAGACTAGACTGCAAGAATGTCCACTGCTGCCCAAGCTTGCTGTGTCTCCTTGTCGACAGCTCTTAGCTTTCTTGCGTGCGGATAACATCAATTAACGCGCCAAATAATTCAGCGCGCCCATTGCGATTGAATAACGCCATTTGCGGGGGCTCAAGCGCGGCACATGCATTCACGTAGTTACGCAATAAATGAGGAAGGTTGTTCGCTGAATATTGCGCTATTTGCTCCATGGCTTGAGCAACAAAAACTCCGCAAGCATTCGGCACATGCTCCTGAAGATTTTCTTCGAAAAATGAGATTGCCCGATCAGCACTGCCACAAGCGTGCGAAAGTTCAGACAAATAGGCTTTTTGCGCCTCGTCCAAACACATAAGACTACTAAATACGACAGCAGACTTCTCACCGTTATCTTTTGTATGTATGGCAAACAAAACCCAATGCTCTCTGAGCAAGAGAGGAATGGCCTTCACAGTCAATGGTCGTTCATTAATGCGCGCATCAGCATTGGCCAGCGCTGCTGGCAATGGATCATTTATTTTCTTTGTCAGGACAGATTCGTCAGAGATGCGCATCGCATCAAAGAAGTGCACATGGCTCGCTCTTGCATTTAATTGCTTGGCAAGTACATCTAACTCTGCACTCGTCACAAGTCGGTCGGCCTTAAACAGGGAAACATCCATCCCGTCGTCATCGATATAGGAACATAACGCAGGTTCTTGCCTCTGTATTTCCTCTACGATCTCAGTGTGCAGTTCAGATTCATCTGTGACCTCGAAACCAGCCATGAGAAGAACCTCTGCCGGAATAGACCAGCGCTCATCAAGTGCTTTTCCTTCATTTCTACGGAAAACGATTTCGCACAGTCGCAAACTGTCTTTACCAAGCTGGCTGGCAAGAGCGGGACTCGCGCTTAATTTTCCGGTATACAAAGAGAAAAGAAATGCGGCCGCTGCTCTCCCTACATGACTGCCCTCACAAGCCAATGTGAATAAATAGTCGATGGAAAACGTGTTATTGCTTCTTGCAGCCTGTTTTAGATCATCGAACCAATATTCATCTCTCTTCCTGCCAGACCCAGATAATATTTTTTCATCGGGCCTGTACTCACAAAGCCCAGATGAAACAGGTGATATAGATAGAGGCCTCATAGTGCTATCCCTTTGATTTTCTCGCTTGTAATCAAACGTCAGCTTGACAGGCCTGCCTCTACCCTACTTTCAATTAATGCGCTTCCCAGGAACAACACAGGCCGAGATTTAGCATGTGCTAGCACGATCGCGCCAGACGTACGCCGCTGTATTGCCAGCACGCCGTAGCCGGGAAAAAATTGCGATAGCTGGCCCGGGCATGGCCTTGTGGAGTAGCACCCGATGAACCACGCAGGACGTATTGATTGACCATGAATTTACCGTTGTATTCGCCCACTGCACCGGGCGGTATGAGGTAGCCCGGATACGCTGCATAGCTGCTCGAAGTCCATTGCCAGGCGCTGCCGAACCATTGCTGCTCATGCTGGCCGACGCTGCGCACCGCGTGTTCCCATTCCGCCTCAGTGGGCAGACGCGCGCCGGCCCAGCGCGCATACGCATCGGCCTCAAAATACGACAAATGCAACACTGGTGCATACAGGTCCAGCGGCGACATGCCGTGCAAGGTGAATTCCTGCCAGTTGCCAGCCTCGCTGCGCTGCCAATAAGCAGGATGAGTCATGCCCTGACTGCTACACCAGTCCCAGCCGGCCGACAGCCAATGTGCTGCATTGGTGTATCCCCCCTGCTCTACAAACGTCAGATAGTCGCGATTGCTGACCAGTCTTGGCGCGATGGCAAACGCTTCCAGGAACTGCCGGTGTACCGGCAGCTCATTATCAAAACAGAAATCGCCATCGAGATCACTGCGGTAACCGATCTCCGCGATACCGGCATCGAAGCAATGCCACGCCGATTCACTGTACGCCTGCATCGCTTTCAAGCCGCCCGGCAGGTAAGCCGGCTTAAGCGGATTACACGACAACAGATGCTTAAGGTCGGTCAGTATGAGTTCTTGGTGCTGCTGCTCATGCTGCATGCCCAGCGTTAGCAAGGCCAAACAATCGGCATCGCAATGATCTGCTTGCAGCAATACCAGCATGCGGGCATCGACATCAGCCCGATAGGCGTGAATGTCTGCCAGGCCAGGCCGGGTAAGCAAACCGCGCTGGGCACGTGGATGACGCTCGCCTACACCTTCGTAATAGGAATTGAACAAAGCCCGGAAGGCCGGATGGAAGGGTTTGAAATCAACTTCATAGCGAGCCAGGATGAAGGTTTCAAAAAACCAGCTGGTATGGGCCAGATGCCATTTGACGGGACTGGCGTCTGGCATCGACTGCGCCACGCAATCCTCGTCCGACAAGGGTACCGCCAAAATCATCGAATATTCACGCAGGCGTAAAAAATCATCCGCGATGGTCTGGTTGGAAGACGACACCAACTGTGCTGCTAAGGTTGTAGTCTGCATACCGTTTTATTCCTTGAGCACAAAAAATGAGGGATTACAGTGGTCGCGCATGACACAACATAAACCACTTATGCGGATCCAACCACATCTTGCTATGCCCAAAGCCGGCTTGACGCAATAGTTCGCCAAAGCCATCCGGAGTGAATTTGTAACTATTTTCGGTATGAATACGTTCGCCTTGGCGGAACTGCCGCACACCGTCGCCATCCCAGCGCACGGTCACATCACGGCGCGCCTCCAAATGCATTTCCACCCGCGTACAGGCGGGATTATAAAAGCCGCGATGCTGCCAGTCGGCCAGCACGAAATCACTACCCAATAGGCGATTGACGTGCAGCAGCACATTGCGGTTGAACGCAGCCGTCACACCCAGTGCATCGTCGTAGGCGGCATCGAGCAAGGCCTGATCCTTGACCAGATCAACGCCGATCAACAGCCCTCCGCTTTGCCCCAGCAACAGACCGTGCCGCAGACGACGCAGAAATTGCAAGGCCTGCTCCGGGGCAAAATTGCCTAGCGATGAGCCCGGATAAAAAAACAAGCGCTGATCGCGCTCGACACTGGTCGGCAGATGCAGCGAGGAAGAAAAATCCAGCGCCACCTCCTGCATCGGAATAGCCGGAAATTTCTGCCGCAAGCCGGCCACTGCCTCGCGCAGAAATTCGGTGGAAATATCTACCGGCACATACTGTCGCGGCTGCAGCAAGGGGAACAGACGTGCCGCCTTGGCACAATTGCCGGCGCCAAGGTCAATCAAGGTCGCGCCTTGACCGACGGTGGCAGCAATGTCTGCGGCATGGCGTTTGAAAATATCGGCTTCGGTACGAGTCGGATAATACTCATCGAGCTCGCAAATGGATTCAAATAATCTCGAACCAAGCGAATCGTAAAAATATTTAGGGGAAATACTGGCCGCCACCGCGCTCAGTCCTTCGGCCAATTCGGCCCGTATGGACCAGTCGGCGCGGATAGCGCTCGACGAGTCATCCTGCATGTCGTGCAACAAGCGTTGAGCCAATTTGCTCTCCTTTGTTGAAACAGCGAAAGAGCCGCTGATAAAAATCAAACCAATGTCGCCGGCCTAGCAGCGATGCATGTACTACACTAGTGCTCCTCTGAGCATAAATCGCGATTGCCTAGGTTTTAGCATTTTAGCCACTTGCAATCGCCAATGCGGCGCACATCTTCAATAAATTAGAATTGTGCCTGACAAAGTTGCTTCACTAACATCACAACACATTGCCCACATGCCAACCAGTATCAAACCTGAGCCCGCCAAAGGCAGCATCAAAACTCTGCTCGGTCTGTTTCCTTTTTTGCAACCGTACAAACGCCAGTTCCTGCTCGCCGGTCTCGCCTTGATCACGGCGGCGGCGGCTACACTGGCCATTCCCTATGCCTTCCGGCAAATGATCGACCTGGGTTTTGGCAGCAATGGCATCGGTGGCGCCGATGGTAGCAAGAGCACACTGCACATTGACCTGTACTTCCTCGGATTGTTCGCTGTTGCCTGTGTTTTGGGAGTGGCAACGGCCGCACGGTTCTATATGGTGTCCTGGCTCGGCGAGCGGGTCACCGCCGACTTGCGCAGTGCCGTTTATGCTCACGTGGTGACCCAAAGCCCGCAATTTTTTGAAACCACCAAAACCGGCGAGGTATTGTCGCGTCTAACCACCGATACCACACTGATTCAGACTCTGGTCGGCACCAGCATCTCGATGGCGCTGCGTAACGCCTTGCTGTTTGCCGGTGCGCTGGTCATGCTGTTCGTCACCAGCGTCAAGCTCTCTGCCATCATCATCGTTATGCTGGGGGCGGTGGTGCTGCCTATCGTCTTTTATGGCCGCCGCGTGCGCAAACTCTCGCGAGAATCACAAGACCGCGTGGCTGACGCTTCGGCACTGGCCGGCGAAATCCTCAACGCCATGCCGACGGTGCAGGCCTTTGCTCATGAAGCAATCGAGGCAAAGCGTTTCGGCAACTCGGTAGAACGCGCCTTTCATACCGCCATGCAACGCATCCGTGCACGCTCGGCACTGACCATGATGGCCATCCTGCTGGTATTCGGTGCGATCGTGTTTGTCCTTTGGCTGGGCGCGCATGCAGTGGTCCAGGGTCGCATGAGCGGCGGCGAACTGGGTCAGTTCATTCTCTATGCCTCATTGGTGGCAGGTTCGATCGGCGCCCTCTCGGAAGTGCTGGGCGATGCGCAACGTGCGGCCGGCGCGACTGACCGTTTGCTAGAACTATTGGCGGCAAAGTCGCCGGTGCAATCACCACTGCTGCCCGAAGCATTGCCGCCGCGCACCGCCATTGGCGCCGCCTTGCAACTGGACAACGTGGTATTCCATTACCCGTCGCGCCCCGACAGCAATGCACTATCGCATTTATCGCTGACAATCCAGCCCGGTGAAACCATTGCCATCGTCGGGCCCTCCGGCGGCGGCAAGACCACCTTGTTCCAACTGCTGCTGCGCTTCTATGATCCACAACATGGCGCGATCCGGCTTGACGGCGTTGACATTCGTTACCTGAATTTACAGGCCTTGCGCAATGCCATCGGTATCGTCCCGCAAGATACGGTGATTTTTTCGGAAAATGCGCTGGAAAATATCCGTTTTGGCCGCGCCAACGCCAGTGACGAAGAAGTCATCGCCGCCGCCAAAATGGCCGCCGCGCACGAGTTCATTGAACGCCTGCCGCAGGGCTATCAATCCTTCCTCGGCGAGCGCGGCGTGCGTCTGTCAGGCGGGCAGCGTCAACGCATTGCCATTGCCCGCGCGTTGCTGAAAAATCCCCCCCTGCTTTTGCTCGACGAAGCCACCAGCGCGCTCGATGCAGAATCCGAACGCCTGGTGCAAAGTGCGCTGGAGGCGGCCATGATAGGACGCACCACGCTGGTGATTGCACATCGTCTGGCAACCGTCCAACGCGCCGACCGCATCATCGTGGTGGAACATGGCCATATCGTTGAAACCGGCACCCATGCCTCGCTGGTGGCGGCCAATGGTTTGTATGCCGGATTGGCGGCGCTGCAATTTAATGTCGAGTGAATGGGGCGGCAAACTGAGCCACCTTTTTGAGCCACCTTTTGGGTGAAATCAGAAAATAAAACGGATTACCTTTTTCGCACAGTCTTATCGGGAGTTTCGCATGCGTAGCAAACTGTTTTCGCCACTAAAATTACGTGAATTGACCTTGCCTAACCGCATCGCCGTTTCACCCATGTGCCAATACTCGGCGCAAGATGGTTTCATCAACGACTGGCATCTGGTGCACCTGGGCGGCCGCGCCGTCGGCGGCGCCGGATTGGTCATCATGGAAGCCGCGGCGGTGCTGCCCGAAGGCCGCATCACCCCACAGGACGTCGGCATCTGGCAAGACGCCCATATCGAACCTTTGCGCCGTCTCACACGTTTTATCGAAGCACAAGGCTCCTTTGCCGGAATCCAGCTAGCGCATGCTGGTCGCAAAGCCAGCGCTTACCGTCCATGGGCTGGAAAAACCGGCACCGTTCCCGCTGCCCAAGGCGGCTGGGCCACCATGGGCCCTTCGCCACTAGCGTTTGACACCCTATTCAATGTCCCTGCCGCGATGAGCGTGCAAGACATCGCACGCCACGTACAAGCTTTCGCCGACGCTGCCCGGCGCGCAATACAGGCCGGTTTCAAGGTGGTCGAAGTACATGCCGCACATGGCTATCTGGTGCATCAATTCCTTTCACCGCTAAGCAACCAGCGTACCGACCAATACGGCGGCAGCTTTGAAAATCGCACACGCTTGTTGCTCGAAATTGTCGCTGCTGTGCGCCACGTCTGGCCGGCAACACTACCGCTGTTTGTGCGCGTGTCGGCCACCGATTGGACCGAGGGCGGTTGGGGCATTGACGACACGGTCGCCGTATCGCGTCAGTTGCGGGCGCTGGGTGTCGATCTGATCGACGTTTCCAGTGGCGGCAACGTCGCTACTGCGGAGATTCCAATCGGCCCCGGCTATCAAACTGCGTTCGCTGCGCGCGTCAAACACGAAGCCAGAATCGCCACCGGTTCAGTCGGCATGATTACCGACGCCGTCCAGGCCGAACACGTTTTACGTACCGAACAGGCCGACCTGGTCTTGCTGGCGCGTGAGCTGCTGCGCGATCCTTATTGGCCGCTGCACGCCGCCGACGCACTTAAGGAAAACATCGCCTGGCCGCCGCAATATGTTCGCGCTGCTTCCAGCAAGACGCCACTGCGCGATGATGTCGATTACAGCGACTTAGATTAAGCCGATATTTTCTCCCCTTTCAATCTGTGACAACAAGAGGTAGCTATCATGTACAAAGACGTTCAACTTTTCATCAATGGCCGCTGGACTGACAGCGTATCGGAACGCACCATTGCAGTGGTTAATCCTGCCACCGAAGAAGTCATCGGCCACATCGCCCACGCCAATCAACAAGACCTCGACGCGGCATTGGCTGCGGCGCAAAAAGGTTTTGACACCTGGCGCAATATTTCGGCCTTCGAGCGCGCCAAGCTCATGCGTCGCGCTGCCAACATCGTGCGTGAACGCGCCGATGAGATCGCTCAATTGATGACACTGGAACAAGGCAAACCGTTGGCCGAGGCACGCATGGAAACACTGGGTGCGGCCGATACCATCGACTGGTTCGCAGAAGAAGCACGGCGCAGCTATGGGCGTCTGGTGCCGGCGCGCGTGCCAGGTGCCTATCAGATGGTGATCAAGGAACCGGTCGGCCCGGTGGCCGCGTTTACGCCTTGGAATTTCCCGCTCAATCAAGTAGTGCGCAAGCTCTCGGCGGCACTGGCCGCAGGTTGCTCTATCATCGTCAAGGCACCTGAAGAAACCCCAGCGTCGCCAGCCGAACTGATTCGCGCCTTCGCCGACGCCGGCATTCCGGAAGGCGTGGTCAATCTGGTCTACGGCGTGCCGTCGGAAATTTCGGAATATCTGATCGCCCATCCGATCATCAAGAAAATTTCTTTCACTGGCTCCACGCCGGTGGGCAAGCAACTGGCGGCACTGGCCGGTCAATACATGAAACGCGCCACCATGGAACTGGGCGGCCATGCCCCCGCCATTGTGTTCGACGATGCCGACATTGATACGGCGGCCAAGCAACTGGCTACGGCCAAGTTCCGCAACGCCGGTCAAGTGTGCGTTGCACCGACTCGTTTCCTGGTGCAAAAGAAAGTCTTTGATGCCTTCGTCGACAAGTTCATTACTGTCGCCAGCCAGATCAAGGTCGGTGACGGCAGCCTGGCCGGCACCACCATGGGACCGGTCGCCAACAAACGCCGCATTCCCGCATTGGAGGCACTGATTAGCGACGCCGTTGATCAGGGTGCGCAACTGCGTCTGGGCGGCAAGCGTATCGGTACCCAGGGTTAT